>VFSW01002044.1_pt1 | contig 30605 bp, 29 predicted proteins | sample 5358111 | NCBI WGS metagenome assembly VFSW01 (sample SAMN11554181, study PRJNA540505) | mine drainage metagenome | isolation source: sediment from site ElyBrook_90M | place: USA: Ely Copper Mine, Vershire, VT | collected 2017 | reverse complement strand
GCCGCCTCTGCCCCCCCCCCCCCCACTCGCCGCCCCGCGCTCCCCGCGCGGCTCCGCGGCGGCGCGCTTCGTGCCCCCCGGACTCATCAGCCATCGTGTGCGCCACTCCCCCTCGCGGCGCCCCTGGGCTCCGCGCGAAACGGCATGTTTCTAGCACACCCCGGAGAGCAACTTCAACCCGCCGGAGCAATACCCATCACGCTTCATTTCAAACCCAATCCAGCGCGCCCTTCGCATACAGCCAGATGTAGCCGATCACCAGTATCCCCAGAAATACCAGCATCGTTTCCAGCCCGTAAAGACCAAATTCCTTGTACCGGATGGCCCAGGGAAACAGAAAGATCGTTTCTACATCGAAGATCACAAAGAGGATAGCAATGATGTAGTAGCGTACCGAATATCGTCCTCGCGCATCACCTTCCGCAGGCACTCCGCATTCATAGGGCTTTAGCCGATCCCCCACCGCGCGCAGCGATGGCCGGATCAACTGAAAGATCAGCAGCGTCACCGCCGGGAATCCTGCCGCAAGAAGTGCGAAAATAAAGATCGGGATGTATTGGCTCGGCATCCTAAGACGCGACATGCTAGCACAGCCCGCCACACTCGGCCAGTAGCCAAATGCAATAAAATTTCACATTGCCGCCGGTGCCCCGCCAAACCCCCGCTCGGGTATGCCGGCGGTTTACCCACCTTGCCCCCCGCAGATCTCTCCGCTGTTACCCTTTGGATACATATCACGGCCGTCCTGTGACTCCGCTCACATCATTTTACCCGTCCAGCCACTACGCTCCATCCATGTGGGGCCAATTTCAGGCTCCCGCGGGAGTTTTCCATGAGCCAGCCATTCGAGCCTGCCTACACCCTAGTGCCTCCACGCAAGAGCTTTGCCCAATTCCTATGCGCGCTTTGGAAGAACCTCCGGCGCCGGGTCGTTCTGGAAGTCCCCGAGGACGATGCCCTCTGCGAATTTGACTGTCGCAAGCCACAATGCTCCCTTGAGGAATGGCAAAACTGCGAACGCCGACTTCGCAGCTTGCCCCCACGATCCTGACTCCAGCTCCCTCAAGGTTCACGCTTTTTCACCGCCCTATGCCTGTGTCCTGACCGGCCTACTGTGCCTGTGGAGTCTTCAACTTCTCGCGTGAACTTGTTATGATGACGGCGAACTTATGGGATCATTCGCTTCCGTCCGCGTTGGTTCCCGGCGAGGGCGAAGGGAGCTCCCAGAGGAAATGAAAGCCCGGTCCAGCGCGCGCGGTCAGGTGGCAGGCTTCAGCAAATTTTGCCTCTACTTCCTCACGGCGCTGGGGCTCCTTTCTCTGCCGCTCCTTCACGCACGCGAGGCCGCTCCTTTCAACCTGCTGCAAACCATTCCCATGCCTGGCGTCAAGGGGCGGCTCGATCATTTGGACGTGGACGGCGCAGGCCGCAGGCTTTTCGTTTCCGGCCTCGAGTATGGCTCGGTGGAAGTGGTGGACCTGAAGGCGGGCAGGTGGTCGCGCCGCATCACAGGGTTACAGCAGCCGCAAGGCATCCTCTATGCCCGCTCGCTCAACAAGCTCTTCGTCGCCAGCGGTCAGGACGGAACTCTCCGCGTGTTTCGTGGCGATACGCTCGCGCCGCTGGCCACCATTCCTCTCGAACCCGGCCCGAACCGCCTGGCCTTCGATTCGCTGAAAAAACTACTCTACGTCGGCTACGGCGGCAAAGACGCCGGGAAACCCTACGGGGAAGTGGGCGGCATCGACGCCCGCGCGGAGAAGCTTCTCGCTCAAATCCAGGTGGCCCAGCATCCCGCCGAGCTCCTTCTTGACCCTTCCTGCCGGACTTTGTTTGCCTTCATCTTCTTGACCTCACAGGTCCAGGTGATCGATACCGCGGCGCAGCGCGTGATCTCCACATGGAAGGTCAGCAGCAATGGCCCAGGCGACGCCGCCTATGATGACTTCACCCACCGCCTGTTCATCGGCACCCACACGCCCCCGCAGATGGTCGCCATGAATTCCTTCACCGGCGCCGAAATCGCCCATCTCCCCACCGTCCAGGGGATGGATGGCGTGTTTTTCGACGCGGCTCGCAAACGAATTTACATTTCTGGTGGCCGGGGCCTGCCGAACGGCTCAATTTCCGCCTATCGCGTTATCGACGCCGATCACTACGAACCCCTCGCCCCCACACCCACACGCCCTGGTGCCGGGACTTCTTTCTGGTCCCCGCAATTGGACCGCTACTTTGTCGCCGCGCCTGCCTCCGGAAATCTGCCGGCTGCCATCCTGGTCTTCCAGCCGCGTTCTCACACATGAGCATTCCCCATCTATCCCGGCATCCATCGTTCCGCGGCAACTTCACTTCCTTACAGGAGTCCGCATGAGGAAATACGCCATTTTCACTTCAGCAGTTATCCTCTTCGCCGGAGCATTCGCCGTGCGCGCCGCCCGGCCTGCCTCGCGGTTGCCCGCCAAGCAGGCCGCTGCCAAGCCCCGCACCGTCCCGCCTCTCGAGCTCGAAGAGCAGATCCCCATGCCCAATGTAGCCGGGCGCATTGATCATTTCACCGCAGACCCTAAACGCAAGCGCCTCATCCTTTCCGCGCTCGGAAACAACACCGTAGAGGTGATAGACGTCTTCGCCGGCAGGACCTCGTGGACGGTTAAAGGCCTCGCCCAGCCGCAGGGGCCGCTCTACGTCCCCAGCGTGGATCAGCTCTACGTGGCGAACGCGCAGGACGGCACCGTCCGCATCTTCGATGGCGCCAGTTACACTTTCCGAAAGTCCATCAACTTCGGAAAAGACCCCGACAACCTGCGGTACGACCAGGCCACCGACACCGTCTTTGTGGGCTTCGGTGAGGAGGATGGTGGCATCGCCAAAATTAACCCGAAAACCGGCGAGCGCACCGGCAGCGTCTATAAGACCGGCGGTCACCCCGAATCCTTCCAGCTGGATGCCTCCGGCCAGCACATCTTCGTGAACGTGCCTGACGCCGGAAACATTGTCGAATCCATTGATCGCCATACTGCCGCCGTAACCAAATGGCCGCTCAACGGCCTCCGCGGCAACTATGATATGGCGCTCGATAATATGGGCCACCGCCTCTTCGTCATCACACGCAAGCCCCCCATGATGGCCGTCCTCGACACTACGACAGGCAAGGAAGTCTCCCGCCTTCCGGCCGCCGGCGAATCCGACGATGTCTATTTCGATGCCTCCCGCAAGCGCATCTACGTTATCGGTGCGGCCGGATTTCTCACCGTCATCCAGCAGGACGACCCGGACCGCTACCATGAAATTGCCAGCATTCCCACCGGCGTCGGTGTTCGCACTGGCTATTTCTTCGCTAGCCGCGACCGCTTGTACCTGGGTGTGCCTGCCACCGGGAATGAACCCGCGCAAGTCTGGACCTACGAAGCGCAAGATTGAGCAGCCCGCGTGGCGGGCATGCCCGTAAGGCGGTTCCCCCGCCGCACGGCGGCGCTATTTTCGCTGTCCGCGGGAATGGGGTCTTAGCCTTCAAACAGAATATCGTGTGCCCGCTGTGTGGCTTTCACCACCGCCTTGATCAGCGTCACGCGCAGCTTGCCCTCCTCGAGCTCAAGAATCCCGTCAATCGTGCATCCGGCCGGCGTAGTCACGGCATCTTTGAGCATCGCCGGATGGTGTCCTGTTTCCAATGCCACGCTCGCCGCTCCCAGCATCATTTGCGAAGCCAGCAGCGTTGCCACGTCTCGCGGCAATCCCACTTTCACTCCGCCCTCCGCCAGTGATTCCAGAATGATATAGGCGAAGGCCGGGCCGCTCGCCGATAGCCCCGTCACCGCGTCCATCAGTTTCTCTTCCACCACCACTGTCTTTCCCACCGCATCGAACATCGCGCGCGCCATCTCCGGATCCCTGGGCCGGGTGAAATGCCCGATGCAGATTCCCGTCATCCCCGCGCCCACGCTACATGGGGTATTGGGCATGGCACGCAGCACGGGCACCTCCATGCCAAGCGTTTTCTCGATGAATTCGGTCGGCACAGACGCCGCAATCGAAATAAGCACCTTCCCGTTGTTCAGCACCGGAGCAATTTCCTTCAGCACCGAGCCCACCACCTGCGGCTTTACGGCCAGCAGGATCACGTCGGCCACCCGCGCCGCCGCTGCATTGTCGGTGCCCACGCGCACGCCCCATTCCTTCGCCAGCCGTTCGGCCTTTTCGCCATGCGCCACCGTGGCGCTCGCCTGCTCCGGCGCGAGTAGCTTCTTCTCAATCAGCGCGCGCAAGAGGATTCCTCCCATCTTGCCAGCCCCAATCACCACCACGCGCTTCCCCGCCAGAGGATTTTCCGCTGTCTTGTTTCCCGCCGTCGCCATGGTCTCACCCTCTGCTTGATCGATTCTGTTCCTGGTCACCCAACCGTTCCGCGGGCCGCTCGCACGCCCACCCTGCGCTTTCCGTCAATCGTGCCGCGCCCCTTTCAGCACCTCCGAGGCATGCGGCAGCAGCGCCGCCACCGCATCAAACGATTCCACCGCACCCGCCGGACTTCCCGGCAGATTCACGATCAGCGCCGTCCCGCGCACGCCCGCGATCGCGCGGGAAAGCACAGCACGGCGATTCCTTCTCAGCCCCGTTGCGCGCATGTGCTCTCCCACCCCGGGCAACAGCTTTTGGCATATCGCCTCGGTCGCCTCCGGTGTCACGTCGCGCGGCCCGATGCCCGTCCCTCCCGTGGTCAGAATCAGGTCGTAGCTCCCCGAATCCGCCAGCTTCTCCAGCTTTACCCGAATCGCTCCCACTTCATCCGCCAGCACGCTCAGTTCCTTCACTTCCCAGCCTTGCGCCACGCACCGCTGGCGTACTGCCGGTCCGCTCATATCTTCCCGGCTTCCCTCGGCCACCGTATCGCTTATCGTCACAATCGCAACTCGCACTTCCCTCTACCACCCTTTTCCCTTCCGCAAATACTTTCCACTTCTTCCGCCGGATTTCTCCACCAAGTGCAGCTCCTGGATTTCCATCCCGCGGTCGAGCGCCTTGCACATATCATACACGGTCAACGCCGCCACTCCCGCGGCCACCAGCGCCTCCATTTCCACGCCCGTCCGCCCCTCTGTGCGCACTTCAGACACGATGCGCACTCCGCCCGCCCGCACCTCCGCGCTCACCTCGGCATGCGTCAAGGCCAGTGAATGGCACAGCGGTATTAGCTCGCTGGTTCGCTTCGCCGCCGCAATCCCCGCTATTCGCGCAATCTCCAGAGGATTCCCCTTCGGATTCTCCAATCGCCGCAGCTTTTCCAGCGCCGCTGCTTTCATCTTTACAAACGCGTGCGCCCGCGCTTTCCGCAGTGTCACCGGCTTCCCGCTCACATCCACCATCCGTACGCGCCCCGCGGCATCGAAATGCGAGAGTTTCGCCATTCCCCTTATTGCACCCCTCGGCGCGGCAGCACCTGCGCCCACTCACCCCGGTCCATTTTCCTGCGTCCTTCCGCTACCACCAGAAAGCAGTTCGCCCCCGCCAGCGCCACGACGTCTCCCGATTGCTGCCACGGCAGCCTCTCCACCCACGGCTCTCCCTCGCGCCAGCTTACTTTCGCGGGCAGAAAATGCGTCAAGGCCGCCTTCTCCTCCACATCGTGCTCAAGCCGCGCCCCCAGGGTGGCCACAGGCCTCGCCTCCGCACCGCCCAGTAAATCAATCGCGGGCGTCACAAACAGTTCAAATGTCACCATCGTGGAAACCGGATTCCCAGGCAATCCAAACACCAGCTTCTCCCGGCATACCGCCAGCACCGCAGGCTTTCCCGGCCGGATGGCTACCGCATCAAACATGATTTCCGCCCCCAGCTCCCGCAGCACAGCTTCCACCAGATCGTACTTCCCCATCGAGACGCCGCCGCTGATTACCAGTATGTCTTCTTCCAGCCCGCGTCCGATCATCTCCCGCAATTCGGGCACGCGATCCCGAGCATTCCCGAGCGCTGCCGGCACTCCACCCGCAAGCCGCACCTGCGCCGCCAGCGACACTCCATTGCTGTTGCGAATTTCCCACGGCCCCGGCACCGAGCCCATCTTCACCACTTCGTCGCCGGTGGAGAGTATGGCGACTCGCGGTTGGCGGTGTACCTCCAATCTATTCCGTCCGACCTGCGCCGCCAGACCCAGCTCGGCATATCCAAGCCGCATTCCCAGCCTTAAAAATAGATCTCCCGCACGACCTTCCGCGCCCCGCGGAACCACGTTTTGCCCCGCCCTGGGAACTTGCTGGATCGTGACCTGCGTTGCTTCATGGAAGCCCACCGCGCTTGTCTGCTCGATCATCACCACGCAGTCAGCGCCGGCGGGCAACGGCGCTCCAGTCATAATCTGCACGCACTCCCCCGCGCCCACGCTCCCCGAAAACGCCGCGCCCGCGGCGCATTCCCCCACCACTCGCAGCTCCGCCGGCGCCCGGCGGACATCCGCGGAGCGTACCGCAAATCCATCTCGCGTTGCGCGGTTGAATGGCGGGTAATCACGATCCGCCGCCACCTCTTCGGCCAGCACGCGCCCTAGCGCATGCTCCAGCTCCACTCTTTCGCGCGCGCTTGCGGCAAGCTCCGCCGCTCTCCGCGCCGTTGCCACACGGACTACCTGCCGCCGCGCTTCCTCAATCGAGACCATGGAATTCCATCCGGCTGCGCCGGTTTACAACCACGAAGCCATCTTCGTTCCCGGTGGCACAATCGTAGCTTCACGCTCGGGCCCCGTCGAGATCAGTCCCACCTCCACCTCGAGAGCGTCGGAGATGAACTGAAGGTAATCCTGGGCCTTTTGCGGCAGTTTCCCTATCTCTCGCACCGCTTCGGTGGCCTGCTGCCATCCCGGCAAAGTGCTGTACTGGGGCTTGACCTCGCAGAGCGTTTCCACGTCCGCCGGCATCGCGTCCAGCCGGCATCCCTTGTGCGTGTAGCCCGTGCATACCTGAATTTCGGGCTGTCCATCGAACACGTCCAGTTTCGTCACCACCAGGGAATCAATGCCGTTCAGCATCTTTGCGTAGCGCAGCACTTCCAGGTCCAGCCAGCCGCACCGTCGCGGCCGCCCCGTCACCGCCCCGTACTCCCGGCCGCGGTCGCGCACCTGCGTCGCTTCCAGATCCGGCATCTCGGTCGGGAATGGCCCGCTCCCCACTCGCGTCGTGTAGGCTTTCGTCACTCCGGCTACCCCGGTGATCCGCTGCGGCGCAATCCCCAGCCCGGTGCACGCTCCGCCCGATATCGCGCTCGAAGAAGTCACATAAGGGTAGGTTCCGTGATCTATATCCAGCATCGTCCCCTGTGCCCCCTCGAGCAGCACAGATTCGTTGCGGTCCATCGCCGCGTTCAGCAGTTCGCTGGTGTCGGTCACGTAGCCCCGTATGCGCTCCGCCAGAGCCAGATATTCCTCTTCCATTCCCGCCGTTTCCATCGGCTCACCATAGGCGGCCCGCAGGATCTGCGCCTTCTCCTTGAGCACCGGCGTCAGTTTCTCGCGGAAACGCCCCCTATCCAGCAGGTCGCACATCCGCAGACCACGCCGCGCCATCTTGTCTTCATAGGCGGGGCCAATCCCCCTCGATGTGGTGCCAATCTTCGCTGCTCCTCGCGCTGCTTCGCTGGCCTTATCCAGATGGCGATGGTAAGGAAAAATCAGGTGTGCACGATTGCTCACGAATAGCCGCCCCGTCACGCTGATCCCCGCTTGCTCCAGGCTCTGCAGCTCAGCGACCAGCGCCGCGGGATCCACCACTACTCCCGCGCCGATAATGGCTTTCTTCCCCTCGCGCAGGATGCCGCAGGGAATCAACTGCAAAACAAATTTTCGTCCTCCCGCAATCACGGTGTGGCCGGCATTGTGCCCGCCCGCATATCTCGCCGCCCAATCGAAGGATTCCGCAAGATAGTCCACCACCTTGCCTTTCCCTTCGTCACCCCATTGTGCCCCCACCACTGCAATCGCTTTCATTCCGGTTCGCGCAACTCTTTCCCGGCCGCACTGGGCCGCTCGTTCTCCACTCTACGGGAAACACTCAAGGCAGGCTAATGTAAAGTTCATACTACCGTTCGCATCAGCGTTTAGGCAAGCGTTCGTGGGGGGAAAGGCAGAGGGGAATCAGAGTCGCCAGCAATCTCCGGCCCGCTCCCAATACGTTGCTTCAAATCTATCTCTTCACGCCACCCGGTAACCAGCTCCCACCCCACCGCTTTTTTCGGCTGGCATGGCGAAATCCCTCGCCTGCCGGTATTCCCGCCCTGCGAGGCAATCCCGGCGGGCTCCCGTTTCTGGCGCCCGCGCCCGGCCCTTCAGCCCAGGTGTCGCCCAATCACCTTGTCAATCTGTTCTTTCGGCACCGCCCCGACGATCTGCTCCGCCACCTGTCCGCCCTTGAATATCAGCAGCGTCGGAATACTGCGAATGTTGAACTTGCTCGCCGAGTTGATGTTCTCGTCCACATTCATCTTCACCACCTTCAGCTTCCCGGCATTCTCGCTCGCCACCGCTTCCACCGTCGGCGTCAGCATGTGGCACGGGCGGCACCAGTCCGCCCAAAAATCCACCAGCACAGGCTGCTTCGCGCTCGCGTCAATCACTTCCGCCTGAAAATTTGCATCCGTCACTGCTGCCAGATTTCCCATATCCACTCCCTTCGGTGAGCCGCTCAGGCTTCACCCCTGCACCTGCTTATTGGATGCTTCCCGCGCCTGTGGGATTCTCGCCTTGCGCGCCTGCTCGTAAAGCCCCGCATAGGCTGCCGCGGAGGCCTTCCACGAAAAATCCTTCGCCATCCCTCGCGTCATGATGCCCCTCCACGCCTTCCGGTTCCTGAAAGCGCTCAGCGCCTGCCTGACGCTACCCAGCAGCGCCTGTCCATTATACGGCTGGAACTTAAAGCCCGTCCCCTGCCCCGCCTTGCCCTCGTAGTTCTCCACCGTGTCCTCCAGCCCCCCAGTGGCCCGTACGATGGGCGGCGTGCCATAGCGCAGGCTGTATATCTGATTCAAACCGCAAGGCTCGTAGCGCGAGGGCATCAAAAACATGTCCGCTCCCGCCTCGATCTTGTGCGCCAGCTCATCGTCGTAGGCGATCTTCACTCCCGCTTTCTGAGGAGCATGAGCTGCCAGCGCACGGAACATCTCCTCGTATTTCCTCTCTCCCGAGCCCAGCACCACCAGCCGCAGATCCTCCGCCAGCAGCTCCTGCGCTACCTCCGCAATTAGGTCGAAACCTTTCTGCGCCGCAAACCTCGAAATGATCCCCACCACCGGCGCTTGTGTGTCCCCGGCCCGCAATCCAAATGCCTCGAGCAGATCTTTCTTGCACGCCTGCTTGCCCGTCAGCCGCCGTGCTGAATACTTCGCCGCAATATGCTCATCTGTCTCAGGCGACCACACCGAATAATCCGCTCCGTTCAGTATCCCGGCCAGCCGCCCGGACCGATTCCGGATCACCCCCTCGAGCCCTCCTCCAAATTCCCTCGTCTGTATCTCCTGCGCGTATTTCGGACTCACCGTGCTCAGATAATCGGAAAAGAGCAGACCGGCTTTCAGGTAGCTCACCATCCCAAAATACTCCACGCCGTCCATGCGAAATAGCTCCTCGGATAGCCCCGCCTGCGCCAGCGCGCTTCTCGGAAACAATCCCTGGTAGGCCATATTGTGGATGGTGAAGACCACCGCGATATTTCCCAGCAGCGGGTCCGCCGCATACAAGCTACGCAGCATCACCGGCACGAGTCCGGTCTGCCAGTCGTGGCAATGGATCACATCCGGCAGCCACGCCTGCTTCGCAAATTCCAGCGCCGCCCTCGAGAGCTCCGCGTAGCGCTGCGCGTTATCCGGATAATCGCCCGAGCTGTCTCCATAGAGCTGCGGACGGTCAAAATACTCCGGATCGTCAATCAGAAAATAGCGCACTCCCTCGAGCATCCCTCCATCGGCGATCGACGGAAAACGCACGCCGCGCCCCATCGGTATGCTCAGGCTGCGCAACACGGCCTCCCCCGCGGCTGTACCGCGGTACTTCGGCAGCAGCACACCCACTTCGTGGCCCAGCTCCGCCAGCGCCTTCGGCAGCGCGCCAATCACATCGGCCAGTCCGCCAGTCTTTGAGTACGGCACGCCTTCGGAGGAAACAAAAAGTATCTTCATGAGTGTGGATAGGCTCATGTACGTTAGCGAATCGCTTCGCCTCGCGTCAAGCCAGTCAACCGCAGCCTCGCCTCTCCGTCCGCGCCCTGCCTTCTCCGCTCCTCCACTACCCTAGAAATCCGTCAGCACGCTCATCGGAATCGCTATCCGCACGGCATTCAACACCGCGAGCAGGTCAATCACTTCCTGCGCAATCGCTCCGGAAATCGGCGGCAGGTAGCCCAGCGCCGCCGCGGCCATCCCCAGCACGCTCAGCCCCATCCCCCCAATCGCGCTTTGCAATGCAATCTTCCTCATGCGCCGCCCGATGTGCATCAGTTCATCCACTTTCCCAAGCGAAGTCTCCAGAATCACCGCGTCGGCTGCCTCGGAGGTTATCTCGTTGCTCGCTCCAAACGCCACGCCCACCGTTGCCGCCTGCATCGCCGGAGCGTCATTCAGCCCATCTCCTACAAACAGCGTCTTCTGCCGCTTCGTCTCTTCACGCACAATTTCCACTTTCTCTTCCGGGCTTTTCGGTGCATACACCTCGCTGATTCCCACCAGGTCCGCCATGTACCGCGCCTCCGAAGCACGGTCGCCCGATACCAGCAGCACGCGGCTCACCGCGTGTCTTGGCTTCAAATGCCCAACGAAAATCCGGCTATCGCTGCGCGGCGCATCATGAAAATGGAATGTGGCGGTGTAAACTCCATCCAAAAACACCAGGCATTCCAGCCCCGGCGCCGCCGGAGGCAGCGCCGGTCCGGGTTCACCCTCTTTCGGCCTCCCGGTGATCAGCACCTTCCTGCCCGCCACCACCCCGCGCAATCCTTCCCCGGGGCGCTCGCTGATTTCTGAGGCCGGTTCCAGCGGAAGCTGCTCCGCTTGCGCCCCATCCACAATCGCCTGCGCCAGCGGGTGCTTCGAATACACTTCCACGCTGGCGGCCATCCGCAGTGCTTCCTTCTTTTCGCCCCCTGGCGCCAGCATGATTTCCGATAGCTTCGGCCTTCCGTAGGTCAGCGTTCCCGTCTTGTCGAAGATCAGTGTGCGGCAGCGGTCAATCTCCTCCAGCACCCCGGGATTCTTGATGATGATTCCCCTCCGCGCCGCCAGCGATACCGCTCCAATCACCGTCACTGGAATCGCTATGAGCAGCGGACACGGCGTGGCCACCACCAGCACGGCAAGAAATCGCTCCGGCAGCCGTGTGGCGGCCCACGCCGCCACGGCCACCAGGAGCGCCGCGGGCGTATACCATGCACCTAGCCGATCCCCCAGCCTCCTCATTCGTGGCCGACGCTGTTCAGTTTCCTGCATCACCTGCATGATTCGCGCGTAGCGCGAATCCACTGCCAGCTTCTCGGCTCGAATCGTCAGTGCCGCGTCTCCGTTGATCGCTCCCGAAAGAACTTGCGCGCCGGGCGCCTTCGCAATTTCAAAGGGTTCCCCGGTAAGGTATGCCTCATTCATCTTTCCGTGGCCTTCCACCACCACCCCATCCACGGGGCATACTTCGTGGGGAAACACCGCCAGCACATCCCCCGGCCTCACTTCTCCAAGTGGAACCTCGGCCATTGCCCCGTCGTTTTTCCGGTGCGCCGTCTGTGGCATCCTCCTGGCCAGCGCGTCCAGCACCGATGAAGCCCGCCGCGTCGCAAACTGCTCCAGCGCTGTCCCTCCCGAAAGCATCAGCACCACAATCGCGCCCACCAGGTATTGTCCCTGCGCCACTGCGGTCAAAATAGACATTCCGGCCAGCAAATCAGAGCCAAACTCGCGCGCCAATGCCTTCCTCACCAGAGTGATTACCAGCGGCCCTCCGCCCAGCAGCAGCACCACTGCCAGCGGCGCCAGCTCCATTCCCCGCCCTGCGTGAAAAACATACCGGAGCAGCAGGTGCGCAAGGATTCCAGCGATCGCCAGCCCCGCAATCCACGGAGCACCCGTCCACCGACCAAACCATTCCATCCCTCGCTTCCCTGCTTTTCCCGAGCCGCCGCTCTCTCCCCCAGCGGGCGTTTTGGGTGCGGATTTGTGAAGCGTACTCATCTTCGCCTTCCCGACCTCCGTCATTCTCGCAATGCCATGCACTTCGCGCCCCGGCCCTTTCAGCGCCGAGCACCCGGCAGCCAGCTTGAACAACCTACCCCGTCCTCCCTGTTCCGGCAATGCCAAATTGCAACGCGGGCCATCTCGATTTAGGCGAAAAAGTTCGCATTAGCCCATTGCCTGGGCGGGCTATTGTGCAATTCCAAATGACACCGCGGCTTCCGGATATGTCATACTGTTTGCCTATGGCCCGGGGCTGGGAAAGCAAAGCTGTTGAATCGCAGATATCGCAGGCGCAGGATCAGAGTGAAAACCAATCCACCACAGCAAGGGAGGCTCACGAAGCCGATCGCCGGCGTGAGCGCGAGGGCATCGAGATGTCGCGCAAGCGCATCCTCAGTGAACTCTCCCAGGCCCGCAATTCGCGTCACATCGAAGGCCTTCGCGCCGCTCTCCAGTTTCTCGACGACAAGCTCAAAGCCCTTTCCGAGAGCTGATTTTCAAGCGGCAATTTCCGCCGTCCGCTCCTCTCTCTCCCTTCCAGGCTGATGGCGCGCCAACCCCTCGGCCAGCATTTCCTCTCGAGCCAGGCTTGGCGCGAACGCATCTTCGAATCTCTGCCACGGACCAGCGATCTTGCCTGGGTTGAGATCGGCGCGGGCCACGGCGAATTCACAGAATTGCTTGCCCGGCAGGGCGCGCGTGTCTTCGCCATCGAGCGTGACGCCCACCTCGCCGCGCGCTTGCGCGAGCGGGCTGCAGCGTGGAGCTCGGTCACCGTCATCGAGGCCGATGTTCTCGCTGTGGACCTCGCCAGCCTGATTCCCGGACCCTTCCGCGTCTACGGCAGTCTCCCCTACTACATCACCTCTCCCATCCTCCGCCGCGTCTGGAGCTATGGCTCGCGCATCACGGAAATCTTCGTCGTGGTACAGCTCGAGGTTGCCGCACGTCTGGTCGCCTCGCCTGGCAGCCGCGATTTCGGCTTCCTCTCCGCACTCGCCTCCTTCCATTCACGCCCGCGCATCCTGCTCCGGATTCCTCCCGAAGCCTTCAGCCCGCCACCGAAGGTCATCTCCGCGCTGGTCGGCATGCAGGTGCCTGGAGAGGCCGCGCAGCTCGGCATCGCCAATCTCGATGGCTTCCTCCAATTTGTTCTGGAATGTTTCGGTCAAAAGCGAAAAACACTGCTCAACAATCTGCGCAAGCCCGAGGGCGCGGCCCGCTTCAGAGAGATCATCGCCGCCGTCGGCCTGCCGCCAAACGTGCGCGCAGAAACTATGGCCCTGCGTGACTTTGCCGCCCTGTACCAGGCCATGCAATCAGAAAATTCAGAGCCCCAGCCCGTCAGCCCCGCACTGCCTCCACCACGCGCTCGGGATAATCGCTGATGATCCCATCCACGCCCGCCTCGATGGCCGAGCGAATTTCTTCCGGCTCATCAATCGTCCATGCATAGACGGACATGCCCTCGGCATGGGCCTGCGCCGTCAGGATCGAAGTAGCCACAAAGCTGAAGGCTCCCAGCTGCCGCACTCCCAATCCCTGCGCTATCCTCACCACGTCCCGAATCGGCTGTTCGAAGAGCAGCGAGGTCGCCTGCCCCGGCGCCGCGGCTCGCAGATTTCTCAGCACCGCCGGGCGAAACGCGCTCACCACCACGCGCTCCTCCAGCCCCGCCCCGTGCACCGCCTCCCATAGCTTTGCGCACGCCGCCGGGTCCAGCATGCATTTCGCCTCCAGATACAGGCCGATACTCTTTTCGCGCGCCAACACCAGCAACTCTTCGAGCGCCGGTATCCGCTCTCCCGCAAACCCTGCGTCGAATTTTACGCCCGCATCGAGCGCCCGCAATTCCGCCAGCGTGTGCTGGTTCACGTCTCCCGCTCCGCTCGTGGTTCGCTCCAGGCTCGTATCATGCATGCACACAAATTGCCCATCGCTGCTGAGCTGGATATCCGTCTCGATGTACCCCGCTCCCAGGTCGATTGCACGCCGAAAGGCGGCCATCGTGTTCTCGGGCGCCACTCGCGAAGCGCCCCGGTGCGCAATCACCCAAATCTTTTTCCCCATCTCGCTTTGACCTTTGCCTCTGGATTATACTCGTCCCACCTCGGCGGAAAGCCCCGCCGCAGCCGCCGCACGCCAGGTCACGCGCCTTCCACCGTGCGAGGAATCCAAGCCTGCTCACGCCGCCTCGCCCCCGCGCGTCTATTCATTCTAACGAAAACCCAGGGAATTTACCGCTTCCCGCCTCGCTTTTCCCTCCGCCCTTCCCTCGGCGGAATTCACTTGTAATTCCCCGTGAGTCATCGATAATACAGCCCAACCGTGCTGCTGGCACGCGCCGCGCTTCTCTTCACGCGCTTGGAGGAGTTTAATGCCCGTTTTCGCAGCCGCGTTCCCAGCGCTGCCTCGGCGTGCAGCCTGCGCCATTCGCACTGGCTGGCGCGCACTTCCGGGAGGGGGCCTCTCTCAATGACCGCGCCGAAATTTCCCCCCTCCTCTGATCCCTCCTTGCTTGCCACACGCTTGGCTCCGGTCAATTCCGCCCCGGCGGACTTCAACCCGGCCCGTGAATTGCCTCCCGGCTTCCTCGAATTCCTTCTCCCCCTCCACCGCGCCTTTACGCCGCGCCAGCAGGAGCTTGTTGCCCGGCGTGAGCAGGTCCTCTCGGATGCCCATCGCGGCTCACTGCCCCATTATTTGTCCCCTTCCGATGCCACTAATTCCGCCTGGCGAATCACACTCCCCGATTGGTGCGCCGACCAGCGCAATCAGATGACGGGTCCGGCCGACGACGCCGAGCTCGTCGTGAAAATGCTCAATTCCGGCGCGCCGGGCGTCATGCTCGATCTCGAAGATTCCATGGCCAATTCCTGGCCCCATCTCACCAGGGGCATCGCGAATATTCTCGCCGCAATCGGTGGCGATCTGTCCTATTTCGATAAGAAGCGCGACCGCGCGGTTTCCATCAAGCCTTCAAAGACCGTGATCTTCACCCGCCCCCGCGGCCTTCACCTCCATCAGGCAGGCGTGCTTCCCGGCGAACTGCTCTCCGCCTCGCTCTTCGATGTGGCCATCATCGCCTGGCAGGCTGATTTCAGAGCTCTTGCCCATCCCCTTTCCTTCTATATCCCCAAATCCGAATCCGCCGGAGAAGCCCTCTGGTGGCGTGACCTCTTCCAGGCCATCGCGCGTGCCCGCTCTCTGCCGGAAGATTCCATTAAATGCATGGCCCTCGTCGAATCCCATCCCCTCGCCTACCAGCTCGAGGAATTCGCCTTCCATTTGCGCGATCACCTCCTCGGCCTGAATCTCGGCCGCTGGGATTACATGGCCAGCCTCATCCATTTCAATCTGATGGACCCCGCCTGGGTCCTTCCTGACCGCAATACCATCCCCCACGACGTCCCCTTTTTTCAGAATCTCCGCACCCTTCTTCCCGAACTCTGCCACAAGCATGGGCTGTTGGCCATCGGCGGTATGACTGCTCTCTATCCCAGCCGCGAAGACCCAGCACTTAACGCCCGCGCCCTCGCCGCCCTCGAGAAGGATAAGCACAACGAGGCCGCTTGCGGCATGGACGGCGCATGGACCGGCCATCCCGATCAGAACGAGATCGCTGTTCGCCAGTTTCCCTTCCCAAATCAGCTTTCGCGCCGCGCCCCCGCTTCTCCTCTGCATCCCGCCCTGCGCCCCCGCCCCGATGCCGGGGGCCAGCGTACCCTCGAGGGCACGCGCGCCGCCATCCGCACCTCCATCCGCTATCGTCAAGGGGTTCTCATGGGGCGCGGCGCCAGCCTCCTCGATGGCTACATGGAGGATCTCGCCACCGATCGCATCTACCGCCTCATGATCGCCCAGCGCATCCTCCACCGCTCCCAGGTCCCCATCTTCCTCGAGCCCGGCATCCTCGCCGCTCCCTCCGCACATTCTCCCAAGGCCGTCTCCGCCCTTTTCACCGAAGAGCTCTCCCGCATCCTGCGGGATTTGCCCGCCAGCGCGCCCCCCGAGCTCACGGATTCCTTTTCCCAAGCAAGGCTCATCACCGAACGCATGATCCAGTCTCGGGAATTCACGCCTGCCTGACAGGGCCGGCCATCACCGGAGGAGGCACATTCATGTCCACGGCCAGCGGTAACCACCAGAAAGACGCGCTTCACCGTTCCTGGGAATCCGACCCGCGGTGGAAGGGCATCACCAGACCCTATTCCCCCGCCGACGTCGATCGCCTCTCCGGCACGGTTCGCCCCGAGCATACGCTGGCGCGCCTTGGCGCGGAGCGCCTCTGGCGCCTGCTTCATGAGCTGCCTTACCTCCCCGCCCTCGGCGCGCTCACCGGCAATCAGGCCGTGCAAATGATTCATGCCGGGCTCCAGGCCATCTACGTCAGCGGCTGGCAGGTGGCCGCCGACGCCAATTCCGCCTGCGAAATGTATCCAGACCAGAGCCTCTACCCCGTCGATAGCGTCCCGGCTATGTGCCGCCGCATCAATCGCGCACTGCTGCGCGCCGATCAGATTGATCATTCGGAGGGACGCTCCTCCACACACTGGTTCGCTCCCCTGATCGCCGATGCCGAAGCGGGCTTCGGTGGCCCGCTGAACGCCTTCGAACTCATGAAATCTTTGATCGAATCCGGCGCCGCTGCCGTCCATTTCGAGGATCAGCTCTCCTCCGCTAAAAAGTGCGGCCACATGGGCGGCAAGGTGGTCGTCTCTACCGCGGAATTCATCCAGAAGCTCGTCGCTGCCCGCCTCGCCGCCGACGCTCTCGGCGTTCCCACCATTCTCATCGCCCGCACAGACGCCAATAGCGCAGGTCTCCTGCGCTCCGATTACGATACCCGCGACCACGCTTTTCTTACCGGTAAACGCACCGCCGAGGGCGATTTCGAATTTCGCGGCGGCCTCGACGCCGCCATCGCTCGCGGGCTGGCCTACGCTCCCTATGCCGACATGCTCTGGTGCGAAACCTCCAAGCCCGATATCGCGGAGGCCCGCCGCTTTGCTTCCGCCATCCACGCCCGGTTCCCGGGCAAGCTCCTGGCCTACAATTGCTCACCTTCCTTCAACTGGGTCAAAACTCTCGATGCATCTACCATCGCTCGCTTCCAGAGCGAGCTCGGCGAAATGGGCTACAAATTCCAGTTCATCACGCTCGCCGGATTCCATGCCCTCAATTTTTCCATCTTCAAGCTCGCTCTCGGCTATCGCAATGCCGGCATGACCGCCTACGCCTCCCTCCAATCGGATGAGCTCGCCCTGGAACGCGATGCCGATTACCGCGCCGTCAAGCACCAGCGCTTTGTCGGCACCGGGTACTTCGACGAAGTCATGCAGGCGGTCTCTGGCGGCAAGTCTGATAAGACCGCGCTCGAGGGTTCCACCGAGGAGGCCCAGTTCCATGGGCACTCTCCGGCGAAAATGTAGTATCCTTCTACCGCAGGGGGGAGCAGCCTTCAGAGTTCCCTCTGCGTTTTGCAGCTTGAATTTCGATGGAGCTTTACTTTCGCCCGGCGCCCCCGCCAGGATAGGGTTTTGGCACTCGTCATTGCGGTGATCGTTTTGCTCGTTGCCGGGCAGGTTTTCCACGATTGGCGCGAACTACGGCGCGACGCGCAGCGCGAGCGCCCGGTATCCCTTTCTGCCAGCCTCAGCCCTCTTCTCGCCCTCGGAGGTTTGCTCTCGGTCTCGCTTTCTACCGCGATTGCCGTGCTCTCCGCCGGCCAACCGATCGCCGGCCAGTTTCGCTCAATTCCCCGCGGCGTATTTGGGGTGCAATTTGCCTTTGCCGCCGCTTCCATGGCTGCTGTGATTTTCGCCATCCGACGCCGAAGGGGCGGCTTGCTCCTGCTCGCCGTGCTCGCCATCGCCACAATCACCTGGGCTGCATTCACCCATTAGTTTCCCTTCCTGCTGCGCTCCGCTCATGCGCGCACGATCGCCTTGCGGTAGCCGCCGGCATCGCTCTGCACGCGCCACTCCCAGCTCCCTCTCGGCGCCAACCCGGTGTTGATGGGCGGGCAGCTCGATGCTAAATTGTCACCAGGCCATATCCGCGAAATCGCATCGAGAAGGAGAACATGGCGGGGTGACCTCGAGGAGAGACTACGTGTCGCAGGAAAAGCATGACGAGAGCTTTCGTGTTGTGGATCGCCGCTTGTTCACCCCCGAGGGTGAACTGAGAAAGGAAGCGATCGAGCAGGAGAATCGCGAAGCCGAGGCCCGCCGCACAGCTGCCAGCGCTCCACCCCAGCCTCCCGCCGCAGCCGCGCCGCCTCCCCCTGCTGAGCAGGTGATTCTTCCGGCCACGCCCGCCCGTCCATCCTCCACACTCGGCGGGGAGAGCCTGCCACAGCCTGCCAGCCCGGAGTCTTCCCGCGGATTTCAAATGCTCGTGGATTTGATCGCCCAAAATGGAGCTGCGGTGATGGGTGGCATGACCGACCCTCGCACCGGCCAGCCTTATGTCGAACTCAGCGCGGCACGGGAGTTTATTGACATGCTGGATGCTCTCGCCGCCATCTCTCGCGGCAACATCTCCGCCGACGACAAAGTTTTGCTTCAGCAGGTTGCGGATAGCCTGAAATTCACCTATGCGGAGCTGTCCGCGGCCACCGCCGGTGCTTTGCATTCCAAATCCCAGGCAGGCTTATAGGCCGAAGCCGAAAGGATAGCCAGGCCCCCATCCCCCTGGCCCGCCGTGCAGGCCCGGCGGGGGCGAACCAATTCCAAACCGGTGCGCGATTCCTTGCTTCAATTGACTGTGCTCGGCTCTGGCACCTCCATGGGCGTCCCCACACTCGGCTGCCCCTGTGAGGTCTGCCTCAGCGAAGATGTGCGTGACAAGCGCACACGTCCCTCCCTGCTCCTCCGCTTCGCCGGCAGAAACGTGGTTGTGGATACCACTCCCGATTTCCGCCAACAGGCTCTTCGCGAAAAAATGGACCGCCTCGACGCCGTCCTCTTCACCCACGCCCACGCTGACCACATTATGGGCCTCGACGATATCCGCCCCTATAACCTCAAGCAGCGCGCCAGCGTCCCGCTTTACGCCACCAGCGATACCGAAGCAGTGCTCCGCAAAACCTTTTCCTATATCTTCAATGGCGAACCCAGCGCCAGCACCATCCCCTCGGTCGAAATGCACCTCATAAGCGGCCCCTTCGATCTCTTCGGCAGGCAGGTCCTGCCCATCCAGGCGATGCACGGCGCCATGCCGGTGCTCGGATTCCGTTTCGGTGATTCGGCCTATCTCACCGATTTCAGCTCGATCCCGCCGGCTTCGAAAGACCTGTTGAAAGGCCTCAAACATTTGATCCTGGATGCTCTGCGCTACACATCCCATCCCATGCACTCCAGCGTCTCGCAATCGCTCGCTCTGGTCGAAGAATTGCGTCCGGCGCACGCCTGGTTCACTCACATCTGCCACGACCTCGGCCACCAAACCACAAATGCTCGCCTGCCGGATAACGTCCGCCTCTGTTACGACGGCCTGACGCTCGACGCGGTGTGGGAATGAGCATCTTCGTCGCTCGCTCGCCCGAAGCATGGAAGGCCCACTGGCCCGCGCTGCCCGAGACTGTCCTGACGGTCGGTAATTTTGATGGTGTGCATCTGGGCCACCAGGCCATTCTCCGCCAGGTGGTGGAAGAGGCCCGCAACGATAGCCGCGTGCCCTCTGTCGTCACTTTCGATCCCCATCCCCTCCGCGTCCTTCGCCCGGCGGAGGCGCCTCCATTGATCGAGACATTTCCCCAGCGCGTGCGCCGGCTGGCACGCATGGGCATCGAGGGGATCCTCGCTCTGCAATTCACTCCCGAAATGGCGCAGCTCAGCCCCGCGGATTTTGTTCAGCGCATCCTGGCGGACACCATGCGCGCGCGCTGTGTTCAGGTGGGCGAAGGTTTCAGGTTTGGCCATCGCCAGTCCGGCGATGTGGACCTGCTCCGCCTGCTTGGCCAATCCTGCGGGTTCCTCACCAGAACGGTCGCCCCTGTCTGCCTTCGCGGCCGTGTCGTCTCGAGCTCCGCCATCCGCGATTCCCTTCGCCGCGGAAAAGTTACCGCGGCATGGCGCATGCTCGGCCGCCCCTTCGTGGCTTCAGGAATCATCCAGCGGGGAACGGGCACCGGCAGGAAACTCGTCGTCCCTACTCTCAATCTTGCCGCCGTGCAGGAGCTGATTCCCGCCCTTGGCGTCTATGCCACCCAGACCAAGGTCGATGCCCTCCTCCACCGCTCGGTCACCAACGTCGGCATCCGGCCGACCTTTGGCGGAGCCTCCGTTACCATTGAAAGCCACCTGTTTGATTTTTGCGGCGAGCATACCGCTGGCGAGATGGAAATCACTTTCTTCCTTCGGCTGCGCGAAGAGCAAAAATTTTCGGGTCCCGGGGAATTGCTCGCCCAAATCCAGCGGGACCAGCGTAAAGCCGCGGAATTTTTCCGACGGGCCGATCACCATAATATCCCGCTGCAATAAGGGAAGCCGTGGCCTGCGCCAGCCGCGGCGCGCTCAGGGCTGGCAGCCCGTGCAGTAACCACCAATTTCCGTTCGCGACACGGTGATCCGTATCCCGCAATCCTGCTCGATCTGCCGCTTCAGTTCTTCGTATAGTTCGCTCTCCACCTCGCGCACCTTCCCGCATCGCAGGCACGCAACGTGTATGTGATCCCGCGGCCCGTGGCTCTCGTAAAAATGCCTGTCTCCGCGCAGATGCAGCAGGTCCAGCTCGTCAATCAGCCCATGCCTCTTCAGCAGATCTATCGTCCGGTAGACGGTCACGCGGGTGATGCCCGCATCGTGCTTCTGCGCCCTCTCGAAGATCTCGTTCGCGTCCAGGTGGCGCCGAGCTGCTTCCACCACCTGCAACAGCACTCGCCTCTGTCGCGTCACGCGTATCCCGCGCTTGGCCAGCTCTCCCACCAGCCGGCCGGGCGATTCAGGCACGTTGATCCGCTCGCCCGTCGAGATGCGCTTCCCCGTCTCAGAGGCCATCTTCACCCCGCCCTGTTTAGTCATTTGCGGATTCCTAGCCATGGCTCGAGGGCTGCCACTCCCTCGTTTTTTCCGTCGCCTTCCGTCGATTCCTTCCGCCGCTCGTGGCGGACGGCTTCAGCGCCCGGGCAGCAGCTTTACAATATCAAAATAGGTGGTCAGGACAATCACTCCCAACAAAAATACCAGCCCCACCTTCACAAACCGCTCCTTGATCGTGATGCTCAGATCATGGCCCAGCATCCCCTCGATCGCGAGAAGCAGCACGTGCCCTCCATCCAGTATCGGTATCGGCAACAGATTCAGTATCCCCAGATTCAGGCTGATGCTCGCCGTCAGCCCCAGCAGATCCAGAAAACTCCTCCGCGCCGCCTGGCCCAGTTCCGGCGCAATCCCCACCGGCCCGCCAAGCTGCTTGATCGATACTCGGCCCTCGAATAGCCCCGCCAGCACGTGCAGGATCTGCCGCGTCATCCGCACGTTGAATTCAATTCCCCCCACCAACGCTTCTCGAAACGAATGTGAGCGGTAGACTTCCGCCGTCCCAAAGGTGATCCCAATCTGCCACCGCCGCGTCCCGTCGCCGGGATCTCCAAACGTCGGCGTCACTTGCATCGCCACCGTCGTGGCTCCCCGTTGCACCACCAGCGGCAGCGTCGCACCTCCCGACGAGCGCACGATCGCCGCCAGTTGTGCCGAGCTTTCCAGCTTCTCCCCCGCCGCGCTCAATATCCGGTCGTTCACGGCCAGCCCAGCTCGAGCCGCCGGAGCTCCCATTCCCACATTCCCCACGATCACCTCATCGTGCGGGTAACCGATCAGATCCGCCTCCGTCCCTCCCGTCTTCGGCAAGGGCGGCAGCTCCACAGTCACTTTCTGCCCATTCCGAAGCACGGTGACGTTCGGCCGACTCCCGGGCGCCAGGATGGCTGCCTCAAACATTACGTCTTCCCACGTTGCCACGGCCCTCCCGTTGATGTTCACAATAAGGTCGCCGCGCTGCAATCCCGCTTGCGCCGCCGGTGTATCCGGCAGCACTCCGGCAATCCTTCCCGGCTCGCTCATATAGGCCGGCTCAGGGCCGCCCATCATCAGCAGCCCGATCGTAATCACCAGCGCAAACCCGATGTTCATCGCTGGACCCGCAATGGCAATCAAAAATCGCTGCCACCTCGGCCGCGAAAGAAACTCATCCGGCGCCCCGCTCACTTCTTCTCCGGGCGTATCACCCGCCATTTTCACGTAGCCGCCAAAGGGCAGCGCGCTCAGCCGGTAATCCGTCTCCCCTCTTCGGTAGCCCACCAGCCTCGGCCCAAATCCCAGCGAGAATACGTTCACGCGCACCCCGCAGAGCTTTGCCGCCATGAAGTGGCCCCATTCATGGATGAAAATCATGAATCCCAGCACCACCACCACGGCGAGTACGTTGGTCGCTATGTTGTACATTTCAGTTCGTTCCTGTCCTTCGGGCTATTTCCACCTGCGCCAACCTTCGCGCTTCCGCGTCCGCCTGCACCACGTCTTCCATCGTATTCCAGGAAATCTTCGGCAACGCCGTCAACACGCTCTCGATCACTTCCGCGATTCCCGTGAACCCCAGGCGCCCTCCCAGAAAGGCCTCCACTGCCACTTCATCAGCCCCGTTCAGTGCGCAGGGATACGCCCGGCCCATACGCAACGCCTGACGCGCCAGTCGCAGGCAGGGAAACTTCCGCGCGGGAACTTTCGCAAATTCCAGCTTCCGCAGGCGCGTCCAATCCAGCCCTGCTTCCTTGGACGGTATCCGCCGCGGATAGGTGAGCGCGTACTGCAGCGGCATCCTCATATCCGCCGGCCCAAGCTGCGCGATCACCGAGCCATCCACGTACTCCACCATCGAATGTACGGTGGACTGCGGGTGGATGAGCACGTCGATTTTCTCCCGGGCCATATCAAACAACCAGTGCGCTTCGATCACCTCAAACCCCTTATTCATTAGTGTAGCTGAATCCACAGTGATTCGCCGCCCCATTTGCCAATTCGGGTGCGCCAGCGCCTGCGCCGGTGTCACGCTTCTCAGTTGCTTCACCGGTGTCCTTCGAAACGGCCCGCCCGATGCCGTCAGAATGAGCCGTTTCACCTCCACGCCCGCCGAACCTCTCAAACATTGATGAATCGCGTTGTGCTCGCTATCCACGGGCAGCAAAGTCACTCCGCGCTGTTTCACTTCCGCCATCACCAGTTCTCCAGCCGCCACCAGCACTTCCTTGTTCGCCAGTGCAATCTGCTTCCCCAGCCGTATCGCCTCGTATGTCGCCGCCAGCCCCACCACGCCCACCGCCGCCGATACCACCATTTCCGCCGCCGGATGCGTCGCCACTCCCAGCATTCCCTCCTGCCCGAAGAGCACCTCCGGAAGCGGGTGCATCCCGGCAGCTCCCAGCAGGTCCCGCAGCTCCATGGCTCCCTGCTCCGTCCCCGCGCTCACCACCTCCGGCCGGTACCGTAACGTCTGCTCCACCAGCAGCTTCACGTTCGTCCCCGCCGCTAACCCCGCCCCCCGAAAATCTTCCGCATGGCTTTCGACCACATCCAGGCATTGCCGCCCGATCGAACCCGTGGAACCCAGAATGGATATAATCTTCATGGAATAGGTGCTGGGCGCGGAAAGCGGCGGCACGCTGCGCGCAATTTCAGTGCATGCCTTGGGCCCTAGAAGCGCGGCCTCCCGAACCATTCAACATAGCACCAGATTACCGGGGTGGCAAAGAGTAGGCTGTCTATCCTGTCCAGCATCCCTCCATGCCCGGGAAGGATCGTCCCCGAATCCTTCACATTCGCTCCGCGCTTCCATACCGATTCCACCAGATCGCCGGCTTGCGCCGCTATGTTGGTCATCGCCGCGACCACCGTCATCACGCCCATCTCGGTGCCCAGCCACCGGGAAAATATGGCACCCACGATCACAGAAGCCACGAAGCTCGCCGCCGCACCTTCCCACGTCTTTTTCGGGCTGATCATTGGCGCCATCTTCACCCGGCCAATCCCCTTGCCCACCGCATAGGCCGCCGTATCTCCGGCCCACACGATCACCAGCAGGCAGAGCACCCAGTCCGCCCCCGTCTGCGGCACTTCATACAGCCGGATGATGTAGCTCATCGGGAAGACCACTAGCAACAGGCCTGCGGCGCTGCTTCCGGCGCGCGATAAGGCTTCGGCCAGCGCTCCTCTCTGTATCAGGCTCATCATTCCCAGCCCCAAAGCAAACACCAGAAACACGCTATCCAGCGGCAGCACCCACACCCCAGGATTCCGCAGTAGTTCCCCTCCCGCCAGCCCACTCGATTCCACCTGCCCTCTTGACCACTGCCCATAGAGCAGCGCCAGGGAGCACAAAAGCGTCCAACCCCGGTAGGCACGCAATCCCATCAAGTCTCCCAGCCGGTAGAATTCCCATAACGCTAGCCCAAGCACCAGCGCCACCGCCACGGCCACCAGCGCCGGCGAACCCAACCACAGCAGCGCAACCACCGCCGCGATCAGGATCACGCCTGTCACAATTCTCGTAAGCGCCATCTTCCTCACCGCCCCCGGCCAGCCCTGCGCTGCCCTTGGGCCCACGTCGCCAGTCTTCTCTCCCCTCTCAATCTCGTTGCCTCTTCATCCCTGCATCGCCCCATTATTCCCACCGCTGCCCAGCCCTCCATACCGCCGCTCACGCCTCTGGTATTCCAATAGCGCCTCCAGCAGACAGGTGCGCCCAAAATCCGGCCACAGCGTCTCTGTCACGTAAAGCTCAGCGTAGGCGATCTGCCACAGCAGGAAATTGCTCACGCGCATCTCCCCGCTGGTGCGGATCAACAAGTCAGGATCGGGCAGCCCCGCCGTATAGAGCGATCCTGCGACTGTTTCCTCATCCACTTTCCCATTCGGCAGGGTCCCTTGCCGCCCCCGCTCCAGTAGCGCATTGAAGGCATCTACAATCTCGGCCCTCCCTCCATAATTCAAAGCCACCACCAGCTTCATCCCGCTATTCCCGTGCGTCAGTTTCATGGCTCGCTCGAGATCCGCGCGTATCGCCCGGGGCAATTCCCCGGCCCTGCCGATCACCATCAGCCGGATGTTGTTGCGGTGTATCACGGGCAACTCTTTTTTCAGATAATGCCGCAGCAGGCGCATCAGAAAATCCGTCTCGGCCTTCGGACGCCGCCAGTTCTCCAGCGAGAAGGCATACAGCGTCAGCGCCTTCACCTTCAGCCTCGCGCAGGTCTCGATGGCTTCCCGCGCCGTTTGCACTCCTGCCCGGTGGCCCGCAATGCGCGGCAGCCGGCGTTTTTCCGCCCACCGGCCGTTCCCATCCATAATGATCGCCACGTGTGCTGGCAGCCGACCCGGTTCCAGCCGCCCGAGCATCTCGGCTTCCTCGGGGGTCGCGGATTGGAGCATTCCTGTCGCTTTCACGCCTGTATTCCCACCACGCTTCTGGGGTGAAAACCTAACATGGCATCCGGGACCACGCAACCGCGCCCGCGCCTGCCGGCCGCATCATCTCCCCCAACCCCACTCCGCTGGGATTGAACAATGTGGCGTACACCAGGAAGAGTGTAAGCACGATCATTGAGACGCTCATCGTCCAAGCAATCACATTGAAAAGCGGTGTATTGGTATGCTGCCCCATCAGGTCTTTGCGGTTGATCAGCAGCAAAATGAAGATCAGCACCACCGGTAGCCACACCCCGTTCGCCACCTGCGAGAGCACCAGAATCTTCAGCAGTGGCGCCCGCGGTATCAGGATGATTCCCGCCCCCATCACGATCAGCCCCGTATAGAGTCCGTAGAAAATCGGCGCCTCTTTCATCTTCTGGTCGATGCCCGCTTCGAATCCCAGCCCCTCACAAATCACGTGGGCCGTCGAAAGCGGCAATATCGACGCTGCAAAGAGCGACGCATTCAGCAGCCCAAAAGCAAAAAGATATCCCGCGTATTTTCCAGCCAGCGGGATCAAGGCCTGTGCCGCCTGCGCCGCGTCGGTGATGTGCGTCAGCCCGTGCCGGTGCAGCGTCGCCGCCGTGGCCACAATGATGAAAAATACGATCACCATGCACGTCACGCTCCCCGTCGCCACGTCCGTCCGCGCGTGCCGGTATTGCTTCGGTCCCACGCGCTTCTCCACAAATCCCGCCTGTATGTAAAAAAATTGCCACGGCGCAATCGTCGTCCCCACCAGCCCAATCAGCAGCAGAAAATACCCGCTGCTCCAGTTCATCGTCGGCACCACAGTCGATCGCGCCGCCAGCATCCAATCCGGCTTCGCCAGCACCGCCGAAAAGGCGTAGGCCAGATAAAATGTGCACGCAATCAGAAATATCTTTTCCACCTGCCGGTACGTCCCCCGCACCACCAGCACCCATACCAGCAGCGCCGCCAGCGGCACCGAAATGTATTTCGATACCCCGAATATCTGCATGGAAGCCGCCACACCCGCAAATTCCGCCACCGTGTTGCCCAGATCCACCGCCAGCGCCGCCAGCATCACAAAAAAGGTCGAACGAAAACCAAACTCCTCGCGAATCAAATCCGATAGCCCCTTCCCCGTCACCACTCCCATCCGTGCGCACATCTCTTCGCTCACATACAGCGCGATTGTCATCGGGATCAGCGACCACAGCAGCGCGTACCCCAGCTGCGCTCCCACCACTGAATAGGTCGTGATCCCACCCGCATCGTTATCCACGTTCGAGGTGATGATTCCCGGCCCAATCACCGCCAAAAACACCGCCAGCCGCCGCCGCGCCGGACTCGTCCGCCGCCGCCATTCCCGCGTCCGCACCTCCCAGGACGCCGCCGCCTTCTTCACCCTCTCCACTGCCTTCATCGTTCCGTCTGTTTCCCTTAGAGTTTGGCGTGCATCCGGCTCACCACGTCGTCCACCGTGATCGCCCCCATCGGATGGCTCTCCTTATCCAGCACCACCAGACTCCGCAGATTGTATTTGTCAAATAGCTCAAATACTTCCTTTTCGCTGGCATCCGGCTGCACCGTCGACGTGCTTCCCGCCCGCAGGTTCGCCATCTTCTCTCCCGCCTGTGCCAGCGCCAGCCGGCTGATCGCCACCACGCCCGCAAACTTCGCTTCGTGATCCAGCAGAATGATGTTGTCCAGCTGGTCCGGATCGATCTCCTGGTAGCGGATGTGCTCGATCACTTCATCCAGCACCGCCTCCTCCCCCACCACCACAATGTCCGTATTCATCATCCCACCCGCTGTTTTCTCCTCAAATTGCATCAGCGCCCTCATCTCGCTCGCTTCCTTGTGTTGCATCTCCTGGAGCAGCCCTCGTGACGTTTCCGGCGGCAGGCTTGCCAGCACGTCTGCCGCCTCGTCGGGATCCATCTCTTCCAGGATGTCCGCCGCTCGATCCGGGTCCAGCTTCTCCACAATTTGCGTCTTCAGTCGCCCATCCAGTTCCGCCAGCGTTTCCGCCGCCGTCTGCTCGTCCAGCGACGAAATGATCGAATCTCGCTCCGCCGGCGAGAGCTCTTCCATGATGTCCGCCAGATCCGCCGGGTGCAGCCGCGCCAGTTTGTGGTGCGATAGCCGCAGCTTCACCCTCCTCATCGGATCCGGCTCGATCAGGTTCACAAATTCCCACGGAATCACCCTCGAGGGCAGCCTCGCCTGGATCCGCCGGATCGCCCCCGGCGGCATCAGCCCCTGAAACAGCCGCCGCGCCGCACCCTTCAATCCGATATCCACCTGCATCACGCGCAGTTCAATGTGGTTGTTTGTTTCCGTCTCGGCCAGGTCTATGTCGTTTACACGCACCACTTTCCGGCCGCTCGTATCGATGATCTGCTGGTCCAGCAGATCCTTGCCCAGCGCCAGCCAGCCTTCATTCGGGTGATAGGGCTCCAGGTGCGTTTCGTCCGTATTCAACTTCAGCACCCCGGGCCCCGCAAACGCCACCTGGTCGTAGCGCGCCGCCAGCGCCCGGAACTTCCCTCGCCCCAGCAGCACCCTCGACACGCGGTTCGGCTGCTCCGCGGGCTCCAAAAAGAGTTCCCGAACACGCCCTACAAAATTTCCAAGGGAATCGTACGTTTCCGCGCCCAGTATCTCGGTGGCATGCAACATGGCCTGCTCCTTCCCGGGCCCGGCTGTTCCGAAGCAGGCCGCGCGTGGCATATGCAAAAATGCCCGCGATCAGACGCGCCTCCGACCACGGGCTGCTCCCTGCACCATTTGCCCTAGGCCGGCTTTGACCCTCCTCCGGCATCCACCCAGCGGCTACTGCCAGGCTCCGAATTGGACGAACGCTCCATTAACGTGCGCAGGTCCTCACGCTCCCTTGTTAAATCCTCTCGCCCGCTTTGTCAAGGAAAGACTGCGTCCCCCATCAAAATACTTCCTGGTTCGCAAACAGCATGTCCTTGAAGTGCACTCCCCGCTCCCGGCAATGCCTCTCGTGAATGTCCCAGTAGCTCTCCGTAAGGTATTCGGCGGTGCTGCAGCCCAGCAGCTCCGCCACCTGGTCGATGCTTTCTCTCGTCCCCTCCACCTCCAGATACAGCCCGGCGGGCGTCTCATCCAGCTCCAGCACCGCCCCGGCAACCTCCGGCAACCGGTATTCGCTGCGGAATTTCTCATACCGGAAAACCGCCGCGTATCCCATCCCCTCCAGTATCCTTGCCATCCCCTCCGGCTCGCTTACCTCCGTCTCGATCTCTTCCCTCACCTTGTACCGTTCTTCCTGCCCCGTTCCCCCCTCCGCTCTTCCCTTATAGGTCAGCACCACCCGCGGGCCCGTTTCCCGTCCCTTGCCCTTTCCACTCCCCTCCGCCCTCGGCGGATGCGGCCTCTCCTCCGGCCCCGTGGCCACTCGAGTCTCCACACGCAGCCGAAGCAGCTTGCCTTGTTGCCAGAGCGTCCGCTCCGCGGTGTCGTAGAGCGTGTTTTCCTCAAACACCCGCCCATGGCAGCGCGCACCCAGCTTCTTCAGCCGCTTCAGCAGTTCCCGCAGGCTTCCCACTTTCAGCTTGATCTCAATCTCGCAATTTTTGAATTCTGGCATCCGCCCGCTAGTATACTTCGTGCGGCGGCCGCTCCGGCTATCCGGCCCCTGCATCTCACACCAGGAGGAATGCCAATCCTGCAGTCGATTCGCACCCGGCATGGTTGACCCCACCACACCCTTGATGCAGCAATACCTCGGATTGAAGCGCCAGCATCTGGATTCTCTGCTTTTCTTCCGCCTCGGCGATTTCTACGAGCTTTTCTACCAAGACGCCATCGTCGCCGCGCGCGAACTCCAAATCACTCTCACTTCACGTACCCGCGAGCGCGGGCAGCCCGTTCCCATGTGCGGCGTCCCCTACCACGCCGCCGATACTTATATCGCCCGCCTCATTCGCGCAGGTTTCAAGGTGGCCATCTGCGAACAAATGGAGGAGCCCGGCCCGGGCAAGAAACTCGTCCGCCGCGATGTCGTCCGCGTGATCACACCAGGCACCGCCACCGACCTCCCCATGCTCCCTCCCCGCGAAAATAATTTCCTGGCCTCCGTCGCCCCGCATCCACGCGGCGAGCCCATCGGTTTCGCTTGCCTCGACTTATCCACTGGTGAGTTCCGCGCCACCGAATTCCACGGCGAAACCGCCGAAGCGCGCCTCCGCGATGAACTTGAGCTTCTCCGCCCACGCGAACTCCTCCTCCCCCGCGTCGCCTCACTTTTCCCCATCGCCTCACCCGAATTCCCCTCTCGCAGCCTCACGGAAACTCGCTTGGACGAATGGGCCTTCAACCCCGCCGAAGCTTCCCGCCTCCTCATTCGCCAGCTCGGCGTGCTCTCTCTCGATGGTTTCGACCTCCAAGCTCGCCCCCAGGCCACTGCCGCCGCTGGAGCCATCCTGCACTATCTTCAGCAGACCGCAGCTCTCACCTCCTCCGCGCTGGGCCCCTCTTCCGCCCTCGCCCACCTCAATTCCATCTCCTACTATGAGCAGCGCGATTCCCTCGCGCTCGATTCCTCCACCGTCCGCAATCTGGAGTTGCTCCAGGCCGCCGCCAACGGCGACGATTCCCCCACCCTCGCCCATTGCCTTGATGAGACTGCCACCGCCATGGGAGCCCGCCTTCTCCGCGCTTGGATTCTCCGCCCCTCGATTCACCGCCGCGAGATTGATGCTCGCCTCGATGCCGTCGCCTTCCTCATCCAGCGCACCATCGCCCGCGAGGAAATCCACCGCGAGCTCGCCAGCATGCTCGATATCGAGCGCCTCGCCAGCCGCGCTGTCATGGGCGCCGTCACGCCCCGTGAGCTTTCCGCACTGCTCCGCACCCTCGATCGTCTTCCTCTGGTCCGCGGCTTCCTCACCCCTTCCCCCGAGGGTCCCGCCCGCCTGGCTGAGCTCTATGCCGCGCTCGACGAAATGG
>VFSW01002043.1_pt1 | contig 30608 bp, 21 predicted proteins | sample 5358111 | NCBI WGS metagenome assembly VFSW01 (sample SAMN11554181, study PRJNA540505) | mine drainage metagenome | isolation source: sediment from site ElyBrook_90M | place: USA: Ely Copper Mine, Vershire, VT | collected 2017 | reverse complement strand
CCTCTTCAGTGACGCCGGCGAACTCGCGTCCCATGATGTAGGGCGGGGTGGGACCGGAGGGATAGCGGCCGAGTGCGCCGAGTACGTCAGCAAAGTTGACGCCGACGGCTTCGACCTGCACCAGGACTTCACGTGCGGTGGGAGTGGGTACGGGAACATCGCGGAGTTCGAGTCCGGCGGGGCCCTCATGCGAGGTCACGACAATGGCTTTCATGTGCAAGATTGTATGAGGCGGCGAGCTGGAACGCCACTCAGGAATGTTCTAAACTGCTGGGTCGGCGAGTCAAAAGAAAAACCGGCGCGGATTCTCCCCCGAGAATTGTTTGCGCCGGTCTCTCCAGTCTCCCGCTGCTACCGGGAGAACTTAGCCGCTCATCTTCCCCTTGCGGGGCGGCTACAGTCGTACAAAGTTGTGTCGCCCCGGGTGGTCGATCTCGACCGGGGCTGCTTGCTCAAGTTGCTTGTTCAAGTTTGGTCATTCAAGCCGCTTACTCAAAGTGCCTTGTGCCGCGCTGTTTTACAATCAGAAACGTAGCCAAGACAATTACCAGTGAGGTACCGTTAAAGATCTATGTTCCGGAAGGTTGCACGACGGAGCAGAGCCTGATAAGGTCTGCGCTCGACTGTAAGACAAAGCGAGTGATTCCGGTAGAGGTGATGGCACTGGTATATACTTCCCATACTTTTATCTTCGGCGCAGTTGCACCGAAGTGTTGGGTTGGGGCATCTCTATTCTTGGTTCTTTATAGTTAAATACTTGCAGCCGGCGGGCCTATTGCCGGTGTAATCGGGAGCAATTCATGGCACCGCGCCGTTTGGTGCGACCGGAGCTCCCGTTTGAAATCGATATAGGGCCTTCAGGGAGGGCCGATTGGATCTGGTCATAATTCGGTTTGTTTTCGTAGTTCTTGTGGGGTTGGCTTGCTATTTGCTTCAGCCCTTCGGTGGCCCGAGGCTCGTGAATATTGCAGCAGGCATGTTGTTGGGCGGGGCCGTGATTCTGTTTGAGAGGCGTCTGCGCTCCACCAGCCTGAAGCGGCTGATCGTGGCGGCCCTTGGCAGCGTTCTGGGCATCATCGGAGCGTACCTTTTCAGCGTCGTGATCCGCAACGCGATCCCCTTGGGGAACCTGCAGAGCTTTTTGCAGCTCATGGTGATGCTGGTGATGGCCTACGTGGGGCTGATCGTGGGCGGGGCCAAGGGCGATCTGTTGAACCTGGCTGCGCTGGGCGGCATCTTTGGCGGCGAGAAACAGTCGCGCCGGAGCTACAAGATTCTTGATACATCGGTCATCATCGATGGGCGCATCGCCGATATCGCCGAAACCGGGTTCATGGATGGTGTGCTGACCATCCCGGCCTTTGTGCTGCGCGAGTTGCAACTGGTGGCCGATTCGGCTGATTCGCTGAAGCGCAACCGCGGCCGCCGCGGGCTGGACATTCTGCAACGCATTCAGAAACTCACCAACATCCAGGTGACCATCGTCGAAGACGATTTTCCGGCGGTGCGCGAAGTCGACATGAAGCTGATCGAGCTTGCCAAACTGTATGAGGGCAAGATCGTGACCAACGACTTCAACCTGAACAAGGTAGCGCAACTGCACGGCGTTGATGTGCTGAACATCAACGAACTGGCCAATGCGTTGAAGCCCATCGTGCTGCCCGGCGAGATCATGAAAGTCTTCATCCTGAAAGAAGGCAAGGAGTACAACCAAGGCGTTGCCTATCTGGATGATGGAACCATGGTGGTGGTGGACAACGCGCGCAAGATGATTGGCAAGACGATCGATATTTCGGTGACAAGCGTGCTGCAGACCACGGCGGGCAAGATGATCTTTGGCAAGTTTGACGAGCGCGGGATGACCGGAATGGCCAAGCCCGAAATGCGTCCGCCGGACCTGCGCAAGAGCAACCCCCAACCAGCTTCGCCGGAGCAACAAGGGGCCCCGGCGATCAGCGCCGCACCGGAAGAAGAGTCACACTAAAGCTGCCTGGCGGCAGAGACACACAGAGAGCGCGGGCCCAGGCTCGCGCTCTTGCATCCCCGTCGCCCCTAGCAATTTGCACCTCCTACGCGCGAGCCGCGGACCTGATTTGATGTTGGGCGCAGTGCTCGTTATACTGGCAAGCCGCTTATGAAAGTCTTCGTAATTATTCCCGCAGCCGGTTTGGGAACGCGCATGGGAGTTCCGCACGCCGGACAGACGCCTTTGCGCTCCAAGCAGTTCCTGGAACTCGACGGAGTTCCGATTCTCATTCACACGCTGCGGAAGTTTGCCGCGGCCCCGCTGGTAGACTCGATCTGGATTGCCATGCGCAAGGCGGAGATTGACAGTTTTGCCCCCACGCTCGACCACGCCGGACTGGGTAAGCCGGTACACCTGTTGGAAGGTGGCGAGCATCGACAGGAGTCTGTGGGCAACGTGCTGGACGCGCTTCCGGCGGAATCCGGCGACCTGGTGCTGATCCATGACGCGGTGCGTCCGTTCGTCTCGCAGGAGACAATCTCGGGCGTCATCGAAGAGGCCCGGCGTTACGGAGCGGCGATCGCCGGGGTTCCGGCCATTGACACCATCAAACGGGTGGAGCGCCGGGCGGAGGGAGCGGTGGTGGAGGCGACGATTCCGCGCGAGCAGATCGTGCAGGCGCAGACGCCGCAGGGCTTCCGCTACGGACTGCTGAGTCCGATCTTTAACGAAGCGCGCATCGAAGGCTTCCTGGGAACCGACGAGGCCAGCCTGCTGGAGCGCGCCGGGCATCCCGTTCACGTCGTGATGGGATCGCCGCGCAACATCAAGATCACGACTCCGGCGGATCTGGAGCTCGCGGAATTCTTCCTCTCGCAGGAGTTGCGCCAGGCCCAGAGCGTGAGCAAATGAGCATGCGCATCGGCTACGGCTATGACTCGCACGAATTCAAAGCGGGCGTGCCGCTGGTCATCGGCGGAGTGAGGCTGGAACATACTCACGGCCTGGCTGGGCACTCCGACGGAGACGTTTTGTTGCACGCGATTACCGATGCTCTGCTGGGCGCGGTAGGCGCCGGCGATATCGGCAGCTTCTTTCCTCCCAGCGAGCCCAAGTGGAAGGGCGCAGATTCCGTACTCTTTCTGCAAGAGGCGCTGCGCCAGATCGAGATGGCGGGCTTCCGCGTGGTCAACCTCGATAGCACCATGATCCTGGCCGCGCCAAAGATCGTTCCGCACGCGGAGAAGCTGCGTACCCGGGTCGCTGAACTGCTGAATGTTGCGTCCTCCTGTGTCGGCATCAAGGCCAAGACGCCAGAGGGCACCGGAGGCGAAAACGCAGCGATTGCGCACGCGGTGGTGTTGCTGGAGTCGATTCCGCTGGAGCCGTTGCTGGAAGAAGAGGCAGTCGCCGTCGCCGTGAAGGAAGAGGAAGGCTTGATCGACGGCAACGGAAACGGCAGGCATTGAAGAAATTTCGAGCCCTGGGTAGAGCGCCTGCGGAGTAGCTCTGCTCTGGCCCGCTAGGTTCCGGACCGGTCGAGAGAGTTCCGTATCCGAAGATTGCTATTACATTTTTTTTCGGTCCCGTTTACTCTATTATCAATGTTCACTGGAAATCCCGGGGGAGCGGCCAGCGCCATGTTTGCGCTGTGCCGCGTAGCGCCATGCCGCGCCGACGCCTTGTTGTTCCGGAAGAACCTCTAATTTGATCTGATTGGCGAGAGTATGGGCCGCATTCAGGAAACCGTCTGAGGCAGCTCACCTGACAAATATGGGAACCACTGAAAATCTGACCTCTACCTTCAGCGCCGGCAAGCGTCCGGCGATCAAGGTGTTTGTTGCCACCACCGTGATGTTGAGCTTCATCTCCTTCTGGCGGGCGGCGGCCATCGTACTCAGCGATTTGGCGTCCTCGGCCTATTACGTGGGCGGCGACGCGGAGAACGTAATCGGCAAGAGCGCTCCCTGGTTCGTGCTGGCGGTGATGCTGTTCAGCTACGCCGTGCGCTCCATCTACATCGAGTCCAGCAGCATGTTCGTGCGCGGCGGTGTCTATCGTGTGGTCAAAGAAGCGATGGGCGGCTCGCTGGCCAAGCTCTCGGTATCGGCGCTGCTGTTTGACTATGTTCTTACGGGACCAATCAGCGCGGTTTCCGCCGGGCAATACCTCTCGGGCTTTGTGGTGGATCTTTCCATGCGCCTCGGCCACCCTATCAATCTGGTGGGCTGGCGCGGCGATTATTTCGCGGCCGCATTCGGCATTGTGGTGACCATCTATTTCTGGTGGAAAAACATCCAGGGTATGCACGAATCCAGCGAAAAGGCGATGCGCATCATGCAGATCACCACGGTGATGGTGGTGATGCTGATCGTCTGGTGCTTGATTACTCTGGCGGTGCATCCGGAGACGCGCCACCTGCCGCCGCTGCCTACGCACCACTCAATCATGGTCGCCAATGAACATTCCCATGGCGACACCCTGGGCTGGCTCGTTCACATGCCGTTGCTCACCATGCTGCCCTGGGTGCTGATGCTGGTCGGCTTCGGCCATTCGGTGCTGGCCATGAGCGGCGAGGAGTCGCTGGCGCAGGTCAATCGCGAGATCGAGCATCCCAAGCTGAAGAACCTGGAGAAGGCCGGAGCGGTCATCTTCCTCTACAGCCTGTTCTTCACCTCGCTGGTGTCGTTCTTCGCGGTGATGATCATTCCGGATGGCAGGCGTCCAGAGTACTTTGCCAACCTGATCAGCGGCCTGGCCATGTACATGGCCGGCCCCTATAACCTGAGGCTCATCTTCCAGGGCTTTGTGGTGCTGGTCGGCGTGCTGATTCTCTCCGGCGCGGTGAACACGGCCATCGTGGGCGCCAACGGAGTGCTCAATCGCATCAGTGAGGACGGCGTTCTGACGCCGTGGTTCCGCAAGCCGCATGGCAAGTACGGAACTTCGCACCGGCTGATCAATCTGATCGCGGTACTGCAGTGCATCACGATCATCGCCAGCCGCGGCAACGTGTATCTGCTGGCGGCGCTGTATGCCTTCGGCGTGATCTGGAGCTTCGCCTTCAAGGCCCTGGCGATGCTCGTGCTGCGCTTCACCGAACCGGGCGAGCGCGAATTCCGCGTGCCGGGAAACATCAAGATTGGCTCGCTGGAGATTCCTGTCGGCCTGGTGTTGATCACGCTGCTGCTGTTCGCCACCGCGCTGATCAACCTTATGACGAAACCGCTGGCGACGATTGCCGGCGTCAGCTTCTCGGTTCTCCTGTTTGGCGTCTTCACGGTCTCCGAGAGAATTACCCATAAGGCGCGTGGCGAGCACCATGAGATGCGCGAGGAGTTCCGCGTCGCCGAGCAACCGCTGATTGATCGCGAGGAGATGAAGGTGCGTCCCGGCAACGTGCTGGTGGCCATTCGCGATCCGCGCAATCTTTACTACTTCAGTGACCTGCTGAACAACACCGATGTTTCCAAGCAGGATGTTGTGGTGATGACTGCGCGCATCTACCACCGCGAACACACTTTCAGCGGCAATGCCAGCGTTGACAGCGGAGAGCTGTTCGAGGAGTACGAGCAGCAACTGTTCACCAAGGTGGTGGAACTGGCGGAGAAGCAGGGCAAACATGTCTCGCTGATGGTGGTGCCCACCGCCAATGTCTTCGACGGAATCTTGCAGACAGCGGCAAGGCTGGAGTCCTCGCGCATCGTCTGCGGCCTCTCCAACAAGCTTACGGTCGATGAGCAGGGCAAACTGACCGGCGATGCCTGGGAACGGTTACCCGAGCCGCGCCCCAACATTGTGCTGGAAATCCCAACTCCCGACCACACCGTGCATGAATACTTCCTTGGCCCACACACGCCGCGTCTGCGTCCACAGGACTTGGAACTTCTGCACAAGATCTGGCTGGAGGTGAGCGCAGACCCCGAGCTTGCGACTTTGCACCACTACAACATCGTCGGCTTGGCCCTGGACCGTCTCGACGAGCGCCTGCACGGACCGCAGCGCGAGGAAATTCTCGCCATGCTCAAGAAGGAAGTTCGGAATCCGGACGGGGACGAGAGCGCGAAGTAAGCTGAAGTCTTTTCCGCACGCAATAGCGCGGCCCCTGGGCCGCGCTATTGCGCATTATGGCGAAAACTCTACTCGGTGGTGGGGAAGGTGCGCGAGATGCGATCGTGCCAGCAGAGCGCATCTTCGTCCACCAAGGCCCAGAGAAAGCCCAGCGCTGCGGCGGCAAAAGAGATGAACATAAAACGCGCGCGGCGGCCACGCTGCTTCCATAGCGGCGCGCGGCCGTCAAAAGTGCTCAGGCGGATGCCTCTCATGCTCATGCCAAGCGTGCGCCCGGCATAGAGCAGGAACAGATACTGATACACGGCCCAAAGCAGCAGCGTCGCCGCACCCAGCGTCATCCAAAAGGGCTTGGCGTGAGGAATGCCGGGAAGCGCACGGCAGGCCATCACGGCAAAGAGCAGGCCGGCGGCCATCACCACGCCGCAATCCGTCAGGCCAGCCATCAGGCGGGCTGAGACCGGCGCCACCTGCAATGGGACCTCGATCTCAGGTTTGCGACCGCTTGCACCCTCCTCCAGATCGTAGTCCAGCCGGATCTCCGGGAAAAGCGAACCCTGCACGATGGGCATGATGTCTTCAGGCACCTCGAGGATGCGTGGCCGGTTGTCCATGGGCTCTGCCAGTTCGTCGCGGGAGGGCTGCGGCACCAGCGGCGGCTCCATGAATGCGCGCGGGAAGACGATGAGATTTCCCTGCACCGGCACAACCGGCGGCTCCGGCTCCGGCTCGGGTGCGGGCTCGGAGATGCTGCGGTCGAGAGACGATTCCGCGGCTGGGCGAATTTCCATCTCCAGTGCCGCCTCCAGTGCCGCATCGCCAAGCGTCGCCGGATCTTTGGCCGACAGCTCGTCCAGCAGGGAACCGCGCAATAAATCGTCGCTCTCCGCCTCACTGCGCAGTTCGCTCATCGCTTCACTTCGCACTTCGAACTCGGATTCCTGTTCCTCAGCGGGCGCAGTTGCCGCGACGGTTGCGCCCATCAGGACAGCGGAGCCTTGCGCCATCGACTCGGCGTTCAGACGGCGATAATAGTTTGTGTCGATGGCGTGGCCGGGCTGGGCCAGGTTTCGCGCCTCCGCACCCTGAACGGCGACGCGGTTGGTCGCTGCGTGAGAGCCCGAGCCTACGTTCTGCGAGACCGGCCCCTGTGCGCCAAACTGTGCCCCAAAGCTCTGCGTCCCAAAGCTCTGTGTCCCGGAGGCCGGACCAAAGTCGAGCGCCGGAGAGTCGTCCCCCCCGCGTCTGCGTTTGCGGCGGGCGCGGTAGCTGCTAACGCGGGAAGCCACTTGGGCGCGCCAGGCCTCGTCTGCGATGGCCTCGGTGGTATCGTTTACGCGGGATATGTTTACGCTGGGATGGCTTACAAAGCGGGGTTCAATCGGATCGTTTGAATGCATTCTCGGCCTTGCGTCCACGGATTTGGGGACAGAGGGGCTATCCACGGCTTTAGCTGTGGTGAGGGCGGAGGGCACGGAGCACGTGCATGGCGTACCGCAGAGCGTACAGTCCATGGCGAGTTGTGGGAATAGCAGAGCGGCGAGGGGTTTTCCGAAACGTTAAACTTTGTGGCAGGCGGTTGCGCGTGCTAACTTGCAACCGGGCCTTGTTTCTGCACCACGTGAACCGGCAAAACGCACCCGATGACCCTTCGCACTCTGAGAATTATCACACTCACGATTGTAAGTCACCTGCTGATAGCTCCCCTGGCATTTACCAGTCAGTTGCCTGCGTTCTCCTCCAGCCAGGGAGCGGCTGCGCCACAGCCCTCCCAGGAGGTTACGATCAAGGCCCGGCAACAGGAGAAGCAGGGCGACATATACAAGGCGGATGGCGATGTCGAGATATCGTTTCAGAGCTACGTCATCCGCGCCGAACATGGCACATACAACGCTGCCACCGGCGACGTTGTAGCCACCGGGACGGTGGTCTTCGACGGCGGCCCGCACGACGCCCACATCACCGCCTCGCACGCCAGCTACAACGTGAAGCCCGAGACTGGAACCTTTTACGACGTTGCCGGAACGTTTGGCGCCGTTGCGCGTGGCCAATCCGTGGTGCTGACCACCAGCAATCCATTCGTCATTGCCGGCAGCGAGGTGCAGAAAGTCGGGCGCGACCGCTACATCGTCTCGCACGGAAGCATCACCTCCTGCGCCGAGCAAACTCCGACCTGGACTTTCAACTCGGAGAAAATCGAACTGGTGCCGGGCGAAGACGCCAAACTCTATCACTCCAGCTTTCGCCTGCTGAAGCTACCGATCTTCTTCTTTCCGTATAACAAGTTGCCGGCCAGTGAAATGGCTCGCACCAGCGGATTCCTGCTGCCCGAAATCGGGCAATCCTCGACCAAAGGCTTCGTCCTTGGCGACTCGGTTTACTGGGCGATCAATCGTTCCAGTGACGTTACGATCGGGGCGCAGTACTTCTCCTCGCGCGGCTGGAGCGAGACGGCGCAGATCCGCATCAAGCCGGGGGAAAACAGCTCGTTGGAACTCCATTACTTTGGCGTGCAAGACCGTGGCGCTCCCGTGACCAATCAGGACCAGGGCGGCGAAGAAGTAAGCTTGATCGGCGATACCAGCGCAGACCATTGGCGTGCCGCTGCCAGCATCGACTATCTCAGTTCATTCCTCTTCCGGCAGGCTTTTTCCGAGACCTACTCGCAGGCTGTCAACTCCGAGGTGAGGTCGGTCGCCTTCATCTCGCACAATGTTGCAGGTTTTTCGCTCAACGCGAGCGCAGGGCGCTACCAGGATTTTTACCAGGCCCCTCAGGCCCCCCTCACTGCGCCCTACTCCGATCAGATCAAAATCCTTCACCTGCCGGTGGTGGAGCTCAACGGACTGGAACAGCATTTGTTTTCGTCACCGTTCCTGTGGGGCGTGGATGCCAGCGCCGCGGGCTTGCAGCGCAGTGAGCCGGGCTTTGTCACCGCCAATCTGGTCGGGCGTCTCGACGTCCGACCGCGGATCGCGATGCCCTTGCAGTGGGCGGGCTGGGAGCTGCGGCCGGTGATCGCGGTGCATGACACGCTTTATACCCAACAGCTCTCGTCGGTTACGGCCACCAATCCTCTGGGTGCGGCGAGCGGCACTGGTATCCACCGCCGCGATGTCGAGTCCTCGATTGAGCTGCGCCCTCCGCCGCTGGAGAAAGTCTTCAATCGCGACATTTTTGGCCGCCGCCTCAAGCATGTTGTTGAGCCTATCTTCACCTATCGGTACACCACCGGCGTGCACAATTTCCAGAACATTATCCGTTTCGATCAGACCGACATTCTGAGCAACACCAGCGAATTCGAGTACGACGTCATCCAGCGCATCTATGGGCACCGCCGCTCTACTCATCACGAGGCCGGTTGCGAGGCTGCCGCGCAGTTGCCCGTCGGACGCAAGGAAAAGCTTCCTCCGGCCTACATTCCCGGCGTGACGGAGTTGCGCCCGCGTTGCGAGGACGAGAGCAAGACCACGCGCGAACTGCTGAGCTGGGAGGTGAAGCAGAAGTACTACCTCAACGAAACCTTCGGCGGTGCGCTGGTCACAGGCCGCCGCAACGTGTTTACCGCCACCGAGGACCTGACCGGCATCGCCTTCCTGGACGGACCGCGAACCTGGAGTCCGGTGGTCAGTAAATTGCGCATCGAGACCTCGGCCAATACCGACGTGCAGTGGCAGTTGGACTACGATCCCGTACGGGGCCGCATCAACTCCAGCGCCGTCTTTGCCGACTATCGCATCGGCGATTACTTCGTTGGCTTAAGCCACTCCTATTTCCATGTCCCTCCCGAGCCACCGTCGGAGACCATCAGCAACGCCCCGCTGGTCTTCGACCAGTTCCGATACCTGGTGGGCTACGGGCATCCGAATAAGCGCGGCTTCTCGGGCGCCTTCAGCACGGGCTACGATGAGAACCTCAACTTCCTCCAGTATGCAGCCGCGCAGAGCAGCTACAACTGGGACTGCTGCGGAATAAGCGCCGAGTTCCGGCATATCGACGTGCCTGGCGTAAATGTCGAAAACGTGTACCGCTTCTCTTTTTCCCTGGCGAACATCGGAACCTTTGGGAACATGAAAAGGCAGGAGAGGCTGTACTAGACGGGCTGGCTTACTCCCGCAATCGCCTGCCCAGCGGGACGGTACAATACAACGGCGTTGTCGTAGAAGACTCGTCGCGCGACCTCCGGACCGAGTTCGTTCTGGATCAGCTCGATGTCGGCAGGTGAGAACGGCCGCAAGGCCCGTGTGGAAGGCAGGTCCGTGCCGAATATCAGCGCCTCCGGATTCACTGAAACAATTGCTTTCACGGCGGCTGCAACCTCCAGCGTGACCCGGCCAAAGCCAGTAGCTTTTACCTTCGCCCCATGCTCCACCAGCCTCAACACCGTGGGAAGTCCCTGGGACGAAAGTCCGAGATGATCGACGACGATCTGCGGCAAAGAGTTCAGCATGGGCACAAGCGGCGCGAGCTCCTGCGCATCCGCGTAGATTTCAATGTGCCAGTGCGCCAGCTCAAAGACGCGTCGCGCCATTGCCTCCATCGCGTCCACGCTCTCCGAACCGCCGCGACGCAGATTGAAGCGCACCGCGCGCACGCCGCAACGCGCCAGCTCCAGGATGGTTTCATCCGGAACATTGCGGGGAAGCTGCGTGACCCCGACGAACGTCGATCCAAGTCGCGCCAGAGCGTCCCGCAGGTATGTCTGGTCGTATCCTTGAAATGAGCCGGAGACCACCGCTCCGCCGACGATTCCGAGCGGCCGTGCTATCGCCAGATAGTCGGCGGTGGTCAACCATGGCGGCGTGTAGCCTTGGTTCGGGATCAGCTCGAAGCCGGGAGCGATAATGTGGAGGTGAGCATCGAAGATCATCTCGCCCGATTCTCCTTTTTCAGCGATGTGTCGCCGGAATTGTACAACAGGAGCAAAAAAGAGCCGTCCGCTCCGGCGCGATGCGATCTCCGGTGCGAAGAGCTGCCGCTTTCTGTTACGCTGAACCGTTCGATGAAGAAGACCCCCATCCTGCTCGCCGTCTGCTGTTGTGTACTTGCCCTGGTTGCCGGTTGCGCCGCGCCGGGCATGCCGCAGCCACCTTCGTTGCGCCTGCCGACGACCGTGGACAATCTTTCCGCCACGCGTAAAGGCGACCGCGTCATTCTCGCCTGGTCGCCTCCCGGCGAAACAACCGATCACCAGACCATGCGTTGGCCCACCACCACACGCATCTGCCGGGTGATTAATAAGTTTCCCACCAACGTCTGCGGCGAGGTGGTCAAGGAGATCAAGAGCAGCGAACTGGCCACCACGAAGCCCGGAGCGCGCCGTCCGCTTGTCTCGTTTGAGGATGTACTGCCGCCCGCGCTGATCGGCGCACCGAATCAGGCGACCTACACCGTCGAGATACTCAACCAGCGCGGCCACTCCTCCGGACTCTCCAATCAGGTACGCATTCCGCTGGTTGCTACTCTGCCGCCGCCCGCCGATTTCCGCGCTGCGCTTGACGCGCAAGGGCCCTTGCTGCAGTGGAATGCGCTGACCAACCCCGCGCCTTCCCCAAACATCTCCTACCGTCTGCGCATCTTTCGGCGAGCTCACGCAAAGACAGAGTTTGCTCTCATCAGCGAACTTCCTTACCAGGTTGGTAAAGGCGAGGCCCGCGACCGCAACTTTGAGTGGGAGCAGGAGTACGACTACAAGATCGCCTCCGTGACCGTGCTCGCAATTCCGGGGCGTCCTGCTGAGGAGGTCGAAGGCGATGACAGCGCCCAGGTGCCTCTCGCGGTGCATGACGTTTTCCCGCCCGCCGTGCCCAACGGCTTGCAAGCGGTCTTCAGCAGCGTGGGCCAGAAGCCGTTCATCGATCTCACTTGGGCACCGAATACGGAAAGCGATCTGGCCGGATACATCGTCTATCGCCGAAGCACGGCGTCCAATTTTGTTGCAGTTACTCCTGCCCCGGTCAAGGCTCCGGCCTGGCGAGACAACGATGTTCAACCCGGACAAACGTATTACTACACCGTCGCGGCGGTCGATGTGCGAGGGAATCAGAGCGCGCAATCGGCTCCAGCCGAGGAGACGGTCCCCTTGGAGGTTCGATGAAATTCTGCCGCTTTCTTGGAATGGAAGGATCACGCTTTGGCCTCGTGGAAACCCGCGATGGCCGGGACTTTATCGTCAGTGAGCTGGGCAGCCCGCAAATGCAGGTCAGCGCCGCGGGCGTGCCGGAACAGATCGTGTTGCCGGAGCCCGGCTCCGGAAAGACGATCGCCGAACCCTTTCCGCTGGAACGTGCCAAGCTGCTGACCCCGTTTCCCATCGTTAGCAAAATTCTGTGCGTGGGCCGCAACTATGCCGCGCACGTGCGCGAACTGAAACATCAGATGCCGGTCGAACCGCTGATCTTCGCCAAGCCGCCCTCGGCACTGCTTGCCTCCGGTGGCGAGATCGTCCGCCCCAAGCTCAGCCAGAGGGTCGATTACGAGGGCGAACTCGGATTCGTGATCGGCCGCCGCTGTCACAAAATGAAGGAGGGCGAAAGCGCCAAGGATTACATTCTCGGCTACACCGCCGTCAATGACGTGACCGCCCGCGACCTGCAGAAAGAAGACAATCAGTGGACGCTCTGCAAAGGTTTCGACACCTTCTGCCCCTTCGGCCCCGTCATTAACACGGAGGTGGATCCGTCGAGTGGCGTCCAGGTGCAGACCCGCGTAAATGGCCAGTTGCGGCAGGACGGCAACACGCGAGATATGCTGTACTCGATGGATCGCATCCTGCACTACATTTCGCAGTTCTGCACCCTTCTGCCCGGCGATCTGATTGCCACCGGCACACCCGAGGGCGTTGGCCCGCTGCTAAACGGAGATGTGGTCGAGATCACCATCGAAGGCATTGGGACGTTGCGTAACCCGGTTGTTGACGAATAGCGCTGACGAATAGCGTTGTTGACGAGTGGCGCCCGTGCGCCACTCGCGCACGGCTTAGAGGGCGCCGGGTGGCCAGTGGCCTCGCGTACACCGATCATCGGTACAGTCGGAGCCCCGGCTCTGCCAATGCGCTCTGATTTCGTAGTAAAGTCGAAGGAGAGCGGTCCACCATTCAATGGCCCGCGCCTTTTCCATGACCCTGTTTCGCATCTACACCTGCACCCTCACCGGAGTTGTTGCGATTGCCGCGGCCAGCTCCCTGGTGTGGCTGGGCAGACGCAAGAAGACTCCAGAACAGCGTGAGGCCTTGCGGCGCCAACGGCTCAGTGCGCAAGGGCGCATCACCGATGGAACCGTGCTCGACGTGCAGGAATTCAACCCCGGCAGCGGCCACCCGGTGCAGATGATCATGTACACCTACGACGTGGCTGGCGTGCAGTACGAGTGCTCGCAGGAGGTGACCCACCTCCGTCAGTTCCTCGATCTGCACTCCTGCCGTATTGGCGTTGCCGCCAGCATCAAGTACGATCCGTATCATCCAGGCAACTCAATCGTCTTGGCGGAAGACTGGTGTGGACTGCGCACCTAAGCGCTTTCTTCTACCTGTTGAGCGAAGCGTTATCAGCACTCCGCGCGGATGACTGCCAATCTTTCTGTCTGCAGCACCTTTTCTCTTGCCAGTGCAATCTAACCGTACTAAGTAACATGAGCATGGCGGTAACGGGTAGCCCCCAGCGGCAAGGGTTGGGGTGAACGCCACTCATTTTTCAAGGGGATGTAATCATGGGAGAGATCAGCGACCGGCATCCATTACGTCAGCTTTTGTCGGAGAAGATTGCCCACCACTTTGGCAGAGAGGTGGGCTTACGTGACGAGGAAATCTGGGCGTACGTCGCCAACTTGCTCACGGAGTTCTGCGACACACGCAATCTGTACGCGCTAAAGAACGCGCAAGGCCGTTCGCTCGATGATGTCGGCGAGATGCTGCTTGAAAGCGACCCCATCTTCGGCGATGCGGCAACATCCTTTGACCGCGAGCGCCAGGTGCGCAAACACATCGGAGACTTCACGCTCTTTTACAGCGGAATGTTTCCCGAGTCGATCAATCGCTTCCGTCTGCGCCGCCAGCGCCTGGAGAGCATGATCGACTTCGTGCACGCAGGCAAGGAGAGCTATTTCATCGTCAGCAAGTTCGATCAGATGGAGTACCGCAAAGTCGCGCCGCTGTTTGGCCGGCTCTCGCAAGAGTTTGAAAGCTGCGTATTCGGCCTGAACCTGGTGCGCAAGGAACTGACCGAAATGCAATACGCGCTGGTTCGTCCCGACGATATTGTAATGTGAAGATGTGTCAGCATTTGGGCTGGCCGACGGCTTTTGTGCGTCGGCTGTAAAAACTCAGCGGCGGTAAAAGCTCAGCGCGCTCTCGCCCTGTTTCAACAGACGATAGCGCTTCAGATCGCCCTCGCCGTCGCCTGGATCAAATCTTTTCTCATGCTCGGCCACCACGATCCCGCCCTCCAGCAACAGCGTTCCGCGTGCCAGCGTGCGCAGAACCTCTCCGTAGGCTCCGTGTAAACGGTAGGGAGGGTCCAGGAAGCAGACGTCGAATTGCGTTCCGGCCTTGTCCCACTGGCGCAGAGCTTCGGCTGCGTCGCGCTCGGCCACCTCGGCCTCCAGTCCCAGTAAAGCGAGGTTCTGGTGCAGCACTTTCGCAGCGTTACTGCTGGATTCGGCAAAGTGTACCGATCTTGCGCCGCGGCTCAACGCCTCGATGCCCACCGCGCCCGTACCCGCAAACAGATCGGCCCAGGCGCATTCGGCAACCATTCCTGCCGACGCCAGCACGTTGAACAGGGTCTCCTTCAGCCGGTCGTAGGTAGGGCGCGTCTCCAAGCCTTGCAGGCTCTTTAGCGTCCGGCTGCGAAACTTTCCCGCGATCACTCTCATCGGCCTCTTCTACACCCGGCCCTTTGCCGTGTAGTGTATTAGTAACGGGTTTTTCCGGCACAAGGCAAATCGCATGAGACGTTGGTCCATTCCGGTCATAGACATTTTCGGTATCCACTTCCGCATGCACTTCAGCTTTCCTCTGATGCTCTGCCTGGTGTGGATTCTTGAAACCGGACACGGCCCCCAGGTGGGGTTGCGCAGCTTCCTTCTGATGCTGCTGGTGCTCTTCGCGGTGCTGGTGCATGAGCTTGGTCACGCCGTGGTTGCCGCGCGCCATGGAATTCGCGTGCGCAGCGTGGTGCTGCTGCCTATCGCCGGCGTTGCCCTGCTCGACGAGCAGGCACAGCGTGGCCTGGATGCACCACGCGAGATTCGCATCGCGCTCGCCGGACCCTTCGTCAACCTGGTGCTTGCGGTATTCCTCGGGACCTCGATTCTCATCTTCCGGCCGCAGGCGCAGTTATTCACCTTCCCCTGGCTCACTCCATTCAATCTTCTGCGCAGCGCCGCCTGGGCACAGCTTTCTGTGGCGGCGCTCAACCTGCTGCCCGCCTATCCGCTCGATGGAGGACGCATCCTGCGTGCCCTGCTGGCGCGCAGCGGCGATCAGGTCACGGCCACCCGGCGAGCCGTCTCCATCGGACAGTTCTTTTCCCTGGCGCTGTTTCTCTGCGGCGGAGTGGTCTTCCTGGGCTCCAATTCAAGTAATCTCTGGATCATGATGGCGGGGGTCTTTCTCTTCCTTGCCGCTCAAATGGAAGACCGCAGCATGATCCTGCAGGCGGTGCTGGAGCGCGTTCGCGTCATGGACGTGATGGTCACCGACTTCATCACGCTCTCCCCGGCCGAGACCCTGGCCGATGCTCTGCAGCGCTCCATAGAGCCGCCGCAGGAGGAGTTCCCCGTAGTCCGCGGTACGGACATGGTCGGCGTCATCAGCCGTCAGCAGATGGCCGCGTCGATGGAAGAAGAAGGCAACGGCTACGTGCAATCGGCCATGCGCCGCGAGTACCTCGTCGCTGGCCCGCAGGAGTCGCTGGCCGCCGTGCTGCGCCGTATCGGACGCAGCGGTCTGGCAATGATTCCCGTGGTGGATGGCGACTATTTGGTCGGCATCGTTACCTTTCAGAATCTGATGCGCAAACTGACTGCGCTCTCGCTGCGCCGGACCACGGCGAAAACCTCTACGCGCAACGCTCCCGCCCCGCAACAGTAGCGTTCGTTCCTCACCCTGCGTTCCTCATCCCGCGTAGCGCACGTGCTCGTCTCATCATGCACATACGCTACCGTGGCATTCTGCAAATGCGGTGTGCGTTCACGCCTTATGGACTCGCGCAGGAGCGCCGCTGAGTTTGTCAGCGCTTCTGTTACCAGAAATTCACATTGCCTTAATGGCGCAGTAACGTTCCGGAACTGATACTCGTTAGTGAGGACTCACTCTGTAACCTGCACTGCAACATTAGGGAGTTCCTGCATCCGGGGATATATTCCTCGGACCTGATCGGTTTCACACCTTTGTCTCGCATCCTGCTGCCATTTCCGTGGCAGACAGGGAGCGCGAATCTAGCCACACTTTGGAGCGACGAGAACATGAAGAACTTTCAAAAAGCGATCGCTGTTATCGCCTTATCCGGCATGTCCATGGCAGCGCCGGCGCCATCGGCTGGCGAAGCACCCGCCAAGAAGGCCACGAAAAAACATCACGCCACCGCAAAAGCCGAGGTCAAAAAAGATGAGACGGCCGAGCAAGTGCGCCAGCTGAAGGAAGCAGTCGATCAGCAACAGGCCGCGACGCAGCAGTTGCAGCAGCAGTTGCAGCAGACTCAGCAACAGCTGCAGCAGACTCAGCAGCAGCTTACATCGGCACAGCAGGAAGCGGAGAAGGCAGATACCAAGGCCACACAAGTTGAGAGCAACAGCAACCTTCAGGTGCAGAAAGTTCAGTCCGATGTTTCCAGTGTGAAGTCGGAATTGAACACCACGTCAGCGGAAGTACAGAAGAACGAGAAGAAGGTCGATTACCTGGAACATCCGACCGCCATTAACTATAGAGGCGTTAGGATCACCCCCGGCGGCTTCCTGGCAGAAGAAAATTTGTTCCGCCAGCACACCGAGAACGCAGATATCGCCAGCTCCTATAACGGAATTCCGTACGCTGATTCCAGTCAGTACGGCCTGACCGAGTTCCGCATGACCGCGCGTCAGTCCAGGGCTACGTTGTTGGTGGAAGGCCAGGCCGGTTCGGCAAAGTTGGCTGGCTACTACGAAATGGACTTCCTGGGCGCAGCAGCAACCGCAAACGAGAACCAGAGCAGCAGCTTTCAGCCTCGCATCCGCCAACTGTTCGGGAACGTTGGACTGGGTAGCTGGAGCGTGACGGCCGGTCAGACGTGGAGCTTGATTACCACGAACAGAAATGGAATCGTGGCCCGCAGCGAATGGGTTCCCGCGACCATCGACGCACAGTACGTCGTCGGCTACAGCTGGGCCCGTCTCGGGAATGTACGTGTTGCGAAAACCTTCGCAGACAACAAGGCGACCTTCGCGTTCTCGCTTGAAAATCCAGCTGTGCTGGTCGCCGGACAAACTCCAGCGGCTCCCGTGCCAGCGCCTGTCTTCGGCGGCACTGGAACTGTGCAGTTGGGCAATGGAAACACCTACTCGGCCAATCTTGCGCCAGACCTTATTGCAAAGGTTGCGTTTGATCCCGGCTACGGCCACTATGAAATTAAGGCCATTGGCCGCTTCTTCCGTGACCGTGTCGGTGAAACCGCTACCAGCAGGGGCACCAACGCGACCACCGAGAGTGGTGGAATCGGTGCGGCCGCCATTCTGCCTCTCGTCCACAAGAAGATTGACTTCATCGCAGAGGGATTGGTGGGTCGTGGCATTGGCCGCTTTGGAGACTCGTCGAACGTTGACGTTACGTACCGGCCCGATGGCTCGCTCTCGCCGGTCAAGAACCTTCACGTTTTAGGCGGCTTCGAATCGCAGGTGACCCCGAAACTCTTCTTGTATGTCTACGGCGGAGACGAGTATCAGGGCCGCGATGTTTACGGGACGGGAGCAACTGCAACCGGCTTTGGAGTTCCGACCGTGAAGAATACCTCCTGCTTCGTTGCTAACAGCAACTCCTGCAGCGCCCTCATGAAGAACCTGATGCAGGGTACTACGGGCGGCTGGTACAACTTCTATAAAGGCGCATACGGTACGCTCCGGTTCGGCGTGCAGTACACGTACACTTATAAAAACACCTGGGCTGGCGTGAACACTAACCCGGGAGCCACCACCGGAGCACCGAAGGCGATCGAGAATATGGCGTTCACCTCGCTCCGCTACTACATCCCGTAAGAACCAACGGAGTTCCTCAGCTAAGACGGTGAGAACTCCGCAAAGAACACAGCCGGCGTCAAGCAGTTTGGTTCACGACGGCTTTCTCTTGTGCCCGAACATCCTGGGTACTTCGACGTGACTTCATTTTGCGAGACATGGGCGCCGCCAGTTACTCGAAGCAACAACCCGCTGCCGCCCCGAACGTCAAGGTTGCCTTTCTGGGCTTCGAGCATGATCTTGTCTGATGTCCGGCCCGCGTTTACAATCTTGAAGTCATATCCGTAAACTCCACAGGCATCGTGCGAAAAAAGCCAGAGTGCCTGAGGATTGTCGTTCTCCGCGATAGGGCCACGGCAACCTTCTCCGGGACCCGAGGAAATACGGTCCAAAACCCCCCATGCATTTCCATAAACTGGAGTTCCAACCGTCTCTAGGCCGCTGGCGACAGGCCCACCGCCGCGATACACGACATCATGTTGGCCAATCTGTACCGTTGTCCAGTTCGAGGGCGACGATTGGCCGCGGTCGGGGCCCTCACTGGGTACCTGTGCTGCAGCGACCTCTTCAGGCGACGCGATCGCGCGGAGATCGGTCGTGAGTGGCGTCATCTGCCCGGCAATCTCGATCTGGTTGAAGCGAAGTTCAATTTTTGCGGGTTGGGAGTTCTGTGCTGGAGTGACTGCCAGAACCTCTCCCAGAACCCGCCTGCCCGCTTTTATCTTGGCGCCGTTGTACAACGGAACTTCCTGCGCAACTTTCGCAGTGACCTTGTCTCCGGGCTTGCAGCTCTTCGCATCCAGCGAAGAACTCAGCCTGACAGGGATGATGGTGCCTACGGGGATCTTGGTCTGCGCGGCCAAGACGGCCGAAAGCGCAAACGCACTACACAAAAGCAACATTGTTTTTCTCATATTCAAACTCCTTTTCTCGTAAGTGCCAGACTTGCCAAGAGCAATACAACATAGTCGTTCATTCCGTTTTAGATGATCTTCTATTTGCACCATCGTGACCTTTTTCCATTGCCGCACGTCTATGACTATTTCCCTCTTCCGAAAAACCAGCCAGCTTAGCAGTGGTCGCGTGTTCCGCGTACTGGAACAGTCGATCATGGGGCGCGGCGCGCCGGAGAATGTGCGCTCTGACAGTAGCCCGGAGTTTACTTCGCAAGGGATGATTGATTAGGCGGAAGAGAAAAGCTCATGCTAGTCCACATCCAGCCCGGCAGGCCGATGCGGAACGGGCACGTGGAGAGCTTGCACGGTCGCGCGCGACAGGAATATAGCCACGAGCGACCGCACAGCTGGATGGATTACAGAACGCCGGCAGACCACGGACAAACGAAGCCCTCTATCAGGGCTGAACTCCTAGCTGAAAGTTCAACGCGGAGATCGTCATATCGTATTGTGCTCGCGCGCGGGCATTGCCGATTGCTGCCTCGGTTTGCTGAAGTTGGGCCTGACTTAATTCAACAATAGAGCTGAGTCCATACTTGTAGCGCGTGCTGGCAAGTTCAAGCGCGGTATTCGACTCTTTCAGCAGTGCCGCAGTAACGGTCACGCGTTGCAGGGAAGTACTCGCATTGAGCCACGCAATACGGACGTCGCGAGCCACCTGATCACGAAGAGCGCGTGTCTGTTCTGAAGCCGCTTGTGCCTGCAGCTTCGCCTCAGCCGCCTGCGCGCTGAAGCGGAAACCGTTGAAAATCGGAATACTGAGATTTGCTCCAACCGCGCCATACCATGTACTTGTAAAGTATTGCGGAGTGCCGAAGGGAGTCTGGCCCACCTCTCCAAGTGCGCTGAGCGTAGGAAGCAGCTGTTCGTGCTGGGCCTTGCTGAATTTTTGCGCAGCACGTTCACTGTAAGTCAACGACTGCAAATCAGGCCGATTTGCCATTGCCTGCGCGATGAGAGTGCCTGAGTCAGGTGCTAACGGCGGCATGTTGTCGGAATCATCGACGAGTTCATAGTCCATCTGTTTGTCAAAGCCCAGAACCTCACTCAGAGCCGCCTTTGCGGAGTCTAAGTTGTCTTCCGCATCCAATTGCAGCAGTTGTGCCTGCGATAGATTTACCTGCGCAAAACTGAGATCCAGATCAGAGCGCAGCTTCGAGGCGGTAAGCGCGCTGACCTGATCCGTCAGTGTTTGCCTGGCAGCGACTGTTTGTATCGCAACCTTGAGCGTTGCCTGCGCTTCGATTGTCCGGTAAAAAACCTGATCGGTCGCCAGCACTATGTCCTCGCGGCTGGCTTCTGTGTCGGCCAAACGAGCTTTTTCCTGGAGTTTTGCCGAGGCGATGAGATTGGAAGTGCGTCCGAAGTCGGTGATCAACTGGCGCAGTTCCAGACCTTCGCCAGCATGATTCAGTAGCCTGGATGCAGCCAGAGAGCCAGTGGAAAGTCTGCTCGCATTGTTGGCACCCTCTACAGTCAAATTTCCGGTTAGGTCAGGTAGTACATCGGCACGTCTCTCACGCACAAACTGGTGCTGGATCTTGGCCAGCAACTGGCTGATATGGATGGCCGGATTGTTGGTTAGCGCGATTTGTTCCGCCTGCTGTCGTGTCAGAAGGTGAGGAGTTCCGGCGGCGGAAGGAGCTGGTGTAGATGTCTCCTTCCCCGTCGTCTGTGCGTCTGGCGGCGGATTCTTCGCCGATGGCGCATTCGGTAAGGCTGAAGGGTTGGCTTGCGCATGAAGTCCAGAGCAGAACAAGGCCAGTGTGAGCAGTGAGAGGCTGATGGTTTGCCTTGACTTCATCGTGCTTCCTCCTGTGCGGTGGCTGACGAAAGTTCTTCCGGGTAGTATTCGTCTAGTTTGTGTTCTTCATTGCGATGGATCAGCAGATACGCAGTCGGCACCAGAAAGACAGTGACCAACCCTGAGACGGTAAGCCCGCCCAGAATAGCGCGAGCCAGTGGCGCGTATTGTTCGCTTCCGGGCTCGAGAGCCAGCGCCATCGGAATCAGTCCAAGAATGGTGGCCATGGTGGTCATCAGAATTGGCCGCAGACGTACTTTACAGGCTTCGGCCAAGGCGAGTTTTAGCTCCATGCCCTCTCTTCGGAGTGTGCCGACAAATTCCACGATCAAGATGCTGTCCGACACGGCGATGCCAGTCATCATAACAACACCCATCAACGACATTACGTTGAGCGTCGTGCCGGTCAGCAGCAGGAATATCAGTACCCCCGACAATCCTGGAGGAACGGCCAGCAGAATAACAAACGGATCGGAAAACGATGCGAACTGCGCCATCAAAATAAGGTAAACCAGAACCACCGCAAGGATGAGTCCGATGCCAAAGCTGGAGAAAGACTGATCCATATCCCGGACTGCTCCGCGGATTTTGATCGTGACTCCATCGGGCTTTTGGATTTGCCCAACGATCGAGTTGACCTCGCGAGAAACGCGACTCAAGTCTTCTTTCTTCGGCATGACATAGATGTCAAACTCACGACGTAGTTGGTAGTGATCCACTTCTGTCGGAGTATCGATTTTCTTGATGTCCGCGACCGATTCCAGCGGGGTTGTGTTCGTATTGTGTGCGGACCGCAACGGAATCTGTTTGAAGTCGGTCAGCGTTTGAATTTGTGTCTCCGGATATTGCACCGTCAGCATGTAACTGTTGCCGGTTTTCGGATCAACCCAAAAGCTCGGTGTGATCATACCATCGGAAGTCAGTGCAGTGATGACATTATCCACCACATCCTTGGGTGAAATACCAAGCAGGCCAGCGCGCTCGCGATTGATGTTCAGCTCAAGTCCAGGGTAGTTCAAATCCTGAGGAATCAGCACGTCATTGACTGAGTCGAGCTGTTTCACTTTGGCAGCCGTTGCCTGAGCGATCGCATAGGCTTGGTCAAGGTCGTTTCCACCAATTTGAATGTCAATCGGAGCAGGCTTGCCTTGATTGACGACCGAGTCAACCAAGCCTCCGGCCTGAAGGTACGTCGAGACATCCGGGAAGTCGGCAGCTAGCTTCTCGCGGACCTTTTGCATGTAGACATAGCTTCCCGTCTTATGTTCTTCCTTCAGACTGACTTGGATGAACGCGGTATGCATGCCGGAGTTCGACGTATATATCGCAGAAAGATCGGGAGTGATGCCGATGTTCGAGACGATCATGTTCAGATCTTCCGGAGCAACAACGCCGCGAATATCCTGCTCCATCTTCGCGACGTAATCGTCGGTGACCTCAATGCGAGTTCCTGCCGGTACCTTGAGATTGACGACGAACTGGCCGGGGTCAGTACGCGGAAAGAAAGATTTGCCAAGCAATGGATAGAGGGCAAAACTGCAAACCACGAAAAGACTGAAAACCACAACCACAGTTACCGGACGAGCCAGACACTTTGCAATCGCCCTGTCGTACTTGTCTTGCAGAATATGGAAGCCTGCATTGAATCGATCAACGATCGTTCGGAAAATATGAAGTCTGCTTGGCGTGATCGTGCCAGACTCCAAGTCTTCCTCTATCTCGATCGGGCCTTCAGGAGGGACTTGATGTTGATGCTCAGGTCCCAATGTGATGAACTTTGCGCAAAACAACGGCACTACCGTCATGGCTACCAGATAGGAAGCACACAGCGCGAGCACAACAGCAAGCGCCAATGCGGTGAACAGGTATTTGCTCACCCCGAAAAGCAGCACGACGGGAAAGAAGACGATGCTGGTGCTGATGGTCGCAGCCAGCACGGCCAGCTGCACTTCTTTTCCGCCAAGCTCTGCTGCAAGGGCAGGCGGCTCGCCCATTTCCATATGGCGAAAGATATTTTCGAGCACGACGACGGAGTTATCAATCAGTCGGGATAGCGCCAGTGCCAGACCACCCAGCACCATGGTATTGATGGAGCTGCCACCAAGATTCAATCCCAAAAACGTTGCCAGACACGAGATGGGAATCGACAGAAGAACAGCAATCGTTGCCCGTACGTTGCCCAGAAATAGCAGAATCATCAGAGCTGTCAGGCAGAGTCCGATCGTTCCCTCGTTGATGACATTCTTGACTGCAAGTTTAACGAAGCTGGATTGGTCGAAGACGACATCCGTTCTTAAGACCTTTGGAACATCAAGCAGATTGCTAACGGCCTTCTTCACTCCATTCACGATGGTGATGGTGTTCGAGTTGCCGCCCTGTTTCAAGACGGGAATATAAACAGAGTGCTGACCATCCACGCGAACGATGTTGGTTTGTAGCTGCCCGGCGTCTTTCGCCTGGCCAATATCGGCCACCATGACCGAAGACTTGCCTACGGTCTTTAACGGCAGATCATTGATCTCATCCACCACTGGAACTTGGCTATTGGCATAGATGTTGTAATCCTTCTTGCCAATGCGCACATCGCCTGCCGGGAGAATCAGGTTGGAGTTATTGAGCGAATCCACCACATCCATCACGCTCATCTGGTGGGCTTCGAGCTTGAGCGGATCGACGTACACCATGATCTGCCGATAGCGTCCGCCATAGGGTTGTGGTACAGACGCTCCGGGGACGTTTGCCACCTGATTGCGAACACTGAATTGGGCGAGATCCTTTAACTGCGTCTCATTCAGCCCTTGACCCTTCAGTGTAATCAGACAGACAGGCAAATTGGCAGCATCGAACTTCAGGACTACGGGCGGCAGGGTTCCCGGCGGCAGGCGCCGTAAATTTGCCATGGCGAGGTTGGAAATACTACTGACGGCTGCATTGCTGTCTGTTCCAGGCTGGAAGAAGATTTTGATCAGGCTAACGCCCGGCAGAGAACGCGACTCGATATGATCGATTCCGCTGCCTAGCGTAAAGAAGCGTTCATAGCTGTTTGTGATATCCGATTCGATCTGCTGCGGTGGCATGCCGGCATAGAACGTGGCCACGACGACCACAGGCATGTTGACCTCAGGGAACAGATCGACGGGCATACGCACAATTGTCGTGAGGCCCACTACGACAATCGACAAACACATCATTAGGATGAAAAACGGATACTTGATGGCAAAAGAGGACATTACTGATTGTCCTCCTGCGGGGGCATCGAAATCGTCATCAGCTTGGGGAGGACCTTTTGCCCTATCTGATAGTTCTCTTGTCCTGACACGATGACTGACTCTTTATCAGTTAACCCACTGAGAATGACGGTGCGATCTGCGCCGTGAATGCCAAGCGTGACGACCTTTTTTTCGACTTTGTTGTCGGCGTTCACGATTAGAACGTACGGCTGCCCTTCATTTTTCATGACCGCAGATTCCGGGACCGAAAGCGCATTTTCTTGTTGTTGGAGAACAATGGAGGTCTCCGCGAACATTCCCGTGCTTAGAGCCTCGTCCACATTAGGGACATCGACCTCAACAAGCATGGTCCGTGTCGAGACATCCAATTCACGGGTAAATCTCACAATCTTTCCAGTGAAGGATCTACCTGTGGCCTGAACGTTGACTTGAACATTGCCGCCAACTTGAATGTAAGGAACGTCCTTCTCCGGGACCGGCATGCGCAAACGCAGCAGATCACTTTGCGCAACCTTCACCACCGGCATCGACTGTGTGTTCGACGCGGTGCCTGCTTGAATCAGCGAACCGACGTCCCCATAACGCATCGTGACCACGCCAGTAAAGGGGGCCGTGACGACTGAGTAGTCCTGCATCGCCGTCACGCGCTGGCTTTCGGCGCGCGAGACGTCGAGCTGCTCTTTTGCCGCGCTCAATGCGGACTTGGCAGCGTTGATTTTTGCCTGTGCATCCAAATCCTTCGCAAGAGAATCATCCAACTCCTGCTCGGCAATCAGACCGGGACGCTGTTTTGCCACCTCCGCAAGACGCGTTTTGCCCACATGGATGGCAGCATAGCTTGCCTCAGCAAGTTCGACTTGGCTCTTGGCCCGCTCAATTTCGGCTTGGTTGTGTCGAATGGCAGCCTGTGATGCGGCAACCTGCGCGTTCAATTCCGGAACTTCCAGCGTTGCAATGACCTCTCCGGTACGGACGTGGTCGCCGATATCAACGTTAATGCGGCGAATGTAGCCGGAGACTTTCGCATGGAGTTCAACCTCTTGATAAGGCTGAAACTGGCCGGCTACAGTGAGCGTGCTGGCCAGATTGCCGCGAGTGGCCGGCATAACCAAAGCGGTTGGTATTGGCGTGGAAGAAGGCTGCTTTCCTTTGCTGCGGACGAAGGAGAAGGCCAAAGCCGTGAGCGCGAGCAAAGCCCCGGCTCCAAGAATGATCATGAAAGATCGCTTGAACATGTTGCAGTCACCTCTGAACTATCAATCAGGTTAAAGGCTGAAAGTGGCTCCCGCAAGGAAGCACGAATGCGACAATGCAAATATGCTAGACGCCATGTGCTTCGATGGAGGAGCTTAATGAGCGAGAGTGAATGCTGGAGGGGGACGAAAGGAAAAGAAGCTGGAAATGGAATCGCGAATATATCGCGTGTCCTGAGAAGCCGACGCTTTAGCGCGAACTAACTGTAGACGCGGGATTCCCAAGCAAAAAACAGCGCTAAGAAAATTCAAAAAAAGCAAGGTCGACGAAGGAAGTATTTCTGGACGAAGCTGCGCGATAGTTCGAACCGTGTCAAGGCGCTCATTGGGCGACAGCATCTTTGCTTGCGCAATGGATCGAGACGGATTACTAGGCGAATCGTAAAGCGAGAGTTTATACTGCACCCCCCACACAAATATCCCGACGACGATCAAAAACAATGGAATCAGTGTTCCATGCGAGAGGCGGTGAGCGGCAGTTTTAGAGTTCATTGCAATGATCAAAAAATGAGCAATTCATACCTTGCGGCTAACAGCGAAGAGCGCAAGATCGTCGTCAGCTGCGTAGGCTTACAGATGGAGGACGCACCAAGTGGAGCGAAAGCCACAAGTCAGGGCGGAATTGCCGACAACGCAAGGGTGCCAGCCTCACACACGTCCAAGCTGCAATACTACCAGATTGGGCCCCAAAGTGAAATCACAATTCTGAGGCGTTTCCCCTGACTTTGAACCGGTCGCCTACTCTCATTTCTCTGGCGTGCCTGGAGCAGTCGTCGGCGCCGCCTTCACTTGCTCTCTGAATTGCTGCTCAGTGCCTACAAAGAATTCCTCGTAGGTCTTTTCGCCAGACGATCCGGACACCGCGCCACTGATTTTGTCCCAAATCAAGCTCTTACCACCCTGGTCGGCGTCAGGTAATTCTCGTTTCCTCCCCCCCTCTGAATAGTAGTAATAACGATCCCAACGCCCGCCGTATTGAATCTTCGAAGACGTCTTCAATACGCCTGTTGGCGGTACCTTAAAGATATACGCTCCATCCTCTACAGGGATTTCGGGAGTTCCAGAAACGTCAAATTCGATTCGAACCCAGCCCACGTAGCCTTCCGGAACCAGAAATCGCGAGGGCTGGCTCGCCGCTTTTCCGTTGCCTGCGTGCGACCACATCGCAAGGCCAATCAACATCGCGATAAGCACGAGGGTGCAAACGCCAACGACAACCCGGACGAACCGGCTCGCGCGATCCGGAAAGATCCATGTGTGTGGGATGTCGTCGGATTGCTTCCGGAAACTCGCAATCGCGGAATAAATAGTCACCGATAACAAGAAAACAATCGCAATGCATGGCAGTATCATTCGGGCTCAGGACCGGCGGTTGCCGGGAACATAAAACTGGTGTTGGGAGCACACTCTCTGGCGGTAGTTTCACCGGGACTCGCCTCGATCTTCGGAACCATAACCAATAGACCGCAGGATAGGCCCGTCGTCAAAGAAAGTTCTGCCTTCTTTTTGTGTATCCTTGCCTCAACCGCCTTGGCAATCGCAGGACTGTAGAAACACCACATCGCCAGCGAAGCCAGCAGCGCGAGTTTGGCGGCCGCATCAGGTCTGAAAAGGCTCAAGTAGCCGGCAACAATTAAGCACAACGAACCTGCCAGAGAAACAAGTTGCAGCGAATTCAAAGGAGTACCCGTGGCTGCGAAAAGCAGAAGATGGGCTCCCGTAATCGCGCCCGCTAATAAATACAGAAAGAACGGAAGCATAGGTCGTCAAATCCCCATAGTTTGATAGATCAATCCCGCTAAAGGCGGTAGTCTTAACCGGCACCGCCAGTTGCTGCTAGGCGGTGTTCGCATTCAGCCAACAGCTGCGTACATCGTGCGAAATCGGTAAATAAACCTTGTTTCACTCTGCTGACTCCGTGGGCAGAGTCTCCGAATTCGGCTCCTTCCGCCTGCCGTAGACCAACAGATAAGCTGCCGGAACGATAAAGATGGTCAGGAGGACCGACGAAGTGAGCCCCCCAATGATAGCGCGTGCCATGGGGGCGTATTGCTCGGCGCCGGTCCCCATTTTGAGAGCCATCGGAATCATGCCGATGATGGTGGCTAGCGAAGTCATCAGAATTGGCCGCAATCGCACCCGGCATGCGTTGATTACCGCATCGGAGGGGGACAAACCTTCTCTTTCCAGATTGTGGGCGAAGTCAACAATGAGAATGCTGTTCGAGTCTGCAATACCGACCAGCATCAGCACCCCCATCAGCGACATTACGTTCAATGTGCTGTGAGTAAGTGGGAGGATGATCAGCACGCCGACAAATCCCATCGGGATTGCCAGCATGATCAACAGCGGATCGACAAACGATTTGAACTGAGCCGTGAGAATGATATAAAGCAAAGCAAACGAAAGCAGGAAGCCGAGTCCAAAGCTCTTGAATGAAGCTTCCATGCCCTCGACCATTCCGCGCAAGTTCACTCGCATGTTCGCCGGTATGTCAGCCTGGCCAATAACCTTCCGTATGGCATTCGTGACTCGCCCGAGATCTTCTCCGGATGGGGTGACATATAGGTCAATTACTCGCTGTATCTGGTAATGATCAATTTCTGTAGGTGTTTGAACGTATTTTACCTTCACCACATTGTCCAGCACGGTAATCGGCCTATGCGCAGAGGCTTTGGGTGCAGGCGCAAAGGTTTTGGGCGCACCCACATTCGAGTTCATATTGGTGCCTGTCTGTGTCCGCAGCGGAATCTGCCCGAGATCAATCAGATTGCGAATGGCGGCAGGGCCCTTCTCGAAGTACTGTACCGTGAGGTAGTAGTCGTTACCGCTCTTCCGATCTACCCAGTAATTGGGCGCGATCATGTAATTGGAATTAAGAGCAGTGATGACATTATTTACGACGTCTTTTTGCGTCAGCCCTAACTCGCTGGCATGAACGCGGTCAACATCCAACCGTAACGCCGGATAGTTCATGTCCTGCGGGATATAAATCTCTCCGACCCCTGGTATTTGCCGAATGCGGGTCGCCAGATCCTGCGTCAAGCTATAGATCTGATTCAGATCCGGGCCGCTCACCTGTACGTCGATCGGTGCCGGCATTCCCATGTTCAGGATTGCGTCCACCATCGAACCGCTCGAAAAAAATGTCCGAACATCAGGGAAATTCTTTGCTATCTCCTTTTGCGTTCGATCCATGTACTCGAAGCTACTCAAACGATGCGGTTCATTGAGCGCTACTTGAACCGTTGCCGTGTACGGACCGGCGTTGGTAGTGTATAGCGAGGAAAAATCGGGAACCATTCCAATGTTAGACACAATCATCTTAAGATCTTTCGCGTCCACATTATGACGAATCAGATCTTCCACTTTGGCTACATATTGTTCGGTGTTTTCAATGCGAGTTCCAGTGGGGACCTTCATGTTGATAGTGAATTGGCCCGCATCCGTCTTGGGAAAAAACGCCAAGCCCAATAGCGGATAGATAGCGAGACTGGCCAGGAACACTCCTCCCAAAGCTGCTACTGTCAGCCCTGGCCGCTCCAGAGATCGTCGAACCCAGCGCTCGTAAAAGTCCAGGATCTTGTTGAACATTCTGTTGAAAGCGGCATTAAACCGTTCCCAGCGAGACCTGCTAACAGCTGAGGTGGGTTCGACTTCATATTCCTCACGACCCTCTTGTGGTGCATGAGGCACAGCTTTTAGAAATCGCGAGCAGAACAGTGGAATGACCGTCATTGCAACCACAAAGGAGGCTAGCAGCGACAGGCAAAACGCCAGCGCTAACGCTGAAAACAAAAACTTGGCAACGCCAAAAAGAAAGACGACAGGAAAAAAATCGACAACATCCACCAGGGTCGCGGCCAGCACCGCCAGATTTACCTCTGAGCCACCGACCTCGGCAGCTACCATCGGTGCCGCGCCCATCTCCAGATGCCGGTAAATGTTCTCCAGGGAAATGACGGAGTTATCGATCACGCGTGAAAAGGCCAGCGCCACTCCGCCCAGAACCATTGTGTTCACCGTGCCCCCCATCATGTTCAGCACGACGACTGTAGCCAGAGCCGAAAGCGGGATGGAAAGCAGAACGGCCGAAGTCGCCCGTACGCTCCCCAGGAAAATCAGGATCATCAGGCTAGTGAGAATCAGTCCCAGCAAGCCTTCATGTAATACTGTGCGAATCGATTCCTTGACGTACACAGACTGATCAAAGACAACGCTTGCCACCATCTGCTTCGGAATGTCGAAGAGATGACCAACCAACGCGCGAATCCCGTTCACGACTGCGATGGTGTTGGTGTCGCCGCCCTGCTTCATGATTGGGATGTAACAGGATCTTTGGCTGTCTACGCGAACGACATTATATTGAATCTGGTGGGCATCCTCGGCCTTCCCAATGTCGTTGACCGTCACCCACGAATCCCCGGAGGTCTTCACTGGAACGTTTCCCAGTTCCGTCATGTCAGTGACCAGACTGTTCGAGTACACGTAGTAGTCGTACGGCCCCCACTTCACGTCTCCCGCAGGAAGGATAAGGTTTGAGTCGTTCACTGCGCCGACGACGTCCATCGGACTCAACTGTCTGGATAGCAATTTGTATGGATCAACATAAACCATGATTTGCCGATATTGTCCGCCAAACGGGGGTGGAATCTCGGCCCCAGGAACCACGGCTATCTGATCTCGAATCTGAAATTGTGCGTAGTCGTGAAGCTGGGTTTGGTTCAGCCCTTGCCCCTTGACTGTAACCAAGGCCACGGGAAGGCTTGATGCGTCGAACTTCAGTACAACTGGCGGTAACGTGCCCGGCGGCAGACGCTTTAGATCGGCTAGCGCGAGGTTGGAAAGCTCTGTTACATCCGCATCTGCACTGGTTCCCGGTTGAAAATAAACCCGGATAATGCTCACCCCGAGCATCGAACGGGATTCCATGTGATCGATACCGCTGGCCAGAGTGAAAAACCGTTCCAACGGATCGGTAATATCGGTCTCGATGTCCTGAGGCGGCATTCCCGTGTAAAAGGTTGCCACAACCACTTCCGGCAGGTTGATGGAAGGAAATAAGTCAACCGGCATGCGCGCGAGACTCGTTACGCCGATCACCAATAGCGCGAGACAGATGAC
>VFSW01002042.1_pt1 | contig 30617 bp, 50 predicted proteins | sample 5358111 | NCBI WGS metagenome assembly VFSW01 (sample SAMN11554181, study PRJNA540505) | mine drainage metagenome | isolation source: sediment from site ElyBrook_90M | place: USA: Ely Copper Mine, Vershire, VT | collected 2017 | reverse complement strand
CTCTAACCTCACCCACCCGTACATGCGCAGGCCGATGTTGAGAGGGACCAGAAGGGGCTGGAGGCGCAGTTGGCGCAGCAGATCGCCTCGGCCCAGGAGGACAAGCGGCTCATCGCGTCCCTCCAGGCACGCGTGGCCTCAGCTCAAGACAAGGCGGTGGGGCGCAAGCATTCGGAGAATGGAGACTGCCCAGTGCACGAGGCCAGCCGAGAGCCCGCTGCTGCTGTCATGTCCGAACCGGAGGGATCATTGGAGCAGCCCCCTACCTCCTCTGAGCAGCCCTCTATGCAGCGGGTGACGGCGCTTGAGGCGGAGCTCCGCGAGTGCCGGGCGCAGCTGGTCGCGGCAGAGGCGGCGCAGAACGGAAGGGCACCCCTCGACGGCGATTCCTTCTCCCGTCTGCAGTTTCAGGCAGAGGCGAGGGCGGCTGCGGAGCAGGCCGGCTTGCACACGCATGTGATGGAGCTGCAGCAGCAGTTGGCCGTCGCCCGCTCCGAGCTCTCCGTCGCATCCCGGCATCAGGTGGCTCCTGCCACTGACTGACCTCACGCTCCGTGATTAACAACCCCTCGCAATCCTCCCTCCGCCACCCAGGCAACTTTCGAGGCCGATCTGAGGCAACAGCTTGACCAGGTGAGAGGATGGAGTGGCTGAAAGATTGGTTCGACCTGTGTTGATTGCAACTGTCTTCCGCTCCTCGTTACCCTCAGGCGCGTCAGATGCTGGCGGAGAAGCAGGACGAGCTGGCCGCCGCCACCGAGAGGCTCGAGGAGGTTCGCGCCGCCGCCGCCGCCGCATCTGCGGGCCGCGAGGCGGAGCTCTGCGCCCAGCTGATGGCCGCCGAGGCTCAGCTTGCGACGCTGGGCTCCGCCGTCGCCGAGCGGGCCGCCGCCGAGGCGGAGGCACTGGCCGCTGCCCGCGACGAGGCGCTGCGCGAGGCGGAGCAGCGCGTGCTGCAGCCGCTGAGAGCGCGCTGCGCCGAGCTGGAGGCAGAGGCCGTCGGCCTCAGGGAGAGGGCTGCCGCCGCCGCAGACCCGGAGCCGCCTCCTTCCTTTGAGGCTCAGATCCAGAGGCTAGGGGAGCAGATTCAGGGTCTTCGTTCAGAGCTGGACGATAAGGAGAGCCTGTGCCAAAATATGCGGTCTGAGCTGGCGGACAAGGAGTGTCTGTTCCGAGAGATGCATTCTGAGCTGGAGGTCAAAGGCAGCCTCGTTCAATCCCTGCAGGCTGATGTGGCTCTCAGGGAGTCCCAGATCCTCGTGCTCAAGTCTCAGCTGGAGGCGGCAGAGCAGAGGTGCGTGGCTCTGCAACATCGGCAGCGGCAGCAGGCGCCTACTCAGCCAAGAGGGCGGCAGCGGGACCTGTTGTCTTTCGACGACGACTTTGCCGCAGCCGAGGGGCCGCCGACCGGTGGCGAGGGAGATTTGCTCGACCTCTCTGGCCTATCGATTGCGGGAGAGGTCGACGATGGTCTTGTTGGCAGCGCCACCGAGCCGACGACGGCGGCGGCTGTGAGTGCCTTCGAGCAGGAGCTCTCGTCAGCGGTCGGCGCAGCCCTCGGCGAGGCTGAAACTCTGCTCCAGAAGCTGCGCGCGGCTGAGCAAAAGGCGGCGCAGCTCGTCGTCAGCGGGGCTGGCGACGGCGTGGCGCTGGATGCCACGCTGGCGGGGTTTGAGCAGGTCGGGGACGCCATCAGCGGCGCGAGGACCTCCGCTGACGCGGGCCTCCGAAAGCCGGGGCCGCGGGCCGGAGGGCTAAGGTCGGATGCTGTGCGTTCGGCGGAGCTGTCTGTGCGGCGAAGCCTTGCAGACGTCATAGAAGAGCTGGCCCTCCGCAGCGCCACGCTCAACGAGAGCCGCTGCGACAGAGTGCTCTCAGCGATGCTCTCAGCGCCTTCAGACTCCTCGCAGCGCGCATTCCCGCCATCATCCAACGCGGCGGCTCCTCCTCTGCCAGTCGCTCCCGGGGGCCCGAACGTTCTCTCTGCGTTGGGTCAGCGCATGACCGAGGCCGTATCCACGCACTGGACGGGGCTGGGCACGACGTTTGGAGCGCCGTTGCTGCAGCAACAGACCCCTGGCGGTACCCTCCCGGCCCCTGTGGGCGGAGGGAACCCACGGCGACAAGCGACGGGGACGGACGGCAGCAGAGGCGCGCACACGCGGCATGCAAGTTGATTGCCCTGATAATGGAACCCTGTAAGCTTTGAAGTTGAGAAGCAAATTATTCTTTCCTAGCCAAACACAATGCTGCTGCGCATAGCTGCCTTCCCGTTGACTCTCTTTGAATCGCCGGCCGTCATGACTTGTGTCTTCTTGTCGAGAGGAGCATCGAGAGAGGAAAAATCTGCGGAGGGAAAACAAGATATATCCGTAGACTTTCTGGAAAAGATGGAATCTGTAAATCAAAACTCATCACTCCTCCCTCTCACCCGACGGGATCCCGTAGAGTGCCAGTGCCTTGATGTCGTTGACTCCTTGGGCAATGAGAGCCTTTTTGCATTCGCTCAGATCCTTGGTGTTGATGTCGAAATCGTCCTTGATCTCGTGCACGGACTGTGAGCATTGTTGCAGACAAGGAATGATGGTGGCATTATTTAACTCCTGCCCGCGCAAGGCGGCGGTCGCGATCAAGCAAGACGCACCTGCGTCCCGTCCTCGTGCAGCACTATAACTCTCTTGCAGGTCGTGTTTGCGCACCACCCCTCGCCTCCAGAGATGTGCCATGCGTTGCGAATCACGAGCTCAAAGTAGTCGTCGTCATCCACACTGATGCAGAGACACATCGAGGTGCAAGAGGTTGGGCACTAAATCGAGAACCACTTCCCGACTTCCCGCACCTTGCAGAGACCGCGGCGTAGTAATGTTCAAACTCGCTGAGCGTGATGATGCCGTCTCCCTTGGTGCCTCCCCCCTTAGCCTCAAACGTGCTCATGAAATCCTCAACGACTTGCGTCTCCGTCTTGATCCCCAGCAGCACCTCTGGATGCTGGCTCGCCTTGTACCTCTTCTCGAAGTCGGCCGTCGTCACCTGGCCGTTGCCCTCCCTGTCGAGCACTTTGAAGGCCATGCCGACCATCTCCTTCCTCCGCGGGTTGAGCGTGCCACGCATGCCAACAAGGAACTCATCAAACGAAAGGTAGCCCGAGCAGTCGGCGTCAAAGTGCCGGAAGAGACGGTGAAGGTCCGACTCGGACTGAGAAACGTCCATCTCGATCAGCCCCTTTTTGAACTCTTCGAAGCTCAGTTTGTTGTCCCCGTCATCGTCCATGGACTTGAATTTTCTTCCGAGGCTGATGATGCCGTGCGTGCCGCGCATCTTCAGCGCTGCCAACAGCTTCGCCACTGCCTCGTCCGCATTGCCTTGAAAAGAATTTGATCAGGGTTCAGTCGTCAAACTGATACATCAGATGGAATCCCTCTGACCTGTTGGCTTGGGAGCGGCAGCTTCCACCTTGGAGATGAGCTCAGACAGCGCCGCAGCCAGCTCGGGCGTCAACTTCCTGATGCTCGAGATTGCGCCTAGAGCCTTTGAAGTTTATTCGTCCGTGTGAGCTCGAAATCAGAACTGCGACCCTGTATGTACCTTGAGCTTCATGAGGTCAAAGTCGCCCGCAGGCGTGGACGGCGGCGCAGATTCTGACATGGGGGCGGCGGCCGGTGCAGCGATCTCAGCAGGCTGCTCTGTTGCAACGTTGTTGTTGGCCGGCCCCTTGTCGTCTCCTGCAAAGAGAGACAACATAGGAGAGGCGAACAGAGAATCTAAGAGTCATATCTCTCACCGAACACGACGCTCGACGTGCCTCCCGGCGCCTGGGTCACCTTGCGCGTCGTTTTGCCTGGCGATCAGATTCTTTGGGATCGGGTTCGGTCGTCGATCGGGTCCCATCTCACCCGACTCGTGGGAGAATATGTCGCTCATAGCGTTCGTTCAGATCGTTTGCTTCGTTGGGTGTGGGGCGAAAAATTGAGACTCCGTGCGCCGACGCCACATGCTGCATCAGAGCCACCACGCACATATACGCCCTTGCCAGAGGCGCAGCGACATGTATGCACCACCTCGGCCTCTTTCACTCAGACAGCAATCAGGTAAAGTGGACACGGACAAAGATCGAAGTGCATGCATAATGCATTCATGTCTTTGAGGAGCAGGATTGACATCGGCGACAGCGGAAGGAAACTCAGCGGGCAGCAGCGGTAGCGACGGCGGGCAATCCTTTTTCGGCAGATGGAAGAGAGCCGTCGAGGAGTATGTGTTCAATGGCCATTATTTCATCGTGGCCCTACAGACAGTAAGTTTACTTGTGCAGACAGTCGGCGCAGCTCAAAAAGTGGGGCATCGCTGGCGTGGCATCCTACGGCCTTCTGAACACGGTCTATTATTCCGTAGCATTCGTCTTGTGTTGGTTGTACGTGGCCAATGTCCCTAAAGGTTTGTGCTGAAGATATTGCCAGCACCAGATATTCCAATGCCCCAACTGTCATTGTGCGTGTAGGGATGGGGTTGGCGGCCGCAGCTGCGGCATTTCTGAAGGTTTTCGCAACGGTATGGGCGGGGAGTCAAGTTACAAAGCTCGCAAGAGCTGCAATGTGAGTGCTTGCGCGCATTCATCCAGTGCCGTATCCATTGAATGCAATCGCACCTGCTGCTGCCCTGTGACAGTGCTTTGATGATGGCACCCGTTGTTGATAAAGCACTGGTAGGTGATATGAATAATTCTGAAGATCAATCTGTTTGTTTTTTCATGCTTCCCCTCTCGTTGCAGGACATGTTGGTGACAAAATTCAATCTGAAGAGCAAAGAGCAGGCTTTCGGTATATTTTTGGCTGTGTGCCTTGCCTTCGCATTCAGCGTCTTTGGTGTGATAGTGATCGCATGGCGGTGACAACAATGCAATTTGGTGACATCATTTGATATTGGTGGCGGAGAGCTGCCGCCTGCCCTCCTTGACCACGGCCTGGACCAGCGCCATGGCAAGCGGTGCCAGCAGCGGCAGGTAAACACCGACGAGGTGCGACGGGGGGTGGCTGAGCTGTGCCAGCACCGCAGGGTTGGAGAAAGCGGCCTCTGCCTGCAGCAGGGCCATCCTTGCAGCCTCGCACGCCTCGACGTACATCCCGCTGCTGGATCCTGAGCAGGGGTGGTTTAGGAGGCTGCCCTTCAGTCCGGAGGGTGGAGACGAGGAATTCAAATCTGATCCACACCTGGCGGCTTTGTTGCCTCATGTGCTCTGTCCAGAGCCAGCAGAGCCTTGTCCACCTGAGGAGGGGTGTGGCGAGGTGGCGGCCATCGAGGAAACAGAGATCAAGCATCCTCCCTCGGGTCAAGCATCCTCCCTCGGCGCACCTGTTCCCCAATCACATCCGGCATCTCGAGGTTTGGCAGCTGCACCACCACCCTCGACAGACCATCAAGCACCTGCAGCGACGTGGAGGGGTGAGGGGTCTGGCAGCCCCCCTGCCACCACCGATCGACATCACCTTGGCCGCCGCTGCCGCCGCCTGCGCCGCCCGCCGTCTCATCAGCGCGTCCAGCTCCCAATCGGCAAACCCGGCCTCCGTCGAAGAGCCCACATCCATGGCAACCATAATGCGAGGCGCCTCCCCCCCCGGCGCCTCTGATGCAGCTGTTCCCGCAGGGTGCTCATAGTGCAGCCCTCTCCCTTGCTCGACAGCCCCGTGCAGCAGCAGGGACCGGAGCGATGACACCAGAGCACGGGCGAGGCGTTCCCCTTCGTGAAGCGTGAGCGGTAAAGCTGAATGGTCGTCACACGATTCCTCTGCATCCTCGGCTCGCTGGTTGACGACGTGGACAGCCCCCCAGGAGGAGACCACAAAGGTCTCGGCAGCCTGAGGCGTGGGGGAAGCAGAGGGGTCCGGAACGGACGAGGCACGAGCCATCTTGCGTTGTTTCCCCGGCGACAGGAACCGGAGCGGGCTCTGATCGCGGGGGGGCACGTAGGCGACGAAGTTGAGCACGTGTTGCGGAATGCCGTGGTCCTCGACACCGCCATCTGCCGCCCCCCTCCCTCCCGAGTTGAGGTTCCAGTGGCCGTCGACAAAGCCCGGGAGGCGATCTTGCCTGATCACGTAAGACCTGTGCCTCTCGCTCCAAGTGCCGTTCACCGGGCTGCGCGTGAAAAGCAGCACCTGCGGGTGAAAGTACACGGCGAAAAGATGAGCGGCAAAGCCACATTGGGCGTGCCACACAGCTTCATTTCCATCTCGCCTGGCTCTCGATCGCTAGCCTCAGCACAGGGGCCAGCGCCTCCTGGATGGGGCGGAGGAACCTCTCCTCAAAGGCCGCCATGTCGCCCCAAGTCCGATAGGCTGCCCTCTCCGTCGGCTCGGCATTGCACAGGCTCATGGACAGAAGCGTATCGCCGGCAGGTGACACTGGCATCGGCGGCACGCTGCCAGTCCCTCCGGCCGACAATAACAACTTGTTCCGGAGCGCCGCGACAGAGGCATACAGAGCGGCGAGCAGCGCGTGACCGCGGGCGGCCATCGGGAGCTCAATGGCAGCCGCCCTGCCTCGGCCCATGATGAGGCGGGGCCCGCTGCTGCCACCAGATCCTGCATCAAGAGAACCGTCTGATGGCATTGTGACAGCAACGGCGAAACTGCCCGGCGGCTGCTCTGCTGGGACCCCTCCGAGCTGCTCCCACGCTGCGTTGATACGTCCCTCCTCAGCGCTGCGATCGCCTGCTGCTGATCCACCGCCCTCGCTGCTCGCTCCTCTTCCTCTGGGACAAGGCGTCGACCGTGTCATCGGGCCGGATGCAGACCGGGTCCACGTCTCGCACCCCCCCTGAAGGTGGGTGACGACGCTGACAGCCAAGTCCTGTGGGCAAGGGTCTTTCAGAACCTAAAAACTTAATCGAAGCAGGAACCCACGATTTTCCCTGCCTGGGCCATTGACTCGAACAGCACGTCAAACAGCTCATCATGCCGCATCATCTGGGCCACGTCCCGTGCTGCAAGCACAGGATCACATCACATGATCATGGAGAAAACTTAATGCGTGACCCCCATTACCTGATTCGTTGCTCAGATGGAATGATATCGAAGCTGGCAGCGACAGGGGCGGCCGTAGCTCTTGCATGCGATCATGATCCAGTGGTGGTCGTTGCATCCTGCTCATCCGCCACCATGCCGGCGTCCCTACGTGTGTCGGAGATGCAATATGCTGCTTATAATCGACCCATCATACTTCGCACCGAGGAGCACGACGTAGATGATCACGCTCAGCAGGACGATACTGCGCTGCATTACGTGGTCACTAATTCGATCGATTCCAGCAATCGCATGCTGGAATCGATCGCATGCGCATTCAAAATTGGGGCTCATCAGAATCGAACCCACGCTCGGCTTCTTCAACGGCATCACTATACTCCCCACCCAGGAGCTGCAGCACTTCGACCCATAGCGGCGTGGACAGTTGGAGGCACTGCTTGAGGACCAACGACCTTGAACAGGCGGCCGGGTACCAGGCATGTTGAGATGCTTCCATCTGCAGCTCTCCTGCGGGCCAGACCTCGGCACCGGCAAAGAACTTGAACTCGTTCGCACTGAGCCTCCCCTCGGCCACCTGCAGCATAACCATAACCCGCCTCGGCATTGGGAACGGCAAGCAATGAACCACCCACGCACCCACCTCTTTCGCGGCAGCGAGCTCTCCGCCCATAAAGACACCAGGTACGACCTCGACTGCACCAGGAAGGCGGTGCCCGTGCAGCAAGTGAATCACGTGTTGCGCGGTGAAGCCGCCGCAATAAAGGCGGTTGCCCGCGAAAGTGGCCTGGACCTCGGGCGGAGTGTTCTGCGAGGAAGCATTAGCAGTGAGGAAGATCTCCTGCGTTGCTAACTTGGACACCCACCGAGAGTTGCATCGGCATTCCGTTGGGTTTGGACTTTCCTAAGATCATCGAGGTAGGTCTGTTGAGTATTAATGCGATGCTGCCCTGATCACCATGCTCCACTACCAACGCAACGACCTGGAACAAAAACACAGCGATTTGGCTCTACATGAGACCTGATGCCGCATGCATGCCAGACACAACCATGGCCTCGCTCACCTCTTCATGTCTCTCACTCTTCTTGATTCTAGCGCAGGCCAGTGTAGCGATGATGAGCCCCCCTCGTTCGACCATGGGGGTCGCATGACACCACACGCCCTCCTCTGCAAGCTGGGGGCTATCTAATCGCAATCTTCTAAGGTTGCCCTCGCTGACTCTTCTGCTCTGAGCCTCGTCACAGACTTCCTGCTCCACTAACCGCGCCCTGAAACTTCGCCAGTCCCTCTCATCGATCAAAGGCGCATCGTCCCCCGACGCTCTGCTAATTCCTCTCCGCTCTCTCCGTGCATACAGCGATTGGGCCCTGCGCGCTGCTGAGCGAGAGATCGAGGCGTTGCTTATCAGAGTCCTAAACATGTTCAGAAACCTGGCAGAAAGGACGTTAGGATCGTTGTGGACCCCTACTGTGATCCTCAGATGCCTCTCATCCGCACGGGCAGCGATTTGCAGCATCTCCTTGATCCATGCACGAGACTCAGGCAGCCTTGCGCCCCCTCATGCGCCTGGTCTGATGGGGCCTTGCTTCGACCCCATGCAGCTCGTGCGCACGTTCTCGACAACAACAACAATGAGCGACAGCAGACGAAGCAAAATCCTCTTCCTGGGGACGCCGTTGGTGAGATGCTGATGTGGTGCAGCAGACCACATCAGTGGTTTTGATCCCCATCTTCTTCGAAATCCCTCCGCTGCCTCCCAGGTTGCGGCCGAGTCATTAAGGACCTTGGTCGCGGAATCAAGACTGCGGGGCGAGTTTGAGATATGCGCGGTGGTCACCAAACCACATGCAGATCCTTCAACCGACGAGACAACACATGGTAGAAGCAGCATCAAGAAGGGTGGAAATAACCTGGAGGTACACGAAGCCGCCCTAGAGCTCGGCTTTGGGCCGGAGCAGATCTTGACACCTCGCAGTCCGAAAGAGGTGCAGAAATCAAGTCCTCCTCCCCTCAGTCCTCCCACTCCTAGTGCCCCGCTGGTGATCGCCTGTGTCCCTCAGGATTCGTTCCTCGAGGCCATAAGGACATTGAAACCGGACCTGTGTGTGACCGCAGCTTACGGGGGCATGCTTCCTCAGCGCTTTCTCGACATCCCTCGGCTTGGGTCACTCAACATTCACCCGAGCCTCCTGCCTAGGTTTGAATGTCCGCACCTCAGGCAAGGACATACTTAATGCATCATTTGCTCAGATGGCGAGGAGCGGCGCCTGTGCAGCGGGCCCTGGAGGCAGGGGATGTCGAGGTCGGGGTCAGCCTTGTATACACGGTGCTCAAGTGTGACGCAGGTGCGAAGCTGGGTTGATTTATTTTGATCTCTCCGGCTATTGCCCCATCTCCCTCTCCTCAGGACCAATCTTGGATCAGAAGAGCATCATTGCTGGGTCTGAGGTCCAGGCCCCAGAGCTCATGTTGACGCTGTTCACGTCCGTACTTTACCTGTCATGAGCTCAGCAAAGAGTTCCTCGATCCACTTTGAGTGTGCCTAGAACCTTGGCCTATTCTGTTCAGGATGGGCACGAGGATGCTGCTGGATAGGATGGGGGCTGTGCTTTCCGGCCGCGGCCGCGGCATGGCTCGAGATCAAGATGCCTTGCTGGCCACATCGGCCCCCAAGGCAAGGACAGGCTTGGATGGGGAGCGTGCAAAATGCCGTCCATGAGGTGGCCCTCTATGCCGGCGCAGGTATTGAGAGAAGAGGCACGGCTGGACCCCAAGTTGCCCGCGTCTTCGCTCCACAACAAGGTCAGGGCGCTTGCAGGCTGGCCTGGAACGCACGTCGAGCTGTTGCTCGCCGATCTGCGCACCGGTTAGTGAAGCTGTTGGCGTGTTTTGGGGGACGTTGGCTGGAGGGTTTGTTTAAGATCCTTTTAGGTTCCTTGCTCGCTCAGCAGGTTCTGTCGAGACCATCCAAGTCTCAGTCTTGCGCAGTAGAGTCGTGGAGCCTGTTGAGGTTCCAAAAGTGGTCCTGCTGCCCAATGATTACGGTCAGCTTTCTCAATCGCAACAAGAGCTCGGACAGCGGGTTCACTTTGTGAACGGGAAGGTGTTGCTCCCTTGCGGCGAAGGCACATTCTTGGAGGTTCTGGAGGTGCGAGGACCTTGAACGCTCTGTTGAGCGAGAACCGGCATCTCATGCATCTCTATGCTTACCCTCAAGGTGAAGCCGCGGCACCCTTCCAAGCATCAGAGGCAAGAGGCATCGGCCTCAGCCCGGGACTTCATGCGCAGTCTGGGAAAACATTCCAGGTTGTTTGTCTCGACAAAATCAAACCAGTTTAAAAAATATTGAAATGATAAAATGGACGACAAAAACAATCTTGGGATTGGCATGCATCAGGAGAGTCACGAAGTCACATCACTTCAAAATCAAAATATTGCAGAAGGTCCAATCAGTCTTCTTCTTCTATAGCGGCGATCAGCTCCTGAACAGCGCTTGCTGCATCACGGGTCTTTGCGTGATCTGCGCCATATGCTTTCTCGAATACGCCCTTGGCCTGTAAAAACATCTCCTTGGCCTCATCTTTCCGTCCAACAGCCTCCAGTACAGCCCCGAGGTTGAAGGCCGCCTCGCCGACGTCGGGATGGCCTCCGCGCTTCTTGGCCTCGAGCACTTGCCGGAAGAGGACCGCTGCTTCAGCTGAACGGCCTTGCTCTTGAAGGCAGGAAGCCAGTTTGTTGATGCTGCTCAGCGTGTCAGGGTGGTCGGGGCCCAGGGCCTGCTTCCTGCCCTCAAGAGCTTGACGGAAGAGGGGTTCGGCCCTGGCGTGTCGGCCCTGTTCGGCCATGCAGATGGCCAATTTGTTTAAGCCGTTCAAAGTATCAGGGTGCTCAGGCCCGTTCGCACGCTTCTGTATCTCGACCGCTTGCCGGAACAGGGGCTCGGCCTTTGAGTGCCGACCCTGATCGTCGATGCATGCGGCCAGTCGATTGAGGATGCTCAGCGTATCGGGGTGCCCGGAGCCATGCGAGCGCTCAGATTCCTCCAGGGCTCTTCGTAGGATGGGCTCCGCTTGGCTCTTGCTCCTGCTGCCCACTTCAGCCAAGAGCGCCTTTTCTCGTGTCAAATTGCCGTCTTCCTCTGCTTCAGGATGTGTGCTGCACGATGCTGCTGCATGGGCGGTCGATTGCTCACGACCCTCCTCCTTCGTCGACTGCCCGGAGCCCTGATGGAGTGATTGTGGATGCATGGCGTTCTGATCGCGTCGTAGGCGAGCAGAAGGCCTCACCATAGATGGGCGATCGTAAGCGATGAAAAAATGATCTAAGGCAGTACTGCGGAAGCGTGGCGGCTGAATCAGAATGACAGGCAGCAGGAAGCGAGGCCGCAACGCGAAGCAACCGAGCGCAAGGAAAAAACGCAAGGTGGTCGTCCATCTCCCTTGCCTTGCCCGATGTGGCGATGCCGCTGCTGATTGCATCTCGATCAGCAGGACGGTCCCAAGGATGTTGATCTGCCGGCCGATGACGTTGAAGAGGAAGAGACTGAAGTCAGTGACGAGGACGTGGAGTTTGTCCGTCAGCATGGCAGGCACAGCCTCTCCTTCCTCACATCGCTGGACAAGGCAGCGCTGGACAGGTAGCACGGCAGCGCTATCAGTCGTTCCGCCATGCTGAACGATTTCCCCAACGTTGAAGGTCCGTGAGGGAGAAGCAGAGCAAGGAGTCGGCTGCGTACAGCAAGCGTCGGGAAGAGGCAGATGTTGGAAAGGATGGCATGGATGATGATGAGGAAGAGGATGAGGAGGAAGACGTCAAGCATGCCGCAGTTCCGAAACCCTCGGGAAGACACAAAGAGGAGGCTGACGATGAGGAGGGTGTGGCCGATTACGAGAAAGCTCCTCGACGGGCTGCCGACAAGGTGATCCAGTGGGCTGTTGACGGTGGGAGCAGCAGGACTTTTAAGGAGGGAAAGGAGCTCAGGTGCAGATAACCCTCTCTGACGCTCGTGTGCCCCTCCCTCTCGCGCTGCTCTGAGCCAGGCGTCTTTGCGTGCTCCCGGCAACCGCGGCCTTCCCGTCAAGACGTTTGACGGGCAGGTGGTGTTCCAGCACCCCAGGCAGCGCAAGAGCCTCAAGGAGGCAGAGGCTGCGCGGGGCGGCGCTGACATGGAGGAAGAGGAGGAGGGAGCGGTCGGGGCAGCTTCAGCGGGCGGCGAGTCGCTGCCTGTTGCGGGCGTGTTGCGCGTGGCCGGAGTGACCATTGACGATTCCCTTGAGGAGACCATGAGGGAAGAGGCCGAGGCGGGCAGGCGGGCGGAGGAGGAGCAGGCACAGCGTGCCAGAGAGAGGAAGGCACAGCAGCAAAGGCTTGAGCTTGAGCAGCAAGAGGGTGAGGGAGGAGGGCAAGGGGTGTCGATCCGTTGTCCTGGCTAACCTCCTGCATCATCAATTTCATCATGTCCACCAACACACCCTGCTACCTATAAAAGATCTGGCCTGATGTCTGACAGAATTCCACCCTCCCACCCTTGAACTCCCAGCTGCGGCTGGCGGGCTGCCCCTGGAGCTTGCAGCATCGCTCCGCGGCTTCCACGACAAGACTCAGCGGCGCAGGGTGCTCAAGGAGGCCATGGCTGTGTCCGCACAGAAGCTGCTGTCAGGCCCGGAGGACAATGTCGGCGAGCTCAAGACCCTGCTGGCTCTGGCTGGCAACCAGAATACGCAGATCTCGCGCCTAGGCATGCTGTCCCTCCTGGCCGTGTTCCTGGACATCATCCCCGGTTACCGAATTAGGCCACCGACGGAGCAGGAGCTGGCAGTCAAAGTGCGCGATGCGACGAGGGGGATGAGTATTGATCGTTCTCTGCCTCCGACTCTGACTCGGGCCCGTCCTTGATTTCATCTCACTGACTCCATCTTCACACGGCCTCCATACCCCTGTGGCCCGCAGGTTAGCAAGGAGGTGCAGAAGATCCGTGACTACGAGGCCGCGTTGCTGAAGGCCTACCAGGCCTTCTTGAAGCTGCTGCTGGCCGCCATGGGCAAGGGCAAGGCCACGGCGAGCGGCGAGCAGCGAGCGGCAGCGCCAAAGCAGCACGCATGCGTCGCGATCAAGTGCATGTGTCAGCTGCTAGTGACGCACCCGCACTTCAACTACACGTCGGATCTGCTGCAGGCGGTGGTGCCGCGAATGGCCGCCCGCGACGACGCCATGCGCGGCGAGTGCTGCTCCGCCGTGCAGCAGCTGCTGCGGAGAGACGTCGAGGGCGGGGTGGCGCTGGAGGCCGTGCAGCTCGTGGCAGACCTGGTCAAGAACCGCAAGTGAGGGAGGGTGGCTGGGGGTCAACGTCTCCTCTCCCTTCCCACTCTTGTGTGAACCCAGGTGTGACTGTCACCCCGATGTGGTTCGGGCGCTGTCGGTTCTGACGTTCTCAGAGATCAAGCGAGAGGAGCCCGCTGCAGGTGTGTGTAGTGAACAGCGGGGTGTTCTTGCAGCGGCCGTGTGGCATCGCTCAGGCTAAAATCCTGCCTAAAATTCAAAACGTGCAGAGGGCAAGAAGGCGAAGGACAGGGCCAAGGAGCTCAAGAGCCAGCTCAAGAAGCCCGGCAAGAAGGCCGCCCTGGCGGCGAAAAAGGGCGTGGGCATGCCCGTCGGCGCCGCAGAGGCCATCAAGGCCCGAGCCGCCGCCAGCCGCGCCATCGGCAAGGTGATGGGGCCTCACGACCCCCTACTCAACATTTCAAACCGCAGCCCTAAATCAGGATATGGGCTTGAGACTCGACACTTGACCCTGAACTCAGGACGTGGACCGTGAGTTTCGAGAGGCGGATGCGGGTCCGGACGCCCGGCTGCAGGCTCAGCGGCAGAGCAAGATGCTCGAGGCCCTTTTCGAGGTCTACTTCCGAGTGCTCAAGCACTGCACGACCTCAGGCCTGGCGCAGGGGGTGACGGAGGAGGGGGAGGGAGGCGACGGCAGCCTGGGCTGGAGCCCGGAGCGAGTGTTGCGCAAGTTCCCGCTGCTGTACCCGACGCTCGAGGGCCTGGCGCGCTACACGCACCTCATCAGCGTCGACTACTTCAACGACCTCATGGAGGTGGGCGGTTGAGGTCGGTTGGGGATGTACGGCTGTAGGTGGCTGCCAACCGACCCCAACCGACCGGCAGGTCTTCAAGCAGCTGCTGCGCAGCCCCGCGCTGCCGCTGACGGACCGCCTGCGGCTGCTGCTCACCGCCTCAGACATCCTCCGGGGCCAGGGGGAGGCGCTCAACATCGACCGGCGTGATTTCTACATCAGGTGCGCCGCTGTTGTTGCAAGGATCCCGATGTACACTGCTCACCTGACATTGTCCACCCATGGCCGCGAATAGGTTGTATGATGCGCTTGGATTGGTGCCTTACCGCCAAATCGACGAGACGGCGGCGCAGGCGGGAGGCGAGGGGGAAGAAGAGTCAGACGACCCCGTCGTGTCTCTGTCCGCCGCCGCCTCAAGCCAGCTGGGTGGTCAGGACAGCCTATCGGTGCTGTTGGCCTCCACCACACAGCAGGTGAGAGTTTAGGGTCTTCCGAAAATGCCTTGGATAGGGGCTGATTATGCAAGCGTTTGGCTCGTGCCCTCCGTCGCCAGATGCTTTGCGACGTCAAGATCAGCGACATCGCTCGCGTGGCCGCCTTCCTCAAGCGGTGCGCTTCGGCCATGCTTCTCTGCGGCAGCTCGGAGGCCATGGCCGCTACGGGCCTCATGCTAAGGTGGGCGAATGGAGATGGGGAGATGCTCCGTTGCTTCTCTCGGTTCTTTGTCAAGATCTCGAACCCCTGTCTCTCCCCGCGCTCGATCATGCCCTCCAGGGTGATGCGAAGATACCCCAGGCTGCTCAGTATGCTCGAGTACGAAGGAGCAGCGCCAGTCGGCGGAAGGCTGTTTGACGCCTCCTGCCCGGATCCGAGCGAGGCCGGCGCCTTGGCTGCCTCTCTCTGGGAGCTGCCGGTGATGACCCGGCACTACCACCCCGCGGTGGGGCAGGCCGCCACGTCTCTCTTGGCCATGGGCTTGGGGGCAGGGGGCTCAAGCAGCAACCTCTCGGGCCCGCTGGCCATGGCCGGCACAGCGCGCGACTTGGCGGCGGCGTACGACTGCTCGAGAGGTTCGTTCAGGCCGTCGCCGCCTGAGCCAAAGGCCGGGAGGCGCAGCGGCGGTCCGTCGGGCAGCGTGGCACGGCGATTGCAGCAACTGGCCGCCAAGCCGGCGTCGGCGGAAGAGCTGGTGGCCATGCTCAAGAAGCTCCAACGCGGAGGCTCTGATGACGTTCCCGCAGAGGAGGGGCTGAGGCGGCATCTGGGGTGAGAACTACACCGTCTCTTCCTCGCATTGCTACATGCGACCTCCCTCCCTTGCACATGCAGCGTGCAGAGGCGGTTCAAGGCCAACAGCGAGTTGAGAAGAGAGAAGAAGCAGCTGGTGGAGAGGTGCGATGCGTCTCCTGCTGCGTCTCCATGTGAGAATGGTCATCAGAGATCCCTCGCCCTCGCAGGATCAAGACGTTCAAGGTGCACCTGGCGGACAGAAGCAGGGCGAGATCGAAGTAAGGTTTTTTCAACTTCTCGTAACCGCGGCTGTCCCGGAATCAATTTTCAATGCTTCCGTCGGCGTCGCTCTGCTGTTGTTAGCAAGCCCTCGCTCGTTGCGCTTAGGAGCCCCACCCCTCCTCATTTTGAACTCGCCCTTGTTCGCTCTCTGCCCCTTTTTCGACGATGAACATCGACAAGGTGCGCCCGCGGCTCTCGGGCTCTCTTCGCTCGGCTGTCGCTGACTCTCTCTTGCGGCTCGCAGTATGAGAAGCTCGAGCGGGTCGGGGAAGGGACATATGGCGTGGTGTATCGGGCGAGGGACCGTTCTACTGGGGAAATATACGCCTTGAAGAAAATCAGACTAGAGAACGAGGAGGAGGGCATTCCCAGCACAGCCATCAGGGAAATCTCCCTGCTGAAGGAGCTGAACCAAGACAACGTGGTCAGGTGAACAAGTTGGCCATGCGTGCCCATGCACCATGCTGACGAGCGGCCTGTCGCAGGCTCTACGACGTCATCCATAGCGAGAAGCGGTTGTACCTGGTGTTTGAGTTCCTGGACCTAGATTTGAAAAAGCTAATGGACTCCAGGCCAAATTTCAGCAAGGACCAGAAAGTGGTCAAGCTCTACATGTGGCAGTTGCTAAACGGAATCACCTACTGCCACTCGAGACGGTGAGCATCCGTCCCTCACAGATCGAAGCAGGGATTCCGCATTAGTCTCAAGCGAGAAAACACACCCCTTGACGGCCGCGCAGAGTCCTGCATCGCGACCTGAAGCCTCAAAACTTGCTGGTGGACAAGGCCAACAACCAGCTCAAGCTCGCTGACTTTGGCCTCGCCCGAGCGTTTGGGATTCCAGGTGCGCGACTCGTGAAGCTCATTTTCACTTGTGCCCTGCCTCGCCTCGATTGCTGATGGATACGTCCCACTCCCCCCCCTCAGTCCGGGCCTACACCCACGAAGTCGTAACGTTGTGGTACCGAGCACCCGAGATCCTCCTCGGATCCAAGACCTACTCGACACCGGTCGACATCTGGTCCATCGGATGCATCTTTGCAGAGATGTGCAACCACAAGCCTCTGTTCCCTGGCGACTCGGTGAGAGACTGAGAGAGCGGGACACTGACACAATCCGCATCCATTTTTCCTCCCTCATGGGGGACTTGGAGCTTTGATTGCATGGACATGATTTCTTCCCCGTTTCCTGAATGAAGGCCATCTCCTATCGCTCTCACCGACCACCGACGCACTTGCTGTCGCACCACAGGAGATTGACCAGCTGTACAAGATCTTCCAGGCCTTGGGAACGCCTGACGAGGGCTGCTGGCAGGGCGTGGCTGCACTCCCGGACTTCAAGGACACGTTCCCCAAGTGGCGGCAGCGCGCCATGAGCGAGTTGGTGCCCACGCTTGACGCCGCGGGCGTGGACCTGCTGTCGCGCATGCTGGTCTACACGCCGCAGCACAGGATCACGGCTAGGGCCGCGCTGCAGGTGAGGGACCAGGCTGCACTAGCCTGGAGGAAGGGGGCGTGTTTGAATCCAATGCACTCGACACACGTCAGCTCAATGGGAATTATGTCTCACACTCCTTCTTTTGCCCTGCAGCACGAGTATTTCGACGACATCCCTCAGCTTTTGGCGACGTTGCCGCGTCACGTGGCCTACTCATGTGTATAGCCTGCCCCTGTGAAGCAGCGGGGTCGGATGGAATACCTGATTGATCCAATTTCCTTTCCAATGGAATAATTCCTTGATCTAGAGCTGCCGACGCAGCTAGAGTTGTGAGGAGGAGGACATTTTTTACTAGCCTGCCTTAGACCTAGACCTTAGGGATGGATTTAAGATTAAATGCAGATGAAGTCTTAACATCAAGAATTTAACTGTCTACAAATACACTCTGTGGAAGAAGGGGCTCTGATATTTCATTTTCCGACGGCCTCTGTGCCTCTCCGGGCCTCATTCCCGTCACTGCTTCGCTAGCATGAACATCTCTCCGCACAACATCCCCTGCTCCGATCTCCGGGTCTGCACTGTCGCTGCTGACACCCGCCGCTGTCCGCCTGTCCGCCGCCTTCTTCTCTTCCTTAACCGCAACCCTCGTACATGCAAAGACTGTGAGCGAGAGGCTGAGCAAGAGCACGCCCGTCGTCGGCAAGAGCCAGGCGGCTGTGTTCTTGATCCATATGACCCTGACCACCTTGTCCTTGAAGCCCTGGACGTCGTGCTCGGTAGCCGCGACGCTCTCATCCATCCAAAACACTTTGGATCATACAAGGAGGCAGGGGTGTGGGAGTCAGTCCGCTTGTCCCCTCGATGATTTGCAGAGTTCACTGAAGAAAGGCTTAAGGATTCATGGCCCTTGACCGACCTGGCGTCACCACCCCAGTGCCGTTGTTCTTGAAGATGAGAGGCTCCACGTGCTGGCTGGCGGCCTGGGTGATTGCAGTGCTCACCATGGTGCGCACAGCGGCACGCATCGCGATGCCTGAGGTGGTGGTGTGGAGGGGAGCGACTAGGAGTCGGAAGGATAAATATCAAGGTGCGTCCCTCCCTGCTAAGCCCACCGGAGGTGGGCTCCACGTCGATCCTCGTCGTATGAACCGTCACGTCACAGCCGAGCCCCACCACTCCCGCGGCGAGGCTCTCATCGCACAGGCAAAAGTGCGCCGCCGACACAAACAGCGGAGGCCCTGCTGCTGCCGAGCCCGTTCTCGGGCTGTCGTAGCCCGCCGCCTGGCGGTGGGAGAGGTGGGGGGATATCGCAGGACGGCGGGTAAAAGAGAAGTAGGAAGTCTCGACCTGCCTTTGGCGTCGTCACGTTGAGCAGCCCGTCGAGGCCCTGGAAGTGGCACTCGTTCGCCTCCAAGGCCTGGGGATCCTGCAAAGGGGAGGGGCGAGAGATCCGGTGAAGCCGTCGGACGAACAATCTCACCAGCCCATCTTTCCCCACTCACGAGGTGAGTGATTGAGTCCTCTGAGTGAAAGAACTCACCATCCAGAACCTGAGCAGCCTGACGCCCATCAAATCCGCATCCTCGAGGTACGAAAACTGCATTGCTCGGAACATCTGCACACGGGACGCAAGGGCAACGTCGAGTGAGTGAGTGAGGTTTCAATCTGCCACACCTAGCTCAATATCTATAACCCACCTGCGGAATCCAAATCTCCAAGGTATCATTCCGAGAAATATCCGGGTGGAACTGCGTGCCATCGCTGCCGCGCACGTGCTCCGTGCAGTTGTTCCAGCTAGTCACTCTGCTGTGGCCCTCGTCATAGATGATCTGTTTGGAGGAGGGGAGCAGGGATTCAGATCGACAGCCAAGGCTATGATTCCTCCCCCTCTGATCCCGAGCTCACACTCACATTCCAAACCGATTCAACTCGTGTCCTGTAGGCGTTGGTCACGCCGGTGTTGAAGACTGTGGCGTTGTGAGCCTCGGCCTCTTCAGGGCCGCTCGTGTTGACCAGGAGCTGACGAGGGGGGAAGGGGGCATGGAAAAGAGCAAAGCGATGGGAGGGGGGCAGGCCACACCTGAACCCTGGACGACTTGATCATGCCCTTGGGCAGCAGCGAGGACAGCCGCGAGAGCAGCATGTCATCGTAGCCCCAAATGATTTCAGCAGCGGTGCGGGTGATGAACAGCCCATTCATGTGCCCATCTCTCCACCTACATGGTATCAGTGTCAGAAAATTCTCAAACTTTCACCCCCTCCCTCACTCACCCAGCAATTGCCTTGACGATGAGATCCAGCCACCATTGCTCATACGAGCCCGTGTAGGTGGCATGGATCGCCTCAATCACGCCGATGAGGGGTAGGTTGAGCGTCGTTATCGAGCTGTTGAGATCTGCCTGGTTCAGCTCGGGCACCGCGAGGTGATACTCATACGGCTGAGAAATGCAAAATCGTCAGAGAGAGGCAAGCAAGGCCATGCTCGCGTGACATGAAAGTGCACAGCGCAAGGGCATGGAGGACGATCTTTGCTCAATGTACCTTGAACGAGACTTTGCCGGTGTGATCCCACCACGTCTGGAGCTTGGTCTTGACTTTCCGGTACGTGAAGGGCCCCACTTGATTGACGATGGGCTTTGCACCCAGCCGAATCCCGTCCACGTTTGTGATGTTGAACAGGTAGACACGAAGCAGGTCCTGAGCGCCTGCCGTAGGGTCGGAGCTCCCCCGGAACCGAGCTGTGATCACAAAGTGATCATCATGGATTGGATTTGTCACAATGCACACATGCTACTCGCCATCTACTTCGGGTGGGGAGTCCGGCCTCCAAATGATGGCCTCTTGTATCTGCAGGAAGAGCCCTTGTCGCGTGGGCATGCTGACATGGCACGCGCTGACCTGGGTGACAGACTCACCCCTTGCTCAAGGGCGAACTGGAGCACAAAGGGAACGAAGAATCCAGCCAGGACGAGGACCAACGAGAGAGTTGTACAAGTGCGGAGGAGAGAGCCTGTGAATCGCCGCATGTTGCGATGGGGGGTTGTAGCAGCAGCACCCTTCTGTTCTGTTCTGATGTCGCTGTGGAAAGCCGTACAAGTGTGATTCGCTTCGAAACGCGATCGAACTTCCTTATCGCTCCATCGCGCACTTCCTTCACCCTCCCAGAAGCGCTTCCTCTCATCCGATCGGCGAATCATGAACGACGACGCGCCCTTCTCGTCGGGCCTCAAGGAGCTGGTCTACGAGAACACCTACATCACGGGCCCCGAGGGCTACGGCGAGGGTGCGCGCTTCCAGCGGCATCGGGTGCAAGCGCTGCTCAAGCAGGTCCTCAAGGAAAAGATGGAGAAGCAAAAGTACGATCCCGTCAAGGGCGCGCAGATAGCAAAGCAGCTAGCGGACGACTTGAGGGAAAAGGTGAAGATGCTCGGCTATGAACGGTACAAGCTCGTCGTCCAGGTCACCATTGGCCAGAAGACGGGGCAAGCCATGCGCATCGTGTCACGCTGCCTCTGGGACACGACGACGGACAACTTTGCCTCGGAGTACTTCGAGAACGAGAGCCTCTACTGCGTCTGCCAGGTCTACGGGCTCTACTACGAGTGAGGGAGCCGCTCATGCGACCTCATGCGGCGGCGGCATGCGGCGATGTCGGCACGTGAAGATGATGATGTTGAGCCATATGTCTCCCTTTTTCAATGCTGGACGATTCAAGAGATTGTGACGGCATTTATCAACAATTTTTATTGACGTTTTGGTTTACTCGTGTTGAATATCCCATGTAACCCTATTCCCTCATTCAAGGTTGGTGGTAGCAAGCGATGGGGTATGAGCATATCATTACATTACGGTACAAGGAGTAAGAATACATTGGAGAGGAAAAATATCATCGGAAAGCGGCATGACTAAAAGAAGAGCAGTATAATTACGTGATACTTCATATCATCGAGAATCAATATTAAACATCCTCTTGCGGCAGTGACCTGACGGTCAACTCACGCGAAAGAGGCTTTTTCTTCGATCCGCCTCCCGAGAGCAGCCTCCCACTGCCGCCTCCGCTTCCGCCGCTTCCCCCTGGCGCGGGCGTCGCAACGCGCACGACCTTGACTGCGCCTCCGACGCGCTGCGTCAGGCCCACCGGCTGCAGCTCTGGCCGCAGCGTGACGAGGCTCGGCCGGCGCTCGCGCTCGACCGGCTGCGGGTAGTCGAGCACGTAGTGGCCGCCTCGGCTCTCCTTGCGCTGCAGCGCGCAGGCGGCGACCAGGCCCGCCACCGTGGCCAGGTTGACAAGTTCCTGGGCCTCGGTGCTCACGCCGGCGTTGGCCAGCACCGCACGGGCCTCAACCTGGAGCTGAGAGGCGTAGGAGTAGGCCTCGCGCAGCTCCGCCGTCGTGCGCACAATGCCGCACGTGCGCCACATCGTCGCCCGCAGCTCGGCCCGGCGGTCAGCGACCCACGCCGACAGCGCAGGGGGCAGCGCGTGGGCGCCTTGTGGGCCCGAGAAGCTGGCCGAGGCGGCCGCGTAGTGCAGCTGCCTGCCGCAGTTGCGCAGCGCGTACTCTGCGTGCGCGACGCTCGGGTTGACGGCCCTGTCCGCGAACACAAGGCCCTCGAGCAGAGAGTTGGAGGCGAGCCTGTTGGCCCCGTGCAGCCCACTGCAGGCGACCTCGCCGCAGGCAAACAGCCCCTGCACCGCGGTCTCGCCCTGCAGGCCCGTTTGCACGCCGCCGCACGTGTAGTGCTGCGCCGGGACCACGGGGATGGGGTCCTTGGTCATGTCGATGCCCGACAGCTCAAGGCAGCGCTTGGCGACGTTGGGGAAGTGGCCCAGGATAAAGTCCCTCGGCTTGTGGCTGATGTCGAGCATCACATGGCCCGTGCCGTGAAGCTTCATCTGCTCCTGGATGCTGCGGGCGACGATGTCGCGGGGCGCCAGCTCGAGGCGCGAGTCGTACTGCGCCATGAAGCGCTCACCGGCCGCGTTGAGAAGGTGGCCGCCCTCGCCGCGTACGGCCTCGGTGATGAGGAACGTGCGGCCCACCTCGGCCGCAGCGCCCGGCGCCGTGTACAGCGCTGTCGGGTGGAACTGGATGAACTCCATGTTGGAGACAGCGGCGCCGGCGCGGTAGGCCATCGCGATGCCGTCTCCGGTGGCCACGTGCGGGTTGGTCGTGTTGGGGTAGACTTGACCAGCGCCGCCGCAAGCCATCATGGTGGAGAGGGCCACGAAGCGGCTCATCTGCATCTTGCGCTGGTCAAGCACGTCGGCTCCAAAGCAGTGACGGACGCCAGCGTGCTCGTCCACGACCAAATCCGTCGCCAGATGGTGCTCGAAGAACTGCAATGGGATGAGAACGAGAACCACGATTCATGAGAGACAATAGGGAGAGAGAGGGTGATGGCGATGGAGTGAGAACGATATTGAGCGACTCTCACCCGGATGTTGGGGTGCGATCGCGCGGCGGAGAGCAGCGCGCGCTCAATCTCGGCGCCCGTCATGTCGGCCGCGTGCACGATGCGGCGGTTGTTGTGGCCGCCCTCCTGCGTGAGGTGCAGGCTACCGTCCTTGTTGCAGGTGAACTTGGCGCCCATCTCGACCAGCTCGAGAACGCGTGCCGGGCCCTCGCGGCAGACAACGTCAACAGCCCTGGTGAGAGCACAGAGGGACAAGGTCGGGGGAAGTCGAAAGAGACAAGAGAGGCACGCAAGGCTTAAGAACGTGATGAGCTAGGCAACCCCCTGATCCCCTCACTTGCTGTCGTTGAGGAACGCGCCGGCGACGATCGTGTCGTTGATGTGGTCCTGCACCGAGTCGCTCTGATCCAGGACGGCGCAGACTCCGCCTTGCGCATACTGCGTGCAGCCCTCTGCCGCGTAGTCCTTGGTCACGATGGCGACGCGGCCGTACTGGGCCGTCTTGATCGCGTAGGTGAGGCCGGCGATGCCGCTGCCCAGGACCAGAAAGTCGAACTGCTGGACCACAAGGGGGGGGGCCACAGGATCCTCGATCCGAGAAGTCTCTGTCGGGCGGCGGCCGCGAACATCGCTGCGCTGCGCGAAATCGTCGCGAGTGGCGCGGAGCGCTGGGAGGGGCTGGCTGCTGGTGCCGACGTGCAAACGGCGTTGCGCGCACAGCCGACCGTTGGAAAGGAGCTGGCGAGAGGCTGACGCCGTCGCCGATCGTGTTGATGGAGAAGAGAGGCTAGGCATGTCTAAAGGGGCTATGGAGAACGCTAGAGGGGCCGTCGCTCAGTGCAGACTGAGCCTGCAGGGATACTTCTTGTTGAACACCCAGCGGCGGCGAGGAGGCCTTACGTTGTGACCCTGAGGAACGAACGATCGTCTGAGCATGAGCGATCGTGCAAGGCGAGTCGGGCGTGCGCTCACCTTCATGGTATTGCTATTGGCGAATGATAATCAGAGGCGTGCCGGCGGACACAGCGCGGCGATAAGCACGGAATTCCGAATGCACGATGATTGCACGTGATTTCTGAATCTGTGATCCATATTTGGCAGTACAAGATCCACACAATCCTGCTGGAAGGCGGCCAATCCTGCTTGCTTGCTTGCTTGCTAACTGATTTTAACGAGCGCTCTGATGCTCACTCTGCATGGACTTCCTGTTGCAAACCGAGCAGCGCCTCTGCGAGCACATGCTGCATCCCCACTGCGTTGCCGAAGCCATACCGACGGCAGAGATCCCCGACGTCTTCGGCACTCAGGGCCCCCTTTGGCGGGCAGCACCTGCCGACAACGCGGCGCATCGTGTCCAGAGCCATGTCGCGGTTCCCGGCCAGCAGCGCAGCGGCACAGAGCCTCAAATGGGTCCGCAACGTCGCAGCCCGCTGGAAGGTCAAGCCACAAACTGCGGCCTCGATGGACAGCATGCGCTGAAAGGCTGCGACGGCGTCTGGACCGCGGCCAATTTCCATCTTGGCGCATCCCTCCATCTCCAGCAGCTTCAGAAGGCAGGCTTGGGAAGTGACTGGCATCTTCGCCAACTTGGCATGGATGGCCCGCCTGAAAATGTGATACAAATCAAATGGAGGATGATTCTGTAATCTTTACTCAGCGCCGCTCACCTGCGGCCCGCACGAATGGCTTTGTCCAGAACCAGCTTGTACGGCATCATGCGCTCGGTCATCATCAGACCCTTGGCATATCCTGCGTCCACTTCCTCCTCAATTGCCACCAGGTCAGGATCCTCTCGGCAGGCTTGGCATCTCTCGCAAGCACAAATAAAGCCATTGCCCATGTTCCACCTGCTGAAAGCCTCTTCCCGCTCCGCATACGTTTGAAAAATGTCAACGTAGGGAATGCATAGCTCCTCGCCAGCCTCAACGTCGCGGGTGGTGGAGATGAGGAGGAAGTCGCCGACGACTATCCACGTGCAGTTTGGAGCACAGCTGTGGTTGAATAGGGAGGGACGGATCCAGAGCCCTGAGCCATTCATACTGCGGCCATGCTTCATTTGCCATTCTTGAACTTCCCTCGGGGAAGGAATGTGATTGAGGCTCCGTTTCCATCGCTCAAGCTCCAATGCTATGAACTCCACATCACTCGATTGTGTGCTGAACCCGCTGCAGGGTGGAAATGAGAGAAGGGAGAAAGTTAAAACATCGTAACCATGGCAGCGGCTGGTTCTGGATCTCAGCGACTCACTTATTGGAGAGGATGCCCATGATGCGCTGGATGTCCACACGCTTGGTCTCTCCGCTGTTAGCCTCAAAGCCTCGCCCTCCATTGAGAGAGTACAGGTCAGGGGCACGATCTGGATGATCGACCAGCGTCCTCACAACGAGTGGCAGAGCATATGCCTGAGCGCCCGAGTCCGCGTAGGCGCCTTGACCAGCTCCGCCCCGGATGGCGTGTAGCATTGCGTTCTCACTGCTGCGCACGATGACAAATGCTCTGGAGGCCATGATCAGATCCCCCTCGGGAATATGCGATGCGGCCATGAAACCGCGCCCCTTTCCGTCATGAAACTCCAATCGGATCGACTGCGACTCAAAGTCGCCGTGCTTCCGATAGGAGAGACTAGGGGAGATGACCTCGGGATCAGCGGCTACTTTCTTGGCCTCCACTTCCATCTCCTGCAGGTTGTAACGCCCGTCGTGCTTCTCTGCCCACATGACTTCTGCATCTGCAATGAGCGCCTTGAAGGGGATGCTGAAGCTGAAGGAGGCTGCCGCTTTGATCGCCTCGCCTGGCCTCTGCAGTAGCAATAGCAGTAATGCCAACTGGTAATGACATTCGACCAACACCTTGTCGATGGTCGTTGGCGCAGGATGGCATGCAGAATCTGACATCTCTGCAACAACAGCTGCTGAAATGCGGCCAGGTCCCGCCATAGCCAGTGCCGCCTCCACGTCTGCGAGAGCGCCAAGATAGTCCTCCTGTCGCATCAAAGCCCTCGATCTCTTGCTCAGCAGGCGGAGCATCATCTCAATGTTCCCATCCTCATCCGCGGCTGCTTTGATACTGTTGAATGCATGGGTGTACAGCTGGATGACTTTAGCATCACAATGAGCAAGGAATTCAGCGTCGCCTCTTCCACATATTTCTTTTGCTGCCTGCAACGACATCGCCTCCGGCTGGACCACAGCAATAAGGGAAGAGGGAGATTTTCCTTTGCAACCGTCTCTGGCTGCAAGCCAAGATTGTTCATCGTCAAACAAAATGATGGCCTGCAATGAGACAAAGTTGTCACTTTTCCCTCGGTGCGTGCTTTTTTTCTTTTCTAAAATGCACTGCTACGGTAAATGTACTGCACCTGAGGGTTGTCGCATCTGAGAATGAGGTGCCCTTGAACAGGGTCTTCCCTGGTGTGTCGCATGTAGGGTTGCATCACAGCCATGAAGGTGCCCACAGGAAAGATCACCTGTATCGGGATACGTACTGTCTTGCTCACAGCCAAGCAACCAGATTCAATCAGATTAAGGGACCTCACCTGAGGGTCCTCCCTGTCCAAAACATAGTTGTACAACCCCAACTGCATGGAATCTCCAGCTGAGTCCTCAATGAAGACAAAGGTTCCAGCAGCTCGGAGTGCAGGACGTGTCGTATGAGCAAAGAGAACGCTGCTTGTCTGCCACGAGCGAGGAGGATATCATGAAAGCTGTCGGCTTAGGACGCGTTTGAATAGACATTCACACCTGGATCTCATTCACTCGCTTGGCGATGTCGGAAAGGGTGACTCTTTGTAGGCCATCCAAGGTCCAAGGCGCCACACCATGAGTGAAGGCAGCTGCCATGGTGGTCTTTGTGAGATGCTCTTTCTTGTCCTCGCCTTGTAACTGTCGCAATGCCTTGTAATCCGGGCGGAATATTGTGTGATCGAAGGTCTTTTTACTTGCACAAGGCACATACACCTAGCTCTCACCTCCTCATGCCATTTGGGCTGCACATGGCGCGGTAGGAGGGGAAATGAGGCGACCTTTGGAAGACCCCTATCCTTTGCCTCTGTGGCTGCACGGATAACGTCCAATCCACCAATGTCCAGCAATCCTTCCTGCAAGGCGTGGGAGGTTTTCCGTAAGATTAAGCAAGTGGATGGTCAGAATGAATGAGGTATCACTCATACCTCGTACAGCTCAGCTGCTGCTGCTTTTCGGCGAGCTCTCTCTCTTGCGAAAATCTCTTGCTCAACGTAGTCCAATCCAGCGATGTCAATTGCCACAGGTAAAAAGGGATCGAAAGGAAACTCTCTCAGCACAGCAGATCTGCGTCGCTCGTAGTCTGTTTGAACTTCAGCAAGCGCTTGCTCAACAAGGTCCAATCCAGCAGCAGCAATCATGACAGGTAAAAAGGGATCGTGAGGGAACTCTCTCAACAAAGCCATTTTTCGTCTCTCGTATTCTGCACGAACTTCATTCGGAGCTGGAGACCCTCCCCAATTTCTGATCGACAATTCTGGAATCGGCTTGGGAGGAGGCTTGAGCTTGTCAGCCGCCTTTTTCGCGGCCCGCTCTTTCTTCGGCTTTCGATGAGGCTCGCCGTGGAAAACAGAGACGGTGAGGCGCCTCGAGAAAGCTGCCGGCCTGATCGAGTGCATCATATTGTGCGCGTTCCCGTAAAAACTCGGCAAATAATTCGTATTTTGAAGTACAGATCTATTGATGGGAAGAAAGGAATTAATTTCTTCCAGTCCTAGGGATTTTACAACTGCATTCTGCACTAACACAATGGTTCCATGAATGAACAAACAAAATTTCCCAACCACGCCAGCGACAGGGACAGCTGTCCCTCTCGACTCTCGTAGGTACTGTAAGGAAGAATTGAATCCCGGCCGGGCTCTATGCGATGCGTCCATTTTCGAATCGATTGTAGAAGCGGTCGGCCGGACCGGAGGTCAACAACGGTGATGGGACACGGGGCAAGGGAGTTTGGGGGAAGTAGATGGGGCCCGGAGAGTGTACCTAGAGACACACGACAGCAACAGGGGTCTAAGAAGATGTATGCCCCAACTTGTTTTTGAAAATAAACGTCAGACTTTCTTAGATAATCTCACTCACCGATTGATTGCAGTGCAGCGCGTGCAGCTTTGAGATGAAAGGGTTAGAGTTGACGCTGAGCTCTGGCATGTTCTGCTTGGGGGCCCTGCGTGGAAATGAGAGAGAGCACCAATGCGTGAGGCACAAGTTAAGGAGTTTCCGCCGTTGTCGCAAGATTCAACATTCCACCACGCACCTCCCGAACGTCGCCCTGGGCTCCTCGCCCCAGATCGCCCTGCTGCGGTAGTCGAGGTGCGAGGAGTTGTACAAGGGTCCGGGCGACGTCTGCCTCTCCGGGTCTAAGAAGGCGTCGAAATAGGACGAGCCCTTGGCGGGCATCGTGTAGCTACTGGCAGAGTGTTTGACGGCCTTGACGCCCTCCTCTGGGCTGTAGATGCACGGTCCGGGAGAATGCACAGACAGGTTTTCCCTGAAGGCATGCTCCTAAAAATTCGGGGGCAGCAGCAGTGAGAGGTCAGTAACCTAACACTGTCAAGTCAGAACTCACGTTTGAGATGAAGACCGTGGCGGAAAAGCGTGTCTGCGGCGTCACCAGCTTTTCACTGTTTCCGAAGACCGTCTTTGGGGCGTCTCGCCCAGTCTCGCGGAATCCCCCTTTGTATATCGCTTGGGCCTTGTAATCTCCGGGGCCGGGGTTCCAGTGCGGGCAGTTGCTCGGCATGCCAGCGTTGAGGCTGCAGCGCGTGCCCAACTCCCGCCGACCAATGACGTTGCGCGGCGGCGAGCTGAGCATTGACGTGCAGTTGCGGTCCGGAAAATAGACGGGTCCAGGAGAGACCGCAAATGATGTGATGCAGCAGTTTTCGGGACGTGCACGGGCGGAACCAAACGCAAACGGCTTGCGGTTTGCGTGCGTGTCGACGCTGCCAAAGCGGTCAGTTGCCGGAGAGTAGGCGCCTGGCCCGGGTGTGAACACCTTGCTCAAAGACGGGAAGACACCAGGGGCTTTGATTTTCGAGGGCGAGGGCGAGCGATCCGGAGGGGCACGCTGTGGCGACGGGTCACTGCCCGTTCGCGATGCTGGCCTGTCCACGGGCTGCACCTCCAAGCTCCTGTTGGTAGCGTTGAGCTGATCCAGGCGAGATTGGAAAACGGAGCGACTGGCGGTCGAGGGTCGAGATTTCTTGGCTTCTGCATCGGCCAACTCTTGCTTCTCCCAAGCATCTGATGAGGGGAAACCGTGGGAAACAGAGATATCCTAAGAATTTAGTCGCGTATTCTTCAGGAATCTGCTTGCCTGCCTTCTTCTTCGAAGCAAGCTTGCCAGAGATCAGCATCTGCAGATAGTTCTGCGCACAACAAAGCAGTGTTCGTGAGCGCCATTCGTCAAGCACACTCTCATCATGTTTCGTCCGGTCCCACCTGCGTCAACGCCTGAGGATCAGGCGCGCTGTCCCCAGGTGGCAGCTCGTGCTCTGCTCCCTCCTGCTCTGGCTCGTCGGACGCTATCGTCGCGTCTCCTGCCTGCATGACCTCGGACGGTCGGGATGATCCTATGGGTTCGACGTCGTCTTGCGTCTCTCCTTCTCCCGTCGAAGACCGCTCTTGCACGAACGAATTCTGCATTTCGCCCGCGTACATGTTGATGAGCCGAGTCGACTCGAGGTCCCGCTCTGCAGGCATCTCACCTCGTAATCTGCAGTGCTGTGCTGCTCTGCTTGTGCTGCTGGTCGAGGGGCGTCTTCGCCTCCATCGCGCACTTCGGGGCCGCTGGAATCCTCCTCCATGAGGCAAGATGGGACTTATAATAATGCGCATGCGCGGAGTACGGGCTGATGTGGGCTTTTTCTTTGGCGCGACGATTCTTCCATCGAGAATGGAAGACATCTTCTCCGACCTCGTGCCCGCGAAGCCAAAGCAGGCATCAGAGCAGCAGAGCTCCCCCACTCCAAACGAATTAAGGGGCCCCAGGTCGACGCCCCGGCCCTCGGTGCCAGACGTGTTCAAGGAGGAGCAGCCCGATGCATCGGATGCCGCTACGAGGCAGCCGGGTCCAGCAGCGAACGGATCGCCTGCGCCGGGATTGAGCCGGGAAGCCCTCCAGCAGCTGATGGCCGAGACGGTGCAAAAAGCCGTCGACGAGACGTTCTCAAAGTTCTCTCGAAGCCTACGCACCGTCCTGGAGGACATGTCGAGGCGGATCGAGGCCAACACGGCGCAGCACGCTGAGCTCAAGGCTTCGCTGGCCGATCTGTCAGACCTGCTCGAGGGCCAGGCGCAGAACGTCAACGCGCGCTTCACGTCGCTCGATCTTGCGCTGAGGGACGTGGACCGAGGCGTGCAGGCCATGCGCGACAAGCAGGAGCTGCATGAGGCGCAGGCCATGCTCGCGAGGTTCTCAGAGCCCTCCGGTGGCAGCGGGGGCGCTGCTGCGGAGAAAAAGCCTGCCGCTGCCGTCGTTGAGCAGCCCGTCGCCGCTGCTCCAGCTGTCGTTGCAGAGGCGCCGGTCGCGCAACAGCCGCAGGCGGTTGCCCCCAGCGCTCCCCCCGTGGCAGCAGCGGCAGTCCCGGCCGCGCCCCAGCCTGCAGCGGTGGCGCCGGTCGCCGCTTCCGCCCCGCCCTCGATGCCTCCGCACCAGCAGCAACAGGTGTTCCAGCCGCCGGCCGTGGCTGCCCAAGTTCCGCCTCAGATCCCTCCGCAGGTTCCACCGCAGTCCCGGCCGCGCCCCAGCAGCAGCCGGGGGCGCCCCTTCCGCCCCCGCAGCCGGCACCGTTTGGGTCGTTCCAGGCGGTGAGGCTCAGTCAGACAAAGCAAGCTGCCTGGTCTTTGCATTCTGTTTTACACTTGTGCGTACCATATCAGACTCAGATGTGAGCATCCATCTGCTACATGCAGGTGGGGCCTGTCGTACCGCCAGTGCCCCAGCAGGATCCGTACATGATGCAGCAGCAACAGCTCGCTCCACCCCCACAGTATCAGCAGCAGCCGGCTCAGCCGTACATGCTGCAGCAATCGTCCATGTCGCCGGTACAGCAGCAGTACGGAGCTCCCCCCCCTCCGCAGTTTATGGCTCCTCACGCCGCGCCAGCCATGCAGCCCCCCAGGCCCAGCAGTGGCATGCAAGGCCC
>VFSW01002041.1_pt1 | contig 30644 bp, 41 predicted proteins | sample 5358111 | NCBI WGS metagenome assembly VFSW01 (sample SAMN11554181, study PRJNA540505) | mine drainage metagenome | isolation source: sediment from site ElyBrook_90M | place: USA: Ely Copper Mine, Vershire, VT | collected 2017 | reverse complement strand
AGTGCATAGCTTAAACTCAGTACATAACTGTCTTGACTACTGGGTCCACTTTAGGCAGTACCAGCAATCTCACCCCAACCGACGTTAATGTTGATCGCGATCGGGTTGTTGAAAGTTTTCTGATAGAAGTTGATTGCATCCTGAAAAGCGGTTTTAAAGCTGGATGGTGCATTGAGGACGCTGGAATCATATGTCACGTTGAATGTGAGTGCACTGGCTGTTGTAGAAATCAGCCCAAACCAGATGGCTACTGCAATTGCGTATAACTTCATTTAATTTCCCCCTTGAAAAATTATTTTTATTAAAACAGAATGTAGCCGCTGAGTGAAAGTTTGCTGCATTAGAATAATTTTCGCAATAGTCCGTTCGGACTAATCTGAAAAAACATAGGGTTATTCCGAATGCTATGGACTGTGTTGAAACAATTTATCCCGCGCTCTGCACGCGATAAATCCTGATTACTTCGGGGATCATGCGCATGCTGCGCATGATGTTGGCAAGGTGCTGGCGATTGTTTACTTCCAGCGTGAAATGCAGTGCGGTGTATTCGCCTTCGTTGGCAAAGCTGATGTTTTCAATATTCGATTCCGCCTCTGCGATGGCAGCGGCTATCTTTGCCAGCACGCCGCGCTGGTTGGCCACCAGCAATTTGAGGTTGACCGCGAAGGTGCGCGTGATGTTCTTGTCCCACTCCACGTCCAGCCATTGTTCGCCGTGTCCTTTGCGCAAGACGGGGCAGTCGTGCGTGTGCACGATCAGACCTTGTCCGCTCTTGATCACGCCGATGATGGGGTCGCCCGGAATCGGTCGGCAGCAGGTTGCGAATTGCACCGCCATGCCCTCCGTGCCCTGTATGGTGATGACAGGATTAGCCACGGGTTCGCTGGATACGGTCTCGTTTGAGCAGGCCAGTTGCCGGGCAACGACCATGTTGAGGCGGCGGCCAAGACCTATATCTGCCAAAATTTCCTGGCGCGTTTTGATGCCGGTGTCTCTTAGCAGTTTGTCCCAGCAGGTGTCCTTGATGTCAGTCGGTTTGATGCCCAGCGCGTGCAGCGCCTGATTAAGCAGTCGTTCACCCAGCTGTGCCGATTCGCCGGATTGCATGGTCTTCAGAAAATGGCGTATGTGGCTGCGCGCCTTGTTGGTGGTGACATAGGAGAGCCATGCAGGATTTGGCTTTGCGTGGGGGGCAGTGATGATTTCCACACGGTCTCCATTTCTAAGCTCGCTGCGCAAAGGGACCAGTTCGTGGTTGATCTTGACGGCAATGCAGCGATCGCCGATGTCGGTATGCACGCTGTATGCGAAATCCACCGCGGTGGCGCCTCGCGGCAGCGAGAGTATCTGGCCCTTGGGTGTGAACACATAAACCGCATCGGGAAACAGATCCACTTTCAGGTGTTCCATGAATTCGGCAGAACTGCTGCTGTCGTTGAGACTCTCCAGAAGCTCCTGCAGCCACTGGTGAGTCTTTTTGTGCAGTTCGCTGATGGTGGAAGTTCCGCTCTTGTACAGCCAGTGAGATGCGACCCCCGCCTCGGCAATCTTGTGCATTTCAGGGGTGCGGATCTGGATTTCGATCGGCGTGCCAAAAGGCCCGAACAGCGTGCTGTGCAGCGACTGATAGCCGTTTGATTTGGGTATGGCGATGTAGTCTTTGAATTTTCCCGGGATCGGTTTATACAGCGCGTGCAGCACGCCCAGCGCGAGATAGCAGGAGGGCGTATCCTTCACCAGCACGCGGAATCCGTAGATGTCCAGCACCTCGGAAAAAGCCAGCGACTTCAGCTGCATCTTCTTGTAGATGCTGTAGATGTTTTTTTCCCTGCCCGTTACTTCCGCTTCTATATTATTTTTTTCCAGCTGTTGGCGGATGGCTTCAAGTACCTTGCCCACGACTTCGCGACGATTACCGCGCGCAACTTTAAGTGCTTTTGCAAGCACGGCGTAGCGATTCGGATGCAGGTGCTTGAAGCTTAAATCCTGCAACTCAAGATAGATTTCATTCAGGCCCAGGCGGTTGGCAATCGGCGCGTAGATTTCCATGGTCTCGCGCGCGATGCGTTCGCACTTGTCCGGGGTCATCGCGCCCAGGGTGCGCATGTTGTGCAGGCGATCGGCGAGTTTGATGAGGATGACGCGCACGTCGCGCGCCATGGCCAGCAGCATCTTGCGAAAATTTTCCGCCTGCGCATCCTCGCGGGTCTCGAACTGGATACGCTCCAGTTTGCTCAAGCCATTGACAAGTTCAGCGACAGGCTCACCGAATTTTTCTGCAATCTGTTTGGAGGTGACGTCGGTGTCTTCGACGACGTCGTGCAACAGGGCTGCAATGATGGATTGCGTATCGAGATGTAACGGCGTGAGTATGCGCGCCACAGCAATCGGATGCGTGACATAGGGATCGCCGGAGTGGCGGGTCTGGCCCTGATGAGCGGCGCGGCTGAATTCAATTGCGACGCGGATGTGTTCGACATCCTGCGGCTTGAGATAGCCCGAAACTTCCTCGATAAGCAGATCTGCGTCAGCCATTAACATTAGGCCTTTTCTTGAATTTGGCGATTGCGCTGACGCAGCGCCAGTTCAGCTTGAAGTCGAGTTAAGCCTGACCCCGGTTGAGTATCTCTACACCAACCTTGCCTTTGCTGATTTCGCGCAGTGCAACAACCGTCGGTTTGTCGCGGCTCTCGGGCACCAGATGCGATGCGCCATTGGCTATCTGGCGCGCGCGGTATGCCGCTGCCAGGGTCAGGTCAAAGCGATTGGGTATATAGGACAAACATTCTTCTACGGTGATACGTGCCATGATTTACTCCGGATTTTGTAATTGGTTGATTAAGGTTTGATGGCGAGCCAGTTGTCTGGAGCCGCGCAGTCTTGCTGCCAACACTACGGCGTTAAACTCTTGAAGAGCCTCGTTCAAATTGTCGTTGATGATAACATAATCAAATTCGGCGACATGTGCCACATCTTCACGAACCGCTGCCATACGTTTTGCGATGACCTCAGCCGAATCTGTGCCACGCCCTTTGAGCCGCTGCTCCAATGCTGCAACCGACGGTGGGAGGATGAAAATGCTGATGCATTCGGGGAACAAGCGCCTGACCTGAGCCGCGCCCTGCCAGTCGATTTCCAGCAGGATGTCGCGATCCTTGGCGTTTTCCTGGCTGATCCAGCTTTGTGATGTGCCGTAAAAATTGCCATATACCTCGGCGCTTTCCAGAAATTCGCCGCGACCTGTCATGTCGATAAAAGTTTCACGGCTGACAAAATGATAGGCGACGCCATCCACTTCACCTTCGCGAGGCTTGCGTGTGGTGTAAGAGACCGACAAGTCGATCTGCGGGTTGGTGGCGAGCAGCGCATGCACCAGGCTGGTTTTTCCGGCCCCTGATGGTGCGCTGATGATGAATAAGCTTCCTGACATAAGGACTCCAAGCGATTTGTATGGGTACAGCAGTTTACTTAAAAAATTTGTGGATTGAACCGTTATTCCAGATTGGATCTGAATCTGCATTGAGTTTGTAACTTGATGATTTAATTAATTATGCGTAAATGGTGCTTTTCATTTGGTACACGCCTTGGTACACACAAAATGACGGTGTAACTGTGTCCACGATCTTTTTGCATTTTACACGATACCAGCAGGCAAAATTCCAGCCTGAAGCATAAAACCGCCTGACTGCGCGCAATTGCGCACACTTTATCGGCTCAGGACATAGACGATTATCAGCGTAGCCAGAATGATCCAGACAAGCGGGTGCTTAATCGCGGTAGATTGTGATGGTTTGCTCGTGGTGGTGGTTGAGTAGGCAAGGCCAGTACCCGGCAGGCTGGCTGTAGTTCGGGTTTTGCCGTTCTTTAGGTTGACGGTCATGCCCCTGACTCCGATTGACGTACTGATACCGCGCTTGCTCAAATTGAGCCAAAGGCCAGGGGCAACTTTAATGCGTTTTCGGAATCTTAGAGCCATGGCGCATGATGTTTGATTGTGACTTGCTGGTCAAGTGGCAGGGGAAAGTCGCAGAAGACGTGTATCTAGGCATCAGGCGATGTGCAAGCAATGCAAGCTGTGATGCGAACATATTCCTTGTTGGCGCCAGTTGCTTCTGCGGCTAGTTCTGATGCTTCTTTGTTGCGGCTTACGGGATGTTCTACCGCTTCCGCAACTTTTTGTGTAAGCTTTGATCCCCCTTTTCCGTACTCTTCGCCCGCCGCCTTCTGCCGCTCCTTCGCTTCAGCCGTGAAAGTCGCAGCGGGTAAGTTTTCAATCAGCCAGGAATGCGGATATTTTCAAGCGTGGCAATAATAACTGGTTCAGCATCTTTCGCAGTATTCTTTTCCGGGAAGGTTTTTTGTCCTGCCGATAAGCCGCCAGCAAGGTCGCAGTGACTGAAAGATAAATGCTGTCAATCTCCCACAAAACGCCAGTGTCAGTTGCTGCCACAATGTCATGCCATGCCCGAACAGCATCAGCCTTTAGCCGTGCAGGCGGTGCGCCCAGTGGTGTATAGCCGATAGATTCCTTAAACCTTGAAGTCGCGTCTATAACGGTTGCCATGACTAGCGTCTTCCAAGTAACTCTTCAAGGCGGCTTCGCGCTGGTGTTGCTGTCGGTTTCACGGTTAGTCGGCCACGCGGAATTAAGCCAAAATCCGCAAGCATCCTGTGTGCCTGGTTGCGTGTTGATTCCAGCAGCTTGGCGCCTGGGTGCGCCTTCTGGTTGCCATCTGCACCAGAGATTGTCAGGCCATCACGAGAGAGCGTCTCGCGCAACTGTCGTTCAGTAGACAGGCATTCGCAAAGCAGCTCGATAGCGCGCACGTCCGCATGTGTTGCTGTGCCAAGTTCTGCAAGCGTAGAGATGATTCTCAGCCATTCAGAGATTGCACCAGAGGAAAGTGTTGTGGGTGCAGGTATTGGCGCGCGGATGGTATCGCAGGCAGTTGTGGTATGTTGTGCCGGTTTCTTTGATGCTGTTTTCATGATGCGCCTTTCGTAGTCAAAAAAAGTTAAAAGTTGATGCGAGTAAAAATCTGTGTAAAGCCACGGTACTGTGCGGCACGGGATTCAAGGATTTTGACACCCGTGGGGTGGCTATCATGATTTATCGTTACTGCGTAACTAATAATACTTGTCGATCTGTTCATCACTCATGCCCTTGGTAATCGCCCGTTCAGCTTCAAGGATGATCTGGTTCAGCATCGCTGCCTTGGTGCATCCGTCCATCCGTGCCATCCGATCTAATGCGCTCACTGCGCCAGTAGGAAGCCACATATTCAAGCGGGTTGATCCTTGTGCCCTGTCATCAACAAAAGGCGCAGCGATGCGTTTAACACGCTCTCTGTAGGCTCTCTGGCGTTGTGCTGGTGTTTTGGCTGTGCCGGTAGCTGGTCTGCCACGTGAAAGTTTTTCTGACATTTTCGCATCTCCCATTTATCGTTACTGCGTAACAGTATATCTGGTAATTATCGTTACTGCGTAACTTTAAATATATTAACTGTATATACGGTTATTAGGCGGGTGTTTTGTAAATCGCCTTTCATGGGTTGTTTTTCACTCAGCCGAATTTTCGGCTGATCTCGATTGACGGGCGATGCGTAGTACTGCTCACTTCATTGTTGATGCGAATACATCCCGATACCCAGCCAGACAAGTATCATCCGGTTTCAGGCGTTAAGACTTCCTGTATGTTTTGTGCCAGTTCGGTATCAGTCATCATATTGTTGTTTCCCCTTTAAACAGCCCTTGCAGCGATTCTGACGGCCTGGGTGCGGTAGGTGTATCAATTGCGAGAAAACAGCTCTTTACTGCCGTTTCTGTAGATTGCAGCGCCCAATTCACGATGCGACACGAACAGATATTCGCTCAAATAGCCGCCTGTTCTGGTATGCCCTGCCTTGCCCTTTTCCTTCAAGCCTTCCAGTCCAGCGATAACAGCCGATCTCAATTCGCGCGCGTGATAGGTAAATGCTTTTTTGGTCTCGACATAAAAAAACATGACCCAGTTCGTTCGCTTTGATGGATCAACCGTCCATCCAGGCTTACCGCTGTTTGTATTCGCTATCAACTCAAGGCAGGCTGTCCGATCATCGCCGCGTAGTGTGTAATCTTCTTCCCTGACCTTTACGTCTAAAGTTTCATTCACGCCGTTTTCAAACTCAAGCCAGTAATCAATGCCGAGCTTGTCATTTTTTGAATGCGCCGGATGGATTGCCAAAACTTCAGGGAATTGTTTTTTTATTGCCAGCCTGACCAGCACGTCAACTTCCGGTCGCTGGCTTCGTGCAAGGTCTTTGTTGAAGTCTGTCGCTGTACTCATGCCGACCACCTGTTCGGCAAGCTGGCAAGCTGTGCGCGTGTCTGCTCAATCGCTGGCGATGTTGCGCGGGTCTTTTTGACTGGTTGACGACACTCGCCGTCATGCCAGAAATTGGCAGGAATTTCTTCATCACGGATACGCTGAAAGTCGTCTGCATGATCGTCCGGAGTTGACGTAATTTCAGGCTGAATTTCAGGTGCTGAAATGGGCGGTGAAACTGAATATCCTACACAGGATAGGATATTGCTATTTTCAGGTACGTTTGCAGATGTGTTTTTTGTTGTCTCTGAATATCCTATAGGATATTTTTTAACCTTATGCTCTGGCTTATTCTGAATCATTATTCCTGCAAATGTTTTTGGCTTCGGGGTGACTGGTTCTGGCAACTCCAGACCGAGCAGTTCCAGTAAGGTGACGGGCATTGATTCTGCTAGACAGTCGCGCAGTGCATCGCGGACAGCTGGATCATTAAGGCTGTTCTGATTTCTTCGCAAGGCACTGGCGATCTTCTCAGTAGCGTTGCGCCTTGCAGTCGCGCTGTATCGCTTTGCAGGCTTTTGCTTTGCCAGTCCGTAGGGTTGCCCTACCTTTGCGTAATAATCGGCTTGCATGGCCAGCAGGCGTGTTCTATCGCCTATCAGCTTGCTGCCTGTCATGCGTCCATTGAAAAGCGGCAGCATCAGAAGATGGCAGTGTGGTGCGGCTTCGTCAAAATGAATCACTGCGCTGAGAATTGGAATCTCGAAAAACTTCTCAGCCCAAGCCACAGAGATTTCAAAGTAATCACGTTCGGCGATACCGGAATCAGGCGGCAAGCTGAAAAGCAATTCAAGACCGACGACCGGCTTCCACTGGTCTTTTTTTGCTGTCCGCAATGGCAATACTTTTGCCTGTTCCATCAGTCGGTGAGCTTCAGCAGCGATTTCGGCAGCCGTACCAGCTCCGCGAAGAATCACGTTAAGCGATGTTTTGAGCGGGTTAATATGGCTTTCCGATCCAGATTCGGATTGAAACTCACGCAGGTTGTGACGCCCAGCGATAGCGATAATGCCGCTTCCTTTCAGCGATTTGATCCGCATCACATGCGAATGCTCAATCATGTCGCCGCCTATGCCGCCAGTGCTTTGCGCAGGTCGCCCACGTTCCAGCAGGTTATGCGTTCTGACAACTTGCGTGGAGCTGGTAGTGTGCCGCGTTTTACCATGCGCCAGACGGTTGCCGCCGAACAGCCGACAAGTGCCTGAACTACGGGTTGCCGGACATTGGCAGAATCAGGAAGTGAATCAAAGTTTTTGAGAGCGTCAGGTATTGCGCTCGTAGTGGCTTGCTGCGTCATGTCATGCACCTTTGTGAATTGAGGTGGCACATCATGGCGTTTGAAATTTTGTTTGTAATCCCGCAAAGTTTTCAAAATTCGCGGAAGTTTGCGCGGTGGTCAGTCAGGTGATTTGTATGACGCTTTCACGGCGTAGTAATATTCCGCTGCAAGCGTTTTTCCTATTGCATATTTTTGGCCGACGGACTCAAACAAACTCACATCAATCGGTGTATCGGGCTTGGCTTGAAGTATCGCATTTATATCATTCAGGACAGCATATTTTAAATCGCGCTTCTTTTTGGTTGCATTCAAGTTCCCGCCTTTTGGAAATGGTTTACCGAATACTTCATCCCAGGATTTTGCGCGGTAATTTAAAATCGTGTCGAATGCCAGAATATAATTTTTAGCAACCCAATCCGGCATTGGCAGGCCAGTACGGGCACATTCGCGCAATGCCCGCATCAGGGAGAGTTGATCCCCGTGTTCAAACTGAATCTGTAGCTGAAGCAATTTCTGCAACCCGCACCAGCGTGAAAATTGACTACTTGGATCAAATTGCATCGAAGGATTTTGACGTATTTCTTCAAGATGGAATGCCCACGCTTCTTCAAATGTCCAGCATGGGTCGGGCTTTTTGCTCATGCTGTTTTCTTCTTGCCGCGCAGCGGGATCACGTTCCAATCCTTGCCGGTCTCGCAACTTTCAAGGAAAGCAGCCCACTTGTTCAGGGCTTCGCGTCTCTCATCAATGTAATCATGCCGATCATAAATACCTTCCACGCCCATAACCTTGTGGTTTAAACAGCGTTCCGCGATATGTGGAATCACGCCTAATGCCGACAGGTGGGTGCGGCATGTGCGCCTGAAGTCGTGTATTGCGAAGCGTTCCATATCGCCCAAGTGTGGCCGGACTTTGGATATGGCGACATTGAGCGTGTTTTCGTGAATGTGCGGTAGCATCCTTTCCTGACGCTTGCGGGCAGGGAATAGATACTCGCTGGAGCATCCCAGCTCTATCGCCTTGCGCAGGCATTCAATGGCTGGAGCTGATAAGGGAATGTTGATTGCTACACTGGTTTTTGTTCGTTCTGCCGGAAGTTTCCAAACAGCTTTTTTAAGGTCAAACTCTGCAACCTTCGCCGCCGTGAGTTCTTGCTTACGCACCCCAAGCAGCAGCAACAATTTCACAGCCAGATAATTTTCAATTCCGAATCCGCCGGTTATGCGCATGGCTTCAAATAGCCGTATCAGTTCATCACGGTTTAACCATCTGTCCCGAGCTTCTTCCTTGCCGCCTGCATCGCCCAATGTGAAAGCTGAAGCGGGGTTGTATTCGACCATGTGACGCTTCACCGCGTAGTCAAACATCCTTCGCGCCCAGCGAAGCACATCATTTGCTGTGGTGGGTGCGCCACGCTTAACGACGCTCTGAAGCATTGCATCAATGTGCATCGGCTTCACGTCCTGCACGGCCAGTCTGCCGATATTGGGCTTTATGTCGCGCTCGATCCTGCTCCGCACAATGTTGGGGTGCTTCCAGCGCCCGAGAATGTTCTTCTCAAAATATTCATCGGCAAGCTGACCGACAGTTATGGCATTTTTTTCATTCTCAATCAGTGCAACAGCAGCCTTTTTGGTTGTCTGCTTCTCCCCAGATACATCATGCCCCAAGGTAACCTGTGCGCGCAGATTCTTGGCTGTTTGACGCGCATCAGCAAGGGATAATGCCGTATAGCTGCCGATGTTCATTACTCTCTGTTTGCCAGCGAAGCGATACCTAAATCGCCAGATAGGAGCTGAAAAATCTTTTCTGAACGACAGATACAACCCTTCGCCATCGCCTTTCATATCAAAGCGTTCATTGGCTCTGATCCAGCCGCGAATTTGAATATCAGATAACTTTCCCATGATGCACCCAGTAAGTTGGTTGGTGTGTACCAGTAAAATGTGTACCAGTTGGCTTGCTGGTACACGCGCTGGTACACGGCAATTGTGCGCTTTCCTGATATGGTATGCAACAGCAAGATGTTAAAAAACCGCATGGTTAGCGGCTTTCAGTGGGTTTGTGCGATTTTGTGAGACGGTCTAAAACATCACTCCAGATTCTGGATCTGTTCGCGCATTTGCTCGATGAGAATTTTCATTTCCATCGCGCTGCGCGAGACTTCCGCATCGACCGATTTAGAACCCAGGGTATTGGCCTCGCGGTTGAGTTCCTGCATCAGAAAGTCCAATCGCTTGCCCACCGCGCCGCCCTGTTTGAGTATGCGGCGCATCTCTGTAAGATGACTGGCCAGGCGAGAGAGCTCTTCGTCTACATCTATCTTGCTGGCGAAAAGCGTGATTTCCTGGCGCACGCGCTCATCATCAGCATTTTGCAGCGCATCTTGCAAACGCTTGACGAGACGGGCTTCGTAAGCTGCAATCGCAGCGGGTACATGCGGCATCACCTCGCATCGCAAGGCATCGATTTTTTCCAGGCGTACCGACAAAAATTCCGCCAGTTTCCCGCCCTCGCGGGTGCGCGAGGCGGTGAATTCCTGCAAGGCTGTCTGCATTAAATCCAGCAGCACGGTGCGTAACTCATCTACATCGGCAGTTGGTGTTTTCAGCATGCCATTCCAGCGCAACACATCGGCAACACTCAAGGTGCCCGCGTCAGGCAGTGCGGTTTGCACTTCTTTATTCCAGTTTGCCAGTTGCAGCAGAAGATCGCGATTGAGCACCGTGCCGCCTTGGGTGTCGCGCGCTGCGTAATTGATGCGGCATTCAACCTTGCCTCGTTGCAATTGCGCAGAGATCATTTCGCGCAGCAAACTTTCAAAGTTGCGCAACTCGTCCGGCATGCGCAGCTGTATGTCAAGGTAGCGGTGATTGACGGCACGCAATTCCAGTGTCAGCGATCCGCTGGCAAAGTCTGCACTGGTGTTGGCGTAACCGGTCATGCTCAGGATCATGGTGTGTTTCCGGAATAGATTGAATAAATAGCTGTGCGACAGCCACGCATTATATTACGATTACGGTCTATGAATTTTTCCATCCATCAGGCCAGCCATATTGGCAACCGAAAATATAACCAGGATCGTGTGGCCTATGCATATGGCAAGGACGCATTGTTATTGGTGCTGGCAGACGGTATGGGCGGGCATCTGCACGGCGAGTTGGCAGCTGGCTTAGCTATGGACACGTTTGTCGAGTCGTTTTCTCAGTATGTTATTGATCCGGCGTGTTTTCTAGCCGAAACCATGCGGGCCGCACACAGGCGCATCATGGACTTGCCGCAGAAATCGGATCATGCTTTCCCTGGAACGACTTGTGTGGCTGCTTTGATTCAGGATGGTAAGCTTTACTTTGGGCATGCCGGTGATTCGCGACTGTATCTGATGCGCAATGGCAGGATAGTCGCCAAAACTGTTGATCATTCGATCGTGCAATTATGGCTGCAATCAGGCATGATCGACGAAGCCACAGCGCGCACTCATCCCAGGCGCAATCAGATCACCAATTGCCTGGGTGGTGTCGAAGACATGTTTGAGATCGAGCTTGGCAAACCCGTGGTGCTGCAATCCGGAGATGTGGTGCTGCTCTGCAGTGATGGCTTGTATGGTCCTGTGCTTGATCAGGAACTGGTCGATGCATTTGTTGGTTCGCCGGTCACCGTTGCGTTGGATGTGCTGATTGAACACGCGCTGATCCTTGCGGCAGGACATGCTGACAATGTCACGGGGCTTGCGATGCGCTGGGGAAGTAGCGAAGTCAATCATGACACGACCGAAGTGATCAGACATATTCTTGAAATTCACTAGTTTTTACTTTCTACTCACCATTCACTACTTTCCACTTAATTTATTATGCGACCCAGTCAACGACAAGCTAATCAACTGCGTGAAATACGCATTACCCGCCACTATACCAAGCATGCCGAAGGCTCGGTGCTGATCGAATGCGGAGACACCAAAGTCATCTGCACGGCCAGCGTCGAGGAGCGCGTGCCGCCCCACAAGAAAGGCACGGGCGAAGGATGGGTGACGGCCGAATACGGCATGTTGCCGCGGTCCACCGGCAGTCGCATGCAGCGTGAAGCCGCCAAAGGGAAACAGTCAGGCCGCACGCAGGAAATCCAGCGGCTGATCGGACGCAGTCTGCGCGCGGTGGTGGATCTGAAGAAATTGGGGGAGCGCACCATACAGGTCGATTGCGACGTGATTCAGGCAGACGGCGGCACACGCACGGCAAGCATCACCGGCAGTTTTGTCGCGCTGCAGGATGCGATCAGCGGACTGATGCAAAAGAACCTGTTGTTGGAGAGTCCGATCAAAGATGCCATCGCCGCCATTTCGGTCGGCATCTATCAGGGCACTCCGGTGCTGGATCTGGATTACCTTGAGGACTCCGAATGCGACACCGACATGAACGTAGTGATGCTGGGCAGCGGTCATTTTGTCGAAGTGCAGGGCACAGCCGAAGGCCATGCATTTTCGCGTGCCGAGATGGATGAGCTGCTTGAGCTTGCCAAGTCTGGCATCGAAGACTTGATTGCGATGCAAAAGAAAGCGTTAAAGGATTAGTCGCATGAAAAAATTGGTTCTCGCCTCCAACAATCCCGGCAAGCTGCGCGAATTTCAACACATGCTGGAACCCCTTGGCATCGATGTGCTGACCCAGGCTGAGCTTGGCATTTCCGAGGCTGAAGAGCCTCACGTCACGTTCATCGAAAATGCGCTGGCCAAGGCGCGACATGTCAGCCAGTTAAGCGGCCTGCCTGCGTTGGCCGATGATTCAGGTATCTGTGTCGCGGCATTGAATGGCGCACCCGGTGTGTACTCCGCGCGCTATGCGGGAGACAACCCCAAGTCGGACCAGATCAACAATGAGAAGCTGCTGCACGACATGCAGGATGTTGCAGATCGCAGCGCGCATTACTACTGCGTTCTGGTGCTGGTGCGCTATGCGGATGATCCGCAACCCATCATTGCAGAAGGCGAATGGCATGGTGAAATCGCGCACATCGAACAGGGAAGCGGCGGTTTTGGTTACGATCCGCTTTTCTGGCTGCCTGAACTTGGCAAGATGAGCGCCGAATTGACGCGCGATGAAAAACATGAAATCAGCCATAGAGGCCAAGCCATGCGAGTATTGCTGCAACGTCTGCGCGCTGAATGAATGTCCTGCAACCCGTTGCGTTGGAATCTCAGGTGGTAAGCTTTAAGGCGCTGCCGCCGCTATCGCTTTACATCCACATACCTTGGTGCGTTAAGAAATGTCCGTATTGCGACTTCAATTCGCATGAGGTGAAGCCTGTCCTGAGCTTGTCGAACGGGCCTGCCCTGAGCTTGTCGAAGGAAGGAGCATTCCCGGAAAAACAATATGTAGCTGCGCTGATACGCGATCTGGAAATGGCGCTGCCACAAATCTGGGGTAGAAAAGTATATACGGTTTTTTTTGGCGGCGGCACGCCCAGTCTTTTATCAGGAGAGGCGATCGCTGAAATCCTGCGTCAGGTGCGCATGCTGCTGCCCCTTTCTGGGGACGCAGAGATCACCCTGGAGGCGAACCCGGGCACGGTGGAGGTCGACAAGTTTGCAGAATTCAAGGATGCGGGCGTGAACCGCCTCTCGATGGGTATACAGAGTTTTAACGATGCGCACTTGAAAGCGCTGGGGCGTATCCATTCAGCCGATGAGGCGCGCGCCGCGATCGACATTGCGCAGTGCCATTTTGACAACATCAATCTCGACCTGATGTATGCGCTGCCTGATCAGACGCTTGATGAAGCACTGCTGGATGTAAAAACAGCGCTGTCCTTTTCGCCACAGCACCTGTCCTGCTATCACCTGACGCTGGAACCCAACACCCTGTTTCATCGCAACCCGCCTCAACTTCCCGATGACGATGCCAGCGCCGACATGCAGCAGGCCATCGAAACCTTGCTGGCAGAGGGCGGGTATCGGCACTACGAGACTTCCGCTTTTGCCAAAGAAAAGCGCCGCTCGCGCCATAATCTCAATTACTGGAAGTTTGGCGACTATCTGGGTGTAGGCGCGGGTGCGCACAGCAAGCTGAGTTTCCCGGACAAAATCATCCGCCAGATGCGCTACAAGCAGCCACAGGCGTATATGCAACAGGTGATGCAGGGGGTACCCATCCAGACTGAAAATGAAGTGGTTCGCGCTGAATTGCCGTTTGAATTCATGATGAATGCGCTGCGCCTGAATGAAGGTTTTGATCCTGCACTGTTCGCTGAGCGTACCAGCCTGTCATTGATCTCTATCCAGCGCGAATTGCTTGAAGCCGAAAAACGCGGTCTGTTGTTCAGGGATCATCAGTGCATCAGGCCGACTGTTTTGGGCCAGCGATTTTTAAATGACCTGCTGGAAATTTTCCTTGCGGACAAACACTAAATCCCAAACCCCGTGTCCGAGATTGATGCCGCGTTTTTCGAACTTGGTCAGCGGTCGATAGTCGGGGCGAGGTGCGTAATCGGTTGTGGTATTTTGCAGCAACGGCTCTGCACTCAACACAGACAAGACCTGTTCGGCATAATCCTGCCAGTCGGTCGCAACATGGATATATCCGCCCCTTCGACCAGACTCATAACCAGCGGCTTGGCTATTGTCTTTTGATAGCCTAGTCGAATGGCTAGTAGTTTCATCAGGGCAGGCGGGTTTTAATTTCTGCATCAGTGCTGCGATGAAAGGCGCCTGAATCAGGCGGCGCTTGTTGTGGCGAGCCTTGTGCCACGGGTCGGGAAAGAAGATGTGCACGCCGTCCAGTGTGGCCTCGCCTATCATATCGCGCAGCACCTCCACTGCATCGTGCTGGATAATGCGGATGTTGGTAATGCCTTGCTCGCCAATGATCTTCAAAAGATTGCCGACCCCCGGTGTATGCACTTCAAGACACAGGTAATCGTTTTCAGGATGCGCTTGTGCGATAAGCGCTGTACTGTCTCCCATGCCAAAACCGATTTCCAGTATCTTGGGCGCGCTGCGGCCAAATGCCTGTGTCAGGTCGAGAAGTTGAGCGTTATACGGAATGCCGTAAACCGGTTGCAGCGTGTCGACAGCGCGTTGCTGTGCAACGGTGACCCGTCCCTGCCTTAACACGAAGCTGCGGATGTGGCGGTGAACTTGAGAGTCGCGCAGCGATTCGTTTGTCTCCTCGCCCTTGGGGAGAGGGTTTGGGTGAGGGAAACAAGCTTGCTTTTTGGTGATGTCGGTGTCGGTCATGATGTCTGTCTGTTCCCTCTCTGACCCTGCCGGGCACCCTCTCCCGCATGCGGGAGAGGGGGTGGAGGAGAGGGTGATTGTTAGCTGCGCACGGAGGCGATGATGCCGGCTGTCGGCGAGCTTGGGCTGGCGCTGTAAAGTTTCTTGGGCATGCGTCCTGCCAGATATGCTTCTCGTCCGGCAGCAGTCGCCAGTCTCATTGCGGATGCCATCAATACGGGATCTTTGGCTCCCGCAATCGCTGTGTTCATCAGCACACCGGCGCAGCCCAGCTCCATCGCAATCGCGGCATCCGATGCCGTACCCACGCCCGCATCGACGATCACAGGAACTTTTACGCGATCCATGATGAGTTGCAGATTCCACGGGTTGAGGATGCCCATGCCCGAGCCGATCAGGGAGGCCAGCGGCATGATCGCAACGCAGCCGATGTCTTCCAGCTGTTTTGCGATGATGGGATCATCAGACGTATAGACCATCACCTGAAAACCTTCGGATACCAGCGTCTTGGCGGCGGCAATGGTTTCGATTACGTTGGGATACAGGGACTGCGGATCGCCCAGCACTTCCAGTTTGACCAGGTTATGACCGTCCAGCAGTTCACGCGCCAGACGCAGGGTGCGCACTGCGTCTTCCGCGCTGTAGCAGCCGGCCGTGTTGGGCAGGTAGGTGAATTTTGATGGCGGCACGGCATCCAGCAAGGAGGGTTCATTCGGGTTCTGGCCGAGGTTGGTGCGGCGGATCGCGACGGTTACGATCTCGGCGCCGCTCGCGTCCAGCGCCGCGCGGGTCTCGGCAAAGTCTTTATATTTACCTGTGCCGACCAGGAGTCTTGACGAGTAACTTTTTCCTGCGATATTGAGCGGGTCTTTCATGTTGTAATCCTTTAATTATCAATTGCTAATCAACAATTATCCGCCGCCCACAGCGACGACGATTTCCAGCTTGTCGCCGTCATGCAGAATGCGTTCGGCATACAGACTGCGCGGCACGATCTCGCCGTTGCATTCGAGAGCCACGCGTTTGCCGGAATAGCCCAGCTCGTCGATAAGACTCGCTGTACTGCAAGCGTCGGCCAGTTGGCGCGCTGCGCCGTTAATGTAAACAGTGATCACTTTTGTTGAGTACGAACTAAAGGAACAATCCTATCATGCGGGTGTGGTTCATTGATAGTCGCTTGCCCGATGCGGCTATTTGCGTTTTAATGCGCTACGTTTGCCATGTTCATAAACACGATATGAAATTGATCGAATCTATTTTTGAAGGCGCCCTGTGGAATAGCCGCTTCGTCATTCTGGCTGCGGTGATCGGCAGTCTTGTGGCAGGTTTCGTGATTTTTTACATGGCCACGGTGGATGTATATTACTTGTTTCAGCATGCGCTGCATTACGCAAGCCTCACCGATGAGGCGCGCAAGGCGCTGCACGACAGCACGGTTACGCACATCGTGGAAGTGGTGGATGGTTATCTGCTCGCAACGGTGATGCTGATTTTTTCACTCGGCTTGTATGAACTTTTTATCAGCGATATCGATCAGGCGCATGGCAGCCGTGCTTCCAGCAAGATACTCGTGATCAGCAATCTGGATGATTTGAAAGGCAGGCTCGCCAAGGTGATACTGATGATCATGATCGTCACGCTGTTTGAAGAGGCGCTGAACATGAGGCTTGGAACACCCATAGAACTCCTTTATATGGGCGGGAGCATTACGTTGATTGCGCTGGCGCTGTACTTCAGTCACGCTGCCGAGCAGGGTGCGGCGAAAGAAGAAACTTCAGATGAGACCCGGGACCATGGACATTAATCCTGCAATTATGCTCAGAACGGTTCTGTTGTTTGCGCTGTTATGCCTGTCGCCACTCAGTCAGGCGGCAGAATTTACCTTGCAGGATATGCAGGGCAAGACGCTTCACTTGTCAGATTATCGCGGCAAATGGGTGTTGGTGAACTTCTGGGCGACCTGGTGTCCTCCATGCAGGAAGGAAATTCCTGAGCTGATCAATTTGCAAAACTCACATAAGGATCTGGTGGTGATCGGCATCGCGCTGGACTACGCCAACAGCAAGCTGGTTGCAGACTTTGTCAAAGAACATGGCATCAATTACTCCATCGTGCTGGGCAATAGTGAAGTCGTTAATCAAATCGGTGATATGGAGGTGCTGCCCACCACTTACCTATACAACCCCGACGGCAAAAAGGTCGCCTATCGTGAAGGGCCTGTGACGCGCGATGACATCGAGGGTTACATTAAAAACAAACAAGGGCACTGAAACTGTTGATGTGAAGCAGAATGCAAGCGTTTAAAGCGCCGGTGGCGAGACGTTTGATGAACAACCTTCTTGCTTCATGAATTCCTTGATGTTAAAGTGCTAAGGTCCTCTGAAGTGAGGGTGGGTGTGTCGATATTTATAATCAGTCCAGGGAGATGCAAATGCTTGAACCAGATGTAACAACCAGCCAAGTACTTATCATGTATGCATGTATTTTTGCGTTTTTATTCAGTATGGTTTTTGTTGTGATGAAAAAAGGTTCCTGATAGTCGAAATCAAGGAATCAAATAGTTTTAGATCTGCACTAGCTGCGGGTAATTAAAAATTTTAGTGGGGGAGGGGTGCATGCTTAGATTATCTAAATTAGCAATGGTGTGTTGGGGGACTGCCGCCTTGCTGGCTTTTTCAGGCGCAAGTTTTGCGGGTGATGAGCCAGTCACGGCCAATGTTTCAAACGGGAAAAATATTTTCGAAAATGGCAAGCCGGATGCAGGTGTAGCAGCTTGCAGTTCATGCCATGGCGAAAAGGCGATGGGCAATGACGATATGGGCACCCCAAGGCTTGCCAATATTGGCTATGTGTACGTTGTTAAGCAATTGACCAACTTTGCTGAAGACAAGCGTACACCCCAGGGTTTGGGCGCGGTAATGAATGGTTTTGCCAAGTCTTTGACTGAACAGGATAAGCGCGACATTTCAGCCTATGTGAATACACTGCCGAAATCGACTGAAAGGTCTGACCTTGCAGCGTTGAAGGCGGGTGGCACACCGGTTGGCGAAGCTTACAAGGGCAAGATACTGGTTCGTTACGGCGGCAAGGTTTCCGCTTGTCAGACTTGCCATGGTTTCGACGGGCGTGGTGCCGATCCTGTCTATCCAAAAATCGGACAGCAGAAATTTGTGTATCTTACCAATCAGCTGAGAAACTGGCGCGCAGGTGCTGCGGACCCCAAGGCTGATGGCGCTCGCTCAAATGATCCGCTGGGTCAGATGCGCGCAATTGCCAAAAATCTGACTGATGACGACATCAACAATGCAGCGACCTATCTCTCACAGGCGGACGACAGTACGCCCGGCGACGGAATGGAAATTGACAATCAGATGGTCATGAAAAACGTTAAGATCACCAAGTAATATCCCTTAAATTCCAGTGTCCGGGAACGGATGCTGGAATTTATTTTTTTAAGAGTTGGTTTTGCAGTTGGCAGATACGCTCCGAAACTTCCGGGGCAGGATTGGTGATAGATGAAACTTGGAGAGAAGATACTTTTTGGCATAGTTGGCCTGCTTGTTGTTATCACAGTAGTTAGCTTTTTTTCTCTGGAGTCCATCAGGCATCATTCCGCTAAGCCTTTGTTTCCGATTCTAACCCACTACGAGTTTTCCGCAGAGGGCGAAAAAGGTTACAGTATTTATCAGCAAAGAGGTTGTTACGAATGTCATCATGCCGTGGGCAGTGGCACGAGCATGGGTGTGAGCCTGGACGGAATGGGTTCAAAACACGACCAGAATTATTTCTATAATTTTCTTAAAAATCCCGAAAAAACCTACGGCGCAAAAACGCTGGATCATGGAACGCCTCCCAAGGATGCGGCTTATGTGTCTGAGCTTCCCGATTCGGAATTGCGTTCCATGGCGGTTTTTGTCTCCGAGCTGAAAGCGGATCAGGGTTCATCCTCATCATTCGAGCCGCCTGAAGAGCAGTCGAGTTTCGTCGATGCGATGGTGCAGATGTGGACACCGGCGGGCTGGAAGACCAGTTTTACCGATATACGCGACTGGATGAAAAATAATCCAAAAGAGGATCAGCATGACGCCAAGCATTGAGCACAGCGCAGCACAGGCTGCCGAGTACAAAAAATACGTATTGTGGTTTGTATACGCCTGCATTATTTACAGCATCATCGGTTTTTCATGGGGTGCGATCATGGGCGGCATACCCGCCTATCGGCATTTTGTGGATTTCAGTGCGCATGGCCGTCTGATCACGCTGGCGCACGGGCACATCAATCTGCTGGGATGGGTTGAGATGGCGATATTTGCCTCGCTGTATTTCGTGGTGCCAACGGTTTCAGAAAGACAGATCTACAGCCTGCGTCTGGTCAAGGTGCATTTCTGGATGCATAATTTCGGCCTGATCGGGATGGTGGTATTCTTCCTGATGGCGGGTTTGATCGGCGGCCTGATGGAAGGCGATGATGCAGAAAAAATGGTCAATCACTTGATGGCCTTTGTGGGTTTGTTCGGTACGCTGGTTCTGACGGCCAATATCATCTGGGGCTACAACCTGTACAAGACGACGAAGTGCGGATGGCAAAAGCCAAAATGAATCGCGGCCTCCTGATATTTTTCGGGATTCTTGTATCGGCTTTGCTATCAGGCTGCGAGCAGAGGATATCTTCCGGATTCAATATCGGCTCGCCCGCTCCCAGTCTTGCTACCAAGACACTGGCGGATGTGGGCGGAAACTTCAGCCGTGTGACCACATACAGGCAGCCTGATGCCCGCATGTACCAGTATTCGATCGACAAGGCGCTGTTAACCGGCAAGCCGATCATTCTGGAATTCGCCACACCCGGGCATTGCACCAACTGTGATCAGCAACTGCAGATGCTCCAGGGCATGCTGGAAAAATATCAGGATCAGATCATCTTCATACACATAGACCAGTATGAAAATCCGCAGGCTTATAAAGCCTATAACGTGATGGGTGACCCGTGGACATTCATCATAGACAAACACGGTATTGTGCGCTTTGAGCAGGCGGGCCGCATGTTGTCGGGTGAGATGGATGAAGCGCTTAAAGTGATATTGTGAGTGCGCTTACTGGAAACATGTGCAATTGGATAAAGAGCCATGGCTGACGTTTTAAAGTTCGATCTGGTGCAGGATCGCAAGGGGATGTGGTGGGATTTGCTGCTCTATATTCCGACAGTCATTGCGCTGGGTTCCATCTCGATCAGCCTTTGGTATGACGATGATCACAACACCAGTTATTTGTTTTTTTTCCTGACCTGCTTCTTCTTTATCGCGGGATTTAATCGGGTGCTCAAGACGAGGTTGATGTTGTTGCCCGCGTCTCCGGTCAGTCTGATGGTGGGGCAACAAAGCCTGAATCTGATGCAGAAAAACGGCATTCAAGTTGATCTGGTGAAGAATATTAAATATTTTTCCGATTATGCGGGGAAATCGTTTGGTATTTCAGGTCTGGATGGCGCCGGAAAGCAATTGCAATTTGTATTTCACAAGGGGCAATTTGCATCTGTCGAGAAGTTTGCCGCAGCCCAGGAGGCATTAAAACGGCAATGCCGGGCAAGCTGAGTTTGCTGCACGTCGAACCCTGGCAGTCAAACATCACTTTGTATACCGCCGGCCTTAAGTTATGCGCTACAGAAAATCTTTACGCATCCCTTGTGGGTTAGGTCTGATCAATTACGGGTATCCGGAATGAAAAGAATAATATTTTTATGCCTGATGAGCGTTGTGCTGTCGGCCTGTAATTCGGACAGCCAGCGCATATCGATTCCCGTTCAGCATTGGAAAGGGATGGACGTCAGAATAGAAACGCATCCCAATCCCCCGCTTGCGGGAATGTCCGAGATTGTTGTCATCGTGACCGGATTGCATGGCAGGCCTGTTTCCGATTTGACGGTGTCGCTTCGCGGGGCTGTTTCCATGCCGTGGGCGCAGGCGATACAGGATGGATTTATCGGCGTATACCGGCGCGGTATAGACCTTGGGAGCGGAGATACCGCGGTCGTGCAGGTGGAAATCCAGCAGGGAAGCGAGCGGAAGATTCTGCTCTTTCCGCTCAAGCTTGCAGCTGGTTAAGGCTGCTTCCTGAAAACAGTCAGCAGCAGATTGGCAAGATAGGTGCTGAATCCGATCAGCATGGCTGTGCCGGAAACCGCGATCAGCGGGCCATAGAAACGATGCACGGCCGGGATGCCTTGAGGATTGCCGTGCAGCAGCAGACCTTCCCAGATGCCAAAAACCATCTGTATGATGTAAAAACTGTAAACGCCTAAGCTGACCCACCAGAATGTGTGGTTGACCAGCTTGATGGAATAAAGTTTTTTGCCCGTGAAAATGGGCACCAGATAAAAGGTGACACCCATCGCAAGCAATACCACCCCGCCTACCAGATTCATATGCGCGTGAGCCAACGGGTCTATCATGTGCCCCGGCCCGCCGTACGGGCTGCCGATGGAATCAAGCCATGCTCTTATCGGAGGCATGACCTGAAGCATGCCGTGCACTGTTCCAACGAAAAATGAAAAAGCGGAAAACAGCAGGAATTTTAACAGGGGCTGATGCGGGGAGTCTGTACTCATGGGGGTGTGTATATGCTGTTGCTGCATGAGGGAAAAATTTGGCCAATCATGTGTCCGGTTATGCTATTTGCACGACAGCAGAAACAAAATGCCCGGCAATTGCCGGACACTTTCTGATGCAGCCTTAATCGGAATGCGGTGAAAATTACTTCTTGGCGTTTTCAGCGAGAAGATCGATTCCTGTTCCGGACAGTTTGACAGCGATGATGATGCCTGTCAGGAAAATTATAACTGGTACTAGAAGTTCTATTGGCATATCAATCTCCCCTTGAATTTATTGCAATATAGACATCAAACAAAAAGGACAGCAAACCACCCGCCAACCTCTGCGTGCGAGTATAGCGGATTCGTTTTTCTCGCGCAATATTTATATGATTTTCGACGGGATAAGTGAATTGCTGGACAGATCCACTGCCGCATCTGCGATGCTATAGATTCGTCTCGGTAAAGTTTTCAATTTCTGTTGCATTTAAATCCACTTCAAATCCGTTTGGCGAGAAGCGCCGCCTTGCCTATATAAGTCTCGGGCGAGAGTTGCAGCAGGCGCTGTTTTTCATCTTCGGGTATTTGCAGCGTTGTTATAAAAGCGCGCAGTGATTCGCGATTGATGCCGCTCATGCCGCGCGTGAGTTCCTTCAGCTTGTCATAGGCATTTTCGATATTGTAGCGGCGCATCACAGTCTGGATGGGTTCGGCCATGACTTCCCAGCTTGCATTCAGATCGTCGGTGACACGCTTTTCATTGACTTCCAGCTTGTTCAGTCCTTTTAGGCAGGACTCGTATGCGAGCAGTGTATAGCCCAGTGCGACACCCATGTTGCGCAGCACGGTAGAATCGGTGAGATCCCTCTGCCAGCGCGAGACAGGCAGCTTCTCGGACAGATGGCGCAACAGCGCGTTGGCCATGCCGAGGTTGCCTTCTGAATTTTCGAAGTCTATCGGGTTGACCTTGTGTGGCATGGTTGAAGAACCGACTTCGCCCTTGATGACTTTCTGCTTGAAGTAGCCCAGCGAGATATAGCCCCAGACGTCGCGGTTCAGATCGATCAGTATGGTGTTGATGCGCGCGAACGCATCGAATAGTTCAGCCATGTAATCGTGGGGTTCTATCTGGATGGTGTAGGGATTGAAAGCAATACCCAGTTTGGTGACAAAGTTTTCCGCGAAGGCTTCCCAGTCAACTAAGGGATAAGCAGACATGTGAGCGTTGTAATTGCCGACCGCGCCGTTTATTTTCCCCAGTATTTCAACGCTGGACAAGCGCTGTTCGGCACGGCGCAATCGATGCACTACGTTGGCCATCTCCTTGCCCAGCGTGCTCGGTGTGGCGGTCTGGCCGTGTGTGCGGCACAGCATCGGAATGTCAGCCAGCTGGTGCGCAAGTTCTGTCAGGCGAGAGACGATAAGTTTTAATGCAGGCAGCATGGCGATATTGCGGCCATTTTTGAGCATCAGCGCATGAGAGAGATTGTTGATGTCTTCAGATGTGCAGGCAAAGTGAATGAACTCCAGGACCTTGGCCGTTTCAGGATTTTCGGAGAGCTGCTCGCGCAGCCAGTACTCGATGGCTTTCACATCGTGATTGGTGGTGCGCTCGATGAGCTTGATTTTCTCGGCATCGGTCTCGGAAAATTCTTCGTTCAGCGCATCGAGTTGCGCAATGGTCGCCGCTGAAAACGGGCCAATTTCCAGAATATCGCTTTGTGCTGCCAGCGCTTTGAGCCATTCGATTTCGATCAGGACGCGAAACCTGATCAGGCCGAATTCGCTGAAGTAGCCGCGCAAGGCGTCAACCTTGCCGTGATAGCGTCCGTCCAGCGGAGAGAGTGCGGTGAGTGTGTTCATGGCAGTGCCTGGCATCATAAAGCGCGCATTTTACGCGAATCGGCACGTCTCTTGTTTAACTGTCATTGTCAGAAGGAAATTTCTTCATTCTGATCCGCGAACAGCTCATGCAGCCTGGCGTACAGTTCGCTGCCGTCGCGCTGGTTGATCCACGCGCCATTCTTCCAGGCATAATGGAATCCGCCGGATTTTGCAGCGACCCATATTTCTTTGTTGATGTCGTGCCGGTTGATGATGATCTTGGCTCCATTGTCGAACTCGATCTCCAGCACGTTGCCGCTGCGGTTGCAATCGACGCCGGATTCATCAATGGCGGTTTCTATTTTGGCCAGCGCTGTGTCGGCCAATTGGTTGAATTCACTCTCGTTCATGGGAAACCTTTATAATCACCGTTTTAAATTTTCTAGGGAAGTGAACATGTGGCTCAAAACTTCAGTTGGCATTATCGTGGTTTTTGCGCTGTTGCTGCAAGGCTGCGGACGCAAAGGCCCGCTGACCATGCCATTGCCTGTCGTGCATAAAGCCATAGTTCCCGCTGCTCCGGCGGCTTCCGCAGTCCCTTCTGACCCGGTGGCCTCTGCCGTTCCTGACACGACAACGAGTAAATAATCATGAGCAATCACTTTCACTATCAGAACAATCAGCTTCACGCGGAACAGGTGCCGCTGGAAAAAATCGCGGCGCAATATGGTACGCCCTGTTATGTGTATTCGCGCGCAGCGTTGACGGAAAGTTTTCGTCAGTTTGCGGACGCCCTGCAAGGCCGCGAGCATCTGATCTGCTACGCGGTAAAAGCCAATGCCAACCTTGCGATTCTCAACGTGTTCGCGCGCCTTGGCGCGGGTTTCGATATCGTATCGGGCGGCGAATTGCAAAGGGTGTTGGCAGCGGGCGGCGATGCGAACAAAGTGGTTTTTTCAGGCGTTGGCAAGACAGCAGTCGAGATGCGCATGGCGCTTGAAGCGGGCATCCTGTGCTTCAATGTGGAGTCCGCTGCAGAGCTCGATCGCCTGAACGAGGTGGCGGGTTTGATGGGAAAGAAAGCGGCCGTCAGTTTGCGCGTGAACCCCAATGTGGATGCGAAGACACACCCCTATATTTCCACAGGATTGAAGCAGAACAAGTTTGGCGTTGCGTACACGGAGGCTCTGGCCTTGTATCGCAAAGCGCATGCGATGCACAATCTGAAAATTACCGGCATGGATTGTCACATCGGCTCGCAACTCACCGAGACCAGCCCATTCATCGCGGCTGTTGAAAAGGTGCTGCTGCTGGTGGATGCACTGGCTCAAGAGGGTATAGCGCTTGAGCATCTCGATCTGGGCGGTGGTCTTGGCATCTGCTATCAGGATGAGATGCCGCCAGCGATCAGCGATTACATTGCGGCGCTGCTGAATGCTTTAAAGGGTCGTACGCAAAAACTCATTTTGGAACCCGGTCGCGTGCTGGTCGGCAATGCAGGTCTATTGCTCACCACAGTGGAATACATCAAGCCTGGCGAGGAAAAGAATTTCGCCATCGTGGATGCGGCGATGAACGACTTGATGCGCCCTGCGCTGTACGATGCCTATCATGAAATATTGCCTGTGGTGCGTGAAGACCATGATGTGCAAACCTATGAAGTGGTAGGCCCCATCTGCGAGACGGGCGACTTCCTGGGTCATGCACGAGAATTATCCATCGCGCCGCAGTCGCGGCTTGCGATCATGTCTGCCGGGGCTTACGGCATGAGCATGAGTTCCAACTACAACACACGCCCACGTGCCGCCGAGGTGATGGTGGACGGTGCTGAAATTCATCTGGTGCGCGAACGCGAAACCGTGCAGCAGCTTTTTGCAGGCGAAAAAATTATCGCCTAGCTTATGACTGGTGGTTATGGAATGTCCGGGCCTGTAGTAGTTCAAACCATGCCTATCCGGTTCGATAAATAGCGTGAGCGTCCGCAGCGGTGGGTAGATGCGTTCGCGGTAGTTGCTGCATTCTTCGAGTATCCACTGCTTCAGCGATTTCGCGGGTAGAACATTACCCAATATCGCGCCAGACGATTGTACAAATCATGCCCGCAACCTCCGTATCTGTCCGGCAAGATCCCCTTTTTTGCTGTTATTCACGGCGCTGATCCTTTCGCGTTATGTATCACGGCTTTGACAACCAGATGATAACGTTAAAGGCTTTCAGCAACCGCCTATCAAATTGATCGGTAAGGAATTGTTCTTAAGTTAGTGCCATTGCGGACACTACTAATTCGATAGTTACTCATAAGGGATTCGCCATGCCAAGAGTACTCGATTTTGCAATAAACGCGGGGCCAAACGTGGGCACATCTTTGTGAAATCAGTATTACTCTTTCGTGCTGCATCCAATTGAGTGCGTCTTCCGCAGAAAAATCCAGAGCTACAATAAAAACGGTATGAAAAGTTTGGTGCGTGCCATGTACTGTTGGTACTGCGAACCAAAATAGTTGATGTTCTCGTTTTCCTCTGCGAGCGAAGTGATCAGCAGTAATGCGCAGGCAACAAGCGCGATGCAGCCGTTAAGCCAGGATGCCTCCTTGAAGAACAGACCCCAGGTCAGAAAGATCAGCGAACTGTAGATGGGATGGCGGATGTAACGATACAGGCCGCGCGTTACTAGAGAAGTGGTTTTTTCGATAAACAGCAGCGGCGATTCGTTGCGGTTTGCATCATATTTGCCGAACAGGAACAGCGACAGATAACCAAGAACAACCAGCAGGAGTGAAATGTTCATCAGTACCTCGCTGGCAATTTCATCGGGTGTGTGCAAATGGCCATCCCAATCATTCAGGCTCATCACGAACAAGACCAGGATCAGCTCCCAGGCGAAGAAGCGATAGTAACCGTGCGATCCCGGAACGCGGAGTGAAGCGCGCGAGATGTAAGCCAATATTGCAGTTCCGGCGATGAACATGAACCATTCAAGCATGAGTAGCTCTTCCGAGGCGTATCGTGTTTAAAGTCTACACGCGTTCCGGGCTGCTGTCATTGGCAATGCTGACTAATAAATTGTTTTTGTTTCGCGCCAGGCTAAAACATTCACATTGTTTACCAGGCTTGCTGAAGTTGAGTTGCCCGCTGTTTGACAGACGAATCATTGATACTCATGAAACCTGGTCACGGATTCAGAAAAATCGTACTGGATGCTTTATTGCGTGCAGGGATCCAGCCCCGTGTCGTTTACGAAACAGGAGAGATCGACACTGTGCAGTCTTTGGTAAAGGCCGGCATGGGACTTAGCATAGTTCCGAAAATGGTCAAGCGGCCAGGCCTGGTCTACCTCGAAATACTTCCACCTACTCCGACGCGCACGGTTCACATTGTGTGGCGTGAAGACAGCGTGCTCAGCCCTGCAGCACTGGCCCTGAAGAAAACTGCTATTGCGTCTCCAAAGTAGAAATGCGATCTTCTGCCATGAAATCTTCAATTACCTTGTAGTACCCCGGCAGGACATTGCGCAATTTCTGTTTCCCTTGGCTTGTCAGCGTGACGAGTTTGGCACGTCCATCTGCGCCATGATTTGCAAATTCGAGCATGCCATCATCCTGAAGTGTTTGGAGCGTCCTTGTTGTCACCGGGCGTGAAACATCAAGTCGATCCGCAATTTCACTGGCCATCAGACCATCACGAGAAGGTTCACGATCAAGCACGATGAGAACCAGGAAACGCAGCTGGGATAGTTGCTTTTTGGCAAAGTATGCATCAAGTTCACGCATAAGGAGACTCGCACTTCGCAGGAGATGCAAGGCAGCTTCCACAGACTCGACGTTCATCTGTGGAAAATTTTTGTGATACTTTTCCAGCATCTGACGTGTGGGCAGTTCTTTTAAAAAAAACATACGGTATCTCCATTGCTGATTAAAGTGCTCTCACTGTCATGTGTCACCAAGTACATGAAACAAGGTTACCTTTTCACCAGTCAGTTATTCATCAAATGTTCCACAAGCGATGCGGAGGTAATTCCTGCGCCAAAATGGTGAAGAATGTTTTGGCTAAAATATTCATCTTGAGCTTGCGTGAATGCGGCACAGGAATCTGTGACAACATACGCGTTCAGGCCGCTATCATGTGCTTCACGAAGTGTTGATTCCACACAAACATGGGTGGCAAATCCCATAAGAAAGACAGTATCAATGCAATTATTTCGAAAAAATGCATCGAGGTTTGAGTTTTTGAGTACGCTGGCACCTGAGCGTCCACGCGCGACAAACTCACCATCCATAGGTACAAACGGTGGGAAAAATGCTGCGCCGCTCCCAGTCCATGTGCCCGCTTTCGGAATGGCAGCGCGCAATCCAAACACGTCTTTCCCTTTTGCAAAAAGCTGATAATTTGGATCATCGCGTAAATCGAGCCCGGCGTGAGCAATCGTCCAGCCACGCTCACGGGCTGCATTCAGAACAAGCTCCGCACTTGCAACCGCATTACGGAATGCATCCTTGTCTTGTATGAGGCGCTGAAAAAGTATGCCATCATCAGCAAGCCACTCCGCCTGAAATTCAATGAATACAAGAGCGGCACGTTTTTTTTCGATTACTGAGTTTTGATGCATCATCATAAGCCCCAATATAGTTATCAAGGTAACTATATTGATTTAAAAGCGTTGAGTGGTCAAGTAAAAACCACGACAATAGACGCTCGTGTATGTTTTGGAGAAGCAATTCAAGCAGATGCGATTTAGAACGAGCCGCGTTGCCCGCGTAATTTATTCAATAACTCGAGTGATACATTTCCTGTGTCACAGCATCTTGCAATTGCTGATGGCAAGCATGCTTGGGCCAAAAGTCATGATGAAAAACTGAAAGTCATTATGCCTTGCGGCTGTCAAATTCCATTTCATTTTCTGCCAGGATGCGTTCCTGAAGCACACGCCATTTTCCGTCCGCTTCCTTGCGGATCAGTATTTCCAGGCCGTGACGGTTAACCGTGCCATCTGTTCCCTCGACCGTCTCAATGGTCTTGAACAGCACATTGCCGGGCGTCATTGTCACCACATTCAGACCCTCATACGTCACGCCCTTCAGCAGACATTCCTCGAATTCGTATTTGCATTGCCGCGCCCAGTCATCGTATCCAATCACATCAAAACCGGGAACGCCATAAACACTCACATCTTTGGAGATCAGGTCCATGTGCGCAGCATAGGCGCCGGTATTTGCAGTTAGTGCCAATGCGGCCAACATATCCTGTGCATTTTTGCTTTCCATATTCTTCCTTTCGTTTAGAGGTGCTGTTGATGATCCGGCACGCCTTATCCAATAATCCGTTCGCATTGAGCCTGTCGAAATATGAATGGATTATTGTGCTTCGACAGGCTCAATGCGAACGGTAATTAACTTTAATACGTGCCTGGTCAATAAAGTCTTGCAGTCGTGATGCTGATGCCAGTTACGACGATTGAGCATGTTTTGTCCGGCTTCGTTCGATGCAAATCCCCACCATCCTGCAATTGCGGATGGCTTGCAATTTGGCGACGCTCACCTTGACCCAGGGCGCATCGAAATCCTTGAGGATGATTTGTGCGATGTGTTCGGCAAGCGTCTCCAGCAGCGAAAAATGCCCCTCGCTCAACACGGTCTGGATGTGCTGCGCAACGTTGGCATAGTCGAGCGCGTCATTGATGTTGTCGCTGTGGCATGCGCGGCTGTTTGGCAGTTCAATCTCAAGATCGAGCTGCAATGTTTGCGGCACGTGTTTTTCGCGCTCATAGATGCCGATCAGCGTGGTCACTTTGAGTTCGCGTATAAAGATGATGTCCATACTGATTACCCGTATTGCTGTTCACACCCTGAAGGCATGAACCGATGAATGGTTTATTTTGGCGGATCCTGCTCATTCAAGTAAAATCCGCTATTCGAGCATTTTAAGGTATTACCGATGTTGACTCTGGTTTTTGTTGTGGCAGCTTATCTTTTGGGCTCGGTTTCCTTCGCGGTCGTGACCAGCCGTGCATTCGGCATCGCGGACCCGCGCACCTACGGCTCCGGCAATCCGGGTGCGACCAATGTGCTGCGCAGTGGCAAGAAGCTGGCTGCCGCATTGACCCTGCTGGGGGATGCGGCAAAGGGCTGGCTCGCGGTGATGCTGGCGATACATTTTTCCCTGACCGATATAGAGGTCGCATTGATTGCGCTGGCAGTATTTCTGGGGCACGTGTTTCCGGTTTTTCTGAAGTTCAAAGGCGGCAAAGGCGTGGCGACCGCATTGGGCGTGTTGCTGGCGCTCAATGCCTGGCTGGGTCTGGCAGCTTTGGCAACCTGGCTGATCGTGGCGCTGGTGTTTCGTCTCTCGTCCCTTTCGGCATTGACGGCGGCCGTGGGTGCGCCGATCTACGCGATGTTGCTGGGCTTGACGCGCGAGTGGGTGATAGCGTGTGTCATCATGTCGGGGCTTTTGATCTGGCGGCACAAGAGCAATATCCGGAATCTGCTGGCGGGCCGCGAGAGCCGCATTGGCAAGAGGGCCAGCCCGTAACACAAAGTTGACCGCCAGAACTTGAGTATTACAATATGATAATATTCAATCTTAACTATTGGAGTCATCATGCGTCCGGCACAACTTCAGGCTGTACTTGATCGAGAATTTATCAGTGCCCTTGATGGGCACCATACGCCAGTGATGCTCTGGGGGCCGCCAGGTGTGGGAAAATCGCAGATCATCGCGCAGGTAGCATTGCGTCATGAAGCGCCGATGATAGACATACGCCTGTCGCAAATGGAGCCGTCGGATTTGCGCGGCATTCCGTTCCGCATTGAGAACCGGGTTGAATGGGCGATCCCTGCCATGCTGCCGGATGTCGAGCGTCATGGCGAAACAGGCGTTCTGTTTCTCGATGAAATCACTTCGGCGCCGCCCAGCGTTTCGGCTGCTGCTTATCAGCTGATACTAGACCGTCGTCTTGGTGCATATGAAGTCCCGCCGGGCTGGGCGATATTCGCGGCCGGCAATCGCCAGGGTGATCGTGGCGTGACCTATACCATGCCCGCGCCTTTGGCCAACCGCTTTTCCCATTTCGAGGTCGAGGCAAATCTCGACGACTGGGTTGCCTGGGCCTATGGCAACTATATCGATGAACGCCTGATCGGCTTCTTGCGCTTCCGCCCCGAGCGCCTTTTTGATTTTGATCCGGCGCACAATCCGGTCGCCTTCCCCAGCCCGCGTTCATGGGAATTCGCGCATCGCGCATTGCAGAAATTTGGCGACGCTCCCGAGTTGCTGCTGGCAACCTTGCAGGCCTGTGTTGGACCTGCTGCCGGTCTTGAACTCAATGCCTTTGTTGAAAATATGGATCGCATGCCTGATCTGGATGC
>VFSW01002040.1_pt1 | contig 30645 bp, 29 predicted proteins | sample 5358111 | NCBI WGS metagenome assembly VFSW01 (sample SAMN11554181, study PRJNA540505) | mine drainage metagenome | isolation source: sediment from site ElyBrook_90M | place: USA: Ely Copper Mine, Vershire, VT | collected 2017 | reverse complement strand
GGGGACATTTCTATTGTGGTATGACACGGAACCTCCCCTGTATTGACCCCCCCCCCCGACCCCCGTAAACAAGTTCTTTGCAGCGAATTGCGCCTGCGCGTCTCTTCCGCCTGCATCCATTCCGAAAGCGAGATTCGATTCACACATGGCGAACCACGTTTCTGCGCTCAAGCGCGCCCGTCAGACCACGAAGAAGACCGCGGTGAACCGCGCCAATAAGACGCACTTCCGCAGCACCCTGCGCGCACTCCGCGAGGCCCTCCAGGCAGGCGACGCCGGCACGGTCAACACCGAGTTCCGCAAGACCGTCTCCGTCATCGACAAGAGCGTGCAGAAGGGCGTCATCCACGCCAACACCGCATCGCGCTACAAGAGCCGCCTGAATGCCCGCGTCAAGGCTGTTGCGGTTGGCACGGCCGCGCCCAAAGCGCCTTCCGCGAAGAAGTCGGCCAAGTCGGCCCGCTAGAACCTGCGTAGGATTTGCTGTAAGGATCGAGGGCCGCTCCGGCTCTCGATTCCGAAGTTCCTCATCCCGGAAACAGGCACTGAAGATCGCTGCTTCGAGGAACAACGCCGAACTACTCGGCGGCGTAATCTCCCCTGCCCCGATTCACTCCCGGAATCTCATCCCGATGGGCCTCGTCGCCCAGATCGAGCGGGGTCCGGCCGTCGGTGCGCAGCATCCCGTGCCGCGGCGCTCCGCAGACACGACACACTTCATCCTTGCCGGTAATCTCCGCACCGCAGCATCCGCAGAAAGCAGCCATCCGCACATTCTCCTGTGTCGTCCATCTTAAGATGCTCCACGACCAGTGAAGATTCGACGTTCCGGCGCCGCAAATCCCGCTGGTCCCAACGCGGCTTCGATCGTCTCCGGGGACCTCGCATCGCGATCCGCGAGGTCCCGGGCGAACCTATCAGTTGTGAACGCCCGTCAGCGGCAGCTTCAGCTCGAGCTTCAGCGTTCCCTCTTCCTCGTGGATGCGCTCGTGCTTCTTCTCCCAGCCATTGTGGTGTTCGTGGTGCTCGGGTTCGATCTCCTTCAGGCCCACATGCACTTCGACCGGTTCCGACTCGATGCCGTTGGCGATCACCACCACCTCGTAGCGACCGTGCGGCAGATGCGCCGGCACCTTGAAGTGTGTGTGCTGAATCGAATTGCCCGTCGCCACGGCCATGGTGGAATGGTCGAATGTCCGGCAGAACACCATGCCCACGCTGCCGGTTCCGCGCAACTGCACCAATGGATAGTTGGTCGCCATCTGCGCATCGTCGCCGTACGCGTTGGCCTGCGAGAGCCCGTTCAGCTGCTTCCCGCGCAGTACGAAGGTTTCCCCTGGATGCAGATGCCGCGGAACCTCGGTGACGTGCGGACGCCACGAGGAATGCGGCGCACCCGACGGTGTGTACATCTCGATGGTGCTCGTGGTGTTCGAGTAGAGCACCTCGCCGCTGGGAAGCAGCAGAAGGCGCGCGTTGTAAGTTTCCTGACCGGCCGCGCTTGCCGGATTGGCCTGCGCATGCAGAGCCGCACCGTCGAATTCGAAGAACTCGGTCGGGGGTCCGGACCACCCGGCATTCAGCGGCCCCACCGCCACCAGTACATGCCCGTTGGGAAGCAGGCAGGCCGGTGCGTCGAAGGCGCGCATCAGGTGTCCGCCGGAAACGGGAAAGTCCGGGCCGGCGATCCACGTCCCCGGATGGGTCGGATTCATCGGCGGCTGATAAATCGCCGTGTGTCCGGTCGCACCCGCGCAGAACACACGGCCGTCCGGCATCAGGATAGCCGGACCGATTTCGATCGAGACACCCGGCTCGTTGAGCACCAGATCGTGCCCAGGCGGCGTCGAACCCGCTTTGATCCACTGGTTGTTGGCGATCAGATACTTCTCGGCGTGCGGATGAGCATCGACTTCGGCAACGACGATCGTGCCATCGCCGAGCAGAGTCCAGCTCTCCTCCGAACTGTTGTCGTGCTTGTCTCCGCCCGGACTCCACGTTTCGCTGACCGGATCGAAGATGGCCGTATGCACGGAGTTGATATCGCCCATCAGCAGGCGCCCATCGGGCAACACGCAGGTCGGCGCATCGCCAATGTGGGCAAATCCAGGAGGCGTGGGCACGCTCTTCCAGGAATCCGCTACAGGATCGTAGATCGAGCACGTCAGCAGATCCGCGCTGGCCCCTCCGCTCACGTTGTACTCCCCACCGGCGACAAAAACGCGGCCGTCCTTCAGCACCGCGGATGCGAAGTACAACGGCGCGTCCACCGGCCCGTTCTGCGTGAGAGGAGCGTTGGCCGGCATCGGCGTCAGTTTGTGCCAGGTGCCGTTGGAATAATTCATGAACGCATCCGGCACCAGCCGCCACCAGTTGGGCGTGATCGCGCCGGTTGCGTCCTCATACTCGTGACACATCACGCTGCCATCGGTCAGCAGCAGCATCGTATCGATCCGCGCCGGAGGCTGGTGCCCCAGCGAATTCCATGTTCCTGCCATTGCGTTGCTCCTTCCTGTATCAGGGAGAGAAGTGTGCGCACTACTCCCTGGCCGTGGGGAACGGCCCCCTGCGTTCTGTTGGAGCGGGGCGCAGGGCTGACTTAGCAGGTTAGTGATGGCGCGCGGGCAGGCGTTTCATGAATTCGATGAGGGCGGCGCGGGACCGGTGTTGAGCGGTCCCGGCGGAGCAACTGCAGTCTTACTGATACTTGAACGACTTATCCGGATAGGGCGGATGCGGCGGCACTGGCCGCGGATCCGCTTGAATCTCCTTCGTCAGCAGATCGATGGCCGCCTCCAGCTCCGCATCGTGGCCTTCATAGGTCGCATGCGGCAGGTTATCGACGACGATGTCCGGATCGACACCGTGTCCTTCGATCAACCATTTCCCTTCCGGACCGTACACGCCGGTTTCCGCGGCGGTCGCCACCGCGCCATCCGCCTGGCGATTGTTCCCGCTCAGCCAGATCTCGCCGCCCCATGTACGCATCCCGATCAGTTTGCCCAGCTTGAAGCGCTTGAATCCTTCGCTGAAGGCCTCACCGTCCGAAGCCGTCTCCTGATCGCACAGCACCACGATGTGACCGCGAAACGCCTCCTGCATATTCCACGTAGGATTGCCGACGCGCGGCTGGAAGTAGAACCACGCCTGGCGCAGCAGCTTGCCCAGCAGCCACGAGTCGATGTTGCCGCCCTGATTGTGGCGCACGTCGATGATCAGCCCCTGCCGGTCGTACACCGGATAGTAGTCGCGCTCCCACTGATCGATGTCGTTCGGCCCCATCGCGCGCAGGTGGACGTAGCCAATCTTTTCTGCGGATTCCTTCTCAACTTTCTGGCGCCGCGTGTACTCCCATTCGGTGTAGCGCAGATTCTCGTCCTGCTGTTCGGTGATGGGCTTCACCAGCACGTCGCGCGTCTCGCCGCTTGCCGCTTTCACCCGCAGCATCACCTGCTGGCCAGCCTTCCCCCGCAGCAGCTCCCGCTCATCGCGCGCGCTCAGCGCGTCGGTGCCGTCGATGCTGACGATCGTCTCGCCTTCCTTCACCAGAGAATCGGGCCGCGCCAGCGGCGGTGCCGTGTCCGGCAGGTCCGGATCGTGGTCGTAGATGTGCTCCACCAAAAAGCCGCCGGCCTTTTCGTCACGCTGCAGCCGGGCGCCCAGCGTCGCTACGTCGATGTCGTTCTCCGGCTTCCTCTCATCGCCGCCGCGCACAAAGGTGTGCAGCGTCGAAAGCTCGCTCACCATCTGCGCGATTACGTCGTTCAGTTCGGCACGATCGGAGACGCGATCGACCAGCGGCAGATAGCGCTCGCGCATCCCCACCCAGTTCACTCCCTGCATGTGCCGGTCGTAGTAGTAATCGCGCTCCAGCCGCCATGCGTCGAGGAAGAATCCGTGGAACTCATCGCGCGGAGTCGTATCGAGCGCCCAGTGCGACAGATCGACCTTCGCCTTGCCTGTCGTCTTCGCATCGCCTGCCGCCGGACCCTTTACGTCGGAGTCGAAGACGTAAAAGTCGTCGCCTTTGTGGATCAGCAGCTTCTTGCGGTCCAGAGAGATCTCAAAGCCTTTGACATCCGCCATTACCGTGTCCGGCTCGTCGCCCTTGTTGTCGACGCTCAGGCACTGCAACGTCATCTTGGGATGAATCTCATCGCTCGCATTCAGCCAGCACAGCCGCTTCGCGGTCGCCTGCAGGCTGCGGTAGTTGCCCGGTGGCGCCGGCACCTCGGTCAGACGATCCTCGATTCCCGTAAAGTCGATCTTCACCTCCGGGACCTTCTTTTCGTCCGAGCCTTTCGCTACATCCTTGCCGGCAGCCGCGCCGGTACCGCTCTTCTCCTGGCCATTTGTGGCGTCCTTCGTCGTCCCAGCCGCATCCTTCTTCGGCTCTTCCTTCTTCTCCTCTTTCTCCGGCGTATCGGGATGCAGCTCATCGCCGGGCAGGAACGGCGAACGCAATCCCGGCACCAGCGCCAGCTCGTAAATCTTCTCGCGATGATTGAAGTGCGGGTCGGGCTGCCGCGTGCCCCAGGGCGACGCCACCGTTGTATTCAGCGCGCGGTCCGAGAGAAAGTAGAGCCACTTCCCGTCGGAACTCCACACCGGGCTGACGCTGTCGTAGCGATTCGATGTCAGCGCCTCGATCTTTCCCGATGTCACGTTGAGCACATGAATCTGCGTGAACTGATTGTCGCCGGCTTCCACATACGCCAACCACTGGCTGTCCGGTGACCAACTCAGGTCCGCAAAATCATCGTTCATCGCCTGCGCAATGCGCTTGTTCTCTTTCGTTTTCGTATCGAAGATCCAGAGCTGCTGATCCTTGTCGTAGTGCGCCAGCCAGCGACCGTCTGGGGAAGGAATGCCGTCCCATCGCAGCACCTTTGCGTCGTTCGTCCACTCCTCCGGTGCGCCTTCGCCATTGGCAGGAAACTTCCAGAACTCCGTCTCGCCCGTCTTCGTCGACAGCGCGACGATGCTCTTGCCATCCGGCATGAACCGCGCCGCCCGATACCGCACGCCCGAATCGCTGCCCGCGACGCGAATGATCCGCCCCGTTTTCGCCGGGAGCGTGAAAATCTCGCCGCGCGCCGTGAATACTACGCGGCTCCCATCCGGCGACAAATGCGTATCGGTCAGATACGTCATTGGCTTGGTCACCCAGTGCTGCTGCAACTGATCGAAATCCGATTGCAGCGTGATCGGAATGATCGCCTCGTGTCCCGTCTTCGGATCGAGCGACCACAGGTCCGCCCCACTCGCGTACACGATCTGCCCATCCCAGGTGGACGCGCTCTCCACGTCGAAGACCTTCTGATGACTCTCCTGCTTCAGCCCGCGGCCTTCGGTGTCCATCGACCACACGTTCATCACGCCATCGCGATCCGACAGGAAATAGACACGCCCATTCCAGAACATTGGGGCGTGCGAGGTGCCAGCAAAGTCGGCGGTCAGCGGCACCGCCTCTCCATGGCCGTCGTAGCGCCAGATGTGCTGGATGAATCCACCCTTGTAGCGTTTCGTGTTGCTCCACTGCTTGTCGAAGCGCGTGAAGAACAGCATCTTGCCATCGGTTGAATAGCACGCCTCGGAGCCTGTCGCCAGCGGCAGCCTCTCGCGCTCGCCATGGCTGCCGATCAGCACCAGACTCGGATCGGGCAGCGTCGTGTAGCGGCGCGTCTCGATCAACAACCGTCCGTCCGGACTCCAGCCCGCCGGCCTGGCGCCGCTGTCCCAGCTTTCGCGCACCGGCAACCCGCCCATGATCGGCATCGTGTACACATCCCCGGGCCCCTCATACTCCGCGTAGAACGCCACCGTCCTGCCATCGGGCGAGATCTTCGGCATCTGCTCCTGGCCCGGTGCCGTCGTCAGCCGATGCGCCGCACCGCCGTGCACGCTCACCGTCCACAGATCGCCTTCGGAATTAAAGACAATCGTGTCCCCATGCAGCGCGGGCTCGCGATAATATCCGGCGCGACCCGCCGGATCGTCACTCGCGTGCAGCGCCAGAGCGCCGATCGAACCCAGCGCGAGAACCATTACACCGCGGCGAATCGAATGCACAGAGAACATAGAGACGGCACCTTTCGCTTCGTGAAGCCGGCATTGCGCCCACGAACAGCAAGCTGTCTGAGATTCAGTACGGAAATTCAATGTATCACCGGGGCTGGCTCGTTTTTCACACGCCGAAGATGATCCGGGATCACGGGCTGCACCCTGTGTCCTGCGCGCTGTACCCTGTTTGCTGTGATTCCTTCGCTCCGCAGCGACTTCAACGCGCGCTTCCGCCCGGAAGCCTACCGCAACCTGCGCCATTCTCTCGATGCCATCGCGCGCACGACCGTCGCCTTCCCCATCGCGGAGACGCCCTGCTTCTTCCCGCAATCGTTGCTCGACGAAATGGCCCGCATCGGCGCGGATCTCACCCTTCGCCTCGTCAACGATCGCTCCTTTCTCGCGCATTCTTTCGCTGCCATACCCGAACGCTGGCGCTGTGCCGATGAGAATAGCCACCCGCACTTCCTCACCGCCGACTTCGGCCTGGTCCGCAACGCCGACGGCTCGCTCGCCCCCCGACTCGTCGAAATGCAGGCCTTCCCTTCCGTCTTCGGATTTCAGTTCGCCGCCAGCGAAGCGTATCGAGCCGCCTTCGGACTGGACCCCTCACTCCGCTATCTGCTGGGCGGCCTCGACGAATCGGCCTACTGGAAGCTGCTCGATCGCACCATCGTCGCGGGCCACGATCCGGAGACCGTCGTCCTTGTCGACGTCGATCCGATCCACCAGAAGACCCTTCCCGACTTTCACATCACCGCCGATCGCCTCGGCATCCCGGTCGTCGATGTCGCCCACCTCGAGCCGATGGATCCCGCGGCAAAGTCCCCCGGCCAGAGGCGCCGCCTCGGCTATCGCAATGGCTCCCGCCTCATTCCCATCCGGCGCATCTACAACCGCGCAATCGTGGATGAGCTGGTCCGTAAACAGGTCCCGCTCCAGTTCGACTACCGCGAGTCCTACGACGTCGAATGGGCCGGACACCCCAACTGGTATTTCCACGTCAGCAAATTCTCCATCCCCTTCCTCGACCATCCCGCGGTTCCCCCAGCCTTCTTCCTCGACCAGGTCGACCGCGACGCCGCTCTCCGCGAGCGTTTCCAGGCCAACCGCGCCGGCTGGATCCTCAAACCGCTTTTCTCCTTCGCCGGCCAGGGCATCCGCTTTGCGCCCACCGACGAGGACCTGGCCTCAATCCCCCGGGGCGAGCGTTCCAGCTGGCTCCTCCAGGAGCGGGTCACCTTCGTACCTGTGATTGAGACCCCTTTCGGACCCACCCAGGCCGAAATTCGTATCCTTTACGTGTGGCCCGACCGGGCTACTCTGACCCCCCTGACCTCCCTGGTGCGCCTCGGCCGCGGACCCATGATGGGAGTCGACCACAACCGGGGTCAGGCGTGGGTTGGTGCCTCGGCCGCGTTTTCCCCCGCTCAGTCGTTTACTCCAAAGTAATTTAGCCGCTGAAATCCACAGAAATCCTTGTTTCCCACAGACGAAGCCCCGTCCTGCCCCATTTTGGTCATTGCCACCCCCCACTTGGTCGTTTACAAATGGGGACGAAGATGTAAACTTTGGTAATTGGCTAAGCCTATCGGGTACGGGTACTGTAGGGATTAACAATCGCAGGGCCGCTTCTATGGAATCTGCTGTCTGTTCGTCCTTTGGAACCAACCCGTGGCACCATGACCGTGGCGCAGTTCGCTACCCGGTACAGTTGCCGGTAACCGTCCTCGCCGACGGCCACGATTACGAAGCACTCACCGAAGATCTCTCCGCCAGCGGCTGTCTGTTGCGCCTGCGGGAGCCACTCCGGGACGGGCAGCAAATTGATTTCCTTGTGGAGATTCCGGCGGGCACGCTGGATTTCTCTGTGACTGCGGCGGTGCACTGCACTGGACGAATTGTCCGTTCTTATTGGAACAATGGTCAGCCCTTCGCCGCTGTTGTGATCGACGAGTACAGGTTCCAGTAGTCGGACAAACACTTATGACGCATATCAACGGCAATGGTAACGGCAACGGCAACGGTGTAACCCCTCCTCAGGCGACACAGCCCTCCCCTGAGGTTCGAGTCATTCTTGCGGACTCCCAGGCGATCTATCGGGTCGGCATGCGCAAGGTCTTCGGACCCGATTCCGGCGTCGTGGTCGCCGCCGAAGCCGACAACCTCCAGGGGCTCCAGGAAACAGTGCAGCGGGTCCCGGCTGACGTGCTCCTGCTTGAAGGGGCAATGATCACCGGCACCGCCAACGCGGTCCCCGCGATTGTTCGCCTCGCTCCCGATATCAAAATCATCGTGCAGTCGGCCAGCACCGACGAGTCGCATACCGTGGACCTCTACCGTCGCGGCGTGCGCGGCATCATCCCCCGTTCCATCTCCCCCGATCTGCTGGTGAAGTGCGTGCGCAAGATCGCGGCCGGCGAAACCTGGATCGACAATCAGTCCGTCACCTGGGTCATCGAAGCCTATCGCTCCCAGGCCGGCAACTTGAACAACCCGCGCAATCAGCCCCGTCTCAACCAGAAGGAGATGCTCATCATCGCGGGCATCACCCAGGGCAAGCGCAATAAGGAAATTGCGTATCAGCTCGGCACCACCGAGCAGGTCGTCAAGAATTATCTGCGCAAGATTTACGACAAGCTGGGCGTCTCCGATCGCCTCGAACTCGCGCTCTACTGCCTGCACCACCAGCTGCACAAGACCGCGGCCGAGTCCGACACGCGTCCTCTGGAGATCACCGCTCAGCCGTAATCGGGAAATTAACTCGGGACCACTCACTCAGGGCATGACCGCGCGTCTGCCCTGTTTTAATCTCCGTCGGTTCCGCTGGACCGGCGGCGCCTGCCCTCCGGCGCTCCCTCCGGCTCAATCTTCTCCGGCTCCGTGATGAACGGCATCACCGTGGCAATGCCGACATATTCGCCCTGCCGCCGCACCTCGTACCGCACGTAGCCCGGACGCCTCTCGAAGATCGTCAGCGTCACATCCGGCCACGTCCAGCGCTTCAGCATCCCGTTCAGCTGCACTTCCAGGTTGCGTGCCGCCGCGATCGCCTCACCAAACGTGAGTACCGGGTCGCCATCTTTATCGAATGGGTAGCGATAGAGCCCTGAGCGTGTCATCCAGTTATCCGCACGGCTGTCTCTATCTTTCGCTACCGCGGCAAGCCCGTCACTTCCCCGTTAGCTACTTACTCTATACATCTTGGTAATGCCAAACCGGCGACCGCAGGAACCATCGCCACAGTACTGTGCACCAATTCACACCTATTCACGCAAATGGCCGCACCGGGAACCTTGCCGGCGCGGAACGGAGCGGTACCCTCTCCGGAATGTCCACGAACCTTCGCCCCATGCGCATGTTGGCGAGCGAATAGCTGAACCGTGTTCCGCAGGTGCAACAGACGCGGTACGTCTGTCCGCCGATGGTGAACACCCGGCTCAGCTCCGCGTGCCGGCATCCGAAGAGAAAATCGAAAAACTCCATCGCATCACCTCCTGTTGCAATCTCCGGGGTCCGCGCATGCACTGCTCTACGCCGTCTTCGCCAGAACCGTGCCAACCTCGTCGCTCACCGATCCCCTCCAGACCGCAGTTCGCTGCGAGGGAAAAAGAAAATCCACCAGCGTCCAGCCGGCGCTGTTGTCCGCTGCCGGCAAGGGTGCGCGCACCGCATCGAGCGGCATCCGCAGCACCGTTTTGTTCTGCTTTCTCACGCTGCTCCTCCGTGTGGGACCGGCGGACGCCGAACCGGTTGGGTTCTCAGTCCAGGCGATCTCACGTCACACAGCGAAGTAGTGTCCAGGAGGCTAATTCCGTTTCAGCAGGGCGGGATCCGGTGGACGGAACCACGAACGCATTTGTTCGCGCCGCTTCCTGCTTCTTCCTTCTCCCTCCCACCTCTTCAGTAGGTATAGAGCTGGAACGATCCCCAGAAGAACGGCCGGCGAAATTCGCCGCTCCCGTGCAGCAGTTGCAGCTTCGCCTGTCGCAGCGCAGCGCTCGGCGGCTTGCCCTCCTGCAGTCCCTCGTAGAGCGCATCCATCAGCCGGGGCGCCGACTCGTCGCTCACCTCCCAAAGTGCGCCGATGACGTTGTGCGCACCGGCGCGCAGGAACGCCCACGACAATCCCACCAGCCCCTCGCCCGCGTAGGAGCGCGTCCCGCCGCCGTAGCACGCGGCAATCGTCACCAGCTGCGCGTCGATCGGATGCTGCATGATCTCGCGCGCGTACAGCTTGAACGAGTCCTCCGCGCCCCCCCAGCTGTCGCTTCCCGTCCGCGACAAAATAATCGCCGAGTCCAGCGGATCGGTCCGGCTCGCTACTCCATGCGCAACAAAATCGATATACGCAAAACGTTGCGGACCGCTGGACAGGTATGCCGCCGCATTCGCCTTCGCGCGCGCGAACACCGTCGCCTCCTGCGGCCGGAAATGCTTCTCGATCTCCCGCATCTCCACCGGCGCGTTGGGTAGCTCAGGATAATCCGGACCCGGCGACATCGCATCGCCCACCAGGAGCAGCATCCCGCCAGCGTTATTCTCGGGTCTCGCCCGGGCCAGCATCACCAACGACGGCGCCGCCACCACTTCGGCATCGTCGATCAAGTAGTGCGGGGCCTCGTTCTGGTTTCCGTTGTCGACCAGGAGCGTCTCGAAATTGAGCTCGCTCAGCACGCCATCGCACAGGACGACAACCTTGCCGCCCGGCGTCAACAGATCCTTTGCCGGAGCGATCAACATGCGATCGAGCGCAAGCCCGTCGGCATTCCCCGCCCCATTTTCTGCCAGCAGCGGATCCTCCGGCCCGAGCAGCTCCTGCCGGTAACGCTCGACCGTCTGCGCAATTGCGCGTTGTGAAGGCAGAGCGAATACCTGCGTTTTCCGCGGCGTGATCGCCCACAGCCACGACTGCTTCTCGCCCAGCCAGTAAAACAATAGCGTCGCGTCGGACTTCGCAGCGATCAGTTCCGGCCGCAGCGACGCCTCCCTCAAAGATGCCTTACCGCTATCGATTCCTAACCCCTGCTCCAGCGTTCTCGCCCGGCTCCGATCGGCAGCCTCCAGCGCTTCTTCCGGCTTGCCCTGTGCGATGAGCAGCCGGATGTAGTCGTCGTAGATCGGCGTGGCGTTCGCAAAGTACGGAAGCTTCGAGTCCTCGTTCTTAATCTCCGCCCGCGCCGACTCAAATGTACCCAGCGCGGTTACGTATTCATTTCGCGCATCCTCCGGCCGCCCCTCGGCCTCGAACAGCCGAGCCAGCTCATGCTCCGCCCCCAGCCGCATGGTGATCTGACTCGCCGGATCGCCCTCCACCTGCCGGAACAGCGCCTCGGCCTGCTGATCCTGCCGACGCGCGGCCGCAATCCGCCCCCGCGCCAGCATCACATCGAGCGCGTCGAGGCGATTCCCACTGGCGGTAACGAGAAGATCGACTTTGCGAAGGTATGCCTCGGCCTGGTCTGGGTCGCCGGCGTCGATAGAAACGTAGGCAAGGTCCTCTAAAGCATTGATGATTTCCTGAGTGTCGTTGATGTTTCGAGCTAGCTGGAGTGCGTCTCGGTAGGACTCCGTTGCGCGTGACCATTGGCGAGCGTCCTGGTAAACATAGCCGCCCGTGGTGAGCCAGAGGATGGTTCCTTGTATGTCGCCCAGCGCAACGGCGCGCCGCTCAGCATCCTGAAATAATTCGAGCGCGCGACTCCGATCGCCGAGGCTGTAGTAGGCCCAGCCCAGATTGCCGGTGTTCGTGAGCAGAATGTCCTCCGCATCGAGCTGCTCGGCAATCCTGTTCGACATGTTCAACCAGTCGATCGCCTCATCGAAGTGTTCCTCATGGAGGCAAGTATTCGCGAGGTTGATGAGAGTAGCTGCTTCATCGAACCGCTCGTTAAATCTGCGAGCAACCGCCAGTTCCTGCAAATAGAAGCTCAACGCTTCCTGGTTTCGTCCCCCCTCGAGGGCAAAGCTCGCATGGGCGTCGAGGACATGACTGCACACGGCGCGGTCCATACGGGAGCAGAGTGTATCGGCTCTCGCGAGGTATTGTTTTGCGTCGTCGTATCGGTGCAGATCAGCGTCTGCTCCGGCAATGAGGGATAGTCGGCGGATCAGGGAATCAGGGTCTGCAGAATGCAGAGACTCCACGGAAAGGATGGTAAGGACATCTTTGTCCAATCCACGCCAGGAAGCAGCCTGAGCCTCGATAATTTTGAATCTCACCGCCCAGGATGGACTGGTTTTCTCGTATTGCGCTGCGAAATCGGCAGCTCTCTTTTGGCTTTCGGCCAATCTCCCATGCTGAAAAATTAAGGCGACCCGTCGGAATTGTTCCTCGGCCGATAGGGCTCTATCTCCTGTACAAAGCACGAGGAAACCAAGCGACGCAAAACACCACGCTAACCAGAGCCCTTTTTGCCACCGTTGGTGATGGTGCTGCCCCCCGACCCGTCGCCGCTCCCGATGCAGCCCATCTTGATCTCGACCATCGTCAGCTGGATGAGCGTCCGCATCGGCGTGCCCTTCTTCGGGTGTGGGTCGGATTCTTCCAGCCGCACGGTAGCTAAATAAACCTTGCCGAAATGCGGAATGTCGATCACGTGCCCAAACGAACGCCCAGGATAAGAACCCTCCGCCTGGTGCACCAGCGAGCATTCGATCGACCTTTTGGGTGTGGATTTGGACGGTACCTGATTGTACCGTTGGTTAACCTCCGCGGGAAGCTTCGCCAGACTCAGCAGCTTCTTGCACTGCTTCGCGGCATTGTCGCCAAAGTCGCCCCGCGAGTGCGGCGCGTCCTTTTTGGGCTTCTCTCCAAACAGGCCGGTGTCCAGATCCAGCTCGACCGGGTGACCCGCAATCTTCAGTCCTTCGAAACGCGTTCCCAGAAAAGTGACGTCGGGAATATAGCCGTCCAGCGGGTGCTCCGTCGAAATCTGCGCCACGATCCGGTCCGCTGTCACGACATCCAGAACATTAAAGCCCTCGATCACGGAAGTCGCCAGCGTCACGTGCCCGTGTCCCGGCTTCACATCGAGATGGCCTGAAACCTGGGTGTAGGCGTGGCGGAAGGAGAAGATTCCCTCCAGGCGATAATCCACCGCCCGCTCGGACAAATACCCGCCACTTTCGGCGAGCTTCACATAGGCCTGCGGCTTGATCGGCGTCTTCAGTGGCAGATGAAGATCACCCTGCAGGGCAAAAGCTTCCGCGTGATAGAGGTGATCCGGAGCTGACGTGGTGGGGATTCCCTGATCGGCCATCGGTGGCGTGGGCTCGCTTTCCTGAAAGTATCAATACCGGTTAAAGAATCGAGGGGAGGCTACTCGTTAAGGCGAATGTCCAGAACCCGCCGGTCCACCTGCGTCCGGCCGCCCTCTGGGGTAATGCCCGCAATAGTAAGCGTGTAGGCACCCTGCTGCAACCCCCCGCCCGGAATCGTCACGGAGATCGCTCCCTCTCCGCCTGCCGGAGGTTTCACCGTCTGCGACCAGAAGAGCTTTCCCTGCGGATTCGTCAGCTCAAAGGCAAACGACGCATAGCTTCCGTCATTCGGGACATCGTCGATCAGCACCACGGCGCCCGTCTTCCGGTCCGCCGTCACTGGCGTCTGTGCGCCGGCCCGCGTCCCCACGTGCAGCGTCGACCACGGCGCCACCCGCGGCGCCTCCGCCGCCGACCGCAGCCCTGGAATCGTCGCCAGGTTCTGATACCCCATCACCACCAGCAGCGCCGCGAATACGGGCACCGCCCACGCCGGACGCACCCACGCGAACCAGTCGCGACGCTTCGGCTCCGGCTTCGGCGCCACCGGCCGCCCGGCCACATTGGACGCGGACTTCTCCATCTGCGGTAGCTGCACCTTCATCTCCGCCAGCAGGGCGGCTTCGGCCCGTACATCCAGCGCGCACTCATAACACTCAAAATAGTGCGCTTCAAATGCCTCCCGTTGTTCTGCCGACAACTCGCCCAGGAGGTACCGCTCCGTCGCCATCATCTCCACGGCTTCGCTGTGATCCATTGGCACGGTCTCCATATCCTGCTCTCCCAAAAAATAGTGAGAAATCGCGGTGAAACGTTTCAGCGCTTCGCCGCGTCGGGGCTCCCTCCCATGCGCTTCAGGTACTCAGCCTTGAAGTTCTGTTTGGCGCGGAACAACAAAACCCGCAGATATTCCCCATCCACCCCAAATTCCCGGCAAACCTCTGCCCGATCCCGTTCGTCCAGGAAAATCGCCTTGATCACCGCGCGATCCCGCGCCGGCATCCCGGCCAGAATCTCGTGCACTTTCTCTCGCATCTGCCTGGCCGCCGCGATCTCGTGCGCATCGGTGCCGGTTGCCGGAATCTCCGGTCGATCGTCTTCATCCAGCGACTCGCTGCGCGACGTGGCCCGATAGTGCTCAAACAACACGTTGTTGCAGACCGTATTGACGAACGCGCCCAGCCGCTCCGGCTGTCTCAGGCCGTTCTCCCTGCGCAAGGTCGTCAGTACGCGCGCAAACGTCTCCTGACGCACGTCTTCAACAGCCTGCCGGGACTGCAGCCGAGAGCGCAGCTTCATATGGAGGAGTTCGGTGAAATACCCTACAAAATGTTCTTGTGTTCGAAGGTCCCCTGCGCAAAGACCTTCGATGTACCCTGCATCGAACGCATAGAACTGCAACGGGGGCCTCGCAAATCGGGAAGGACGCAAGTATAGCATCGGCTCCTGCGCCGAATGCACTCTGTGGTCACGTCCCGCAGGCCTCGCGAGCCTTGGCCCGCCTGCTGCCCGCCTCGCATCCGTGGCACGCACGGTTCCTGAATTCATGCCGTCACCCCGCACCCTTTCCTCCCCATCCGGCAGGCCGCGCAGAGGTCGGCCCGCCAGTGGAGCAGGAGCCCGTTCCAGTCGCTGCTGAGCCAGACGGACAGGGGGAGAAGGAAACCAGGGCAGAACAAAGCACACCACATGAGCAGAACGCTGGGGAAGTTCGACACTGGGGATTGCGTCATCGCACGCTCCGTGCGGAGCGGCCTCGTGGGTCAGAGGCGGCTCCGTGGTGGAGGATTCGCCGCGCTCGTTGGCGTCACCCGATCCTCTCGCCTCCATAGTGCGGGGACCGGGCTGCCCGTTTCATCGCTGCAAAAGAAAAGCGCCGGACCTGAAGCCCGGCGGCTTTCATCGCTTCCTTCCTCCGTTTGGGTTGAAGTGAACTTCTGATCTCCCGCCGATCAACCGGCAGGTGTCGTCCGGACAAAACACTTCCCCTCTCTCCTGTCGCACCCGCAACAGGAGTCGTTCTCCTCTGATCTTTGGTTAGTGGCGCTACTGCCTACTGGCTGTTCCCTGCTTCACTCGCAAAACACCTTCACCTTCGTCGTGTTCCCGTCCTTGCCGTCCACATCCACCGTCAGATCTTCAAGGTGATCGATCAACTCCTCCAGGTTCTCCGGCTTGATCTGCGACAGCGTCAGCGGCACCCCGTGGCTGCTCAGCGCCTGATCCAGCTGATCGTGCGCCTGCTGCGGAATCAGTCCCGCCAGCCGCACACCCGCCCGCAACAGTTGCATCGGTACGCGCACATTCACCGTCGTCGGGCCTCCCTTGAGCCCCGTCATCGACTCGTCGGCCTCGACCAGGACGCGCAGATACTTCGGCTTCGACTTGCGCACCTTCGCATCGCCCGTGCCGTTCTCCTGAGTGCCGCCGCTCCCCGGCTCCAGCGCGATCAGCAGCCGCTCTGCTTCGTCGGCGTTGATCTTCCCCGCCGCCAGCATCTCCAGAATCTGTCTCCGCCCCTCGTTCATCGCACACCTCCAAAGATCCAGCTCACCAAACCAGCCGCCGGATGCAGCCCACCCGTCGCCATGATGTGTATCCAAATAGCGTGCGCAAAATTCACGACCGCCGGCGCCGCACACGCGCCAAACACCCAGCGGCTTTCGCGCTCCTCGTTCCACGCCAGCAGCAGCCGCTCTGCCTCGAGCGCCGTGATCCGTCCCGCCAGAACCATCCCGAGGATTTGTTTCCTGTAGTCCGTCATCGCTTCGTCCTTCCTGAATACCGAACGCCTCGCATCCTGCTCACAGAATGCGGACCAGCACCTGGTTCCCTTCCGCCTGCACCCGCACATCGGTCCCCGTCAATCCACAGAACAAACCCCAGAACGCCGCCATCGTCCGCCACGGATTCACATGTCCCACCAGACACGCAATCACACCGACCAGCAAAATCAGAGGAGACAGAATCAGCAGCGGGATATACAGCAGGATCAGAGGAACCCACAACCTCACCCTGCGCCGACGCCAATGCGGATTGTGCACATGCACGACTGCCAAACTCGGAATCATCGCCTCACCGCCTCGCTACCGGCTACACGCTATCGGCTACCGGCTGTTTTTCATTCCTTCCAGTGCCCGGATCGCCTCCGTTGCGTCGATCTCGCCGCGCGCCAGCTTCTCCAGCACATCCGCCCGCGCCGGTGCCGGATTCGTCTCGACAAACTCCAGGCTCCCGGCAATCCGTGTGAGGCGCGCTTTGATGGTCGGATAGCTCACCCCAAACACCTGTTCCATCTCCTTGATCGAGCCGTGGCTCCGCAAAAACGCCACCACAAACACCTGATCCTCCGCGCTCAGCCGCGCCAGCTGCGGCAGCTCAAACGCGCCCTCGATCGCGATGTCCTTCCCCACCAGGCGGACCCGCTCCACCACCATCGGCTGCCCCTGCGTCAACCTTGTCAGCTCCTGCCACTCGGCCGCACCGCCTTTGTTCCCATCTGCCATCCGCGCTCCTCAGCAAACACAAAATACAATGAGCCATTCCTTCATGTTTGTCAATCCTAAAATTAATTTTCTTAATCTAACAGCAGGACTAATCGAAGATTATTAAGCAGTGCGGATCCAGATCCTCGCATATCATATGGATGTGGGCACGCCGCTCCCAGAACCTCGAAGCTGGAGCCGTCAGCCTGAAAACATTTGTTTTGTGGAACATACACAACCGGGCCCAAACCAGCATCAGCAGCTTCGGCGAGGGGGCGGGACGCTCGGCCTTCCGGCGATCAGCCCCGCATCGCTCTGGTTCCAATAGGACTCGTGCCCCATCTCGATCCTGGCAAGTCAGTCGATCAAAAACGAGAAGCCGTTTCCCGCACGTTTCATCGCGTTCCGCCGCTGCACGCCGCCCACTGGCCGAGAAACTCCAGCAACTCCTCCGGAGGCCGGAGCCACACCTCCGCTGCTGTCTCCCGCCACTCCCCGCGCACCAGCACGCTCAACGCACCTGTTCCCCGCAGCGCAACAAACGCATCCTCATCCGTCGTGTCGTCCCCCAAATAAGCAAAGGGGGTTGGATGCGAAAATTCGGCGAACAGCGCCCTCACCGCGCTCCCTTTGTTGGGCTCCTTCGCGCGCAACTCCACCCCGCCATCGAAGCCCAGCAGCGACATGCCGGCCCGCGCCGCGATTGGTTCCAGCGCCGCACGCGCCGATATGCCGATCCTGATTGCTTCATCGTCGGACCGCCCGCGCCAGTGCAGGGCGAGGCTCCCCGGCTTGAACTCCGCCAAAGAGGTGTAGCCCGCGTTCTCCACCCATGCGGTCGCCTCGCGGAGTGCACCTTCTTCGTCAGACTTCAGCGGAACCATCTCGCAGCGTCCGTCCGGCCATAACCGCTGCCGTCCATGGACGCCCCAAATCTCCGGCGGCGGCACAATGCCGAGAAGGTCCCGCACCTCCTCCGCTTTTCTCCCGCTGATCAGCACCACGCGCGTGCGCCCTGCATCGAGAATCCTGCCCAGCAACTCACGCACTCCCGGGTAAGGCACCGCCGCATAGCGATCGAGTTGGAAAGGCGCCAGCGTCCCGTCGTAGTCGAGCGCGAGCGCACCGCGTCCTGCCGCGCGCAGCGTTTCAAAAAGTGGATGCAGAGACCGCTTTGCAGAATCGGGCAGCATCTCAGGAGCTCCATTGCCATCCTATTCGCCGCGCAGAGTAAATCTCTGCGATGAAAGCCTTGACCCGATTTTTCCCCTTTTTCCCGGCCCCTCCGTCTCTCGGCCACCCTCAGAACCCATCACAAAAGAGCCCGGCACCCTCCGTCGCTGCGTGTAATCTTGTGTACCAGGTTCCTACACCATGCACGATCTCCATCGTCCGGTAACCCGCCCGTCGAGCCACGGACCAACCGGCCAGGAGGCATAACCGCGTGCCGACCTTCCCGCACCTGCCGCCCGACGCCGTCAAAATCTTCCTCGTCCTCTTCCTCTCTTTCCTCATCGGACTCGAGCGCGAGGACCACAAAGCCCAAGGCGGCACCTACTCGTTTGGCGGAGTCCGCACCTTTCCCCTCATTGGCCTGCTCGGCTATTCGATTGCCTTACTCTCCGGCAATCAACTCCTCCCGCTCACCATCGGCTTCCTCGTCGTCGCCGCCTTTCTGCTGCTCTCGTACTGGCATAAGCTCTCCAAATCCGAACTGGCCGGCGTCACCACGGAAATGTCCGGGCTCACCACCTTCGTCGTCGGTGCCCTGGTCTGTTACGGACACTTCTGGATCGCCACGACCCTCAGCGTTGCCAGCCTGCTCCTGCTCGATCTCAAAGTTGCGCTCGAAAAACTCGCCGGCCGCGTTGCTCCTCGCGAGATTCTCACCTTTGCGAAGTTCCTGCTCCTCACCGGCGTCATTCTCCCCGTCCTGCCGCGCCAGGAATTCACCCGGTTCCACATCAATCCCTTTAAGACGTGGCTGGTCGTCGTAGCGATCAGCGCGATCTCCTACGGCAGTTACATCCTGCAGAAGATCACAAAATCACAGGGCGGCATCGTGCTCGCGGCGATCCTCGGCGGCGCTTACTCATCCACCGTCACCACCGTCGTCATGGCGAAGCGCTCCCAACAGGAGCAGCACCCGCACCTCTTTGCCGGCGGCATCCTCATCGCTTCAGGAGTTATGTATCTCCGCCTCGCGATCCTGCTGGCGCTCTTCAGCCACGGCCTGATGGCGAAGCTCGATCTTTCCTTTCTGGTTTTCGCTGTCCTCGCGATCCTTGCCGGCTGGCTCTGGACCCGGCGCGCCGATCCCAATGCACCTGCCTTCCAGCGCCAGTTCGAACCGAATAATCCCCTCGAACTCGGCGCGGCCTTCCTCTTCGCCGCGCTGTTTCTCGCCATGCTGATCGCCACGCAGCTCGCCGTGACCTACCTCGGCAATGCAGGCGTCAACACGCTCGCCGCCATCATGGGCGTTACCGACGTGGACCCCTTCATCATGGGAATGACTCAGGCCGCCGGCACCCTCACGCCGCTCGCCGTCGCCGCCGGAGCCGTGCTCATCGCCGCCTCCAGCAACAACATCGTCAAGGGCATCTACGCGTACAGCCTTGCGGACCGCAAAACCGGCGCGCAGTGCCTGGCCTTGCTGGGCGCGCTCGCTCTGCTCGGCCTCGTCCCGCTCTTCTGGATCCTGTAAGTACGCACGCAACTCAATGCCGCTTACTTCTGCTTCGACAGCGCCCGCGTCCGCACGATCGGCACTACGATCCACGCAATCACGCCGATCCCCAGCAACTCACCGAAGATCAGAACACATAGTCCAACTGCACCCACGACCGTTCGCTCCTTCAGCCTTTATTCCAGGCCTCGGCAAGTAAAAGAGACCAAAGGAGTGCCGCAGGATTTCGTAAAGACTTACGCCACTACTTCGCCAGAATCTGCTCGAAATACGCCAGTGCCCGCGGATCGTGGGTCTGGCCCAGCCAGAACATCGCATCCTTCCGCACCGAAGGATCGGGATTCGTCTGCGCCACATGCAGCAGTTCCGGCACTGCCTCGTCCTTCGGCAGCTGGCTGATCGCAAACACGGCTTTCTTCTTCACCGCCACTTCCGGATCGTTCTCGACGGTATCCTTCAGCAGCGCGACTGCCTTTTTGCTCGCCTTCTGCCCCACCCAGAAAATCGCCTGCTCGCGCACCCGCGTATCCGCATCCGACTTCGCCATCCGGATCAGATCGTCCACCGCCGCCGGATCGCGATTCACCGACAAGTCAAACGTCAGCTTCTTCCGGAATTCCGGATCGCTGTCGCTCGTCAGCTTCTCCAGTGCCAGCAATCCATCGTGCCCGCGCTCGGCGCCCAGCCAGACCCCGGCCTTCTCCCGCAGCCACAGCGGATTCTCCGCCGCAGCAAATCCCACCAGCGCCGCCGTCGCCTTCCCCGTCGCATGCATCGCCATCGCCGCCAGTGCCTGATCCGTGAGCCGCTTGTCGTCCCCGGTTTTCGAATTCGCCACCAGTCTCGACAACCACGCCACGCTGTCATCGGCCTGCACACCGGTCAGCCACGTGAACGGCAGCCCGCCCGCATCCAGCCGGCATCCCGCGCCCACGAACCGAATCTTGTCCACCGCGCCCCGATCGATCAGCACCAGTACGTCGAGGCTCGTCTGCGTCGCCTGATCTTCGTCCCCCGACCGGAAGCTGCTGTCGGAATCCTCTAATCGATAGACACCGCAACATCCATCGTCCATCGATCCACCGTTGTCACCCGAACACACAGAGAAACGCGATCCCGGTTGAGCCGCCACCGCATAGCCCAGCCAGAGCGGTCCATTTGAATGCTGAAATCGGTCCACCGTCGCGGACAGTCCTGCGCCGGCCGGCTCAGTGTGAAACTGCGCGTTGACCACCTTCGGCGCCGGCTGCCCCATCGCCATTACCGACACGCCGAGTACGACTGCCAACCACCAGTCTTGTCTCATGAAATTGTCCTCGCTGATTGTTACGAATTATTTGTTCAGGATTTCCATCATGTAGTCCGTGGCTTCCTGGCTGTGCATCAGGCTCAGCTGCTGGACCAGGTACTTCTTCATCTCCATGTCCTTCTCCGCCCGCGCCAGCGCCACCAGATCGTGCGCGTCATTCGCCAGGAACAGGGCCTGCGCCGCTGCCTTTTTCGTTTCCGCATCCGTGTTCTTCTGGTAAGTCGCCACCAGCGCGGGAGCCACAGAACTTCCGCCCGCAATCCCGAGGTTCCGGATCGCCTTCCGCCGCAGCTCTGCATCCGGCTCCGACTGCGCGATCTCCGTCAGCGGCCCAACACCGTTGTGCCCGCTCGCAATGAATGAGTTGATGATGTCCGCCTTCGTCTGCGCGTTGTTCGACGCCCGATACAGCGTCAGCAGATCCTGAGCCGCGCCCATCGCTCCCAGCGTGTGCACCGCCGTCTCTACCAGCTCCGGATCCGTCTCCGTCCGCGCCGCCGCTAACTCCTTCGCCGAATCCCCCGACACCAGGTACGACTGCAGAATCGCCCGCTTCACATGCACATCGTTTGTGTGCTGATAGATGTCAGCCAACGTGTCGTCGGAGCGCTTGCCCTGCGTGGCGAGCATGCGGATCGCCTTGATCTGCAGCGCCGGCCCCGACTGTCCATGTGCGATCTGGCCGATCAGCGCCTGTGCCTGCGGCGACTGGCTCTGCGCCAGCACAAACAGCGCCCGGCTCTTCAGTTCTTCCGATTGGTTGCCCGCCAGAATCTTCTGCAGGATCGGCACTGCCTGCGCCTGATCCTGCTGCATCAGCGCGTTCAGCGCCAGCAGCTTCAGATTCTCATCCGCCTCAGCCTGCGGCGCCACAGGATCGCCGCTCTTCCCGCGAATCTCGATCTCCAGCGCCCCACACTCATTCAGCCAGCGGCTCTTCGCATACTGTTTGCGCAGCTCGGCGCAGGTGTTCAGCGCGTTCGCCGATTGCCCTTCCTTGTTTTCGGCGTAAGCCTTCCAGTAGAGTGCACCCTCCGCATGCTCGCCGTGCATCTGTGCCACGCGATCGAACAGACCCACCGCATCCTGCCACCGGCTCTCGTTGATGGCGCGCGTTCCATCCGCATAAAGATTCGCATCGTCTGCACTCACACCGGCAGCGCCCGCGGCCGCCGAAGGCTGCGGTTCTGCCGCATACGCACGCCACGGCACAAAGGTGACCGCCGCAGCAAAAAGAAATAGAAAACACATTTTCGCTTTCATTAGATCGTCGCTCCCTTCGCGGGCTTCGGCCCGCGCATCTCTTCGGACCCGCGTGCGCGCAGCACGCGAATCTCAAACAAAATTCCCTCGGTGTTCATCTCGTTACGCACGCGCTCAAAGTCCGCCGCCGTCAAATTCGGATCGTTCGCCACCTCTGCCAGCACGCCCTGCAATCGATCCAGCGCTCCGGCCAGCACCGGATCGCCCGCGTTGCTCGCCGTCGCCCGATACAACCGGTTCGACGCCAGCAGTTCCCGCGCCTCCGTCTGCAACTGCGCGTTCTCCGCGTGATCCGACGAGTCCGCATGCTCCAGTGCCACCAGCAGCCGCTCCGTCCGATCCAGATGATCCGTCAGCACCACCAGCACCACGCGCTGCTTTGCCTGCGGACCCGCATTCCCGGCAGTGGTCACCGTCTTCGTGTGCCGCTCCCAATAACGGCCGCCCACAAATGCCGCCGCCAGCAAAGCCGCACAGCCAATCGCCAGCGTCACCGCTCTCCACTGCGCCCAGCTCTTATCGAAAAACCTGTGCCATCCCTGCGCCTTCTCGTACGGCATCAGCTGCGGCCGCAGCGCCTCCCACACCCGCTCGCCGTACTCTGGCCCCCGCTGCGGAACCGCCGCCATCCTGGCGCCCTCAAGATCCCGCTGAAGTTCGGCAAACTGCCCCTGGCACTCCCGGCAGGCACGCAGATGTTCAGCAGCCTCGCGCGCACTTTCGCCCGGGTTTTCGTGATAATACATCTCGATCAGATCTTCTTCCGTCAGGTGCTTCATGCCGTCCCCCGCAGCGGCGCCAGCTCTCGCCGCAGCTTCTGCACCGCGCGAAACACCGCTTGTTTCGCAGCATTCGGCGCGATCCCCAGCACTTCCGCAATCTCGCTCATCGACCGATCCTCCATGTGCCGCAACACAAACGCCGTCTTCTCCGTCGGAGTCAGCCGCCGCATCGCGACTTCCTGTGCCGCCTGGATTTCCCTACTCAACAGGACCCGCTCCGGACCGGCGTCCCGCGCCGCGACCTGCACCGTCTTCTCTTCCGGATCGCTCTCCTCGCCGTGCCGATACTCCGCATCGATCTCCTGCTTGCCCACTCGATTCAGCGCGCAATTCACGGCGATCCGGTAGATCCACGTTCCGAACGCCGCACGCTGTTCGAAACTTTCCAGTCGCTGATACCCGCGCAGAAACGCCTCCTGCACAATCTCCTCCGCATCGGCTTCGTTGCCGACGATGCGAAATGCCACTCGAAAGACAGTCGCACTATGCGCGCGGACGAGCGCACCGTAGGCGTCCTTGTCCCCGGCCAGCACCGCCCGGATAACCGAGTGATCGCTTCCCTGCATGCAGCGTTTTAGACAGAACCTCAGATTCGCGGTTAGGAGAATATTTTGCGCCTTAAAACAAAAGGACCCCCGACATCGGGGGTCCTTCCGCACCTCTCAGTCAAATCGACTACGGATGCTCCGCCAGCCGTCTCTCGATCAGCTCCGCCTCCGCATCGCTCAGCCGGAAGGTCGCCGCCGGCACCACCCCATCCACCTGATCCGGCCGCCGCGCGCCTACAATCGCGGCCGTGATCACCGGATGCCGCAGCGTCCACGCAATCGCCACCACGCCGGCCGCGACGCCTTGCTGACTGCCGATCTGCTGCAACAAGTCCGCCAAAGCCAGATTGCGCTCCAGCTTTGGCGACTGAAAATTCGGGCTCCGCTTGCGCCAGTCATCCTCGGGCAGATTCTTCACCCGCTCGGCCGTCATCTTCCCCGTCAGCAATCCCGACACCATCGGCGAGTAATTGATCACGCCGATGTGGTTCTCCTGACAAAACGGCAGAATCTCCTTCTCGATGTCCCGGCGCAGCAGCGAATACGGCGGCTGCAGAGACGTGATCGGCGCAATCTTCTGCGCGCGTTTCATCTGCGCCACGCTGAAGTTCGATACACCGATGTACCGCACCTTTCCTTGTTCCTTGAAACGCACCAGCGTCTCCCAGCCTTCTTCAATTTCGTCCTCAGGATTCGGCCAGTGAATCTGATACAGATCGATGGTGTCGACTCCGAGCCGGCGCAGCGATCCTTCCAGCTCTTCCTGCAGCGACTCTTTCTTCAGGCTGCGATAAATTTTTCGATCCGCGTCCCAGCGCATTGAGCACTTCGTGAACACCATCGGCCGGGTCGCGCGTCCTCTGATCGCCTTGCCGACCACTGCTTCGGAATGGCCCAGCCCGTACACCGCGGCGGTGTCGATCCAGTTCAGCCCGCTATCGAGTGCGCGCCCAATGGCCGCGATGGCTTCGCCCTCGTCCTGCGAGCCCCAGCCAAACTCCCAGTTGCCGCCGCCAATGGCCCACGCGCCATAACCAATCGCCGTCAAATGCAGATCGGATTTGCCCAGTGCTTTGGTTGCAAATTTGGTAAAAGGCTTTACAGCAGAATTTGCTGAAGAAGAATTTGTAGCAGAAGTAATTGTCGCCATGTTGTTTCGATGCACCCTTTATTGCGTGAGCTTCACAATCCACTACGGCTCAATCAGAAATTTACCGGCCCGCATAATCTGTTCGTCGTCAATCCAGATATTGAACCCCAGCCCCACCACATCGATATGCGTGGACGAACGCCACTCCGCGCCGGTGTGCTCGCCATATGGATTCCCGAAGGCAATATGAATCCCGGGAAACTTCTCGTCCTGCAAAATGTTGCCGATCACGTGATCCACGCCGATATTCGTCCCGATGGCAAACTCGCCCACGCGATCCGAATTCTCATCCGTGTGCGTGTACGCCTGAAATTCCTCGCACAGCTTCTTATTCTCTGAACTGCACCCGACAATCCGATTCCCACGAATCTCCAGCGTCAGCGGCGTACGCTCCAGCAGCCCGAACTGCGCGCACAGATAATCGCCCACCACGCCATCCACGACGAACACACCGTTCACCTCGCCCGGCGTCGTGAAGATTTCGCCCCCGGGCAGATTCCCCCACTTATCCCGCGAGATAATCCCCGAGGTCTTCAGCCACTTGTATTCCGGATTCATCTCCGCCCGGATGTCGGTCCCCGCCGCGGTCGACGCCCGAATCCATCGTGCCTTCCGCGTCTTCTCAATCACCTTCTGCGACAGACGGTCAACGCGGTCATAATCCGCGCGCATCCCCTCGCACATGATCTGCGGAGTGATGTTCACCATGTGCGCGTGACGCATCCGCCGACGGTTCACGACCTCCGTCATCTGCATGCGCGACTTCAGCTCGTTGCGCTGCACCTGCACCGCAAAAATGCTGACGTCCGACGTCTCCATATCCGCCAGCACTTCGCACGGCATGTCGATCAACGGCCGCTGCACGAGATCCTCGAGCACAAACGCATTCCACCGGCACTCCACCCGAGCCAGTTCCTGTGCCAGCGATGCCGCGATCGGCGCCGTCTCCCGGTCACAGATCAGCGTGACCTTTTCCTCCGGCTGTACACGCAGACAGGTTGCGACCGCCGCGTGTGCCCCCGGTCCAAACTCCGGCGGAAACGCCATCTCCAGCAGTCTCGCTCTTGCCGGCGATCCTGGCTCCAGAACCGACGAAGACACACCACTCATCCTGTCAGGCTACCTGAATTATGGTTGAGGAAAAACCCGCACAGTCGCGCGCATCGCTCATGCCACGCCCTGCCTCTCCGGCGCCGGTTCGAACAGCCCTGCTTTCGTCTCCTCGGCCATGTAATCCACAACCGCCTTCAGATCGTTCGTCTCCTCGAACACTTTCAGCTGCCGATCCGCGCCCGTTCCTCTCTTCAGAATTGTACGGATGTACTCGATCGCGTCGCGGCTCCCCAACTCCTCGACCTCCGGCTCGATCAACGCCAGATACTCCTCCATCAGTTCCCGCACCGGCACTTCTTCCTGCTTCCCGAAGTCGATGAGCTTGCCGTCCAGCCCATAGCGCACCGCGCGAAATTTGTTCTCCATCAGCAGCGATCGTGCGTACTGCCGGAAATCCTGATTCGCCGCGTGCAGCCGATACAGGCACGCCGCCGTCGCCTGGATCAGCGCCGCGATCGCCACCGTCTCTTCGGCCCGCAGCGGAATATCGCACGCCCGCACCTCAACCGTGTTGAAGAATGGATGCGGCCGGATGTCCCACCAGATCTTCTTTGCGTTATCGATGCAGTTGGTCTTCACCAGCAGCGCAACGTAATTCTCAAACTCCGAGTAGCTGGAGAACGCATCCGGAATCCCTGTGCGCGGAAAATTCTCGAACACTTTCGCCCGATACCCCTTGTACCCGGTGTTCAGCCCCAGCCAGAACGGCGAGTTCGTCGCCAGCGCCATGATATGCGGCAGGAAATACCGCATCGAATTCATGATCCGGATCGCCGCCTCCCGGTCCTCCACGCCCACATGCACGTGCAGCCCGAAGATCAGGTTCGACCGCGCCACCAGCTGCAGATCCTTCACCACCTGGTGATACCGCGGGTCTGGATAAATCTCCTGCGTCCGCCAGTCGGCAAACGGATGCGTCGCCCCCGCCACCAGTAACAGATTGTGCTCGGCAGCGAGTTTGATCATCTCCCGCCGCAGCTGATAAATATCCTGCCGCGCTTCCTCAATCGTCCGGCAAATGTTCGTGCCCACCTCGACGACCGACGTGTGCATCTCCGCTTTCACGCGCTCTTCGAGGCGTACCTTGCCCTGCGCCAGCATCTCCGTCGCAATGTGCGAGCGCAGATCGCGCGTCACCGGATCGACGGTCTGATATTCCTCTTCAATGCCCAGGGTAAAGGAAGGCCGCATAGTGCCTGCCGTTATATGACGGAAGCCCCGCGCGAATCAAGCGAATATCTTCTCTGTGTCCTCTGTGATCTCTGTAGTGGACCCATTCCTTCGCGATTCACTCGCCGAAACCCTGGACTCCGGCTGCCCACTCCGCCTTTCGCGCTCTTACCCCATCTTCTTCGCAGCAGCCTTTTTCCCCACTGGCTTCCTCGCCTTCCTCGTCGCAGCCTTTGCTGTATCCGACGCCGCACCCAGATACGCGCTCCAGTGGAACTCCGGCACCTTCGGCTTTGCTGCCTTTGCCTTCTTCACCGCCAGATCGGCCACCGCCTCCACGATCCACTCGAAATTCTCTTTCCCCACCGAATGCAAATCCGCATCCGGCGCGGGATTCATGAAGTCGATCGCGTACGGCACTCCGTTCTCCACCGCAAACTCCACCGTATTCAGGTCGTACCCCAGCGCCTGGCAGAGCTTCAGCGCATCCCGCTCCACTCGCTCCAGCAGCTTTTTCTCCGCCGGTTTGGGATCCTTCACGTACCGCTCCGCATGCGGCCGCCGCGGATCGTAGTCCATAATCCGCACCTTCTCCTGCCCCACCACATAGCAGCGAAAATATTCGGTGAAATTCACCCCGCGCTGCAGCATCATGCACAGATCGCGGCTCTGGTCGTAGGCGTGGAAGAACTCCTCTTTCGAGTGAACGTGATACACATCCCGCCATCCGCCGCCGTTCACAGGCTTCAGAAATGCCGGAAATCCCACGTACTTAAATACCCCTTCCCAGTCCAGGGGAAACTGCAAATTCCGCATCGACCTGTCCGTCGTGCCCGGCGGATAGTGTTTGTGCGGCAGGATCACCGTCGGAGGCGCCGCTACATCCAGCTTCGCCGCCAGCGAGTAGTTGAAAAACTTATCGTCCGCTGACCACCAGAACGGATTGTTGATCACCGTGGTCCCGTGCAGCACCGCGTGCTTCAGAAACGCCCGATAGAACGGAATATCGTGCGAGATCCGATCCACGATCACCGACCACGCCGGCGGCTTGTCCAAACGGATCGCGCCGATCTCCACAAACTCCGCGCTGATCCCATCCAGGTTCCTGCTGTTGATCTTCTCCACCAGCGCACCGGGGAAGGTATTCTCCATCCCAAACAGGACACCGATCTTTTTCACGTTTCACCTCTCATCAGGTTGTCGAAAGAGGGTGCACGGTCGTACTCGTTCGGGCCGCGCATGTGGGGGACACTTCCACCTTAGCCGACCTCTCGCACCGTTGCAAAAATCCGCATGAAGGCCTGCCTCAGCCGCTTACCGCCGCTTCAGCGCCTCCAGTTCGTCCAGCGTCTTTGGCCAGTCCTGCTTCAGCAACCGCGACAATCCCCGGTCCGCCAGCAGCTTTCCTCCCGTCTGGCACCGCGCGCAATAGTCCGTCTCGTTATCCGCGTACCGGATGCGCTGAATCTTCTCCCCGCATCGCGGACACGGTTCGCCAAACTTGCCATGCACCGCCATCTCCCGTCGAAACGCCGTCACCTTCTCCGGAAATCCCTCCCCCGTTTCCTCCCGCAGCCGGTCGATCCAGAGCCGCAGGGTCGTCTGCGTGGCCTTGTAGAGTCGCGCCCATTCCTCATCCTTCATGCGATGCGTGAGCAATACGGGCGAAAGCTGCGCAGCATGCAGGATTTCGTCGGAATACGCATTCCCGATCCCGCTCACCAGCCGCGGATCCGTTAACGCTCGCTTCAGCGTCCGATTCTCCACCATCAGCGCCGCGCGAATCTCCGCCAAGCCAGCCCCGAGAACGTCAATCCCTCCCGGATCGAGTCCCCGCAGCCCCTCTTCGCCTGCAACGACATATAAGGATGCCCGCCTCTTTGTCCCCGCCTCGGTCAGCACCAGCGTCCCCGAGGAAAAATAGAACGCCGCGAGCGCATTCCGCCCCGTCAGCTTTGCCCCCGACGCCTTCCAGTGCAGGCGGCCCGCAATCATCAGGTGCAGCACGAGCCAGACATCGTTGTCGAGCCCAATTGCGATGCGCTTTCCGATTCTCCGCAGCTCGCGCACCACGTGCCCTTCTGCGCTTTCCAGACGCGGCTCGACCGTCCGCAGCAGCGTGAAACTCGCCAGCCGAATTTTCTCCAGCCGCTCTCCCCGGATGCGTTTTTCAAGCGCACTCAGGTACGCTGTGATGTCGGGCAGCTCAGGCATCGATTCGTATGGTATCTCGCATCCTACCCGCCTTCGACATCGGTGCGATTAGAATGACCGCTGGCAAAGGCGCGCCCTTCCTCCGCGTCTAAGAGAACCAAATGATGGAATTCCACATTGCGCGTGAGGTCCGCGACCGCTACCAGGTCAGCGACATCCTCTTCAATTTCATCGGCAACGTCATCTTTGCCGACCTCGCCTCCTGTCGTGAACTCGCTTACCGTATGACCGAGATCCGCACTGCCTCGGGTCTCGACCCCATCCACCCCGGCGCGCTCTTCGCCATGGGCCTCATCGACGAGATCAGCCACGCCCTCGTCGCCCGTTACCGCCAGAGCCGCGATCCGCAGGTTAGCCAGGCAGCCCTACAGTGGTTCTCCCGGCAGGTGGGCGAGGACAACGTCGAGAAACTGCTCCGCACCTTCGTTCAGGAATTCCCCAACGTCGCCATCTATCGCGGCGAAGTCTCTATCGACCGCTGGCTCGACCACTCCACCGAAGGCATGCAGCATCGCGAAGCCGTCCTCGAAGAGCTGATGCTCCTCTGGCTCGCCAACCAGAACCCTGCCTTCCGCCCCTTCCGCGAACTCTACGACGACACCGAACTCGCCGAGAGCACCGCCTACAAACAGGTCACCGCGCAGTTGGGCAGCTACTTCGCCACCCGCCCCGAGACCGGCATGGGCCGCGGCAATCTCCTCGATCTCCTGCGCGCGCCCATGGAAGCCTCACCCGACTCCCTCAGCGGTCAACTCGCCTGGATTCGGGAGAATTGGGCCGACTACCTTGGGGAAAGCTTCAGAAAAATCCTGCTCGCCGCAGACGTCCTCAAAGAGGAGGAAGTCGCCATCTGGATGCGCTTCCACCCCACCGATGCACACCGCTGGCATGCCCCTCTCAGCGACACCCATCACTCGGAGGTCCCCGACTTCCGCTCTATGCATCCCGGCGATGTCGAATATGAGCACTTCAGCCCCGACCAGGACTGGATGCCTAACGTCGTCATGATCGCCAAAAGCACCTACGTCTGGCTCGCACAGCTCACCCGCCAGTACGGTCGCCCCATCGAACGCCTCGACCAGGTTCCCGATGAGGAACTGCAGACCCTCGCCAACCGCGGCCTCAACGCACTCTGGCTCATCGGTCTGTGGGAGCGCTCCCGCGCCTCGGCGCGCATCAAGCACATGCGCGGCCAGCAGGACGCCGTGGCCTCCGCCTACTCCCTCTTCGACTACCGCATTGCCGATGACCTCGGCGGCGACCACGCCTATCGCAACCTGCGCGATCGCGCCGCGCGCCATGGCATTCGCCTCGCCTCCGACATGGTCCCCAACCACATGGGTATCGACTCTCCCTGGGTCGTCGAACACCCCGAGTGGTTCCTGTCTCGCCCCGATCGCCCCTGGCCCTCCTACAACTTCAACGGACCCGATCTCTCCTCCGATGGCCGCGTCGAACTCAAAATCGAAGACCACTACTACGATCAGTCCGACGCTGCCGTTGTCTTCCAGCGCCGCGACAACAACTCCGGCCACACCGAATACATCTACCACGGCAACGACGGCACCAGCTTCCCCTGGAACGACACCGCGCAGC
>VFSW01002039.1_pt1 | contig 30655 bp, 23 predicted proteins | sample 5358111 | NCBI WGS metagenome assembly VFSW01 (sample SAMN11554181, study PRJNA540505) | mine drainage metagenome | isolation source: sediment from site ElyBrook_90M | place: USA: Ely Copper Mine, Vershire, VT | collected 2017 | reverse complement strand
ATGACCTCCGCCCAGCCTTCGATGCGCTGACGTGTTGGTAGCGTTAGCAGTGTCGCTGTGTCGGCCAGAACGAGGCGCGGCTGATAGAATGCGCCAATCAGATTCTTGCCGCGCGGGTGGTCAATCGCCACCTTGCCACCGATGCTGGCGTCCACCTGCGCCAGTAGTGAGGTGGGAACCTGAATCAGAGGGAGGCCGCGCAGCCAGGTGGCGGCGGCGAATCCAGCCAGATCGCCGACAACGCCTCCGCCTAGCGCGATCAGCGCCTCGCCGCGCTCGATACGTCGCTCGGCCAGCCAGTCGTGGATGGCGTCGAGCTGCTCGCGCGACTTGCTCGCCTCGCCAGCCGGAATGGTGAAGAGGTCGGGCGCGAATCCAGCGGCGCGTAGCCCTTCCATCACCGGCTCGGCGTAGAGCGCAGCGACACTGCTATCTGAGACAAGGCTCAGTCGGCGCGGCAGTCCCAGCGCCTGTAGTCGCGCCGGTAGCTCGGCCAGCGCGCCCCAGCCCGCCACAGCCTCGTAGCCTGCGCCTGCCGCGACACGCCGTGTGACGGTGGCGCCACCTTCAGTGGCAAGCTGGCCGCGCGCGATCAGGCCAGCGGCGATGCGTGCGGCGACCTGTTCGGGGGTAAGCGCGTCAGTGGCGATGGAGTCTCGCGCCTGGGCATAGGAGGCCTGGCGCCGCGCACGCAGCTCGTGGATGCGCGCAAGCGCATCTGGGCCTGCGAGCATGGGGCGCAGGTCGCCGACACCCAGGCCCTGGGCGCTGGCTTCGGCGGAGGCGCGCTGCGTGGATGTCTCCGGCGTGGCATCCAGTGCGACGACCCAGGCCTGCTCCAGCGCACGGGTCAGATTGGCTGCGCGCTCCACGATGCCCGCGCCAGTGGCGATCACGATGGCGCGGCGTGTTAGAGCGCCTGCGAGCGCGGTCGCCTCATGTTCCCGAAAGCTTTCCTCGCCCTCGAACGCGAAGATCTCGCGCACGGATTTGCCAGTGGCCTCTTCGATAGCGGCGTCCAGATCGAGGAAGCGCCAGCCGAGCAGTGCGGCGAGCGCCTTGCCAGCGGTTGTCTTGCCCGCGCCGGTTGGCCCGATGATGACGATACGGTTGGTTCGATGCGCCTGACTGGCGGCGTTCTCTGTCTCCATGCGTGGCATTGTAGCACGCGGCGCCCCACGGTTTGACGGCAACACGCGAGGGCGCTATAACCATGAAGGCGTCATCCAGCGTCGTCACGTGTCGCTGGCGATGGCGACGACTGACAAATACACTGGGAGGCGCTATGCTCGAAGGGCTGAGGGGACGTAATCTGGCTCACGTTGGCTGTACACTCGGCCTGACGATTGGCCTGTTTCTCGGGCTGGTGGCGGCGCTGATCATCATCACGCTCGTTCGCTCGTCCAGCGCGATCAACTGGGCGACGGTCGCATGGTTCGGCGTGACGTTCGCGCTGGGTATCCTCGGCTACTGGGCGGGTGGCGCATTTTCCCGACGCAAGTGGGGGAGCGCGCCCCGGCGGTCTACACGCGACTGAGACGGGGCGCCGCCGCTATAGATTGACCAGCGCAATGCCGACGAGGATCAGGCCGACGCCGCCCCATTGCACGCGCGTCAGTCGCTCACGCAGGAAGATCCATGCCAGGATGACCGTGACGGCGGTGAAGAGTGAGGAGAGGGTAGCGACGACGCTAGTGAGCGCGGTCGCTATCCCGATGTTGTAGCTGACATTTGCGGCGGTATCCAGGATAGCGCCAGGAATCAGCCAGAGCCAGAAGATGCCCGCGCGTGGCGCGAGCGCCTGCGCCTGTGGTTCAGCGGCGCCCGCCGCGAGCGCAGGCGCGCCAGGAAAGCGCCGTGAAGCCCAGCCGACTACGACCAGGAGCGTCAGCGCCACTAAATCGGTCAGCTTGCCAACCATCGCTGTCTGGATGCCACCCAGTTGCGCGACGACATAGCGCTGCGCCCAGTACGCCACGCCAAAGAGCAGCGTCGCGACCAGCGATTCCGCGACGCCTGGGCCAAGCCGCAGCCGCTGACGGATGCCTCCCCGCGCGGCGTGTTCCTCCGCGCCAGAAGTCGGCGCCATGCCCGAGAGTGTTACGCCGAGCAGCAGCAGCGCCAGACCGATCAGCTCAGGCGCAGTGGGGCGCTCACCAGAGAAGAGGGCAAGTATCGTGACGATAGCGCCAAAGGAAGCGGCGATGGGTGAGACGACGGCGAGCTGGCCAATAGTGAAGGCGCGGTAGAGCAATGCCGCGCCCAGCAGAATTACGAGGCTGAGCGCGGCGCCCAGCAACAATGCGCCAGGCGTCGCGTGAGCGAAACTCAGCGGCTGCCAGACTTCGACGCCGAGGAGCAGTGTTAGTAGACCAAAGACCTGCATGAAGTAGAGCGAGCGAAAGGTTCCCGCCGCGCGTGTGGCGCCACGCAGGCAGTAATCGGCGACGCCCCAGCAGAGCGCCGCCGATAGTCCCAGGAGCACGCCTGTCGCCATAGCAATCCCCACTCGTTACGACCACGACGCTGTGGCCGTCGTCTCTGGTCGCTAGTCCGCATCCTTCGCGCGCGACCGCTCATGCTGGGTCAGCAGACGCTTGCGCAGGCGGATATTCTGCGGCGTGACCTCGACCAGCTCATCGCTGTTGATGAAGTCAAGCGACTGCTCCAGGCTGAGCTTGACCGGAGGCGACAGGCGCACGGAAATGTCTGAGGTGGAGGAGCGCACGTTCGATTGCTTCTTCTCTTTGCAGACATTGACCATCATGTCATCCGGGCGCGCGTTCAGCCCGACGATCATGCCCTCGTAGACGATTGTGCCGGGATCAATAAATGTCTGGCCACGCGCCTGGGCGTTGTTCAGGCCGTAGGTCATGGCGGCGCCGCCCTCCGACGCGATCAATACGCCATTGCGTGCGGAGCCAATCGTCCCCAGCCACGGCTCGAAACCGGTGAGCATGCTCGCCATCGCGCCGTTGCCCTGGGTCAACGTCAGGAATTCGTTGCGCAGGCCGATCAGGCCACGGGTCGGAATCTCATACTCCAGGCGCACATTCCCCACGCCGTCGTAGACCATATTGGCCAGCCGCGCCTTACGCCGTGACACATTCTCGGTGACGACGCCGACATACTCCTCGCGGGTGTCAATCACCAGCCGCTCGATAGGCTCGACGGTGTGGCCATTCTCTTCGTGGGTGATGACTTCTGGGCGGGACACCTGAAGCTCGTAGCCCTCGCGGCGCATCGTCTCGATCAGCACGGCCAGGTGTAGCTCACCACGACCGGATACAACGAACTCATCGGCGCTGACCCCGTCCTCTACCCGCAGGCTCACGTTCGTTTCCAGCTCGCGATAGAGGCGGGCGCGCAGCTGGCGCGAGGTGCTCCACTTGCCCTCGCGTCCGGCGAAGGGGCTGGAATTGACGCCGAAGGTCATTTTGAGTGTCGGGTCTTCGATGGCGATGCTTGGGAGCGCCTCGGGGACATCTGGATCGGTGAGGGTATCGCTGATATTGACCGTATCGAGTCCAGCGAGCGCGACGATGTCGCCTGCCGCAGCCTCATCAACCTCGCGGCGACCGAGGCCGTCGAAGGTAAAGACATAGCTCACGCGGCCCCGCAACTCTTCACCTTCGCGCGTCACCCGCCCGATAGACATGCCAGGCCGCACCTTGCCACGGTTGATGCGTCCGATGGCGTACTTGCCCTTGTAATCATCGTAGTCGAGGGTCGTCACCTGCATCTGGAATGGCCCGTCCTCATCCACAACGGGAGCCGGCACATGCGCGACAATCGCCTCGAAGAGTGGCGCCAGATCCATGTTGCTATCGTTCGGGGCGAGCCGAGCGATGCCCTCGCGCGCGATGGCGTAGAGGACAGTGAAGTCGAGCTGGTCGTCGCGGGTCGCCATCTCCAGGAAGAGATCCTGTGTCCAGCTCAGCACCTGCTCGATACGCGCATCACGGCGGTCAATCTTGTTGATGATGACGATAGGGCGCAGGCCCAGATCGAAAGCCTTGCGCAGCACGAAGCGTGTCTGTGGCATTGGCCCCTCAACGGCGTCTATAAGCAGCAGACAGCCATCGGCCATGTTCAGTACACGCTCGACCTCGCCACCGAAGTCGGCATGGCCTGGGGTGTCAATAATGTTGATCTTGACGTTCTTGTAGTGAATGGCGGTATTCTTGGCAAGGATGGTGATACCGCGCTCACGTTCCAGCTCATTCGAATCCATGATGAGCTCGCCCACCTGCTGATTCTCGCGGAAGACCTTGCTCTGCTTGAGCAGACCGTCTACCAGCGTTGTCTTGCCGTGGTCAACGTGAGCGATAATCGCGACATTACGGATGTCTTCACGGACGCGCTTTGAGGACGCGCCATCAGCCAGTTCCATCATTTGCATACTTCTGTGTTTCTCGTACTCTTTCCCTGCGGCGTCCGTAGCGATCGTCTTACATACGTTCGACGGCATCTCAGTGAGGTCTACGCGATTGCTGACATCAGGACGGCGAGTGCGCGCGTAGGCGCACGAAGGCGGGCGCTGCGCACAGGCGTACGCTGCGTCCGCCGTCATTGGTGGTGAAGCGCCGGAGCGCTCGTCGAGCGCGTTCTCTCATCTACGCCGTCACTGGCGAACCCATCACGCCATGCGCACGCGCTCCCATTCAACAGTATACCACGCGCCGACCAGCGCGGACGAGCAAGCGGCTGATTGGGGGAGCTTCAGCCGCTCGGTAGCTCTCTGGCGTCTTTGACAGGGTGCGCTAAGCGCGCATACAATAGAGTGTCTATGCCTCAAGAGGAGCGGTAGCGCTATGAGCGAGCATGTAACCGCTGGCGCACACGGCAATCGGGGGAGCGTCGTCCAAATCTTCTCACGTCTCCGGCGTGCGCTCGCATTGCCGTTGCTGTACAAGGCGCTTCTTGCGAATAGTATGGTCATTCTGGTAGGAGCGACTGTCGGCTCCTATCTTGCCACGCGCCTGAATACCGCTGGTGGCTTACCTCGATTGATCGCGTTCATCGTCTTTGGCCTGCTCATCAGCGTGGCGATCAATTATGCCCTGCTCAAGCTGGCGCTGACGCCTATCACGCGCCTGCGCGAGACCATGAAACAGGCGCAGGCGGGCGACCTGACGCTGAAAGCGCCTGTCTCCGGGCTTGATCCCGACGCCGATCAACTCGCGACCACGTTCAATAGCATGCTCCAGGCGATTGACGATCTCTCAAAGTCGCGCGCCAGGCACATCCTGCATGCGCAGGAGGAGGAGCGCAAGCGAATCGCGCGTGAGCTGCACGACGAGACGAGCCAGGCGCTGACCTCGCTGCTCATCAGCCTGTCACTGCTGGAGGAGACAGTCAGCGATCAGGCCGCGCATGCGCGTATCATCGAAACCCGCACGCTTGCCCATCAGACGCTGCGGGCAGTGCGCAATATGAGCCTCGACCTGCGACCGAGCGCGCTCGATGATCTGGGGCTGCTGCCTGCGCTACGCTGGTACGTCAAAGAATATCAGCAGAAGTGTGGCATCGAAGTGGAACTCTCAGCGAGTGGATTGAAAGAGCGGTTGCCGCCAGAGGTAGAGACGGCGCTGTATCGTATGATTCAGGAGTCGCTGACCAATACCGCCAGACATGCGCATGCGCGCCATGTCTGGGTGACGCTGACAGAAGATAGCCTGCTGCTGCGCGCGACGATTCGTGATGATGGTCGCGGATTAGATGCGGCGAGTTTGATGCGTAGACCCTGGCAGGATGGCGGTCTGGGCCTGGCGGGCATGCGCGAGCGCGCTGCGTTGCTCGATGGCGCGGTCGAGATCGAGTCGGAGCCAGGGGCTGGCGCGCTGATAACCGTCACGATTCCGTTGCGCCAGCCTGGCCAGGCGCTCACGGAGGGAAACCCGCCACCCGTTCGTCCGCATAGGCGTCGCCAACCCTGGGCGCGTCTGTGGGCGATGAAGCCTTCGGCGAAGTTTGCGTCGAGCCAGCCATTGAACCCGACACAAGAGGAGTTGGGATAACCAACAGCTATGAATGATGACATCCGCCGTCTACTTGAGGCGTCTGGAGCGCCAGAAGTCACGCAGAGTGGAGTACCCGCCAAGATTCGTGTGCTGCTGGTAGACGACCACACCATTCTGCGCGCGGGTCTGCGCATGATGATAGACGCGCAGCCCGATATTGAGGTCGTCGGTGAGGCGAGCGATGGACGGCAGGCGCTCGTTGAGGCGCAACGGCTCCAGCCGGATGTGGTGTTGATGGACATCACGATGCCAGAGATGAACGGCATCGAGGCGACACGCCAGATCAAGCGGGCGCTCGACTCCACGCGCGTGCTGATCCTGACGATGCATGAGAACGAGGAATATCTCTTTCAGGTGCTACGCGCAGGGGCGTCGGGTTATATCCTCAAAGAGGCTGCGGGCGCCGAACTCATCTCGGCGATTCGTATCGTCTTCGCCGGGAGATTCTACATGTCGCCCTCGGCGCAGAGCATGATGGTTGGCGACTACCTTCAGCGGGTGCGCTCTGGCGAGGAGCGTGATAGCTACAGCGCGCTGACTGAGCGCGAGCGTGAGATTCTGAAGCTGGTCGCGGAGGGTCACACCAATAATCAGATCGCCGAGCGCCTGTTCATCAGCCCCAAGACAGTAGATACCCACCGCACCCATATTATGGACAAGCTGAATCTGCATAGCCGCGCCGAACTGGTGAAATACGCCATGCGCCGTGGCCTGCTCGAAGATTAATACAGCGTTCTCGGCTGGGCCTCTCAGTCGAGCAGGCGCAGCGCAATGATGCGGGGAAGCAGATCAAGCTCACCATTCGGGCGGGTGTAGGCGTCCAGGGTGTAGATAAGGTCGAGCATGGGCAGGCGACTGAGGTTCCCGCGGATGCTCTCGCACAGGTCGCCCTGGCGCCCCCAGAAAAAGACGCCATCCCCAGTGGCGTCGCGCAGCCGTAGCCGCAGATTGCGCCCCTCCGCGCCGCTACGCCAGCAGGACGTGATACGCGCGCCCTGACAGATGTAGACTGGTTCAGGGAATCCTGGGCCATAGGGCGCCAGAAATTGCTGCTCATGATAGATGCGTGGAATCAGGCGGTTGAGCGGCAGGCGGCAATCCACCGTGAGTGGAGCGGCGCCGGTCGCCTGCCCAAGTGACTGCGCGAGGAGCTGCTCGCCGAGATGTTGGCGCAGGTGATCGAGCAGGGCGTCTACATCCTCGCTAGCGAGCGTGAAGCCAGCCGCCCGCGCATGGCCACCAAATCGCCGGAGGACATCAGCCCGCGCCGCCAGCGCCTCACCCAGATTCAGGCCATCTGGCCCACGCGCTGAGCCACGCGCCTCAGCGCCTTCGCGGCTGATGACGACCGCCGCGCGCTGGTGTCGCTCGACCAGGCGGCTGGCGACCAGCCCCAGCATTCCCAGCGGCCAACCCTCGCCAATCGCGCTGACGAGTGGCCCGGACTCGCGCTCATCCGCGAGTTGATCCTCAACCTGTCGCTGCGCCTCGACCATGATCTCCTCTGTGACGCGCTGGCGCTCCTGATTCAGCGCATCGAGGCGGTTGGCCAGCGCTGTGGCTTCGGTGTCGCTCTTTGCTACCAGCAGGTCTACCGCCGCCAGTGGCGCGCCGAGTCGCGCGGCGGCGTTGATGCGTGGCGCGATGACATAGGTGATGTCGCGCTCGCCCAGCGACTTCACGTTGGCATTGGCTAGCGCCAGCAACGCGCGCAGGCCGGGCCGTGGCGTGGCGCGCAGGCGTTCTAGTCCGGCGCGGGCCAGCGACCAGTTCTCGCGCGTCAGCGGGACGATATCGCCGATGGTGCCGATGGCGACCAGATCGAGCAGTTCCTCGCTCTGCGTCTCAGCAAGGTCTGGCTCAGCCGCGCGCAGGAGCGCCTGGGCCAGGCGAAAGGCCACCCCGACGCCTGCCAGGTCATCGCGCTCGCTGCGCTGTTCGTTCAGCCGTGGATTGACGATGATACAGTCATGTGGGGTTTCGCCAAGGATTGGGTGGTGGTCAGTGATGATGACATCCATGCCAAGCGATTGGGCCAGCGCCACCTCCGCCACATTCGCGCTGCCACAGTCGGTCGTGACGATCAGCCGCGCGTCCTCAGCGCCGAGCTGGCGCAGCGCCGCCGCGTTCAGGCCACGGCCATCATCCTCGCGCTTCGGAATATACGCGGCGACATCGGCGCCCAGCGCACGAAGCGCCAGCAGCAGCGTCGCGCATGAGGTCACGCCGTCACAATCGTGGTCGCCATAGACAATGATGCGCTCATGCAATCGCAGCGCCTCGCGTAGCCGCGCGACAGCCGCCGCCTGCCCTGGCAATGGCTGGCTCGTTCGCCAGTCCGCCGCCAGTAGCGCCTGCGCCGCATCTCTGCCGCGCACGCCACGGTTAGCGAGCAGTTGCGTTTGGAGCGCCGTCACGCCGGGGATGCCGCTCAGTTCAGCGTGTGCGAGCTGCGGCGCGATCTCCGCTGGCAGCGCGCTCTGGCTGAGCACGGCCCGTAGCTCATCGAGCATGAGCGGCGGCTGTTGTGGTTGGCTGTAACCAGCCGCTCCGTACGCGCCTGACGCGCCGCCGAGGTTCCCACTCGGCTGCGCAGTTCCCCCGACGCGCGCGTCACTTCCCTCAGAATCCATGCCTGCTCGCCCCTTCCGACGCCACAAAAATATCACACCCCCAACGCATTTTGTCGTCACTGTGCGATTTGGCATAGCACATGCATTTCCAGTGCGCTAGTCGGTCAGTCGCGCTGGATGCGATTGCGCGCTGGTCATTCACAACGGTACCACAAGCCAGGGGAGGCAATGTATGCTGTCACACGATACCGCTTCGAGAAAGACCTACCCGGCGACGCTCGGCGACAATTTTACATCCGGCGAGCTGGAACGGCTGACTGCCCTACGATTGACCTTCTCGGAGCATGCTGAGCATAGCGAGTTGTTGATGGATCCGGCGCAACTTGAATTTGCGCGCTGGCTCTATGAGCATGGACGAATCAACGAGGGCGCCCCTGCGCGTGGCTAACGGTCGCCGCTGGGCAGCAGTCGGGCAAAGACCTCATTGCCCACCATGCGCCCGCGCGCAGTGAGGCGCAACCAACCGTCCACTTCTTCGAGCAGATCGAGGGCGCGAATGTCGTCAAGCCGTTCGGCGAAGGTTGGCCAGAATCCAGCGTCGTAGCGTGCGCTGAACGCTGTGAGCGAGATGCCTTCCGCCAGGCGCAGGCCGAGCATCGCCGTCTCCGCCATCTCCAAATCGCGCGAGATTGCTTCATCTATGACGACGGCTCCCGCTGGCAAGGACGCCAACTCCGACTGTGGCTCTGATGCGCGGACTGATGCGCGGACACGCGCGATGTAGTCGCGGATTGGGCGCGCGTTGGTAAAGCGGCGTCCGGCATAGAAAGAGCTGCCCCCAGCTCCCAGACCGATCCATGACTGATTGCGCCAGTAGGTCAGGTTATGCTGGCAGGTATGGCCTGGGCGCGCCCAGTTCGAGATCTCGTACTGCTCATATCCGGCGCCGCCCAGACGCCGCTGGGCATATTCATACATGTCGGCGGCGGAATCCTCGTCTACCTCGCGCACGGCGCCGCGCTCGACCCAGCTAAAGAGTGGCGTGCCTTCCTCTACGATCAGGTTGTAGAGCGAGAGGTGGTCTGGCTCCAGCGCAAGCGCACGTTCGAGTGTAGTCTCCCAGATGCGCTGCGTCTGTCCCGGAAGCGCAAAGATCAAATCGAGGTTGATAGAGGTGAAGCCTGCGCTGCGCGCCGCCAAAAAGGCCGTCTCGATCTCATCGGGTGTGTGAATGCGTCCCATCCAGCGGAGCAAGGCGGGGTCGAAGCTCTGCGCGCCCATGCTGAGGCGGTTTACGCCTGTCGCACGCACGGCGTCCAGCCGCTCATGTTCCAGTGCGCCGGGGTTCGCCTCCAGTGTGATTTCAGCGTCGGCGTCCACTGCGAACGCCTCGCGCGCGGTGTCGAGCAGCAGCGCCACCTGCTCCGCTGTCAGCAGGCTTGGTGTGCCGCCGCCGAAGAAGATCGTGCGGCAGCGGCGCGGACGAGTCTGCTCGTCGCGCGCGCGCCTGCCCGCCAGCGCGATCTCCTCCGCCAGCGCCGCCACATACTGCTCGCGCAGGCCCAGCATGCCCGCGTAGGAGTTGAAGTCGCAATAGTGGCATTTCGCATGGCAGAACGGGATGTGCAGATAGAGCGAGATGGTTTCGAGCAGCGGATCGCGCTGGTCGGCATCCTGGAGCATCGGTGGTTGTACGCTCATGAATCCTGATTTCGGGATGCGCCGAAGGACGCAATGGAGGTGGGTGGTTGATAGAGCCACGTGTGGGCGCTGCCGACCACATCGCTCCATATCATCGCATACCCATGCCCCTGTTCGCTATGCGCGGGCGATAGCGCTCGCGGTGCGGCGCAAGAAGGGAACGCAAGGCCAATGACCCGAAGCGCGCTGACCAGCAGCCCATCGTTGCGATGGGAATGGTATACTAAACTTGGATGATTACCCAGCAGGCGCGGGCAGGCATATCCATCTCACAGCGTTCGCTTTGTGTGTGTGCTGACCTCAGATAATTTTCGCATTGCTCTTGGCCCAGGAGGCGTACCGTATATGTTCGAGAGTCTCTCGCAGCGACTCGAATCCGTTTTCGATCATTTGCGTGGCAAGGGCAAGATCACCGAAAAGGATGTCGCGGACGCCATGCGCGAGGTACGTCAGGCGCTGCTGGAGGCCGATGTCAACTTCAAGCTGGTGAAGCAGTTCGTCGCCAGAGTGCAGGAGCGCGCGGTCGGCGCTGATGTCCTGGAGAGCCTCTCGCCTGCCCAGCAGGTCATCAGCATCGTCTATGATGAGTTGGTTAAAATGCTCGGCGGTGAGGAGAGCAGCCAGGCCAGCAAGATTACCTTCGCTGGCGCGCCACCGACGGTCATCATGATGGTGGGCTTGCAAGGCTCTGGCAAGACGACCCACACCGCCAAGCTGGCGCAATACTACCGCAAGAGTGGGCAGAAGCCAGGGATGGTGGCCGCTGATATGCAGCGACCGGCCGCTGTCGAGCAGCTCAAGCAGCTCGGTCGGCAGCTCGATATTCCAGTCTACTGGGAGCCAGCGGGCGCGAAGCCGGTGGACATCGCGCAGCGCTCGTTGAAGTGGGCGCGCGAGCAGGCGATTACGCTGCTCATCATTGATACGGCGGGGCGACTGCACATAGATGAAGACCTCATGCGTGAGGTGGCGATTATCCGCGAGCGCGTCAAACCGAATGAGTCGCTGCTGGTTGTGGATGCGATGACTGGCCAGGACGCCGTGCGTGTAGCCGACGAATTCAACAAGACTGTTGGCCTGACTGGTCTCATCCTGACGAAAATGGATGGCGACGCGCGTGGTGGCGCTGCGCTTTCGGTGCGAGAAGTCACGGGCGTGCCGATCAAGTTCATGGGTACTGGCGAAAAGACCGATGCGCTGGAGCCGTTCTACGCCGACCGGCTGGCGACACGTATCCTTGGTATGGGTGACGTGCTCTCACTCATCGAGCGGGCGCGAGAGCAGATTGACGAGAAGGAAGCCGTCAAACTCCAAAAGAAAATGGCGACTGCCAGCTTTGACCTGGAAGATTTCCTCAACCAGATGCGCCAGGTCAAGAAGATGGGGCCGTTGAGCCAGCTGCTGGAGATGATTCCAGGCATGGGCAAGGCGCTGAACGATCCGCAGGTGAAGGCCGCGCTCGAAGGCGACCAGATGAAGCATACCGAGGCCATCATCCTCTCGATGACGATGGAAGAGCGTCACAATCCCGACCTCATCAACGCCAGCCGTAAGCGCCGCATCGCTAAAGGCAGTGGCCTCACCGTGCAGGATATCAACCATCTGCTCAACTCATTCAAGCAATCACAGAAGATGATGAAACAGGTCATGGGCATGCAGAAGAGTATGGGGAGCCGCAAGGGCATGCGTGGGCTTGGTGGCAAGGGTGGTATGGGCGGTATGGGGGGCTTACCCTTCGGCTTCTAACCCTCTCCCTGCGCGAGGATAGGCGGAATCCGTTCACGGAAGTTGCGCGCGGGGGTGACGAGCAGCCTATACCGTTACTCGGACTGTCTGGCAAGCGTGTATGATAGTATCAGACGCCTCTCAACTCAATCGTGGAGGCGCCTGTTCGACTGTACTCGCGAGGCCAGAGGCTGGGCGCTTCCACTCGGGGGCAAGCAGGAGGTTCGATTGTGACGAGGGACAGGCAGGCTCCCGAGCTGACTTTACACGCGACCCGGCGTAGTAAGCGGTTCCTACAGGGGCTGATGACAACGCTCCTGGGCGCATCAGTTGTGACGCTACTGCTATCGGGCTGCGGCGCGAGCGCGAGCCAGACGCTCGCTTTGCAGAACAAAGCGAAGCTCGACCGTGAATTGACGCACGCGAAGACCGACCTCGGACTGCCAGACACGATGGTACGGCCTATCGAGGCGCAGGAAGAGACCATCGCATCTGGCGCGAGCGGATGGAACTACAATTATCAGGCCGCCGCCTCGAACTACAGTCTGCTCTACACCCAACTCGTCGGGGTCGAGCAGACGGCTAGCCAGACCCTCAAGGCGCAGGCGACAGCGGATCTCAAAGCCTTCTCCGAGGCGCTGACGACGCGCAGCAGTGAGGGCTTCTCGCAGACGGAGGTCTACCAGGCGCGCTTACAGCAGGCGCTGGCGGATCTCGGGAGCGCCCAGCGTCCTGGCGATTACGCGCGTGTGGATACCATCGTGCGCCAGCAGACAGAGGCGCTGAACTCGATGGGGCCTGCCTACGATAAGCTCCAGCAGTTAAATAAAATCATCACGGCGGTTGGCATCGCCGGATATCACTCCATTCTGGCGCAGAATCTCTATCAGGCGGATCTCGCCGCATTCACGGACGCCTCTTCCGCTGAGCGCTATGCGACGCTTGTCGGGGTGATTGATGGCCAGATAACGCAACTCGAAGCCGATCAGACGGAAGCGCTGCCATATATTGGCTCGACGCTGCTCGACAGCTTCCAGGCGAGCATCAATCAACTCAAGGCGTATGGGCAGCCGATAGCGGCTTTTCAGGTTCAGCATGATGCGGATGTGGCGCAGTTGAAATCGGCGACATCGCTGGCTGACTATCTGACGCTGACCGTGACGATCAATAAGCAATCCGCTGGCATGACGCTGCCACTGATGCGGGGATTGGCGCTCTACTGGCTGAACAAGCTCCAGAGCGACACGAATTACGTCAATGCCAACTTCAGTCAGGTAGACCCTGCGAATGGTGTGCCGTACCCCGATGCCTACGAATATGCGAATCCGTATCAGGGCGCGGGCCTTGTGAGCAACGAGTTCAACGCGGCGCAATCAGTCAGTGACTTCGAGCAGGTCTACGAAGAGGGTTTCATCCTCGACACGAACCTGAATGCGTTGCTCGACAATCTGAACGACAAGACGCCTCACAACCAGCCACACGCGACTGATCTGACATTGCTGAATGCTTATCATCTGCTGCACGGCAAGGTCGTGGTGGTCTCGCTGCGCGAGCAGACGGCGCGCTTCTATCAGAATGGTAAGCTGGTCTTCTGGTCATACGTCACGACAGGCAATGTTGATACGCCTTCGGTGCCAGGGTTGAACTACGCGATGGTGAAACTTCGCCACACGGTCTTCATCTCGCCTGATCCGCCTGGCTCGCCGCTCTGGTATGCGCCAACGCCGATCAACTACGCCATCGAGTACGCGCTGTACGGCTACTTCCTGCACGATGCCTGGTGGCGTGCGGAGTTTGGCCCGTACACGAATCTGCCGCACTGGGATCCGGCAGCTTTCAATGGCGGTTCACACGGCTGTGTCAATTTCCCGCTAAATGAGATGGGTTCGGTCTACGATTGGGTTGACCTGGGTACACCGATCCTGCTGTATTAGTGGAGGCGTAGAACTGGCGCCGATAACGTTACTGGGGTGGAGAGCAACGAATGCGCTCGTTGCTCTCCATCATTTTCACGAACTCGCTGGAGTGACCTTGCGCCAGATGTAATAGTATCCCCCGCCGTAGGTATCCTGATAGAAGATGCGTCCGACAAGCTGGTAATTCGCGCTGTGCTCAAGCTCGATCTTCAGGTCGTGATCGAGCGCGGGGTTTGTGCCAAAGCTCAGCTCGATGGCATCGAAGTAACCGTCATGGATAGCCTGCTTGTAGGCATCCTCGCCATAGAGCGTCTGATGCTGCCGGGTGGTGTACTCGAACCAGAATGGCCCGGTCCACTGCCAGTCAGCCGTCACATCCTGCAAGTAATAGCGGGATACTTCCATGTCTTCCGCCAGATAGTGTCCGCTATCTGGCCGCACGAGCGCACGCATGGTGGTCGTCATCTCTGCGCTGTTTGGCCACTCATTGAATTGCGTTTGCGCCTGGGTAAGCCCGAGCGTGAAGATGATCAGATAGATGGGGATCGCCATCATCCCTGCCCATTGCAGCGGAAGCTGTGACGCCCTGGCCGTTTGCACGGCTTGCCACTCGATGAATCGCTGAATTGCCAGCCCAGCAAGTGGCGCTGCGAAGATGAATCCATAGGTCAGATGTTTGGTGAGCGAAACTGGCTCAGCATGGTAGAGGTGGTAAGTTGGGGCAAGGATGCTCGAACCGACCAGCAGCCAGGCGAGCAGGCGCAGCTTGCGTGGCGCCAGCAGAGCGCCGAGCAGGCCTAGCCCCAGTTCGATGCCGCCATACGCCAGGATCTCCCAGAGTAATGAGAGGCGTCCGACGGGCGCTTGTGTTGTGGAGGTCTGGCGCTGAAGTGTGGAGAAGAACAAGGCATGGATGAAGCTGGGACCCAGCGCGATAAACGCGATCAGCGCTGCGACGACGGCGGATGCGATGGTTGTGACCACATGAATCGCGGCGGTAGTCAGTCCACGCGCCTTCCAGGATTCGAGCGCGATGATCGCGATCACCGATGGCGTCCACAGCAGGAAGACATATTTCGCAAAAAAGCCCACCACCAGCACTGCGCCGAGGATGATCGCGAGCCATAACCTGTCGGAGGCGCTGAGTTTGATGGCAAGCACGATGGCGATTGCGAGCAGGCCCAGGCAAAGCGCGTCATACGTCGCCAGGCGCGAGAGGAATAGCACAGTTCCTTGTAGCGCAAATGTCGCTGCTCCCAGAATGGCGACACGTGAGCCGAATAGATGCTCGCCAATCCAGTAGACGCATACCGTGGCGATCAACATCGCCACCAGACTGAGCAGACGCGCAAGTGTCAGGCCGCCAATGGCGTCGAGCGTGCCAGCCATCAGTGGATAGATGTCTGGATGCCCGGAGAAGTATGTTGCGAAGGGGTCTGTTACCTGCGTCCCGCCGAGATACTGGCTGAGGAGTTGTCGGCCTGCATAGAGATACAGCGACTCATCTTCAAACGCCGTATTGTGAAGCATCGTCAGCGCGACTACCGCCTGCAACGTCAGAATCATGGTAAGTGGCAGAGAACGCCAGGCGAACGCTCTGAGGCTGAGGGATCGAGTCACTGGTGGATTGCGAACGTTTGCTACGTCGCCTGCGATTGTACTCTCTAACATGTCATCTATCTCCTCGCCAGCGTCCAGCCATTCCATCCAGCTTCTCCATCAAGTGTTGAGTTGACTTTCTGCGAGGTGGGTCAGCAGGTCAATTGGCTCGACTGTATCAACGAACGCCATGACGCGATACTGCGAATGGAGAGCGGGTCAGAAGCATACGACCACTGCTGATTATCCGCAGCGCTGGCGCGGAGGTCGGGTGAGCCATCGTGATAGAGCAGCGCATAGACATCGTGATACGCTGCGACGCTGCTCCTTACGCTGTTGAGCCAAGCTGATTTTTCCTGAGGGGCGCCAGCCGCGCTGACTTCGACAAACAGCGGCTTGCCCGGATACCGCTGGCTGTCCTCCGCGAGAATCCTGGAGACATCAGGCCACGGTGTTCCTGAATAGCGAAGAAAGCTCTGCAAGACAATGGAGATACTCTGCTCTGGCGGGGCATAGGGTTGATCATGCGCAGGGTCAGCAGGCGCCCAGACCCATGCCACATTGTTCGCCCCTTCCGCCCTGAAGATCGCCTGTGTGTGCAGCCACGCACGCGCTGCATCCTGCGGAATGCCGCCGTTAGCCACAGCGGACGACACTGACCAATTACGATCTACATGCAACAGGATGGTGAGATAGACTGGCTTGCCGTAGGCGCGGATTTCGTCCGCCCAGCGGCGGATGTTGCTGTCCTGTACGCCGTTGGCGATGGCGAGCAAGCTGGCTGTTAGCGGCGGCTTGCCATCTGCGCCAAACTTGCCGAATTCCAGTACGATCCACGGCTGCGCATGCTGTGTGGCGAGACGATTCGCCCATGCGGTAGGAAACTCTTCCTGGGCATAGTGTGTTTGCCCAACGATGGTAAACGGCTCACACAGCGCGTTATTCATGCTCGCTGGCGTAGCGTTGAGCATCGCGGCCTGTACGGACATGCCGAGATAAGGATGACTCTGCTTTCCAACAGAAGGGGAAAATGTCGCCACAATCGGCGCCGCTGGTCGTGAAACCTCGCGCACGGTCACGGCGACCCCACCGATGAGCAGACTCAAGCTGAGCAGCGAATAGCCCACCTGTGGCGTGTACGAGCGACCGATGGCGCCCTTGAGCCAAAGCATAGCCGCGCGCTCCCAGTGTTCCAGAATGGCCTTGTGGCGCAGATGCGCAGGCGACTCGCGATAGAGCAGATCGCGCAGCGCCAGCCAGAGGAATCCAGCGAGCATCGAGGCCGAGTAGGCGATCCAGAGCATGCTGATGGCGACGGCGTCGTGGCGGCGCCCAGTCGCTGTGAAGCCCAGCGACAGGCCAATGGCGCAGAGGAGCAGAAAGCCAACATAAGGCAGGAGGTTCATCCATGATCGTTTGGCGTTACGCCGCTTCGCCGTGACGGTGAACCCACTTCGCCGTCCCAGGAGGACGACCAGCAGGCTGTCCAGCAGTACGGGGAAACTGCCGAACCCCATGATAATGCCACGCAAGCCGGTCTGGCGGCGCGCGGCGTACCAGAATGCCGCCTGTGAGGCGATCAGGTAAGGGAGAAAATGCCAGACGAAGATAGCCAGACTGGCGCCGCGCACTGCGGGAATCCCGGTTGCGATGAAGGCGATGGGGGCGAGAATGTAGATCAGGTCACGCAATCCTGAGAGGTAGTGTGTGCAGGCAAGGGCATACTGGATGCGCTGAGCGAATGTCAGTTGACCTACCCAGGGGAGGAAAATTTCAGGCCAGTTTGTGCGCAGCACAGAGAGTGTCCCGATAGCCCAGCGCCGTTGCTGGCGCAGATAGGAGGGCATGTCCATCGGCCCCAGGCCGGTTGCGAGTTCGCCAGGGACGAAGATGCTACGCCAGCGCCCATGAAGTTTGATGGATGCGGCGAAATCTTCTGTGACGGAATCCTGTGGGAGTCCACCAATTTCGTCGAGCGCTGCGGCGCGCAATGCGACGTTTGTGCCACAGATGAATGCGGCGTTCTGCGTGGCTTTTCCGGGGCAGAGCAGGCGGTAGAACAGCGCCTGTTGATCGTTAGCCCAGGCCGCAACCGGCTGCTGCACATTGCTATAATATTGCCCGGTCTGCACCCATCCCAGCGACGGGTCAGCGAATGGGGGAATGGTCTTGAGCAAAAAATCTGGTCTGGGACGCTGATCGGCATCGAAAATCACAATCAGCGAATCGCCACGCGCGCCGATCAGTTGGCGCGTATATTCGATGTTGCCAGCTTTCGCACCACCACCCTGCGTGCGTGTGACGCAGTTGACCTTGAGCCTGCGGGCGAGCGCTTCTGTCTCGCGCCAGTTTGGCGCTTTGGCGACGTAGCCATCATTACAGATGACGATGTACATATATGCGTCAGGATAGGCCTGCGCATATTCCCGGCAGGTCTCGCGCGCGGCGAGAATCGTCCCCGTCAGGATTTCCGGGCCTTCATTGACAGTGGGGATGAGGATATAGATAGGCATGCTCGCTGGTGCGCATGTCCTGGAGAGCGCAGGCTCTGAGCGCGGCCACAGCGTGTATTGCAGACCAAGCGTATGAAGCGCGCCAAATACTTCCGCAGCAAGCAATGGGGCCGCAATCCACCACCCGGCCCAGTTACTTACCTCAAATCGCCAGGTCAGATAGTCCACGCTCGTGAATCCGACGGTTGCGGCAAGCAGCATCGTTTGCAGCTCGCGCGATCTGGCTGACGACTGGCTGATGGTACACAGCCCGATGGCGAGCGCCGCAGCCAGAATCCAGGCGCCGGGGAGTGTCGCTGCGACGACTATGACCGTCAAGCCGCCGATGAAGCTATTGATGAGTTTGGGCGTAATGAGCTGGTTTGCCTTTATTACTGTCGCCAGCCAGCTAGCCTGTGACTGCTCGGCGACCTCCTCGGCATCAGGCTCATCCAATTTGCGTGTGACAATGCTGATGTGGGAGACAGATGGCGGATCGAGGGCCACATGCGCTGTCATTTCAGGCGCGGCAGCCGTCAGATTGAGCGGATATGCGGGGTCGAGCGCGCTGGTCAGCAGTGGTGTGGTACCTCTTGTCGCGCCAGCATGGAGAGACGCCAGCTCTTCGGTGAATGAAGCGGCCTCATGCTTCGAAGGGACACGCGTAGCTGCGCTCGCTTTTGCGCTACTGGCAGAACGAGGAATTGTGGCGGCCAGCAATGAATCTCTGGGGATATATGCATGACGGTCGCGGATCGAATGGCGCGAAAAAGGGACGCCGCCACTCGTCAGATCGAGCGGATCAGCCACTTCTGCGCGAATGGATTTCACTGCCATGTCGAGTTATACCCCTGGCAAGATGCGCTGAAGACGTTTGCCTGCGCTGTGTGCTTTGGAGTGAAAGCTAGCGGATAGGCCGATTTGGCGTCGCGGTTGAGTCATAGATCAACACATATCACGCCGTCGGCGTCTGCAACGCCATCCTTCTCTAGTGACTCTTGAAGTATAGGAATTGAGGAGCCTGACAGCGTGTCTAATGGTATCTGCCTTCGATACCGGCGGTATCTGGAGATGGCATGAAGGATGAGCGCCTGTCTGGGGAGACTATCCTTGTGCGGTTCCCGCCTGGAGCAGCGAGGCGAAGAACGCCTGGCCAGCGGGGGTGAGCGCGCCTGAGGTGTCTATCAGGCTGAACGCGGGATTGTTGGTCACACAGTATTGCATCGCGGCGTCGAGGCCATCGGCGCGGTCGGCGGTGAGCGTGTGCAGCGCGGCAGTGGTCCATGATTGAATAAACGCGGGGTTCTGATAGCGGGGATCAGGCTTGTCGTCGAGGTTCCATTCGGTGATCATGACGGAAATAGTCAGGTTCGTCGCCGCGAGAACCGCCTGGCGCATCTGCGTAATGTGGGTCGTCCAGTCGTCCAGACGGCGCATGCACAATGCGTCGCTATCGGCGTTACCACAGGCGTATTCGTGCCAGCTAATGACATCGGGGTGTGGGTGGGCCAGGCGGCTGAAGGTTGTGACGTAGGCTGGATTGAAGAAGGCATTCACCGGGCCAACAAATTTGTAGGTGGGGGCCATCTGTTTCAGGCAGGCGATGACGGTGTTCCATGCGGCGGCGTACTGGGTCGCGCTCACTCCTGCCAGTTCTGGCTCATTGCCAAATTCAACATAGACGGTCGTGGCGCCAAAAACGCTCTGAACCAATGAGATGAGATGGATATCGTCCAGCAATGCGTTTTTATCGGTTGGGCCATGAACAATTACCAGCGGTCGCGCATGTATCGCCTGTATGGCTCGCATCGCGCGCACCTCGTAGGAGTCTGGCAGGGTACTGCGAAATGGCATGCGGATGATAGGGACGCTATCTGCGCGCAGCGTGCTTTGCACTGTTGCGGAATTGGTGACGATGTCAGTTGTATCGTACAGCGCGAGGTTGACGCCATAGGTCAGCGGCGCGCTCGCGGCAGTATTTGTAGCGCTGGCGCCTGCCAGGCCCATGCTGGAGACGCTGGCGACACAGGTCGTGGTCTGCGCAGGCGTGGGGATGCCCACTCTCGCGCATGCCGCTGGCGCCAGGAGGATGGCGCAGAGCCACACACAGGAGCAGCATGCGCTGGCCCGGCGCCACACTGACGGCGCGCCGGATAGGCGCCTGGATGTCTTGCAGGTGGATTCCATGCGATACCTCGACATTGATATCGTTTGGCGCGTGTCCGCTGGTGTGGCGCTGGGCGTTTGGTGTCAGACAGAAGCTTCTTCTGGCAGAATGCCACTGGCGGCGGCGTCGAGCCAGCGGGGGCCGACCTGTCGCCAGGCGATGATGGCTCCTTCGCGGATACCAGTATGCGACACCCATAGACGCTCTACCCCGAAGCGCTCCATACCTGCGAACAGTGTCAGCGCGCCAGCGAGCAGGAGCGGCGCGCGGCCTTCTTTGAGGCGATAGCGACGGGTCAGCTCGGCGGCGTCATAGCGCGACAACAAGCGAATGAGCGCGTCGAGCGTGGCGCTGGTGAGCGCACGGCGCCGCCCTGTGACGAGCGCGAGCGCTGAGGCATCCACCGTTGGGTCGCGTCGTTCGGCGTGCTTGTGGAAAGCGCGACCAGCCACGGTGGCAAGCGCAGTCGCCGTGCCGCCGCAGACGGTGACATCCACGACTGGAGTCGGGACAGCGACATTGCCCAGCGCTGTGCGCAATGTGTCGTAGGCGCCGATCAACTCGCGGAAGGTGGGTGGGTCAGTGGGAAGCAGGCTGGCTCGTGTGGCGCCCGCGCCCAACGGAAGCGAGGCGCGAAAGTGGGTCTGGCTGCGCTCACCGACGATCAACTCCAGGCTGCCACCGCCAAGATCTATCACACCACGCGGGCCAGAAACCTCTGGCGATTCACTGGTGACGCCCCAGAATGCGAGCGTCGCCTCCTGATCGCCTGTCAGCATCGCAAAACGTACGCCAGTCTCGGCGCGCACGCGCTCCAGGAATGCCTGCGAGTTTGCGGCGCGGCGCACACCCTCGGTCGCCATGCCCAGCACCTCGCTCGCGCCGTGACTGCGCGCCAGCGCGATCTGTCTACGGATGGCGGCGATTGCGCGTTGCGCCCGCTCAGGGCCGATGGCGCCAATCTCCGTGACATCAGCGCCCAGTCGTACCATCTCGGCGTCGTCGAGCACGGCGCGTAGTCGCTGCCGCCCATCGCCGGGATGCGCCACCACGAGGTGAATCGTATTGCTGCCCGCGTCTATCGCCGCCACAGTCTGTGTCTGCGCCACGCCCAGTGTGGTACCCAGCCTTTCATCCGCGCGCATGACGATGAATCATGCTATTGTGATGATGCCATACACCCCACGATGACAACAATAGCGCATGGTCTGTACACGACTCCGTGCGATTTGGAGCGTTCGCTGCCTTCAGACAGCTCTTTCCAGCCATCTCTGTTGCGATTGACTCACCTGCATGGCATGGAACCGCCAGAACGCAGGGCGCGCACTACGCCGGAATCTCCGCATGGGCAGGGATCAGGCTCATGGCGTATTCAGCCATCGCCGCGATGGTCAGGCTGGGGTTGATGCCTGGATTGCCAGGCACGACCGAGCCATCAATGATGTAGAGGCCGGGGTATTCGTGCGCCTGGAAATCCAGCCCGAGGACACCTTCTTCCGTGTTCGCGCCAAAGGGACAGCCGCCGAGCATGTGCGCGCTGACGGGACTGCCAAGCACACCCTCGCTAATCGAACCGACGGGAAAGCCCTCCACCTGGCGGGCAAAGCTCCGCGCGACTGCGTGCGCTGGTGATGGCGTGGGCGCGCTGGCGGGCGTTTCGGTGGGGATTGAGACTAACCCACGCCGGAAGAGTGTCCAGGGCGAGCGTCCGAGGCGCATGCGCACATGGACATCAATCGAGCGCATGACCAGCAGGATAGTTGTGTGGCGCGCCCAACCGGGAGCGGCGTAGATCTGCGCGTACTGGAGAGGATGGCGCAGGAATGAGCCAACCGCGCGCAACAAGCGCACCGGCGCCGGGCCATCGGGGACGAGCGGCCACGCCAGCAGTCGCATCAGCGAGGAGCCAGCGGGATAGCGCACCGGCTCGACCGATGTGACCTCAGCGGGGCGAAAGACGGAGGTGATCGCCACACCGGTAGAAAAATCGTCCTGGCGCCGTCGGCTCACCACACCAAGCAACGACTCGCCATTGGTGCGCACGCGCTCGCCCAGACGCTGTGAGAGCTGCGCGAGTGAGCCGGTGAGATCACGGCAGCGAAAGAGCAGTTGCAATGTCCCGATAGTGCCTGCGGCGACGATCACGTTGCGCGCATAGATACGCTGCGCGCCTGCGCCCAGCCATGCGGTCGAGCGGCGGATCAACACCTCGTAGCGAGCCCCTCGCGGCTCATCCACCGAGAGTGGGCGGATATCCCGCGCCTCTGGCTCCGCCCAGACCTGTGCGCCAAGCTGCTCCGCAAGGTACAGATAATTCTTGTCGAGGGTATTCTTCGCATTGTGACGGCAGCCCACCATACAGCCTCCGCACCGCATGCAGGCGTTTCGCGCTGGGCCTGCGCCACCAAAATATGGGTCAGGCGCCGCTTCTCCGGGGCGTTCGGGGTCGCCGAAGTACACGCCAACGCGCGTCAGTGAATAGGTTGGCTTGCGGCCCATACCGTCCGCGACGGCGGCTATTGCGCTATCCGCAGGCGTCGGTCGGGGATTGAGAGCGACGCCGAGCATGCGCCGGGCAGTCGCATAGTGTGGCTGGAGGAGCGCGCGCCAGTCCGCATGCTGACTCCAGCCCTGCGTCGCGAAGAGTTCGTCCGGTGGCTCCATCAGCACGTTAGCGTAGCCGAGGCTACCACCACCGACGCCGCTGCCATGCAGCGCAAGGACATCATGGAAGGGGCTAATCTGCAAGATGCCGAAGCAGCGCAACGCAGGCGCCCACAGATACCGTCTGATCTGCCAGTTGGTGCGCGCGAAGTCATGCGCGGTATAGCGCTTGCCTCGCTCCAGCACGAGCACACGGTAGCCTTTCTCCGCGAGTCGCAGGGCAGAGACGCTGCCGCCGAAGCCAGAGCCGATGATCACATAATCGTAGATCTGCTGTCGGTCGGCGGCGGTCGGCGGTGTATAGCGGGCCATGCGCGTCTCCTTTCTCCATCACGCAGATACGGCGATAGGGAATATCATGCCTTGCGCCGCTTGAAGAAGGCGCGATATGCGTCTCTCGTCATGTCTACCATCGCAGCGACACTGACGAGTTCCCAGCCTTGCGCGCCCCATGGATCGAGGATGAACTCGATGGAGGGATAGAAATACCGCTCGCCATCAGGCGTCCAGCCCTTTGACTCCCTCCAGAACGCCACCGCTTTGTATTCCCATTGATCTGTCACCAGATTCGCCTCTTCTCTCCACTGCGCGCACCGAGTGTAAAAAAGCGCAGGCCCATTGTCGGCATGCTACGCCTGGAGGCGACGGGTGTCAACGCTCGGCCCCAGTCCAGGGCGGCGCGCGTCCCCATTCTGTGACCTATCTGTGAGCGCCATTCCTCGCCAGGCGGCGTACACTCGCGGGTGGCGCTTCAGCGAAAGGCGAAATGCGCCCGCTGGCAGCGCCATCCAGAATCATCACCCAGGACAAGAGGAAGTGGGAGACGCTTGTGGCTGCGCAAACAGGCAAGAGATACGTCATTATCGGCAATGGCATTGCAGGCACGACCTGCGCGCAAACGTTGCGGCAGAACGACCTGTCGTGCGCTATCTGGCTCATCACCAACGAACCGTATCCGCTCTATAATCGGGTCTCGCTTAAGCGTCTGCTCGATGGCGCGATGCCCGAACAGAAGGTGATGATGCGTGACCTCGCCTGGCACGAACAGCAGCGCATCACTCTCCTGCGCGAGACTTTCGTAACGCATGTGAATACAAACGAAAAACTCGTCTACCTCAATCGTGGCGGGCCGCTGCCCTATGACGCGCTGCTCATCGCCAGCGGCGGCTGGCCGAATATGCTGGATGTTCCGGGCGCGGATAGCACACCTCACATCTACACCTTCATGACGCTGGATGACACGAAGCAGATCATCGAGCGTGTGCAGGAGAGCAAGACCGCTGTGACGAGCGGCGGCAGCTACATGGCCTCCGACCTGACCGAAGGGCTGAGCAAGCGCGGACTGCACGTGACCTGGTTAATGCGCGGCCCCTTCTGGTTGCGGCGTACGCTCGACGCAGAGGGAGGCAAGCTGGTGGATGAGATCGTTGCGCGCCATAACATAGATGTCGTGCATGGCGAGGAGATTCGCGAGATAGGCGTGCGTGATGGCGCGCCGCATACGGTCATCGGCACGACTGGACGCGCATTCTCTGGCGACCTCATTGGCCTGGGCGTTGGCCTGACGCTCAACCACGCCTTTCTACAGGAGACGCCCATCGAGCGGCGCAAAGGCATCGTCACTGACGAGTACCTGCGAACGAACACAGCGGATGTTTATGCGGCGGGCGATGTCGCTGAGTTCTATGATCCCATCCTCGGCGAGCATCGCACCCTGGGTACCTGGGACAATGCCCTCGCCCACGGACGCATCGCAGGCATCAACATGGCTGGTGGGCGCGAGGCTTATCTCGATGTCCCGACCCGCAGCAGCCCCATCTTCGACACGAATATCGTCGCGATGGGCCTCTTCGAGTTCACGGATCCTGCCATCGAGATCATCCAGCGGACGGCTCCCAGCGAACGTGGCGGCTCCGACTATCGCCGCTTCTTCTTCCGCGAGGACCGGCTCGTTGGGGCGGTCTTCCTCGGCAGCCCGAAGGGGCGCAAGAAGGTCGTCGAGCTGATTCGCGCGCAACTGGTCTATCGCACAGCGAGCGAACGCGAGGCGCTCTTCGACGTGCGCTAAGCCTTCCGCTTGTCGCCGCGTGGCATGCGCATAGCGAGCGTGATATCCCTGCGCCGTCTCTCGCATCTTCCTGCAACTTCCGGTGTCCTTGTGCTACGATGCGCGGGAAATCGGGCGCCGGAAACACAGCTCAGAGATAGCGCAGGGAGAATAGCTTTGCCACAGGATGATAGCAGCGCACTGCCAGAGGGTTACTTCGTCCGGCATGCGCTCGACCAGGATATCGCGCACATCCTGAGCCTCATCGCTGCGAGCGACGCCTCGTTTGGCGTCGCGCCGAGCGGCTTTAGCGCGCTGGTTGTGCGCGAAGGCTGGGAAAAACTCACTATCGAGAGTGACACCTGGTGCATGCTCGCGCCAGACGGCTCGCTGGCGGCCTATGGCGAGGTCACAGATTTCGGCTCTGGCAAGATCAGAGCCGACGGCTACGTCCACCCTGAGCATCGCGGCAAGGGGCTAGGGACTGCGCTGGCGCGGCGGATGGAGGCGCGCGCGCGTGAGTTGGTAGGGCAAACTCCCGACGGCGCGCAGGTCTCGCTCTCGAATGGCGTGTTGCAGCTCGATACGGCGGCGGCCGCGCTGCTGGAGCGAGATGGCTACATCATGAGCCGCATCTTCTGGGAGATGCGCATTACGCTGAGTGAGCCGCCAGCGGCGCCCACGCTGCCCACGGGCTTGCGCCTGCGCGCCTTCGTCCCTGGACAGGATGAGCGCGCCGTTTTCGATACCGTGGAGGCGGCGTTCGCCGACCATTGGGATTACGTCCCGCGACAGTTCGAGGAGTGGCTCGGCCACACGCAGCGCCCTGAGTTCGACCCTGCGCTCTGGCTGCTAGCGGAGACGGAGGACGGCGCGATTGCGGCTGTGGCGCTCGGAACGCTCCGCTCCGATCATGGCTTTATTGACGCCGTCGCCACCCTGCGCGCATGGCGCAAGCGTGGCCTGGCCAGCGCATTGTTGCGCGCGTCGTTCCGCGTCTTCTGGGAGCATGGCATGCGTGTTGTAGCGCTGAACGTTGATGCGCAGAATCCCACGGGCGCGACGCATGTGTATGAGGCGGCGGGCATGACGACCGCGATGAGCGCAGTCGTCTACCGCAAGATCCTGCGCGCTGGCGTGGATCTTGCCACGAGCGCGCAGACTGCCAGCGGAGACGCTCAGGCGTAGGCCTGGCCGTAGCGGCGCGCATCCCCGGGCAGGGATTGCGCGCGGGCGCCGCGCGCGACATCGTTGGGATAGCGCAGGCCGCGCAGGGGCAGCATGCCAAAGCGAATCTTCAGCGCGAGGATACGCTGCACTGACTGGTCAATGCGCGCGATGGTGATGCTCCCGTCGCTGATGGCGGCCTTGATCGCCGCGATCATCTGCTGCATGCTGTACGTATCATATGCGCCCTCCAGCAGATCGTCGCCTGCAATAATGGCCAGCACACCCGCCTGTGGGAGCGAGTAGCGTTCAGCGATGCCCTGCATATACAGGCTGTCTGTCATGACGACGCCGTTGTAGCCCAACTCCCCACGCAGGATGCCATTGACCATCAATGGCGAAAGCGTCGCAGGCATCGTGGGATCAACCGCATTGACCAGCACATGCGTCACCATGATCCTGCCGGGATTGTGCGAGAGCAGGGCGCGGAATGTGGCGAAGTGCTGCGATTCAAGCTGCGACATGGGCGCGTCAATCGTGGGAAGTGTGAGGTGTGGGTCGAGGGTGACATCGCCGATGCCGGGCCAATGCTTCAGTGTGGCGATGATGCCATGACTCTGGAGCGCATCCATGTAGGCTCCGGCGAAACTGGTCACGGTGGCTGGATCTGCGCCATACAGGCGTGTCGTCTCGATAGAGCCATTCGGCCCGCGTACATCCACGACTGGCGCAAGATCCGTGTTGATGCCCATAGCAATCATTTCTTGCGCCGCCTGGTCGCCTGCCAGCGTCGCATTGGCCACATCGCCGGTCGCGCCGAGATCCTGCGCGGAGGGCAGCGGCGGGAAGAAGTGATAGAAGCCCAGCCGATCTACCAGGCCGCCCTCCTCATCCATCGTCACCAGCAGCGGGATGGTGGCGTTGGCCTGGATGCTGGCGATATAGTCGTGGAGCTGCGTGGGATCCTGCATGTTCTTGCCGTAGATGATGAGCGCGCCTGCGTGCATGCCGATGACCATGTTAGCGATATCGGGCGTCCAGGTCTTGTAGTACGTCTCGATGAGGAACATCTGGCCGAGCTTCTCATCGAGCGTCATGCCAGCGACATCTTCACTGGCGCTCTGCTGGATGGCGACCTCTCGCTCGGCGGCGGTGAGCGTGTCAGAATAGTTGTTCGCGGGGAGCGCAGGCGCTGTCGCTGTGGCCGTGGCGCCTGGTGTGGCTGTCGCGCGCATGGACGCAGCGGGCGCGCGGCCCACCTGTGTCAATGTCACGACAACCACCAGCCCGCTCAACAGCGCGGCGCCCAGCGCCAGCGCGCCCCATCGTTTCTGCGTCGTGCGCATCCTGGCCGTCTCCTGTTTCCACTCAACATTCCTGGGCTGGACGCCGCGCATGGCTGCGCGTGTCGCATCCAGAGCCAATCACTATAACGCGCGATGGCCCTGGCTGGGGACGCTGGCGCCCCGTTCGCCTGGTTAGTGTAGCAATCGCGGCCTATATGGCGCTGTGAAATACGACCATTCAGCCGAAATGCTGGAACAGGATATAACTGTGCGCGCTAGCGGCTGGCGCGCTGGTATTGCGGCGGGAACGGCGCTGGATGGCGTAGCGCAGCAGCTGCTTCCTGCGTCCAATGTGGATTGCGTAGCATCGCCCGCGCCAGCGCCACCATATCGGCCTGACCAGAGCGGATGATCTGATCGGCCTGGGCTGGCTCGGTAATCAGGCCGACGGCGATGGTTGGGATCTCCGCCTCGCGCCGTACGCGCGCCGCCAGTGGCGTCTGGTAGCCGGGGCCAAGGGGGATATGCGCATGCGGCTCATTGCCACCACTTGAGCAGTCAACCGCATCCACGCCCTCGACCTTCAAGCGCCGCGCGAACTCGACGGTCTGATCGAGCGTCCAGCTTGGGCGTGAGGTGTCTTCGTCGAGCCAATCTGTGCCAGAGACACGCACGAAGAGCGGTAGGCGCTCAGGCCAGGCCGCGCGTACTGCCCGTACGACCTCCAGGGGAAAGCGCATGCGGTTCTCCAGCGAGCCGCCGTATGCGTCTACCCGCTGATTGCTGGCGGGCGAGAGGAATTGATGCAGGAGGTAGCCGTGCGCCGCGTGTAGCTCGATCAGCTCGAAGCCAGCCGCCAGCGCCCGCTCCGCCGCCTGCGCGAATGCCGCGACCAGCTCGCGAACGCCCTCGGTCGTCAGTGGCTCAGGCGTCTGGTAGCCTGCATCGAAGGGGATGGGGCTGGGACCGATGACCCGCCAGCCGATCTCTCCCGGCTCGATGGACTTGCCGCCCAGCCAGGGACGCTCCAAACTCGCCTTGCGCCCGGCGTGTCCAAGCTGGATGGCTGGAACAGCGCCCTGCGCGCGGATGAAGCGCGCCACACGAGCGAGCGGCTCGATCTGCGCATCCTCCCACAAGCCCAGGTCATAGGGGCTGATGCGCCCGCGCGCTTCTACACCCGTCACTTCCAGCGCGACAATGCCCGCGCCGCCTGTGGCGAAGCTGCCCAGATGGACAAGATGCCAGTCGTTCGCGCGGCCAGAGCGGTCATCCACGGAATACTGGCACATTGGCGAGACCATCACCCGATTACGCGCCGTCACCCCACGCAAGGGCATCGGCTCGAACAGATGCGCGGGTCGCGTCGTGAAGGTTCCCAGTCTGGGCTGTCGTTGCGCGGGGTCGCTGTGGCTCTGCTGGGAATTCTGCTCGTCTCTCGCCTCTGTCAGCACGGGTAGCCCTCTCTCATTTGTCGTTCAGCTCTCTCGAAATTCGATTATATGGAGCGCGCGCATCTATCGCCCACGCTGCGCTTTACAAAGTATAGCAAAGAATGGCAAGCCGCGAAATGGCGCCGCAGCCATGACCACACTTGCGTGGCAGGAGGCTTGCCTGGGCTGGGAGACTCATTCGACTTCTGTCACAAAAGCCATTCGATTGCTACTGGAGTGGTAGAATACGATTACGGCTTGACGAGCAAGACTGCGCGCCGGAAACGTACTCACTTTTCCACACACGCAATACCGCTTATCAAAATCCCTCAGTGAGGGGCAGGCGAAGGAGCAGATGCAATGATACCCCCTGCGCGCGATGCGCTTGACCGGATCGAGGGTGGATTGCTGGGCCTACTGATTGGCGACGCGCTCGGCGTTCCCTACGAGTTTCACGCAGCCAGCCAGATCCCTCCACAGGCAAGCATCGAGTATACCCCTCCGCCAGAGTTCCGGCGATCACACCACGTGGCGCCGGGAACCTGGTCGGATGATGGGGCGCTGGCGCTCTGCCTGCTGGCCTCGCTGCTCGCCTGTGGCCGATTCGATCCCGATGACCTGGGGCGCCGCTTCGTGAACTGGTCGGAGCATGGATATCTGGCGGTAGATGCCCGTGTCTTCGATATCGGAATCCAGACGAGTCAGGCGATTGCCGCGATCGCGCGTGGGGTGACACCGCTCCAGGCGGGATCCTCCGACGAGCATGCGCTGGGCAATGGCTCGCTCATGCGCGCGCTGCCGCTCACGCTCTGGAGCAGCGAGAGTGATGATACGCTCATCGCCGATGCGATGACACAGTCGCGGCTCACACATCGTCATTTGCGGGCGCAAGTCTGCTGTGCGCTCTATTGTCTCTGGGCGCGGCGTGTCGCGCAGGGGCAGCCGCAGCCCTGGGCGGATGCGGTGGCGACGCTGCGCAACCGCTGGCCCGCCGCTAGCGCTGAGCGTATCGAGCTGGACGAGCATATCCAGCCGGATGACGATTCGCCGGGCGATGGCCGAGGCTATGTTGTCACGACCCTTCGCTCTGCGCGCTGGGCGGTGGAGTCTACTGGGGACTATGCCAGCGCGGTGCGCGCCGCGATCAGCCTGGGCAATGACACCGACACGACCGCCTGTGTCGCGGGTGGGGTCGCGGGGCTACGCTATGGCGCGCAGGCAATTCCTGCGCGCTGGAGGAGTGAGCTACGTGGGCAGGAGCTGCTCGCGCCATTGCTCGATGGGCTGCGCGCGCGGGTCAGCGGGCAGTGAGGGTGAAACCACCAGCGAGGCGCAGGTAGCCATCTGAACTATCCAGGAACTGAATGCGCGAGGATGGCTGTAACCCAGCGGCGCTCACAGCGTAATACTTCACGATGGGACCGCAGGGAGGCGGCGCGCGGAGTGGTGGAGTCGCGCGCGTCTCACGGATCTCACCGGTACGCAGTGGGGCGGAATCCCCCGGAGGGTACATAGCGTGGACACTCGCTTAGACGGATCTCGGCACAATCTCCTGATAACGGTCGCGCTCATTTTGGTGAGCCTTTTTCTCCCTCTCATTGGGCATATTCTCTTGACGTATTTTATTGCCATAGACTATCTGACGCTTCCCGAAAAGGTCATCTGGATCATTGTGGTATGGGCGGTACCAGTGGTCGGCCCACTCCTCTATCTCCTGGTGGGTCAGCGTCGCAATCGCCTCTTTGGCGGGCATGCATGGGTTGATCGCCCACGCCCGGTATAAACGCGGGAGACACATACGTCGCGTGTGCTGCGGTGCAGCGGGGGGGGGGGGGGGGGGGCCCGCCGGGGGCAGGGGGGGG
>VFSW01002038.1_pt1 | contig 30655 bp, 25 predicted proteins | sample 5358111 | NCBI WGS metagenome assembly VFSW01 (sample SAMN11554181, study PRJNA540505) | mine drainage metagenome | isolation source: sediment from site ElyBrook_90M | place: USA: Ely Copper Mine, Vershire, VT | collected 2017 | reverse complement strand
TCGACCCGCAGTCAAGTTCCGCAAGAAAGCGTGCGTATCGGCCGCGCCCGACGTGTTCAAGGGCATGATGGTGGAAGCAACGCTGCGCGAATCCGACTTCCTCTACGAGAGGACGTTCGAGGAAGACTGGTCGAGCGTCTTCAAGTTCCTGCTGGCCTGGACGAATGACTGGGCGGCGGCGGAGGACCTGACCCAGGAGACCTTCCTGCGTCTATGGCGCAGCCGGGACCGGGTCGACTGGAGTGAGCCAGTCCTGCCGTGGCTCCTCGTGACCGGCCGGCGCCTCGCCACGGACAGATTCCGGGCGCTGCGTCGCCGCGTTCTCGGGACGCCGCCCCCATCCACCTTCGACGACTCACTTCACGACCGCTGGCTCGACGTCCAGGCTGCCATGGCCGGGCTGTCCGGACTCGAGCGAACCGCAGTGGTCATGACTCTGATCCTGAGCACGCCGACCGCGGAAACGGCCGAGCTGCTCGGAACGACTCCCGGTGCGATCAGAGCCGCGATCGCCCGCGCCCGGGAGAAGCTGGAGGACGCACGATGAGTCCCGTCCGCAAGAGCGACGCAGTTCTCAACGAGTGGCGCGCGGTCGCCGATCGGGCAGCTCGGCCGTCGCATGCTCCTCGCGGCAGCGCCTCGCGCTCACAGCTCCCGATTGGAATGGCGGCCCTGGCCGCGCTCCTGGTGGTGGCCGCGATACTCAGCGCGCGGGCCTTCGTCCCCAACGGACCGGCGTCCGGCGCGTCTCCCTCCGCGGTTCCGTCCGAATCGACCTCGGTCTCAGCCTCGGTCTCCGGCCGCCCGAGTCCGTCTAAAGTCCAGGCGACACCGTCCGCGAGCGAGTCGAGACTCCCGGGTGACACGAACGTCCCGACTCCAACCGCCACTCCAGGAGTGGTTTCCGGGACCGTCTTCACCACGCCCGGCGTCGCCGCCAGTTGGCGACAGTTCAGCTGGTCGCCGCTGGCGAGCGATAGTCCGCTCCTGTCCGGCCTGGAGATCATTCCGTGGCACGGCGGCTTCGTGGCGTACGGAGGACTCTCGAGCGGCCAGGCGTCGGACGTGTGGTTCTCGATCGATGGCCTCACCTGGACTCCGGTTCTCGAGGCGCCCAGCCTGGTTGTCGCCGCGGGTCCCAGTGGGCTGGTCGCCATCGCGAGCGACGCGAACTCCGCCCAGACCGTGTGGACCAGCATCGACGGGTCGCACTGGGTCGACGCCGGACAACCGCAGGGCGTCGCGACCGTGACGACCCTCGGCGGAACGTCGGCGGGTTTCGTCGCGGCGGCGTCGGGCCAGGCCGGAACCGGCAAATTCGCTTCCGGACAGTTCGGGATCGCGTACTCGCCAGACGGGATCCGCTGGACACCGGTGACCGTCGCGCCCGGACTGCAGTGGGACGAGTACGGACCCGCGGTCCAGTCGGGCAACGGCCGCTTCTTCATCATGGGAGGCCTGCCGGCAGGTGCAGCGCAGAGCCAGGGCGCCTTCCGCCTGGTGTCGTCGCAACAGGGCACCCCCGTCCTCTGGTGGTCCGACGACGGGCGCTCCTGGCATCGCGCGACCGGCGCGATCGGCTTCTACGGCTCACGCATCGATTTCGGGCAAGACGGGATGATCCTTCACAGCGGGACGCGGTCGATACCGGGCGCAACCGCGGTGTCGCTTTCCACGGACGGAGGCAAGACCTGGCAGGCTGAGTCCGCGTTCAGCCCCCTGGGCGAGACAGTCTGCGGTCAGGGCGAATGCAGCCCCGGACCTGACGGCGACATCGCCTCGAACGGGACCCTCTTCGTCGCCCTCAAGAGCGACGGCCACGCCTGGACTTCCTCGAACGGGAAGAGCTGGACGCCGATCCCATGGGTTTCCTCGACGCGGTCCTTTCCGCTGACCGTCTGGCCTCGCGGGGTGGTGGTGGGTGACCGATACGGCGCCGCGAAGTAAGCCGCGCGCCTCAGTCGATCGAGGGCAGCCCCGGCGGGCCGGCCAGGGCGGCAGGCACGGACTGCGGTTCGCCGCCGTCCAGATCGGACCGGCCCGATTGCCCCGATCGGCCTGAGTCGCCGCCAATTCGGACTCCGCCTCGCAGGACCGCGACCGCGGCGACCGCTTCCGCCCCGATCGTGACCAGACCGTTCATCAGCAACGCCGCCGGCGTTCCCCACACCCCGCCGAGGCCGCCCGTGAGGCCGTTGCCGAACGGAGTAGACCCGGCAAAGACGGTGGTGTAGACGCTCATCACGCGCCCTCGCAACGGCCCCGGCACTGTTATCTGGACGAGCGAGTTGGCGCTGATGGCGGTGGCGATCGCGCCCAGCCCCGCGAAATAGACCGCGGTGGCCGCGATCGGGAACGACGAGGTCCCCGCCAGCACGATCTCGGAGACGCCGAGGATCAAGCCCCCGCCCACCAGGACCCGTAGCCGAGGTCGGCTGAGCATCGCCACGACGAGCGCGGCGGTCAGCGCCCCGGCACCCATGGAGGCGTAAAGGATCCCGAAGCCGGACGGTCCGGCGTTCAGTACCCCGGCCGCCATGACCGGCAGCACCACGTTGAAGTTCATCCCGAAAGTGGAGACGAGGCCGATCACGGTGATGGCAAGCAGGACCACCGGGGTCTGCCATACGTATCGCAGCCCCTCGCCGAGGCCCGCACGAACCGCGCCGATCGAGCGCGGGATGGCCAGGCGGGCCGCCGGCATCAGCTCGCTCTCCCGCATCGCCAGGAGGCCGATGACGACTGCCCCGTAGCTCAGCCCGTTGAGAATGAAGCAAAGCGCCGTGCCGAGGAGGGCGATGAGGATGCCGCCGAGCGCCGGGCCGACGATGCGCGCGCCGTTGAAGACGGCCGAGTTCAGGGCGATGCCGTTGGCGATGTCGTCCGTACCGACCATCTCGACCACGAACGACTGCCTCGCCGGCATGTCGACCGTGTTCACCAGCCCGAGCAGGAACGCGAGCAGGAACACGTGCCAGACCTGGACGGCGTTGAAGTACACCAGCCCACCAAGGATCAGGGCCAGGATTCCGGCCGCGAGCTGGGTTCCAATCACCGTCCGGCGCTTCGGCCAGACGTCGACGATGATCCCGCCGAAGAGGCCGAGGACCAGTACGGGCAGGAACTGCAGCGCTCCGAGCACCCCCAGGTAGACGATCGCCTGGTCCTTACCGACCAGGGTCACGAGCAGCCAGCCCTGGGCCACCGTCTGCATCCAGGTTCCCGTGACGGAGATCAGCTGGCCGAAGAAGAACAAGCGGAAGTTCCTGTGCCGCAGCGCCCGGCCGGCGGCCAGAAATCGGACGCGTCCCCCGAGGATCATCGAGCGCTACCGCTCTCCGCCACGACGCGGCTCGTGTCGCCCTCGTACGAGCGATGCTCGCCGCGCATCATCGAGACGACAGCACCGAGAGCGCTGAATCCGACTCCGGCCAGGAACGCGATGTGCAGGGCGTTCATGAACGGCGCGAGGCTGATCCCCTGCCCGCCGATCTGCGACCCGGAGAAGATCGCGACCATGACCTTGGGATCCATCGAACTGGTCACGAGGCCGATCGCGAGCGCGATCGACACCACGAAGCCCGACTGCATCAGCATCATCCGCATCCCCGCGCCGACGCCCCGCTTGTTCGGCGGCACCACGCCCATCACGGCGCTCGTATTGGGCGAGTTGAAGATGCCAGAGCCCGCGCCGACGATCAACTGCCAGAGCGCGACCTGCCAGTAGGGCGTGTCGGTTCCGAGCGTCGCGAGGCCGAGCAGGCCGATCGCGGTGATCACCATGCCGCCCGTCGCCAGCGCGCGCGAGCCGTAGCGGTCGGCGAGGATGCCGCTGATCGGCGACAGGACGACCAGGCCGATGGCCAGCGGAGCGAGCATGATCCCGGCCGTGACCGGATCCTCGCCCCGCGCACCCTGGAAGTAGAAGACCAGCAGGAACAGGACGCCGTTGCGGGCGATCGCGTTGAGGAAGCCCGTCAGGTTGCCCATGGCAAACAGGCGGTCCTGGAAGAGCGTGAGATCGAGCAAGGGGGCGTGATGGTGCAGCTCGACCCACAGGAAGATCGGCAGCGCCACGACGAAGCCCAGAATCCCGCCGATGACCCACCAGGTCGTCCAGCCGTAGACGCCACCGAACGCGAGGGCGGTCATCAAGCCCATCAGGCCGACGAAGTACAGGATCGAACCTATCCAGTCGATCTCGACGTGCCGATCCCGATGCGATTGCTCCACGAGGATCAGGGCGGCCGCCAGGGCGCCGACCAGGCCGATAGGGACGTTGAACCAGAAGATCGCCCGCCAGCCGAAGCTCGTCAGCCAGCCGCCCAGGATCGGGCCCATGATCGCCCCCGCGCCGACGACCATCGAGTTGATGCCGAGCGCTCGCCCCAGCTCCATCCGCGGAAACGCGTCCGTGACCAGGGCAGTGGCATTGGCCATCAGCAGCGCGCCGCCGACTCCCTGGACCAGGCGCCACAGGATGAGCTGCTGCGCGTTCGGCGCGAAAGCGCAGGCGATCGACGCGAGCGTGAAGATGACGAACCCGAGGGTGTAGGAGCGAGCCCGGCCGAACATGTCGGCGACCCGGCCGGCGTTGAGGACCAGCACGGTCGCGACGAGCGTGTACCCGACGACGATCCAGAGCAGGCTGAAGATGTCCGTCTTGAGGTCGCGCAGGATGTCGGGCAGGGCGATGACGAGGGTTCCGGAGGTGAGCGAGGCCATGAGCGCCCCGACGCTCGTCACCGCCAGGACCCACCAGCGGTACGACGGAGCCGAAGCGTCGACCAGGCGTCCGGCCGGATTGGCCGTGCCGAGCGCCTTCATCGGGCTGCCTCCAGCGGACGCGAGGGCACGTCCGGCAGGTCCGTCGTAGATGCCGGCCCCTCACCGGTCTCGGCGCCGAGAGCTTCGATCTTGCCGTTGGTGCGGCCCAAACGGGCTTCCGCGTCGTCGACCATTGCCTGAAGCCGCTCGATCTTGCCGCGCAGCATCTCGATCTGGTGCCGGTAGCGAGCGGCGCGGTCCGTGAGGATCTGGAGCCGGGCCGCCGGATCGGTGGTGGCGTGGTAGGCCGCGTGGCCGCGCTCCCGGGCCGCCTCGTCTTCGAGCAGCTGGGCTATCTCGCCGAGCGAGAAGCCGGCATCGTCGCGAAGGCCCTTGATGAACTTGAGCCGCTCGACGTCGGTTTCGTCGTAGAGACGGTAGTCGCCCTCGGACCGGGCCGCGGGCTTGAGCAGACCCAGCTCTTCGTAATAGCGAACGGATCGGGGCGTGAGCCCGACTTCCGCGGCCGCCTCCTGGATGCGGAGGAGACTGGTTTGGACGCCCGACGGCGTCCCCTTCTCAACGGTCATTGCGGCATGCTACCGCAACCTTGCCGTTTACGTGAAAGTACGGGTTTGCCGGCCCGCGGCAAACCCGGCAGGGGCCGCCGCCCCGCATGGCACCAATTTGCAACCGAGTGACATCCGGATAATGGATCGGGTGGCGACTTGGGGACGACGGCTGCGGCTATGATCTGGCTGCGGGCGAGACAGTCTCTGGACGCCCGAGCACTCGGTGGAGGAGGAGGCCGCAAGCCTGGCGGCGCGCCCGGTGCAGGCTGGTGCACCGGACCGAATCGCCCGGCGTTGCTGTCCGGAGCGACTCGGGCCGTGAAGCGACACGGTCCGGAATTCCATTCACCGCCGCTGCCGGCCCGCGTCCGATGAGCCTGCCTGTCACACGCGTGCCCGCGAAGAACCGCCCCAGATCCGGCCCGACCGTCACGACTTGGGAAAGGGATCGAACCGGTGAACCTTCGCACACCCAACGCCAACGAGGTAACGGGCTCAGTCAACCGCTCACGAAGCGTCGTTCCGATGTCGGGCCTGTGCACGGCCTGCCACGACGGCTGCACAGGGGGCTGCGAGCTGTTCCTGGCTACGATGCGCGGCCGCGAGCTGCTGTACCCGCAGCTCTTCGGCGAGATCACGGCAGGCGCCGACAAGAACTATCCGATCGACTACTCCCACCTGAACATTCAGGGCTATGCCGTGGGCGCCGACGGACTGCCCGAGGGAGTCGAGCCCGGTCCGGACACCGCCCTCTTCCCCAGGGTGAACACCGAGACCGAATACGGCCGCGAGAAGAAGGTGAAGATGAAGGTGCCCGTCTTCACGGGCGCCCTCGGCTCCACGGAGATCGCCCGCAAGAACTGGGAGCACTTCGCCGTCGGCGCGGCGATCTCAGGCGTGACTCTGGTTTGCGGTGAGAACGTCTGCGGGATCGACCCCGGCCTCGAGCTCACGGCCGGAGGCAAGGTGGCCAAATCCCCGGAGATGGATCGCCGCATCGAGACCTACCGCCGCTATCAGGGCGACTTCGGCGAGATCCTGGTCCAGATGAACGTCGAGGACACGCGCCTCGGCGTGGCGGAATACGTCCTCAACAAGCACGGCCTCCAGACGATCGAGCTCAAGTGGGGCCAGGGCGCCAAGTGCATCGGCGGCGAGATCAAGGTCAAGTCGCTCGACCGCGCACTCGAGCTGGCTCGCCGCGGCTACGTGGTTCTGCCCGACCCGACCATCCCGGACGTCCAGGCTTCCTACCATGACGGCGCCATCCGCGAGTTCGAAAGGCACTCCCGCCTGGGCTTCGTGACCCGCGAGAGCTTCCTGGCCGAATGCGAGCGACTGCGCGGCGTTGGCTTCGAGCGGATCACGCTCAAGACCGGCGCGTACTCGCCGGTCGAGCTGGCGATGGCGATCCGATACGGCGCCGAGGCGGGCATCGACCTCCTCACCATCGACGGCGCGCCCGGCGGCACCGGCATGAGCCCGTGGCCGATGATGAACGAGTGGGGCGTCCCCTCGATCTACCTCCACTCACTCGCCTATCAGTACTGCAAGCAACTCGAGGAGCGGGGCATCCGCCCGCCCGACATCGCCTTCGCCGGCGGCTTCTCCACCGAGGACGGCGTCTTCAAGGCGCTGGCGATGGGCAGCCCGTATGTCAAGGCGGTCTGCATGGGCCGCGCCCTGATGATCCCGGGCATGGTCGGCAAGAACGTCGGCACCTGGTTCGAGGAGCAGAAGGTGCCGCGGCTCGTCCAGAAGTACGGGACTCGCGTCGAGGAGGTCTTCGTCTGCTGGGAAGAGCTGCGGACCTACTACGGCGACGCCGTCGCGGAGCTTCCGCTCGGCGCCATCGGCATCTTCACCGTGGTTCAGAAGCTCCAGATCGGGCTCCAGCAGCTGATGGCTGGCAGCCGCAACTTCAGCCTCGGCACGATCGGGCGCAACGACCTCATGTCGCTCACCGAGGAATGCGCGAAGGTGACCGGCATTCCCTACGTGATGAACGCCTACGCCGACGAGGCCCAGGCGATCCTGGAGTCGTAGCCTCCGCGCGGTTTCCGTGCGGTTCATACGGGCCGGGGCGGTTCGCGCCGCTCCCGGCCTTTTGATTCCGGGTCGGGAGTCGTGTCGCAGTGACACGCTAGGTGGCACGGCAGCCTGTCATGATTCGGGCATGGAGACAGCCCGCCTGGTCCCGCTCCCGTCGCAGTCAAGCCGCCAGCCGATCGTCCGCGTCGAGTCGGACAGGCTCGTCGTCGAGCATCTGTCCTTCGACGACGCCGCGCTGGTTGCGTTCGTCGCCGAACGTCCCGCCGAGGAGCGGGCGATGCTCGTCGAACGGGCGCTGCGCGTCGGCCTCACCGCGATCCAGAGCGTCGGCGTCACCGTCAATGTGGATGCGGTCCGCGCCGAGTTCCAGGGGCTGCTCCGCCAGACGGAAGCGGCCAACGAACGCGCTGCCACCGCGCTGGACACGCTCCTCCGCCAGAACTTCGCCGACGGCGAGGGCCGGCTGCCCCGGACGCTGGAGAAGTTCCTCGGCGACAAGGGCCAGCTGCGCGGTTTCGTGGACGAGCTCTTCGACGAGGCCAAGCGGGACAGCGCGATCGGCCGGATGAAGGTCCTCCTTGGCAGCTACTTCGACGGCGACGCTTCGCGCCTTGCCCAGCTGCTCGACCCCACGCGGATGGGCTCGCCGCTCCACCAGTTCCGCGTCGAGATCGCGGACGGTTTCGCCAAGGTCAACGAACGGCTGGCCGCGATCGAGGCTGCCGGAGCCGCTCGAGCCTCGGAGCGGGCGAAATCCTCGGCCAAGGGTGCCGATTTCGAGGGTCTGATCGAAGGCATGCTCGGCGAGCTGGCCCGCGGGTCCGGAGACCTGCTCGAACGGACCGGAACGGAAGCCGGAGCAATGGCGGCCTCCAAGAAGGGCGACTTCGTCCTGACACTCAATTCGGAGGCGACCGCGGGCTGCGAGCTCCGCCTGGTCGTCGAGTGCAAGGACCGTTACGTCTCCGGACGGGCCATGCGCGACGAGCTCCGCGAGGCCAAATCGAACCGCGACGCGGCCGTCGCCGTGGTCGTCTTCACCCCGGCCCACGCCCCGGCCGGCATCGCCCCCTTTGACGTGAGGGCGGGCGACGTCTACTGCGTCGTCGATCCGGCCGCGCCCGAACCGGCCACCCTGGAGGCCGCCGTCCGGCTGGCACGCCTGCTGGCGATGCAGACGCTCAAGGACCATGACGTGGAGGTGGACGCGGCCGCCGTGACCGCCGCCCTGAGCGGCGTGCGCGAGCAGCTCGAAACGCTCCGCGCCCTCAAGGTCACGCTCACCTCGATCGGCACCAGCGCCAAGGACGTCTACGCCGGCCTGGATCGCCTGCGCGACGGCATCCTCGCCCGCCTCGCCGAAGCGGAGGCGGAGCTGCGCCGGCGGTAGTCCGCGGCCCGCACCAGATCGGCGGCCGGCGCAACGCCCGGTCATCCCTCTCGACTTTCTGAGCGTGAGCGATATGCTCGCGGTTCGCGGCTCGCCCGAGAAAGAGCCGCGTCGCGAGGTGTTTCGATGGCGCGATCGATGTGGAAGGGGGCCATCCAGTTCGGCCTGGTGACCATCCCGGTCAAGATGTATCTGGCGACGGAGTCGAAGGGTGTGAGCTTCAACATGCTCCACAACACCTGCCACTCCCGGATCCAGATGAAGACCTACTGCCCGGTCGATGACGAGTACATCGAGCGCAGCGACACCGTCCGCGGCTACGACCTGGGGGGAGACCAGTACGTAGTGGTCACCGACGAGGACCTCGCGTCGGTGCCTCTCAAGACGGTTCGGTCGATCGAGATCGAGCAGTTCGTCCCGGCGGACGACGCTTCGGCCTCGACTCGCTTCATCAAGCAGTCCTACTACCTGGAGCCCGAGCCGATCGCGCGCAAGGCTTTCTACCTGCTCAAGCAGACCCTAGCCGAGAAGGGTCTGCGGGCCATCGGCAAGATCGTGCTGCGAGATCGAGAGCAGCTGGTCGCCCTCGACCCGTTCATGAACACGGTGATGCTCTCCACGCTCTACTGGCCGGACGAGATCCGGAACGTCGGCGAGCTTGCCCTCCCCGAGAACGACGTCGAGATCAAGCCGGCCGAGAAGGGCATGGCCGAGCAGCTCGTGGCGGCGATGACGGGCGAGTTCGACGCCAACCAGTACCGCGACCAGTATCGCGAGGCGCTTCTCAAGATCATCGAGGCGAAGGCGGCCGGGCAGCAGGTCGCGGCCCCGGCCCCCGCCCCGGCGTCCGGAGTGACGGACCTGATGGCGGCGCTCGAAGCCAGCGTCGCCGCGGCGAAGGCGGGCCGGGCCGCGGCAGGTGGCGCCGAGGCCGAGCCGGAACCGATCGCGGCCGGCAAGTCCCGCAAACCGGTCGCCGTGGGGCCCGGCAGGCCCTCGCGCCGGCAGCCCGCCGAAGCCGAACAAGAGGAGCGCGAGCCGGAGGCCGTTCCGGCCCGAAGGCGTCGGGCGTCGTAAGATTCCCCTCGTGGTTCGATCTCATGGAGCGGAATCCGCGGCTCCGAGAAGAGGCCCGCGGCGGGATCGACTGGAGGATGCGATGAGGTTCCTGGTGGGCTCGCGCCTGATCGATCAGGACGTCGGCTAACTTCTATTGGCAGCCCGCGCCTGCGACCGCGTAGTGATCGATGCCGGCGCCGGCGACGGGCACGAGGTATTGGGCCTGGCGAGGCGAAACGCCCGAACGCTGGCAATTGCGGTGGAGCCCGCCGCATCGAGCCTGAGAGATGCCGCCCGACGTGCGGCGGCGAGGCCGCCGAGAGGCGGTTGCCCTAACGCGATCTTCGTCGTTTCTGCCGTCGAGGCGTGGCCGGACGAAGCCCGCGGCCTGGCGGACCTGGTCACGGTTCACTATCCGTGGGGCTCGCTGCTGCGAGGCGTGGTCGGGGCCGACCGCCTCGTGCTCGACGGACTGGCTCGTATGCTGGCGCCGGGCGGTCGCCTCGAGGCGCTGTTCTCGATCGTGGAACGAGACGGCGTCGATCTGCCCTGCGCCGAGGTCATCCGAGAGGCATACCGGAACGCCGGCCTGAAGCTGATCGAGCATCGACCGGCCACGTCCGAAGAGATCGCGGCGGCGCCCTCGACCTGGGCTCGACGACTTGGGGCCGGGCGGGCTCGCCCGGTCTGGCGGATCGTCGCCGTGCTAGATTCCACTGCCTGACATGCCGTCGCTCGAGGAGGAAGAGGTGGGATCGGGCCTGCTGGTCACGGCCGGATTCATGAGCCTGGCAGTCGCCCTGTTCCATGTGGTCGCGGCGTTCGTCCCGAGGCTTCAGCGCAGCTTCGGCGCGCCCGAGAGCCTGATCGCGGCCGGCCCGCTGGCCATCGGTGTCGCGTGCTTCGCCCTCACGGCGCTGTTCTCGATCTGGGCCGCCTACGCGTTCTCCGGCGCGGGCTGGCTACCGAATATGCCGTTTCTCGGCCTCGCCCTGCTCGCCATCGGCGCCGTCTACGCGCTTCGCGGCACGCTGCTGGGACCACAGCTTGTCGCGGTCGCCGGCCGGTGGCCCCGCGACATCCAGACCGAGCCGCAGCACCTGGTCTCGTCTGCCGTTTCGCTGACCATCGGCCTGGTCTATCTCGCCGGAACCCTGGTCTCGTGGTCGGAGCTGGGCGGATGAACGACGCCCCGCACCCCTGGCCGCTCTTCGACCTGCGGATCAGGACGCCCCACCTCGAGTTGCGCCTGCCCACCGACGACGACCTGATAGCGCTCTCGAAAGTGGTCGGAGCCGGCATCGCGGACGCGGACCGGACCGTCTTCCTGGTTCCGTGGCATCGACTCCCCTCCCCCGCGCTCGAACGCCAGTTCCTGCAGCACTGGTGGCAGAACCGCGGCAGCTGGAACCCGGCGAAGTGGTCGCTCGGCCTCGCGATCGTAGAAGACGGGCGGCCCATAGGCATGCAGGACATCATCGGGACGGACTTCGCCGTCCGCCGTGTCGTCCAGTCGGGCAGCTGGATCGGGCGCGAGTTCCAGGGTCGCGGCTTCGGAACCGAAGCCCGGGCGGCGATTCTGGGGCTGGCCTTCGACGGGCTCGGCGCGGAGGCCGCGGAGTCCGGCTACCTGGCGGGCAACGCCGCGTCGGCTCGGGTGTCGGAGAAGCTCGGCTATCAGCTACTGTCCGAAGAGGTCCTCGCGATCGAGGGCAGGCGAATGGTCGAGGTCAGGGTTCGCTGCACGCCTCAAACCTGGCGGCGCGACCTGGTGCCGGTCACGATCGAAGGCCTGGAGCCCTGCCTGCAGCTATTCGGCGTCGGCGAGCTCTCGCCACAGGAGTGGGCGACGTTCTAGACAGCTCGGCGGCCGGCGAGGTCAGACCAAGGCGGCGCCGAGGACCGGAGCGAGCGCACTCCGACGTGCGTGAGCGAGGACCAGAGGCGCCAACGCAGGGATGGCCCGCCCGACGCCGAGCTGCTAGCGGTCGCCGGCGCGACGGCCTACCAGCCACCAGGCAAATGGGAATATGCCGGCGGCGATGCCGAGCTTGATCGCGTCGCCGATGACGAACGGCAGGAGGCCCTTCTGGACTGCGACCTCGGGCGAGAGCTGGGCCGCGTAGGCGAGCCAGGGCACCGCGATCAGGTAGATCGTGGCCTCGCCGATGATCATCGCCCCTATGGCGCCGCCGATGTGCCTGTCCCAGCCGTTCTCGGCCAGCCAGCCGACAACGGCGCCGGCGAACAGGAAGCTGACCAGGTAGCCGCCCCGTACCCCCAGGACGATCCCCGTGCTCCCGAAACCAACGATGTTGTGGAGCCCCTGGGCCTGGCCCGCATACACCGGCAGGACGAGCCCGAGCAGCAGGTACAGCAGAACGGATAGCACGCCGCGCCGCAGCCCCAGCGCGCCGCCAACGAGCAGAACTGAGAGCGTCTGGCCCGTGATCGGGATCGGGTTGTTCGGCAGCCAGACGGAGACGTTGGCGGTCAGGGCGATGAAGAATGCGCCGGTGACTATCAGCGCGATGTGCCGCAGACGAGCGCTCAGCCGCTCCCCGATCCGGATCGGTACGAGGAAATCGCCGATGGTTATGCCACGCTCGGATGCCGGCAGACGGTGCAAATGCGGGGTCGCGAGCATGAATCGGGGTCCCTTCGAACGGGTTTGACCCGAAGCTCCTCCGCTCCAGGTGCCGGGAGTGTAGCAAACACGGCCGCGAAAGCGGTATGCCAGCGAGGTTAACGCTCGACCGCCGCCACGCCGGCTGCCACGCGCGGAGACGACCCGAAAGCCACGCGACGGCGCCGCGGATCAACCCGGGGGCTACTCGTGCTGGAGCGCCCGAGCAAGCGAGACCCGGCTCGCCACTCCCGCCGGATAGATCGCCGCGGCCATGCTGATCAGCACTCCGAAGACGAGCACCAGACCCAGTGTCGTCCACGGCGGGTCGAAGACCAGGCCGAATCCTCCGCTGGAGCCCAACACCAGGACGGCGCCGACGAACATGCCGACGAGCACCCCCACGATCGAGCCGAAGATGCCTAACATGCCGGCTTCGACGACCACCATCCCCCACACCTGCCGGGCCGTCATGCCGGTCGCCCGCAGCACGCCGATCTCTCGGACGCGTTCGAGGACGCTCATCGAGAGCGTGTTGACCATGCCGAGGCCCGCGACCAGGACGGCGATCAGGGCCAGCGCGTCGAGCAGGCGGAAGATGCGATCGAGCGCGTCACCGACCGTCCCCTGGACTCGATCGAGGTCGTTCGGTTCGAGGGCGTACTGCATCGCCTCGGCGTCGAATGCCGGCCGTGCGGTCGCCTCCTGGCCGGGGGCGTATCGGACGGCGAAGAAGTCGGCGCCGGTCACCCCGAACTGCGAAAGGGCGTCGGGCCAGCCGATCAGGATCGCTTCCTCGGACTCGGAAGGAATCGAGTGGGCCACGATTCCGACGATCTTGAGGGTCGTCTCGGTGGGGCCGGTGGCGAAGGCGAGCGTGTCTCCGACGGCCATCGGCGGGGACGCCTGATTGGCGAGTGACTGGGGCACGATGACCGAACCGCCGTCGTCGAGCGCGGCCAGGGCCGTGGTTCGGTCGCCGCTGACGAATACCAGCCGGCCATCCTTGAGGTAGTCACGGCCGACGATCGCGGCGGCTTCCTGGCGCAACCCGCCGAGCGGCACGCCGAAGAGGCCGATGGGCGACACGGACTCCACGCCCGGCGCGCCCGCCAGCTGCTCCCGAATCGGATCGGTGGTGGCGACCGGGCGGATCGAAGTCAGGAGCTCGCTGCCGGGGATCGTCTCGGCGAGCCAGCTGGCTCCGATGCGTCGAATGTCGGTGGCGGCTGTCGAGAGCGCGACGACCATCGCCAGGCCAACGACCAGCGCCCCTGCAGTCAGGGTGGTCCGGCTTCGATCGCGAGTGAGCGAGCTGCGGGCCAGCCGTTCCTCGTTGCGGAAGATCCGGAAAGGAATCCCGGCCAGCCGCAGCGTGGGGCCGAGCAGCAGAGGCACCACGAGAACCACCAGGAGCAGCACGCCGTAGACCGCGAACGGGCCCCACAGGCTCGAGATGCCCGAGGCGACGGCGCTGCTGCCGGTGCCGCCGGTTGGACTCGGCCACAGCGCCAGGGCCGCGATGGCGAGCACGCCGAAGACCACGACCAGCCAGCGGAGTCGGGCCGCGCCGACGCCGGTTCGAGACGGCGCACGCCGCAGCGCCTCCGCCGGGGCGATCCGGCCGGCCCGCCAGGCCGGTTCCAGCGAAGCGGCCACAGTCACTATCAGCCCGATCGCGATCGCAAGCAGAACCGCGCTCGGGGAGAGCGTCGGAGCGGCCAGCGTCAGCGGCCCCGTGGATCGGACCCAGCCGAGAGTGAGCCCGGCAAGGCCTATTCCCGCCACGACTCCCACGATGGACCCGACGACGCCCAGGGCCGCGGCCTGGAGCAGGACGAGCGACATGATCTGCGATCGGGTCGCGCCGGCCGCGCGGAGAAGGCCCCACTCACGCCAGCGCTCCGAGACCGTCATCGAGAGCGTGTTGAAGATGAGGAACGCGCCGGCAAATAGGACCACCGCGGCGACGAGCAGCAGCGCGCTGCGGAAATCCGCCATCTCGTCGCGAAGAGAGGCCGCGATGTCCGACTGCCGCGAGAGCATGTACGGCTCGGTGGTGATGCTCTGCTCGAGCTCGATCACCAGCTGGTCGGCGCTGACGTGCGCGCCCGCTCCAAGGTCCACGCGAGTGACGCCGGTGGTGTCGAAGAGCGTCTGGGCGGAGCCGAGCGTCGTCATGACCAGCCTGCCCTGGGCATCGGGCAGCGAGCCGTCACCCGAGAGGATGCCCACGATCTCGAACGGCTGCGGACCCGCGGCCACCGTGCCGCTCAGGGTGATCGAGCCGCCGAGCTTGAAGCCCTCCTGGGCTGCCAGCGTCTCGGTTATCAGAGCCTTCTGGACGTCGGACGCGGTGAGGAGCCGGCCGGAGGCCAGCGGCATGTCGTGGAGCTTGGGCTCGGCGACCGGATCCACTCCGAGGACCGTCACGGGGCTGGGCAGGCGCTCCGAGGCGGTCTGGTTCAGGCCGGCGGCCAGGTACGTCTTGCGCTGCAGCGCCGGAGCGGCAACGGAGATTCCATGCGCCTCCTCTATGGCCGTCACTGTCTCCGGGGCGAGCCCGCGTTCCTCGAGCGCCTGGACGCGCAGGACGGCGTGGCCTATTTCGTCGGCCGCGGCACGATCCACGGCGGCGTCCATGGTCGCGCCCGCGGACAGCGAAGCGAACAGGACCGCCACTCCGAGCGCGATCCCGGCGCCGGTGAGGATGCTCCTGAGCGGCTGGGCTCGAAGGCTCCGCCAGGCCAGGGACGATAGGCGCCGCATGAGGCTAGAGGCCCAGCTGGGCGAGGCGGGCGATCAGAGGAGTTGGATCGCTGTCCTTTCGCCGTCCCAGCGTGATCTCGTCGCGGATCTGGCCGTCGCCGATCACCAGGACCCGATCCGCGTGGGCCGCGGCCCGGGCGTCGTGCGTGACCAGGACGATGGTCTGGCCGAGCTCGTCGCAGGAGCGCCACAGCTCGTCGAGAATCTCGCCGCCGGTGGCGTAGTCCAGGTTCCCGGTTGGCTCGTCCGCGAGCAGGATCGCGGGGCCGGTCACGAGCGCTCGAGCCAGGGCGACCCGCTGCTGCTCTCCGGCCGAAAGCTGATCGGGCCGATTGTCCTCGCGGCCCACGAGATCCACGAGGGCCAGGACTTCCTTGATCCGCCTGGCGGCGTCGCCGTGCCGGGGATCCGTGCCCGCGATCGTGTACGGCAGAGCCACGTTCTCGTAGACGTCGAGAAGCGGAATCAGATTGAAGAACTGGAAGACGAAGCCGGTCTTCTCTCGTCGCAGCCGGGTCGCCTGGGTGTCGCTGAGCCGGCTCACGACCTCGCCGTCGAGGACGACTTCACCGGTGGTCGGCCGGTCCAATCCGCCGAGGAGCTGGAGGAGCGTGCTCTTGCCCGAACCCGAGGGACCCATCAGGGCCACGAATTCGCCGCGGTGGACGCTCAGGCTGACTCCGCGAAGGGCGTCCACGGTATGGTCGCCCAGCTTGAAGCGCTTGGTCAGATTCCGCGCCTCGAGGATCGTCCCGTCCGGTCTGGTCTTGTTCGTCATCTGTCCGACTGGCTGTGGCTGGCGGGTAGCCTGCTCGGTGGATGCAGGCAGCACGCCGGCAGTGTAGCGACCGCGGTCGGTAGCGGGCACACCTCGATGGGGGCCCCCGAATTCACCATTCGACGCAGGCGGCGGTCGGGAGAGATAGACCCCGGAGGACGGCCGCGGAATCGGGCCGAACAACTACCAGCCGAACAGGCCGCCAAAGAGCCAGTGGAACAGCGAGTCCACGGGTCCCTGCGAGACCGGCTTCTCTCGGACCCGCAGCGTGCCACCCTGTTCGAACGTGTTGGGACCGATCGATGGCGTCGGCGTGGGAACCGGAGTCGGAGTCGCCGTCGGCGTCGGGGTGGCCGTGGGCGTTGGGGTTGCGGTCGGTGTCGGAGTCGGCTTCGCGGTCGGCTTCGCCGTCGGCCTGGCAGTCGGCTTCGGCTTGGCCGGAGCGGGAGTCGTGACCGGGGAGGGTTGCGAGACGCTCACACCGCACGGGATCGAGAAGAGCACCGCGTAGAGCTTCCTGCCGTCCGCGGCTTTATACGCGCCGACGCCCATGCGAGCCCACGTCCCCAGGATGTTCGCTCGGTGAGTCGGGGAGCCCATGAAGGCCGTCTCGATCCGGGTCGTCGCGACGTCGTCGCCGTACGAGCTCAAACCGATGTTCTCGCCCGCGACCTTGTAGCAGTACCCGTCCTTGGTCATGTACGCGAAGACCATCTGGTTGTCGGGCGGGATCTGGTGCGAGAAGTAGTTGCGCTCGGCCATGTCCTGGGCGCGCCACTCCGCCTCCTTGTGGAGGTAGGTGTCGTTGACGAGGGCGTTGAGGCCGGCGGAGGCGCGGTCCTGGTTCGTCAGAGAAAAGAGGAGCTGCTCGTCGGCGGGGCTGAACGAAGAGATGCTCCAGCCCAGAACCGGACTCGCGGTCACCAGAACGGCAAACACGGCGAGTACGAACGAGAAGCCTGCGAGTCGCTTTCTGCTATGCGACGCAGGCACATGAGTCGAGAAGAGGGTTCTGCCCAGCATTTTCGGCGATACCCCGGTGCCTGTTTTGAGTTGTGCACTCAACTTAGGACCGGTTAGCCCCCGCGACAGCCCGCTCGCTCGTCCCTGAGGGCGGGTGCGCTCGTACCCTGGAAAAATGCGCTGGATTGAGGGTAAATCCGACTAAAGTCCGGGCGATTTCTGCCGGGGGTGCCCTCTTCGGGTAGGTCCGGGCGGGTTTCGGCCGATTCGGTGGCTTCGAAGGGCCCCGCAGGACCGAAGCAGCCGGCTCAGCCGCTCAGCGGAAGACGCCCACCGAGCGCTGCCAGGCGGCCACGAGCTCCAGCGCCCGAGGCAGGTAGTCGCGAACCTGCGTCCAGCCGTGAGGCACGCTCGCGGCGATTACGGAATCCGGGTATCCGGCCCGGGCCAGGACGTCCGCGAACGTCGTCATCTGAGGCCCGAAGAAACCCTGGGTCTCGTCCGCGACCAGGACGAAATACATGCCGTGCCGGGTCGCGGAGGGAAGCGTCGGGGCCACCTGGAACGGCGAGTCCTTGGCCAACACGCTGGCGTTCCCGCCGTAGGGCAGTCGCGCGACCGAGCCGCTCGCGCCCGCCTCGAAGTAACCCGACAGAGAGATCGCCGCCCCAAAGGTCGCGGGATGGTGAAGGGCAAGGATCGTGGCGCAGTAGCCGCCCTCGGACATCCCGAAGGTCGCACGCGCCTGCGGCGTTGGGATGGTCCGGTAGTGGGAATCCACGTACGCAGGCACCGTCACGCCCATGAACGTGTCCATCAGCTCCCTCCCGTCGGCCGAATTCGAGCACTCGGCGTCGGCGAATGGGCCGCCCCAGGCATTCATGAAGACGGCGATGACCGGCGGGATCGAGCCACTGGTTATGAGGGCGTCGAGCGTTGCCTTTACGTGGATCGCGCTATTCCACAGCGCGAAGTTGAACGGCGCTTCGTAGAGCGTGGGGTAGCGAGTCAGCGGATTCGAGTCGTAGCCGGGAGGGGTGTAGATCGCGACTTCTTCGGTGGCGCTGCCGGCGTTGACCCAGGGGCCGGGCAATCCGAGGATGGCGACGTTGCCGGAGCCCTTGGGAGGCGGCCCCTGCCAGGCGGGCGCCAGCGGCGGTTGAGTGGACTGCGGCGTGGGCGACGGGGTGGGAGCACCGGGCGAGGGGCTCGGGCTGGTCGTCTGCCCGTTCGGCGAGGGAGCGGCGGACGGCCCCAGTGCCAGCTCGCCGTTGGGCACCAGACCCGGAGCCGCCTGGCCGTCGGCGGTCATGTAGAAGCTGGCGCCGAAGTTGAACATGTTGCCAGCCGCGACTAGCGCAACCAGGCTCAGGACCACCAGGGCGGTCATGCGGGCCGGCCGGCGAAGCGTTCGGGCACCGCGGCCATCAGTCGCTCTTCCGGCATCGGCCAGCGCCTGCCCCGCCGCCCGGCGCATCGCGCCTGCCAGTGTCGCCGAGGCCCAGGCGGTCAGGAGGACGAACGTCACGAGCGCGGCAAGCGTGACGATCCAGCCACCGGGATCGAACGACCCCTCGGCCCCGCTCGCGTGCAACGCGTTCTGCGTCTCGGCCACGAACGTCGAGCCGAACAAACCGATGCCCACGACGTAGCCGAAGGCGATGGCGAGCTCCTCTATCCCGCCGACAAGCTGCACGGTCGCCGCCGCCAGGCCGCACGCCACGAGAGCTTCAATCAGCTGGGCTCGGTCGGGATCGAAGCCGAGAGCAACCAGGGTCACGTTCATCTGATCGAGGGTGCCGCTGACCGCGAGCGTGCCCACGACCGCCGATCCGACCACGAGCGCCAGCGCCGCCGCGCCGCCGCGCCGCCGCGATTGCCAGGCTTCCACAGTTGTTCAATCGCTCCTTTTCCGTTCCTGTGACGTGCGGGAGCGAGCATCTGATCGGCCGATCCCCATGACGGAACGGCCGGCCCGCCCGCCGGAAAATCCGGGCAGGCATCCGAGGCGCAAGCCTGCTACTCTCCCTCATCGCGGCGGCTCCGCAGGCCCGCGCCCGGAGTTGTCCGTTCCGAGCCGCGAACGGCGCCCGCGGTGGCCTTAGCTCAACCGGCAGAGCAGCGGACTGTGGATCCGCAGGTTACGGGTTCGACCCCCGTAGGCCACCCCAAAATCCCACGCGTCAGAGCCAAGCACCGGGTAGGGGTTTGCGCCGGGCCGCGCCGGGGAGTTCGGTGCCGCCCGCGTACGCACCCGGTCAGATTGACCGGCGCCGCAACCTCCGCCGGAGATCGGCGTCCAGGGCGACTCGCGTCAGCTCGGCCGCCATCCCGAGTGCGGTGAAGCTCCAGCTCACCGACATGAACGGAATCCGAGCGGGGTCTCTGCGCATTGCCTTGCGAGCATTCCCGACCTGATCGGCGAGCATGCGATGCCGGACGATCAGGCGCGCCATTCCCCTGCCGTACCAGAACCGCTGGCTCATGAACTCCCGTAGCGACGCTCTGTCTTCGTGGTAGGCGACAGCCCGAGCGCTGTGGCCGAGCACCGCTCCTGAGGCGCGCGCCCGGAAGAAGAAGTCGTGATCCTCCGCGGCGCCGGTGAACACGGGATCGAACCCAACGCGCCGTACCAGAGCGCGTCGGATCAACGTCGCCTGGCATCCCAGGACAGTGGCACGGCCAGGTCGCTCCTGCGCCCCTCGCCGCCAGATCTCGCCGGACTGCCAGTAGGTCAGCGGGCCGGGTGGGCACTCGAGACGCGCCTGGATGGCGTCGTAGACCAATTCGTGGGCTTCGAGGTATAGCGCCTCGAGTGTGTCCGGCAGGATCGTCGCATCCGCGTCGACGAACACGATGTCGTCCTGGCTGGCCAGCTCCGCGCCGTGCTCCCGGGCTGCCCCAAGTCCCCGGCCGTCGTCCGAGACGACCACTGCGCCAGACCTGCGAGCTATGGTCGCCGTTTCGTCGGTGGAGAGGCCGTCGACGACGATGACCTCGGCCGGCCGTCCGGCAAATACCGACTCGAGACAGCGTCCGATCGAGGAGGCTCGGTTCCGGGCACACACGACCACGGAGACAGGCACGACCGTCCGGCCTGGTGCGGTGTCTCCGCCCGAACCCGCATCAGCGGCCATGGTCCAAACCGCGGTCCATTCCGCTCGTATGGCGACTCACCAAATCCACACCCCTGTCGCCGGACGGTATTCCCGCCGCTCGCATCGTTTGCCCGCGAAGCGTCGCAAGTCTAATCCTCGTGCGAGATAGGACAAGCCCGAGCCCCTCCGGTTTGCCTGCCCGTTCGAGGCAGTGTTACGCTGGCTGCGATTCCACATGGCTGCCGCGGTTCTGGACGCGACGGCGGCCGGCCACAGGAGACCGAAGCTTGACGAAGGTAACGGCCGCCGGCCTGGCTTCCCGGATCGATCGGCTGCCCCGGCCCTCCCGGCCGCGGTGGCTGCGCGGATCGGGCCTGGTCAGGGCGGCGATCCCCGCCGGAGCCGTCTTCCTGGTCGTCGCGGCCCTCCTCGTTGGACTTCCCGTCAAGTCGGCCGCGGGCGACCAGCTCGAGACGTTCGTTCCCATACCGCCCGGGGCGAACGCCCTCCGCGCCCAGACGGACGTGGCCCTGGACGCCCCCTTCCAGATCCAATTCACCAAGCCCATGAACGCCTCCACGGTAGAGCAGGCTCTATCGCTGGCGCCTCAGACGGAGGTCGACCTTCGCTGGGACGCCACGAACCAGACGCTGGCGCTGCGACCGAAAACGCATTGGGAGCCCTTCACGGCCTATTCGGTTCGAGTCGCCCAGTCGGCCGTGGACGTCGAGGGTCTCAGCCTGACGGAGCCGGTCACCGCGACCTTCCAGACGGGCGCGTTGACCGCGGGCGAGATCAAAGCCACTCAGATGGTCGGTGGCCTTGCTTCGCCGCGAACCGCCTTCCAGGTGACGTTCACGCGGCCGGTGAAGTACGCCACGGTGCTGGCTCGTCTCAGCATCAGCCCACGGGTGCCCGTCAAGCTCGCGGGCGACGATCCCACCGATCAGGCGTCCACTGTCTTCACCCTGACCCCGGAGACCCAGCTCGAGACGGGCAGCAAATACCTGCTGGCGATGACGAACGGTGGGGCCGACGCCTCGGGCTCGTCGCTCCTGCCGGTCACGAGCCTCGACGTCGAGACTCTGCCCACTCCGGCGATCGTTCACTTCACGCCGGCCGGCGGCAGCGTCTCGCGCGACACGAACCAGGCGATCTCGGTGACGTTCAGCGTCAGCATGGACACCAAGGCCACCGCGGCGGCCCTGCGCATCACGTCCAACGATCGGGTCGTGGCCGGCAACGTCAGCTGGTCGCAGGACGATTCGGTCCTGACGTGGACGCCGCGCCGGCCGTTCGCCACCAGCACGATCGTCGGCATCTCGGTCGCCGCGTCGGCTCGCTCGACGGGCGGGATCAGCATCGGCAAGGCCCAGAGCGTGACCTTCACCGTCGCCAAGACGAGCTCCAGGAGGATCGTCTACAAGCCGCCCACGACCATCAAGTGGACCAACATCGGGCCGCAGTATCTGTCCGCGGAGAAGTACTACCTGGAGCTGATGAACTGCACCCGAACCGGCGGCTGGGTCGTCGCCGGCGGCTACTGCAGCACCGTCACGCACCACACCAGGCCGGCCCAGCGCGCTCTCGCCCTCAACGCGGGCATATCGGACAAGGTGGCCCGACCGTACGCCAAGTACATGGCGGACACGTGCCAGCTCAATCACTACCTGAACGGCACCACGCCGGTCTCCCGGCTGCGCGCCGCCGGCTACGGTTCGGGCTCCTGGGGCGAGAACATCGCCTCGCCCAGCGGCGCCAGCGCGAGCGGACTCGCGAACGTAGAGATCTACTACCAGAACGAGTCCAAGTGGCGCGGCAACAACCACTACACGAACATCATGAACAAGTACTTCCACACGGCCGGAATCGGCATCTGGATCTCGCGCTGTACCAGGCTGGTGGTCGACTTCTACGCCTGACGCTGAGGGCTGGCCCTCGGCCGCCCCTCGGACGCCCCTCGGCCGACTCGGTCAGAACGCCGACTCAGAACGTCGACTCGGGCAGAAACGCCGTCTCGGGTGCCGCTCGGCCCGCTGCCGGAATCCCCGCTACGATCCTCGCGTGACTTCCGCCCAACTCCGCCCTGAATTCCGGCCGCCTCGATGAGCCCTTTCGAGGTTGGCGCCATCTTCGCCGCCGGCCTGTGCGCCGGGACCATCAACACCATCGTGGGTTCCGGATCGCTCATCACGTTCCCAACCCTTCTGGCGTTCGGCTTCGCGCCGTTGACGGCGAACGTCTCAAACACCGTCGGGCTGGTTCCGGGTTCCATCAGCGGTGCGTTCGGCTATCGGCGCGAACTGGCCGGGCAGACGCAGCGAGGGCTCTGGCTCGGCCTCTCGTCGGGCGCCGGGGGCTTGACCGGCGGGATTCTCCTCCTCGCCTTTCCGGGCGCGTTCGAGGCCGTCGTGCCGGTCCTGATCGGCCTTGCGCTGGTGCTCGTGGCCGCCGGCCCGTGGCTGTCGCGCGTCCTGACCCAGCATCGCCATCCCGAGGCGCATCGGTCCTGGCCGCTCTTCGTGCTGTTCTTCGCCACCGCGATCTACGGCGGCTACTTTGGAGCGGGCCAGGGCATCATCATGATCGCGCTGCTGACGATCTTCGTGCCGGACAGGCTCCAACGCCTCAACGGTCTCAAGAACGTTCTCGCGGCGGTGGTCAATGGCGTCGCCGGCATCCTCTTCATCTTCGCGGCGCAGGTGCGCTGGGACGTCGTGATCCTCATCGCCGCGGGCTCCATCCTTGGCGGCCAGGTCGGCGCCAGGATCGGCCGCCGGCTGCCGCCGCCGGTCCTCCGGGGCGCGATCATCGTGGTGGGCCTCGTGGCCGAGGCCCGGCTGCTCATCGGCTGAGGGACCCTCGCGGCCGCGGTGAGACCGCCGCGAGACCGTCATCGCGAGGCCGCCGCGAACCCCCTGCCCCCGCCGGCAAGCTACCGCAGGGCCCGGCCGGATCCTCCCTTGACCAGCCGCTCGACCTCGTCACGGGTGGCCATGCTGACGTCCCCCGGAGTGGTCATCGCCAGAGCGCCATGAGCCGCCCCCCACTCGACCGCCTCGGCCGGCGTCTTCCCGGCAAGGAGGGCGTAGACCATCCCCGACGCGAAGGAGTCCCCGCCTCCGACTCGATCGAGGATGTCGAGGTCCTTCCTCTGGCGGGCGGCGAAGGAGCCGGCCTCCGTCCAGAGGATCGCGCCCCAGTCGTTGCGGCTGGCCGTCCGGGCCGTCCGCAGCGTCGAGGCCACGATCTTGAGGTTCGGGTATTCGCCGGCGACACGCTCGGCCATCCGGACGTAGGCCGCTTCGTCCAGATCCGACAGGGTTTCGTCGGCGCCCTCGACCTCGAAGCCCAGCGCGGCGATGAAGTCCTCCTCGTTGCCGAGCAGCACGTCCACATGCCTGACCAGCTCGCGATTCACCTCTTGCGCCCGCCGTTGCCCGCCGATCGATTTCCACAGGGAGGGCCGGTAGTTGAGGTCGTACGAGACCACCGTTCCCGCGGCACGGGCAGCCTGCATGGCTTCCGCGGCCAGACCGGACGTGGTCTCGGACAGCGCCGCGAAGATGCCTCCCGTGTGGAACCAGCGAACACCCTCGCCGCCGAAGAGCGCCGGCCAGTCGACGTCGCCGGGCCGCATCTGCGAGGCGGCCGTGTGGCCGCGATCCGAACAGCCGAGCGCCGGCCGGACGCCGAAACCACGCTCCGTGAAGTTGAGCCCGTTTCGAGACTCGCGGCCCACGCCGTCGGATTGCCGCCACATCACATGGGACAGGTCCACTCCGCCGGCCAGCATCATGTCCTCGACCAGGCGTCCCACGGGGTTGTCCACGAGGGCCGTCACGATCGACGTGCGCAGACCGAAGCAGCGCGCCAGGCCCCGGGCGACGTTGTACTCGCCCCCGCCCTCCCACGCCCGGAACGAACGGGCCCGGCTTATGCGGTCCTCGCCCGGATCGAGACGAAGCATGACCTCGCCGAGCGCGACGCAGTCCCAGCGTGCTTCATCGCGCGATTTGAGGACGATCGGGCTCATGGCTTCATGCCCATACGCGTTTCGCGAACGATCCGAACCGCCTCTGCGGCGCGCGCCGCGATCTCGTCGAACTTGCCAGCTTCGATGTCCGCCCGCGGCGCGATCCAGCTGCCGCCACACGCCAGGACGCTCGTCATCTTCAGGTAGTCAGGAAGAGAGGCGGGCGTAATCCCACCGGTGGGATTCCAGCGGACCTTCGGATATGGCGCCGCCAGTGCCTTGAGGTACCGCACGCCGCCGACCGGCTCGATCGGAAAAACCTTGAACATCTCCAGACCGAGCGACAGTCCCGCCTCGACTTCGGTGGGCGTCAACACTCCGGGCATCATCGGGATCCCCAGGCGCAGGGCATGCTCGACGACTGCCCGGTTCAAGCCCGGGGCGACGAGGAGCTCCGCGCCGGCATCGAGCGCGACGTCCGCCTGAGCGGTCGAGGTGATCGTACCGGCCACGCGCACAAGCTGGGGTACATGTCTGGCGATCCGACGGATCGACTCCTCGGCCGCGGGCGTTCGGAACGTGACCTCGACGACCCGGATGTGACCTTCGGCAAGCGCTTCGGCAAGGGGAACTGCCTGGTCCGCGTCGGTGATCTCGACGACCGGTACGAGCCCCATTCCCAGGAGCTCGTCAAAGACGTCGCCGAGCCATTCCGGCCTCCTCATCGTGAACCCTCAGAGAGCTTCGGCACCGAGTCGTCCGACGGGTCGGCCCAATGCTCGTTCGGGACCCGCGCATACCATCCCGGACGACCCGGGTCGCGGTCGTACGGATAGCCGCCCAGCTCCTCGTAGAGGCGCGCGTACTTGGCGACTCGCTCACGATCCAGCCGGACACCCAGGCCGGGACCGTCCGGCACGGCGATCGAGCCGTCTCGATACGGCATCAGGCCGCCTTCGATGATGTCGTCGGTCAGCTGGTGGTAGTGGGCGTCGGCCGCGAACTCCAGCGAGGGCAGCGCCGCCCCGAAGTGGAGCATCGTGGCCAGCTGGATCCCCAGCTCACCCGACGAATGAACCCCGATCCCCAGCTGGAAGGTCTCGCAGACGCCCGCCGCCTTGAGCACGGGCCGGATGCCGCCCCAGAACGTGGTGTCGAGAAGGACGACGTCCACCGCGGGATCGCGGACGTTGGCCGAGAGCTGCTCGAGATTGGTGACCACGGTGTTGGTGGCGATGGGCAGATTGACGAACTTGCGAACGTGACGCAGCCCGTTCATGCCCCAGGTTGGATCCTCGTAGTAGTCGTTGCGGAAGCCCGCGATCGCCCGGCCAACGCGAATGGCGTCCCGGACGCTGTAGGAGGCGTTCGGGTCGATGCGGAGGTTGTCCTCGGGGAATGCCTCGGCGAGCGCCGTGAAGCATGCGAGCTCGTAGTCGGGAGGAAACACGCCGGCTTTGAGCTTGTGGCTGCTGAAGCCATGCTCGCGTTTGAGGTCGCGGGCGCAGCTCACGAGCTGCTCGACCGTTCGGACCTCACCCTCCCCGGTCTTCTCGTTGGGATAGCGGAAGAAGAGGTAGCTCGCGAATGGGACTCGATCGCGCATCTTGCCGCCGAGCAGGTCGTAGACCGGGATCTCGAGAACCTGCCCCGCGGCGTCCAGGCAGGCGAACTCCAGCGCGGCGTGCACCTGGGTCCGGTTGTCGTAGAGCGCGGCCGTCGGGTTCAGGATCTTGAACCACAGCGCGGTCGTGTCGAAGACGTCGTGGCCGAGGAGCTTGGGTTTGAGCGACTCGATAGTGGCCTGGGCGCTCTGACCGCCTCCGCCCATCTCGCCAAGGCCGACGACGCCGCCCTCGGTCTCGATCTCGACGATCGTCCGCACGAAACGGCCCCAATGGGCTCCCGCCGCGTGCCGGAGCGGCGCCCGGAGAGGCACCGTCACCGTGGTGGCGCGAACGTCCGCAATTCTGTTGCTCTTCGACCGGCCATGCGGTCCCGAGTCCAGAGGATTCATGTCCGCTTCCGTCCGACTCCTTGGATTCCGCCGGCAGCCTCGATCCCGCCGCTCCGCGAGCCCGGTTCCGGCCGATGACATGATGGACTGGTATTGACATTTTCTGCAACCGCTTTCATTGTCGTGTCATGCCGCAGAAGCAAGTCACGGACCGCACGTCACCGGCTCCGGAAACCGGCAGCCTCACCGATTTGGCGACGCCGCCGTCACGGCGAGGCAGAGGCGCTCATCGCGATGGCCAGGCGCCTTCGATCCGCGATGTCGCCCGAGAAGCAAACGTCTCCCCGGCAACGGTCTCTCGAGCTTTTGCCGAGCCGGGCCTCGTGCGCGAGGAGACGCTCGTCCGCGTCCTGGCCGTCGCCGAGGAGCTGCGCTACCGGCCGAGCCGGGCCGCCCGGAGCCTCACTACGGGCAGGACCGGCAACATCGGCGTGGTCGTGCCGGACCTGGGCAACCCGTTCTTCCCGGCAGTCCTCAAAGGGGCTCAAGCTCGGGCCCGGGAGGCCAACTACTCCGTCTTCCTCGCGGATTCGGAAGAGAACCCCCGGCTCGAGATGGAGCTGGTCCGCGAGATGGCCCGGCAGGTCGACGGCGTCGTCATCTGCTCGTCCCGCCTTTCGGAGCCACAGCTCCAGCAGCTTCGGCGCGACACGACGCTCGTCCTGCTGAACCGCCGCGTCGCCGGCACGTCCGGGGTACTCCTCGACAGTGCCCGCGGCATGCGCCAGGCAGTCGAGCATCTGGCCGCGCTCGGGCACCGGCGAATTGGCTTTCTGGCCGGGCCCGTGCACTCATGGTCAAACCGAGAACGGCGGCGCGGACTCAGAGCCGGGGCACGAAGCCACGGCCTCGACGCCATCGAGCTCGGATCCTTCGCACCTACGTTCGAGGCGGGCCAGCACGCCGCGGACCTGGTGCTGGCCCGAGATCTGACGGCTGTGATCGCCTACAACGACCTGATGGCGCTGGGCGTTCTCAGTCGATTGGCAGACCGGGGCGTCGTCGTCCCGGATGAGGTCAGTGTTGTCGGGTTCGACAACATCCCCATGGCCGGGATGGCCAACCCCCATTTGACGACCGTCGCGCTGCCGCTGGAGCCGTCGGGACGTGTCGCCATCGAGCTCCTTCTGGAGCAACTAGCCCACCCGGGCGCCAGCGTCCATGAGGAAATGCTCGGCGCCCAGCTCATCGTGCGGGCATCAACGGGGCCCGTGCCCTCAGGCAGTGCGACCGGTACCCCACGGCGGAGGGCCGCTGGGAACGCAGATCCGGCGATAGTCAAGTAGCGGAGGAGCACCGAGAGATGTCTTCAAGCCCATTCGTCCGCAGGCTGGGGCTCGTCCTGGTTGCGGGACTCATCGTGTCGGCGTGCAGCGCCCCCGCCACGGCAACAAACGCACCGCCGTCCTCGGGCGGCGGGGGGAGCGGCCCGGTCACCATCAACATCCTCGACGTCGCCGGCAACCTGCAGCTGACCAAGGGGATGATCGAGAACTTCAAGGCGGCCCATCCCGAGATCGTGAGCAACGTCACCTACACGACCGCGACGGCGCCCGAGATGGCCGGCAAGCTCCAGGCCCAGCAGGCCTCGAGCTCCTCGGCGATCAACCTGGTCCTGACCGGCACCGACGGTCTGTCCGCCGGCATCAAGAACAACCTCCTGACCAAGATCATCCCCGATCATCAGGCCTCGTTCCCCAACCTGATGGAGAACTACCTGGAGCCCGCCGCGGCCATGCAGGGGCTGGCCCAGGGCTACGGCATCGAAGTCGTTTACTACCCCTCCGGGCCGTTGCTCGAGTACAACCCGACGAACGTCGCGACCCCTCCCCAGACGCCCGCGGACCTTCTGGCCTGGGCGAAGGCTCACCCCGGCAAGTTCGAATACGCCCGCCCGGCCAACTCCGGACCAGGCCGCACCTTCCTCATGTCCCTGCCCTACATGCTCGGCGACACGGATCCGACGGACCCGGTCAACGGCTGGGCGAAGACCTGGGCCTACCTCAAGGATCTCGGCCAGTACATCAACGTCTATCAGACCGGCACCACGGCAACGATGAAAGACCTCGCGGCCGGAACGGTTGACATGCTCGCCAGCACGACGGGCTGGTACATCAACCCGATCGTCCTCGGCACCGTGCCGAAGACGACGAAGGTGATCAATTTCCAGAACATGACCTGGGTTACGGATGCGCAGTACGCCGTGATCCCGAGCGGGGTTTCCTCGGCCGTCCTGAACGCCGACCTCCAGCTCATCGCCTGGATGCTCAAGCCCGACCAGCAGGCCATCTCGTACGACAAGGGTTACTTCTACCCCGGCCCGGCCGTGAAGAACGTGACCATCGACATGGCTCCGGCCGACAGCCAGGCGGCCATCAAGGACATCGTCCCGCCCGAGTTCGCGACCTGGATCGATCAGTTCCCCAAGAAGACGTCGCTGCCCGCGGATGCGCAGGTCACGGCGTTCGACATGTGGGATAAGCAGATCGGCAAGAAGTAGCCAACCCAATAGCACAGGGAACCTGAAATGCGCGATCAGCGGTTCAAGGAGCTGAAACTCGACGGCATCGGCCGCAGATTCGGCGACCAGGCCGCGCTTCGCGAGCTCAGCCTGACGATCCGAGGGGGCGAGTTCATCGCCCTCCTCGGACCTTCGGGCTGTGGCAAGACAACGGCCCTCAATTGCCTGGCCGGGCTCTTGCCACTCTCGGCCGGCAGCATCTGGCTCGACGATCGGCGGATCGACGGGCTTCCGCCGGAGCAGCGCGGATTCGGCATGGTCTTCCAGAACTACGCCCTCTTTCCTCATATGTCGGTTCGCGACAACGTCGCCTTCGGCCTGAAGATGCGGAAGGTCCGCGGACCGGAGATGCATAAGCGCGTCGACGAAGTCATGCGCCTTGTGCGGCTCGAAGAGCACGCCAGGAAGCTGCCTGGCCAGCTATCAGGCGGGCAGCAGCAGCGCGTCGCGATTGCCCGGGCGATCGTCTATGAGCCGCCGCTCGTGCTCATGGACGAGCCTCTCTCCAACCTGGACGCCCAGCTCAGGCTGGCGATGCGGACCGAGATCCGGCGCCTCCACCAGACACTTGGCCTGACCACGATCTATGTCACCCACGATCAGGAAGAAGCCCTCTCGATGGCCGACCGGCTGGTGGTGCTCCGGGAAGGAGTCGTCCAGCAAGTGGGTACTCCCGGCGAGGTCTACGAACACCCGGTCAACCGATACGTGGCCGGCTTCATGGGCTACCGGAACATGTTCGAGCTCGACGTCGCCGAGAAGAGCGCCGGCCAGGCTGTGGTCGCGGGCACGGGCGTACGTCTGACCGGCCAGGTCTTCGGCCAGCTCGACGGGCAGCGGGCCGTCGCGGCCATCAGACCCGAGGACATCGAGGTCGAAGGCCCGGGCCCCAATCGCGTAGAGGTGACCGCCGAGGTAGTCGAGTACCACGGCCGCGAGATGCTCGTAGAAGCAACCCTCAAGAGCGGCGACCGCGTCTACTTCCGAACCGAGAAACGGCTCGCGCCGGCGGACACGGTGACGATCACGGTCCCACCCGAACGCGTGCTGGTGTATCCCCTCGACTCGCCCGCGGCGCCCGCCGAGGTGCTCGGAGTGACGCCATGAGCGCCGCGGCCGCGGGCTCGTCGACTGGAACCGGCGCCCTGACCCTGAGCCAGCGCCCATCGTTGCGCCATCGCCTGGCCGATCGCGGCGTCGATCGGGTCCTGCTCCTGCTGGTGCCGGGCGTCGTGTTCCTCGTGGCCCTGTTCGTGTATCCATTCATCTACGGCCTGCAGCTCTCCCTGACGCCGGCTTCGGGCGGCCCGCTGGCGAGCTATCAGGAGTTCTTCAACGACTCGTATCTTCGGGACACCATCGGCATCACGATGTGGTTGGCCCTGCCGGCCGCGCTGGTGAACGTCCTGGTGTCCGTCCCGATCGCATATCGGATGAGGGGCCGATTCCGAGGGAAACGCACTCTCACGACTCTGCTGGTTGTGCCGATCACACTGGGCACCGTCCTGACGGCCGAGGGCTTGATCAAGTACCTGGACCGCTCGGGCTGGGTCAACAAGTTCCTGCTCGACTTCCACTTGATCAACCAGCCGCTCTTGCTGGTCCACAACTACTGGGGCGTCTTCTTCTCCCTCGTCATCACCGGATTTCCGTTTGCCTTCCTGCTCGTGCTCTCGTACATGTCCGGCATCGATCCGAGCCTGGAGAAAGCGGCCGCGATCATGGGAGCGAGCTGGCTCCAGAGGTTCCGGTACATCGTCCTGCCTCTGCTGGCACCCGGGCTGGCCATCACCTTCTGCCTGGCCTTCGTGCTTGCCTTCTCGGTCTTCCCGTCGGCCAACCTGGTCGGCAATCCCACCGGCGACACGCACGTGATATCGATAGCCGCGTTCCACGCCGCCTTCGAGCAGTTCAACTACTCGCTTGGCTCGGCCATCGCCATGGTCATGGCCGCGGTGATGCTGGCCATCATCGTCCTGGTCCTCATGTGGCGTAGCCGACTCTACAAGGGCGCGACTGGAGGCAAGGGCTGATGGCCGTAGCGATGCAATCCGCACCCGCCCGGCC
>VFSW01002037.1_pt1 | contig 30656 bp, 20 predicted proteins | sample 5358111 | NCBI WGS metagenome assembly VFSW01 (sample SAMN11554181, study PRJNA540505) | mine drainage metagenome | isolation source: sediment from site ElyBrook_90M | place: USA: Ely Copper Mine, Vershire, VT | collected 2017 | reverse complement strand
GCAGAAATTTACTCTGTCTCCGTCCTCGATGGCCCGGAGACTATTGACAGGAACTATATGGTATAGTTGCTATCTTATTCTGTTTTCCACTCTTCAGTTGTCAAGGTTCTATATATCGGTACAAACATGTAAAACATTTATACCGCGATGCCGCGTTTGAAGAGACAATAAGAGAAGGTTTTATTAGCTCTTGAAACAAATACCTGCGTGGCATTTTTTCTCAAGCCGTTTTCCTTCAATCTCAGCGGTGACTGTATTATGGCATATGTCCGTTATCTTGTCAAGAGAGTTCCAAACATTTGCTCTTTTAGTACCAGCCTTTCGACGCTTCTACCTCTCTTGTGTTATCAAGAACGGTTTTGTTCGTCTTTCACCTCTGTCTGCGACGGCTTACGTAGTATCGCACACCTCAGACACCTTGTCAAGAGGTTTTACTGACAATTTTTGGGCAAAAATAAAACTCATCCTAACAAACGTTACCACTCTACTGCTCAAGTTCCCATTGTAGGCGTGCAACCCGTTCGCGTAACACATCATTTTCCTGCAAAGACTGCTCCAGTCGCTCTTGTAATAAATCGCATTCCCGCATCAATTTATCAATCTTTTGGCCTAATGAATCTTTTTCGCGCGATGTTTGCGACAATTGATCCCCACGATGCTCATGCTCTTTTTGCACCTGCTCCAGCTCATCTTCCAGACTTTGTATACGCCGCTGGTTTTCGAGCATCTTGGCAGTCAAGGCCAGAACCTCACGTTTGTACGAATCACGTACACCGTCCAGTTCACGCTGAAGTTCTTCAATTTGAGGAACATATCGCCAGCCCAGCAGCACACTAAACAGTTCATGCTGCGCGCTTCCTACAACAGTCGCAGAACGTAACCCCTCTAACACACGATCATTCCATTGCCCACTTGCCAGTAGACCCCCCAGCGCATGTAAACCAATATTGAGTTCGCCAGGAAACATCAGCGCACTCTTCACAGGAGTAAACCCATATGCACTCAGACTTTGCGCATACTCGGTGATTTCGAGCGGGTTAGACAACATGGCCAGCATCGCTGCAATCTCAGTTCGCAATCCCACACTAACATCCGCATCCTGAAACACTTCCAAGAGCCGCTCCTGTGTCTGTCCGCCCAGCAGCAATAGCATATAGACCAACTGACGACGCGACGGCGTAAAATCGTCCAACGTTTGCAGCAACGGCCTCAACACTACACGCTCCCCAAGAACCAGCAGCAAAGCAATAATACGCTGATTAGCCTCCTCCAAACTATGGGTCTGTACATATTCCAATAGTTCAGGAATCATCATATTATCTGCATATGGTTGCATCGATTCATCGTAAATACGCGCTATCAACAAAGACAGTGCCATCGCAACTTCGTTATAATCTTGGCTGCTCAGCAATTTCACCAGATCGTCTTTGATGATTTCCGTTGGCATACTATGAAACACATCCAGCGCAGCTTCCCGCATAACAGGTTCAGCCGTATTAATATACGCAGCCCAGATAAATGGTAGCGAAGATGCACCAATAGAGCGCAAAATACGCTTTGCAGTTTTTGCAACAACGGGATTTGAATCGACAATCAATCCCCCAATCGCCGGAACAGCCAGCGCACCAATCTTTACCAGGGCCATCTCCGCTCCACTCCGCCGAGTCTCCTGCCAGAGAGCTTGTAGTAACTGCTCTAAGACAAGACGCTGCAACGGTTTCTGGTGCGTCAAGCGAAACAATGCCTCAGCGGCATCACCTAACAGATGCGCGTCTTCTAATCCTTCTAGGAGCGCGGGCAAGCTCGCAGGAGCGAGATCATTCGTCAATACCTCTAACAAGGCCTCACGCGCGCGTGGCGGCGGCGGCAACGTGAACAATTGCATGAGTTTGCGCAGCACGATTTCCTGCTCTTGACTCTGTTGCACCAGCACAACCACGATCCGACGCGCACGCTCACGCGCCCCACTCTGCTGGTCATCCAATCCAGAAATCAACGCATGCAAAATTTGTATCCCAAATTGGGGCAAAATGTCTACGGCTGCCTCCCCACGTTCGTGTTCCCCTAACAAAGCTACCAGTGATGGGATTGCTGCATCAGGATAGTTCAGCAGCAATATACTAGCGGCCCTGCGCAATGGCACACTCTGATTTAACATCTCTAGCAATGCAGGCACCACAACCGAACCGGGCAGCCCCTCTAAAATTTGATACACATAGCCCCGCACACGCTTATCAGGATGCAAGAGGTGCTTCACGACAGTAGAAGCTACATCGATACGCTGTTTCATAAAAGTGCTAATCACCTGACGTGCTTGCAATTCAGTACACGACGCCAACACCTGCACCAGCTGTTCTGCTGGAAATGGCATAATGCACAACAAAACACGCTGCACACGCTGCGTCAATACAGTTTCTTCTGGCACGTCTAAAGCTGCCAGCAAACCATCAAAGGCCACTTGCCAAATGCGACTAAGCGCATTAATCGCTTCTTCATAGACTTGCGGTTGCGCATGCACCAACATATGGAGCAAGGGTACAACCACACGCTGCTCTGGAAATTGCCCTAAAGCGCGAATAACCGCGATCATCAGCAACAGCTCTAGCTGAGGTGTTTGCAATAATGCCAGCAAGGGCGGCAAAGCTTCCGCATCATGGATGCGCTCCAGCACTTGAACCAGCAGACGCGTACGCTCTGGTATAATATGGAAAATGACATTAGTGATCGGTCCAATGACCTCTGGCCCCATCTCACTCAACGTCTGCGCCGCTTTTCCCGCAACCAACTCGTCAGGATGGCTAAAGACGAGATCAATCAGACCGGGGATGCTCTCCGGTGCATAGAGCCGGAGTATCGTCGCAGCCGCTTGTTGGATAGCTGGCACTTCATCACTCATTAAGCGCAAAAGATATGGCAACGCACGTAGATCACGCGTCACACGCAATACATCTATTGTCCGCAAACGAACCTGTTCTTGCCCTTGCTCTGGCAGTTCTAGCAAACGCATTGTTGCAACTTCGCCAATTTCTTGTAATGCTTGCAAAGCATTGCGCGAGGCTATTTCATCTTGTGAAACAAAACAAAAGAGCAGTAACTCAATAACCTTTTCCCAACGATTGTCCAACGAGTTTATACTCTGTGCCATGCGTGCCTGTTGAGTCAGCATAGCACGTGTTCTCTGCTGCACCGTTGGCTCCGTCTGATATAAACTGGTCAATATAGGCTCAAAAACATCCAAAATAGCCTGATATTGGGTCAGCGAGAGCCGTCTCCGCACATCCTTCTCGTCCAGAAAATGCTCCACAATCGCCAGCGACGCTTGATGCATACTCACCCGTAAGGGTGTTACTGTGCGCTCTTGCAATATTTCCAGGATACTGGTGAGCGTAAACTCAGGCCCAAGATAGGCCAATGCGGTTGCTGCACGTTTCACGATGATCGGTTCTGTATCGCTCAGACAGGCAATCAGTGGTTCTACCGCTCGTTTTATTTCCGTTCCACGCAGAATATCAACAGCGGCTGCACGCAGACGTACACTTCTTTCAGGAAGGGGCCGACTAAACTGTGTAGCCCTGTCAACTATCGCTCGCCCAAAACGCCCCAACACTCTTGTGATCTGCCGCACCTGTGCCTCATAGGCTGCTACATCCACAATATCCTGCAATTGTTGAAAGAATAAATCTGGCACAATCTGTTTATCGAGCAAAACAAGCAACTCATCCACACCATCGACAGCAACTAATAACACAACTGCATGATAAACCTCTTGCGCTCCTTCTTCTGCGCAGCGGATCAGACGGCGGGCAAGGTCTTCACGCGCCACTTTATGATGAACTGCAAGTGAAATCGCATCGGCGAGGCGCGCTGGCAGAGCCATCGGGGGCACATCAAGCGGCGTTTCCATCTGCGATGCTCGCCACGTTACACCAATACACACTAAACTCAAGGCTAATGCCTGCAAGACAGCATCGGGGTCATCGCGCCCTGCCAGGAGCAGGTTCTCCGCCAGGGGAAAAGGACTATCCAATAAACCTGCCCACAGTGCAACTGGCTCACTCCATCCGTCTGCACGCCCATGAACAATTGCATACAGTGTGGGTGTTATCAGGTTGCTCTCCTGCATAGTAGCGCAATAGTATTCAGCCACAAGATATTCCGCGATCAGTTCATGCGAAAAGCGCAGCATACCATCTGCTTGCCACTCCAGCAGGCCTGCTTGCAATGAAAAACGCAACAAGTCTGGTAGCTTCTCGTATTCATTGCGCACCATCTGCTCATCGTGTTCAACATAAGGACCATAGGCAGGATGCTCTTTTAGCCAGACTTGCACTCCCTGAGTCAGTACTTCTGGAAGATCGGTCGCTTGCTGTCTTTTTGTATTCCAGCCGGGCACACCCTTCACCTGCACCGCATGGCCACTCGTATGCCAATGCGTAGCACAAGCAAGGTCACGGAGAAATTGGCTAAGTACCTCTTCTTTGGGTGCGCTACCAGCCCACTCCGCTCGCCGCTGCTCCTGAAGCACAAGCTGGTGAACTGCCTCGCGCAACAGCAACCCCCGCGTATCAATCTGTTTACCACGCTCAACACCAATTTTGTCGATAATCCCCAAGAATGTAAAGAGCATCATGGGATTGCTGCAATGGTCACGCAAGCGGCTTCGCTCTAATACATGCAAAACTTGCCCTGCCGTATGCTTCCAATTTTTATCCTGCCGCTCAATATATTTTTCGACAATCTCAGCTACCTGGCCCGTTTGCAAGGGCGCGATAGTTACCAATCTGGCATGCGCGCTCTCAATATATTGAACCAACTCACGTTGCGCCGCATACACACTGCTATGGCTGGTCACAACCACACGATTCTGCGTAGTCCGCATACAATCAATCAGCGATTGACACACATTCCCACGTTGGCTCTCCTCCACTTCATCCAGACCATCACAAAGCAACACCAAACGCCCTTGCTGCATCAACCAATCCAGGTGAGGGTGTAGATAACGCATACCAGGTACATCATGTACAGAGAGAAACGCCAATATATCGCGCACGGACGACGGAGATACCTCGGTCTCTGCACGCACCCGTTGCTTTAAAAACAGGCTATAAGCGAGCAATGACAGCGAGACCGGGATTTTTCCCTCTTTGCGCGCTAGTTGCCAGGACATTTCTGATGCACCATACAAGTAAACATGCAATGCCATTGTTTTTCCAATACCCGCTGTGCCTAGCATCACAAGGTGCATATCATCCTGCTGCAATACATCTACCAGAGCTAACTGCTGCTCTTGCTCCACCGTTGCAGCAGCCTCTGCACCATATAATTCCTCTTTTTGCCCTTTACGCACAGTCATTGACATAATTAACGGTATATAATTTTTTTGATAACATTCTTGAGATGTGTGTACATTCCGTAAATACAGTATAAAAGCTAACGGGCGCATTCCCCATAAAGAGATGCCTATCCCTAACACAAACGCCAACAGCGGCAAAAGCACAAAAAGCGGCGTGCTAAATAAAAATGCCAAAAAAGCCCCTATGTTGTTTACTCCATGCCCAAGATGAAACACCAAAACAAGGAGGAGCTCCATTACCAGAAAAAAAACTAGCAAAATAGCACCAACAAGCAGGCTCATGAGCAACATTGCACGCGACATTCCTGACAACATTGCCATCTTCTCTTGCTTCTGCTCCAGCATTTCCATCTGCTGTTCCTGTACCATAGTTGCTATCACCCCTTCCAATCTAGTATTGCGGTATAGACAGTATAACGTAAGTCGTTTCCTCAAACAAGCAGCATGACTTCTTAAAAAAGACACGCCGGAGCATACATACCCCATGCCCCCACGCCCCGCCTTGCACACGGCATCTTCTCTGTGATTAACTTAATGTCACAGTCTGTTACAACCTTTGCGGATGATGCGTTCGTATAATAAGGTTATCTATTATTTTTTTGATGCAATGTTATACATATTTCTGCTCTATAAGAGAGGTTATTTTGTGGAATCTACCCAGCTCACGCCACTAACCATACAGGAATATACCGAAGAAAATCAAATAACGCAAAAGAGACCTGCCGTCATAGCAGAGCCTGCATCTACACATGTTTCGACGGGAAACAATGTTGTACAAGCATCGAATATAGAGTACGATGCATCAGATACACCAGTGCTCGTCATTCCTGCTGCACATGATGCACTAGCTACATCTCATAGCGTCACGCCTCTCATGCAAACAGCTATTGAGGTCGCCATCACCAATCAACAAGCTCTTGCGGATATTGATACACACATCAGCATGCCTAGCGCACTACCACCTCAAGTAGCTGCCCATATGGCCCCTGAGACAAGCCGGGTATCTTTTCCGCCAATACAACAGAAAACATGGACACGTCCACATGCTCTGCTATTAATCATGCTTTTAGGTGTCATCGTTGTTCAAATAATCAGTGGACCAAGTCAATTTCTCGGTACACAAGGGTGGGCATATGTGCTGCATGGGTCCCCCGCAAATAATACTAACCTACTCAAAAGCGTCGCGCAACAGCTCACACAACATGCAACACCAGGAGCAAGTGCCAGCACACCAACCCCTATGACACCAACACAATATATCAATCTGATTATCAACCATATGAGTCTCGCTCAAAAATTGGGGCAGATGATGCTCATACAGTTTGTTGGCCCAACCTATTCGTCTGATCTTAGCGCAATGATTACGCAATACAACATTGGAGCTGTGCTCATTTTCACGGCCAATGGCAATGTCCAGAGCAAACAACAATTGACTAGCCTGACAGCACAAATGCAAAGCAATAGCTCACTGCCGCTTGCCATCGCTATCGATCAGGAAGGTGGAACAGTAGATCGTCTGCTCAATCTCGATGGACCACGTCCGGCAGCAGCAACCATCGGTGCAACTAACGATCCAGCGCAAGCAAAGGCTGCTGGCATACAAGATGCACAAGACCTAGCATCCTACGGCATCAATCTTAATCTTGCCCCCGTTGTAGATGTCACCAATGTCTACAATCCACAAATGTACGACCGGACGTTTGGAAACACGCCAGCGGTCGTCACAACGATGGCAGGGGCCTATCTGCAAGGCCTACAGCAAAGCGGCAAAGTACTCGGCACGCTCAAACATTTCCCCGGTCTCGGTGATGTTGGTGTTGACCCCCACCTGGGCATTCCGCATCTCACCCGTTCACTCGCCGACCTGGAACAGATCGATTGGCAGCCCTACCAGCAACTCATCCAACAGGGCAACGTTCATGCCATCATGGTAACTCACGAAATTGTCACGGCTGTCGACGGCAGCATACCCTCATCGCTCTCCTATAAGCTGATTACCGGCATTTTACGCCAGCAATTCGGCTTTCAAGGTGTTATCATGACAGATAGCCTGACCATGGCAGGTATCACAGCATATTATACAGAGGCACAGGCCGCCGCACTGGCGATTGAGGCTGGCGACGATCTCCTCATGGGAGCGGCCTCGCCCAACGATGTTGCCGCAATGCTCGGTGGCATTCAACAGGCTATCAATGCGGGCAGCATCACACAGCAGCGCATTGACGACTCCGTACGCCGCATCTTATTACTCAAATATGCTATGGGCCTACTGCCTATTCCTACTCACTAATCAGGTTTGACGAAGAGGTTTAACAATGCTACACTTGAATATCCCGCAGGCGGGCAAGGAGCGTAATCTGTTTCTACTCACCATTGGGCTACTTGTGCTGGAAACATTGCTGGTCACCCTTGCCTTGGTTCCCGCCCAACTTTGGACACGCATCCTGCCACAAGCACCCAATGCTGCCCTGGACGGCCCTTTCCCGCCCATGCTTGCACCCGTGATAACTACTCTTATTTATATCACGCCAACCATTCTTGGTTTCTTATCTCGCAACTGGCAACGCGCTTTGCTCTACGCTACGCTCCCTGCCTGGATTGGCCTTGGCCTATTTGTAATTGCTGCTACGCTAAAAGTTGGCGTATTCTATCTGGTATCGCCCGATCATGTGACCGCAAATGTCAGCGTACTAGAACTATTTGCAGCATTAGGGGCAATTGGGTGGCTAGGACGCCACCTACTTAAAATTCAGTAAAATTTCGTGCATACTAGTGTTAGATATGATGAATAAGATGCCATTACGTCCCTTAAAACTCGTTCGTCTACCAGAACAAATAAGCAAAAACAATCTAGTAGTGGAGAACAATGACGTGAAAAACGCTCACAGTTGGGATGAAGCCAACGAAATTAGCCCACAAAGCCATAGCGTGACAGCGATCAATGCCGATCAACTGCCTTCACCAACCGCACTGCCACCATCGCTACTGACGCAACCGCCAGCAACAGCAATACCACACCCATCTGAGTCAGAGACAAGCGCAGCGAGCGATAATGCAGCACGTTCCCTTCTCCAGCGCACACCCAGTAGCTACTTCATCAATCAGGTCTATGGACTCTGGTTCTTTCTCTCATGGTTCTTTTTGACCATCATCATCACGCGTAGCCTCTCAACAGTCGAATATGGGATTTTTGCAATTGCGCTCTCAGCATTCAATACTGTCGCCTATATCGTGGCCTTTGGGATTGAAGATGCCATTACAACCTACGTTCCCAGAGTGCTAGCCGAACATGGACAAGGGGCCGCCGCCCATTTCATCCGCCAATTGCTCTCAGTACGGCTCTTCGTCCTCATTGTGAGCGCGGGAATTATGCTCTTTGGCATGCCTGTGCTAGCAACGATTATTGCCCACATTCCTATCAGTGGGACCGCTACTATTGCCAAAAACATGAAAGACCCTTTACTCCTCTCACATATTACACCTATCGCTTTCTATGTTTTTGGCAACGGCATCAATAACCTGCTTTCCGCCGTCTGCGCAGGCGTGATGCGCATGCGCATTGTACTTGTGGTCAACGGCTTAGCTCAAGTTGCCATGCTTGCCTTTGGTTTCGTCGTCTTGCAACTAGGATGGACCGTCAACGGCCTACTCTGGATGCTCGCTCTCGTCTCATTGGTCAGTTCAGCCGCCTTTGTGATCTGGTTAGCACCATTGCTGTTCACACCGAAGACCGCCTACACACAACCACTACGCCCTGTCTTCAGACTCGGTCTCTCTGCATGGCTCACCAATATCGTCAATGGTGCGCTCTTCAAGCAGACATCCATCTTGCTGCTCGGCTATTTCACTATCTCGCTCGTTCAGATTGGCTATTTCAACCTTTCCTTTCAGCTTGCTGACTCCGCCAATCTCCTCTTAGTAGCGGGTTTCGTTGGCGTTGGCGGTTCCGCACTGGCAGCCTCCTTCGTAGGACAAAATCGCCAACGTCTGGCCCGTTCCTGGCAAATCTTAATCAAAATCGAGACCTTGTTGGTTGCCCCACTCCTCATCTTCTGCATGTTTAATGCCAGCAACATCACACACGCCATCTATGGTACTAGATACGATCCTGTTGGCCCACTTTTCGCTATCTTTCTCTTCTTTAATACCCTTGTCCGTGTGCTTGGCACAACCATCCATCAATCAACACTGTACGTCATCGGCAAACCTCGTCTCGTCGTTCTCGCACAATGGATTGGTCTGGCTGTTGTCATTCTCACCGGTATCGCGCTCGTTCCACGTTTTGGGCCAGCTGGCGCGCTGATTGCCGATGGCATTGCCAAAACCGTGACTGGACTCCTCTTGCTACTCTTTTTATGGCGCGACTTGCCACGCAAGTATCCACTCGGCTTTACCTTGCGCTTTATCGCCGCTTCGACGCTTGCCTCCCTGCCCAGTTTACTCTGGCATCCCAACAGCCGCACCCTGCTGATCGTGTCAGGCTTGCTCTTTCTCGTTCTCTGCATTGGCATCCTGTTGCTTATCAAACCGCTTAACAATGAAGATATAGACATGGTGCAAAGCGTACAGCCACGCTTAGTGCCCTATTTAAAATGGTTCGCACGCCATGCAGAGAGCGATGAGGGGCTATGGGGCACTCACACCCACTAGAGCCAAACAAGGTGGTCTGGGCATACAGCCAGGGTATCTTCCCAATGGCCGATGAAAATGGTGAGATTCACTGGTATGCCCCTGATCCACGCGCCATCCTGGAACATGCGCATTTGCATATCTCACGTTCTTTACGAGCAACTATCCGTAAAGGAATATATGAGATACGCATGGATTGCGCGTTTGAGCAGGTCATGCGTTCTTGTGGCAGTCGAGAAGAAACCTGGATTAATGAGGAATTTATCAAAACGTATACCTATCTTCACCGCTGCAATCTCGCCCATAGCGTGGAGGCTTGGAAGGATGGGCAACTCGTTGGTGGACTCTATGGCATCACACTTGGAGCAGCCTTTATGGGCGAGAGCATGTTTTCATACGCAACTGATGCCTCGAAGGTTTGTCTCGTCGCCCTTGTCGAACACCTGCGTGCGCGTGGCTATACCTTGCATGATACTCAATTTCTGACCCCACACCTTGCAACATTGGGCGTGAGCGAGATTCCGCGCAGTGAGTATGAACGCCGCCTAGAATTAGCCATCAAGCAGCATTGTCTCTGGCGAGCCTGACGGCCCTTCAGAAATTTTCGCCCCATTTAGCATCGCCCGTGCCATCGTACAGCACGATTTCCTCTTCTTGCTCTTCCAGCAACGCTTGCCGCCGCTGGTCCGCAAGACGTGTTTGCCGCTCCATATGTTCGAGCCATCTAAAAAACAACGGCGACATTACAATGAAATCGACTACACCCGGCAATAAGAGCAACGCGCCCGCTGCTGCCTGATCGGCATTGGTAGAAATGCCCAATTGCGCAGGAATTGCATAATATGGGTAAATAACGACGCCCGTGTAGACCAGCACAAAGGCGAGCGTATCAATTGGCAAGCCATCAAAAAAGGTGTAGAGAATTTGCATTGGATAGCCCAGACGCCGATATTCATGAACCGAGCCAACAATAGGCCACCAGTTGAGAAGTGAAACCAGAAAAATACTGACCATCTCCACCTGATACCAGGATTCGTTCCTCAGAGCTGCATGATAGATGAGCGGGGCATGCCAGAGCAGAAAGACCAGATTAAAAATGATCGAGTCGGCCAATGGCAGCGTCAAAAGGCGTGCCAGTCCACGTGCTACAGGCACATTCATTGCTGGGCGCAACAGTGCTTCTGGTGTACCAATCAATATCAGTGGAGCGCAAAATGTTGTGAGTATGATAACCTGAATCATATGCGCGAGAAACAGTTGTGTGCGTGCGATTGTATCCAATGGCGTCAACAACGCCAACGCCATCAGCAAGATGCCAAAAAAGAATGAGAAGACACGCCAGCGCGAAATATGCACATCGGCCTGCTTTTGGCGCACCGCCCGCAGCCGCCAGACATACAAAATACACAGCACAAGCAGAAGAAGAATGATCGCTGGACGCCAAGGCCAGACACTACTTAAACCAAATGGCATAGAAATAACTCCGTCCTGTATGATACAACATAGCATAGTACATATTTCTTATTACTTTTAGTATTGTAGCACGCATTGAAAAGTAGGACGAAATAGAAGGCGTGATCTCGCTGGACGAGATTGATCTGCCCAGCGAGCTATAAAGCATGCAGGGCCTGTATCACCTCCTGCCAGCGTGTCTGCACACGCGCAAGCAGCGGCAATGAGAGTTGCTCGCTCTCCTTGCCTGCCACAAGCGTCTCAGCATGAGCGAGCAACTGCCAGAGGGTTGCCTCACTCTGCGCTATCGTCGTATGTGCATCGGGCAAACACAACATGCTGGTCGCGAGGCGTAAACGCAGAGCCGATGGATGCTCGCCAAACGCCGACCCTGGCAGCGTCGCGATATCCCATCTATCGAGCAGATAATGGGCTAAATCCTGGCTCGTCTCAACGCCCACTTTCTGGAGCGCGTCTCGCCAGGGAGCAAAATCGGGATAGAGATAGAAGGCTCCCGCTGGACGCGCACAAAGCACACCCAATTGTGTCAGCGTCTCATACAGTTGATTAGCCACGTAGCGATACAACACGGTAGAGTTCTGTACATAGCGTTTGATCGAATCATCGGCACTAAAGGCGACAAGCGCGGCCTGTTGCACTGGCGTAGAGGCCGATGACCAGATCTCACTTGCCAGGCCACGCAACGCATTCATCACCTGCCTACCTGCTGGCGTGGATGGCAAGACGGCATAGCCAAGCCGCCAGCCGCCAGCAGAAAAGGCCTTCGAGAGACCACCCGTGATGATACAGCCCTCTGGATAAAATTGTGCTGGCGAGACATGCTCACGCCAGCCATGCGCTAACTCTGCGTAAATCTCATCGCTAATCAGCACGATACCGTTGGCACGCGCCCAATGCGCTAAAGCCTCTACATCAGCGCGTTCAAACATGCTACCCGTTGGATTGCTCGGCGTGTTGACGATCAGGATACGCGGACGCGCACCATCGCTCCGCGCCTGCTCTACCGCGCGCGTCAACGCAGCGGGTGTTAAGCGGTGATGGTCAGTCGGCTCTGTCTGTACGTCAATGACGCGCCGCTCAGCCAGACGCGCCTGCGGCCCATAGCTGACCCACGAGGGCACAGGCAGCAAAACATCGCCGTCCAGCACCTGCAACAGTCCATACAGCAGCGGCTTACTCCCAGGAGCCACAATCACCTGTTCTTGAGAACAAGATAGCCCACGTTCGCGCGTCAGGTACGCGGCGATTGCCTGACGCAAAGCGGGCAAGCCCTGCACGGGAGCATAGCCTGTTGCCCGCGCAGCTTCGCTCAAAGCATTTTTTAGCGATGGATGCAAGGGAAAAGAAGCCTCACCAAAACCGAGATGCAGCGTCTCGCGCCCAGTAGCACGACGTTGTGCTACCGCCTCGTTGATCGCAAGCGTCGCCGATGTAGGCATTGATTGTGCAGATGGAGCAAGCGACAAAAGCGTTTCCTGCATCTGCTTATCGTTGGAATGGGTAATACTCATTCTGCTATTCCTTCGCCATTGAAAGGTTGCCAGCTAGCGCGCCCGTACAGCGTGATTGACCTTCTCTACAATCCCATTGATGGTTTCCTCGGAGACAGCACCAAACGAGCTGAGTTTGATCAAAGGGATAGAGACAAGAAACTCGTGATGCAGGAACATTTCGAGCGGAGTTCCCTTAAACTGCTCAACTATCACCGCGTGAGCTTTGGGATGGCGCAGGAAGTGGGCAATCGATTGCAGTTTGTTAAAATGGGGAATATCTGACGCGGAGTGCATCAGCACCGTCGTTTGCAGCTCTATATACGCGCTTGAGCTGCCAACAAGCACTTCAAATGTACCAGACTCGATATACCAACGCTGCTGCTCACTGTCATAATAGGCAAAATCGCGTGGCTCCAGCGTCATCTGCACGGCTTTTTCCTCACCTGGGGCAAGCTCCACCTTCGCAAATGCTTTCAGTTCCTTAACGGGCCGTACCAGACGCGACTCCACATCGCGCACGTAGAGTTGTACAATCTCTTTGCCCGCCCGTGCCCCACTGTTGCGCACCGTCACCGTCACAGCAAGCGTCTCGCTATCCGTAATCTCCGCTTTGCTAACGCTCAGACCAGTGTACTCGAAGGTGGTATAGGACAGGCCATAGCCAAAGGGAAACATTGGCGCGATCTTCTTCTTGTCATAATACCTATAGCCGACAAAAAGTCCCTCACCATAGCGCACATAGCCCTCTTCACCAGGATAGTTTAAATAGGCAGGCGTGTCTTCCAGACGCATCGGGAAGGTCTCAGCTAGTTTGCCAGAGGGATTGACCTTGCCGAGCAACACATCGACAATCGCGCTACCAACAGCCTGTCCACCCAAACCAGCTTCCAGCACAGCACCAGCAGCATCGATCCAAGGCATAGCAATCGCAGAACCATTACAGAGAACAACAACAGTAGCGGGCTGCACACGGCAAATCTCAGTCACCAGGCGATTAAGCGTTGCAGACATGTCGATGGTGCTGCGATCATTACCCTCGGTCTCTTCTTTGTCAAGCAGGCCCACAAAGACGATAGCTGTTTTCGCGGCTTGAGCAGCGGCCATCGCTTCCTGCAACATTTCCTCGCTCATCTGCCCATCTTCGGCATAGCCCTCAGCATAAGCGATCTGTCCTTTACCAGCAAGCACACGCTGAAGTTCAGCATAGGAAGTATCAACCTGCGTGGCGGTGACGTGCGCGCTACCGCCACCCTGGTAGCGTGGCTCTTGCGCGAAGCGTCCGATAATCGCAACCGAACTCAGAGCAGCTTCGGTGAGTGGAAGCATCTCATGCTCGTTTTTCAACAAGACCATCGATTCAGCAGCCGCTTTACGTGCCAGCGCATGGTGCTCTTGTGGATCAAACGTTACGTTCGCCTTGTGCTGTTCTACTGCCTGGAAAACCAGTTCCAGCATACGCGCCGCCGCCTCGTCAATCGCCGCTTCAGCCAGTTGACCGCTTCTCACCAGTTGGACAATTTCTTCCGTATGATTGCCCGGTCGCCCCGGCATCTCCAGGTCCAGACCAGCCGCAAGTGCCTTTGCTTTATCGTTCACGGCTCCCCAGTCCGAGACCAAAACCCCTTCATAGCCCCACTCTTTTTTTAAAATAGTCCGCAGTAGATGAGGATTCTCGCAGGCATATGTCCCATTTATTTTGTTATATGCCCCCATAATCGTCCAGGGACGCGCCTTTTTCACCACACGCTCGAAGGCCGGAAGATAGATCTCGCGCAGTGTGCGCGCATCAATCTCCGCACTGATTGTCATGCGCTCAAACTCCTGATTATTACAAGCAAAATGTTTGAGTGAGGTTCCCACGCCCCTGCTTTGCACACCTTGTACAAACGCGCTACCCATCTCACCAGCCAGCACAGGGTCTTCCGAATAATATTCAAAGCTACGTCCACCCAGTGGTGTGCGCTTGATATTTACGCCCGGCCCAAGCACTACCTGTACGTCCATGGCCTGACATTCGTCGGCAATAGCCTGTCCTATAGCTTCCGCCAGAGATACATCCCAGGATGAGGCCAGGGCCGATGCGGAAGGGAAACAGGTCGCAGGAACGGCGGCAATACCCATCTCATCCCTTGGTAGCGGCTTGCGCAAGCCACTCGGACCATCATGGACAGTAATTGAGGGAACGCCGAGACGCTCGACACCATTTGTATGCCAGAAGTCCTGCCCAATTGTCAACGACACTTTCTCTTCCAGCGTCATCTGACTCACCAGTTCCTGTATACGTGACTGCATAAACTATTCCTTTCGAGCAAACCGTCTTTCCAAAGCATCATTGTGTTCCTGTTGATAGCCAACTATCAATCTTGGACAACACGCTCAGGAATTGTTAGCACTCTCAATGTGTTGTTTCTATTAAGCACGCCTGATGCCCCAAGATGTCAAGTGATTTTGCCCACTACCACTCCTTGACAGTATCTATTTTTTGTTGTTTACTTAGTTTATCAACAAAGTTTACTTGTAAATTGTTCTCATGCTATCCATGCCGAATCTGGCATAGCCGTTTGTAGGAGTTTGACCCAATGGAGACCACAAGCACTGCACCTATCGCACTGCGTGTAGACACTCATCTCAGCAAGTTTTCACAGGGCGGCACAGTCCTACTGACTGCCCTGGCCTTTATCTTCAATCAGCCTATCATCGTGCTGATCGCAGCAATCATCATGGTGTGGAGTGCGCTGGCTCCCACAAGCAGTCCATACCGCTTACTCTACAAGAGTATTGTTGTGCCGCTCGCTTTGCTCAAGCCTCACATTGTAGAAGATGATCCCGCACCTCATCGTTTCGCACAAGGCGTTGGCGCAGTGTTTCTCGTTGCTGCCACACTCGTGCTGTTTCTTACCCACGTCACAACACTTGGGTGGGCACTTGACTTGATCGTCCTTGTGCTAGCCGCCATTAACTTGACGGTCGGCTTCTGCGCAGGCTGCTTTGTCTATTATCACCTGGGGCGTCTGGGCATCTTGCCACGTGTGCGCTATACAGGCACCTTCCGCTGGCGAGGAGTGTAAAATCACGATGCAAGAAGCGATACTACGTCTGGGCATTGTCTTACTAGTTGGCGTTGCAGCCTGGTTGCTCGTGCAAGCAGGGAAAAGTTTTGTCGAAAGGCAACGCCAGCGTGCGCTGGTAGCAGCACCACTCGCCACACAAGCAACCTCCAACGATCAATCATTAGAACACATGGGATCACCTGTGCGTATTCTAGCTTTTAGTAGCGAGGATTGTCGCCAATGCCATCAACTGCAAACTCCCGCGCTGCAACGGGTCCTGGCTGCACGTGGTGACATGGTCGACGTGGTCGAAGTCGATGCCACGACAGAAACCGCCCTTGTCCAAACCTATCATGTCCTCACGGTCCCCAGCACAGTGATCTTAGACGCTGTTGGACAGGCCCATGCCGTCAATTATGGCTTTGCTAACACACAACGCCTGCTCCAACAGATTGATGAAGTGCTGGCAAAAACCGCCACGCGTCTCTCAGCCTGACAACAAACGTAAAGCCTATCACCTGATAAATTCCGTGATAGGCTCTTTCCTCTTTTGGGTAGACATCACACCCAAGAATTTGGACGCCGTCACTGAAGCAATTGCGTCAAGGTCACAATCTGATAGCCTTTTTGCTGGATCAGCGGAATCAGCTGATCGAGTGTTTGCGCCTCAACCTCGCTACCCGCATGCATTAAAATGATTGCTCCATTGCTCAAATGACTCATCACACGCTCAGTAATCGTTTGCGGCGTGGCGTCCGCTCTCCAATCGATAGTGTCAATCGTCCAATAGACAGTATGATAGCCCAAGCTGGCAACAAGCTGTCGAACATGATCGTTGCGTGCCCCATAAGGCGGACGAAAGTAAGGACGAGTACTTTGACCGGTTATTGATGCAATGGTCAGATCAGCTTGGGTAAGTTCATTGCAGACCTGAGGATCGGAGAGCGTGGTCAGATCGGGATGAGTCATGCTATGGCTGCCGATTTCGTGGCTCTCTTGTTGTACTCGCCGAACAAGCGAGGGATTCTGTGCAGCCCACTGGCCTGTCAAAAACCAGGTCGTGTGCAACTGATGGCGAGCAAGGATATCCAGGATGCGCGAAGCTGGTCCTACTGGCCCGCCCGCATCAAAGGTGAGAGCTATCCGCGCATTACCAGTATTCCCATTGTCAACCTCTTGCGCAGAAACGGGTGTCACACCTGCTGGCGTTTGACACGGCGAAGGCGTCGGTATTAGTGTTGGTGTCGGTGTTGGGCTTGGGATTGGCGTAGGAGAGGGACGCACAACTGTCGGTGACGTCGTTGGGACGCTCGTAGGTGCAAGCGTCGGCGTCAGACTGAATGTAGGCGAAGACGTGGGCGTGGGCGTTCCTTTCCCACCAATGATCGGTCCCGGTCCACAACTTGCCAGCGTCAAAAGGATAAACAAACCAATCAACACCACGCTTTTATGTTGTCGGGGGTCTCGCTCCTGTTTCCACCATAACTGTCTTATGTGGTGATACCAGCGCACCGCATCCATTTGCACACGCCCTTTCTCTCAGAAGAACCGTTTCCCTTCTTGCTCTCTGCCAAGCTCCGCAATACTTTTTTGTGCCATCAAGTTACCGTAAGCGAAGAGCGTTCCATCACGAGTGTAGACTGGACAGATCACAAAATACTCATCTACCGAGGATGGTATCTCACGGTATCCTCACAATCAGACGAGAACACTTCTGGGTTAATCGGGCAACTATTCACTAGGAGCCAACTTCATCCAAAATTGTTATGCATTTAGTTATATTTCGATGGCTGTGTTTACGGCGTTTTTATATGCACCACGTATACTTATGACATATCTTTTATGTTTTTCCGAAACACTCCCCTCGATGTATTTGTAAAAAGTGCAATAGGATATATCTCCGCACTGAACGAGAAGGTCACACAGGGAAAACAGAAGAAAGATTGCAACAGTCTGGCACAATGAGGGTGTCAATGGTATATCGTGTTCATTTGTGGAGGGAATAGACGTGTCCATCACAAAAACATCTGCTCAATGCCCTGAGCGTACAGCCGATCCCGCAGCGGTGAACGGAACGCACGCCCGTAGGAAGGGCAAGCGACCCGGCCTTCTAAAGGTCATGTCTGGCTATCTGGTCATCATTCTCACATTGGCCGCATGCGGCACAGCCTCTTCTGGTTCTGGCACAAGTACAGGACCGCTCACCATGGGCGTCCTGTCCTGTTTCACAGGAACGCTGGCAAGCCTGGGAGAGTCCATGTTACAAGGTGCGCAGGTGGCGCAAAAAGCCATCAATGATGCCGGAGGCATTCTTGGTCGCCAGCTCAATCTAGCCCATTCCGACACGCAATGCGACGAAGCAGACTCCGTTCCCGCGCTTCGACAGCTCCTGGCAACACAAAACATGGTTGGCATTATCGGCCCAGAGACACAGGAGATCAATGCTGATGCTCCTATCATCACCTCAGCCAAAGTCGTCGATGAATTCCAGGGTGGTAGCACCCTCTTCGACCACAATACCAACGCCTGGTTGTGGCGCGATAGCCCATCTGACTCCCAGCTAGGTGTCGCTATGGCCCTCTATGCCCATAAGAAGGGCTATCAAAAAGCCGCCCTGCTCTTCTACTCGGATATTGCAGCGCAGACCTTTGCTCAACCAATTCAGTCAACCTGGCAAAAAATGGGTCACCAGATTGTCGCCAATATCACTGTCGCTCCCGATCAGACCTCTTATCGCACCCAAGTGCAGCAGATCATCAATGCGCACCCTGATGTGATTTTCACGCAAACTGACCCCGCTACGGCAGCTGTCCTTTTCCAGAACTTCAAAGAACTGGACAATCTGGCGATCCCGTTCGTAGGCACTGACATCACTGGTAGCGACCAGTATCTGAAGGCCGTTACCTACGCTGCTGCCAATGCACATCTCACCTCGGTCTATGGCACGTCAGTCACCGGACAGGCCACAGATGCCTTTAATCAGTACTTTGTTGCCCGCTTCGGGAGTAATGTACAGCCACTGGCCAACGCCAACTATGCTTATGATTCTGTCATCAGTTTGGCTCTCGCCATCGATAAAGCCAATACAACTGATAGCACCGCTATCAATGCAGCAATGTTAGGAGTGACCAACCCGCCTGGCACTACCTGCTACACGTATAAAGATTGTATGGCTCTCATCAAATCAGGCCAAAAAATCAACTACGATGGAGCAAGTGGCGACCTCAACTACAACCAGTACCATAACGTATTCGGCCCTTATGGAGGTTTCCAGGTCAGTACCAACGGTCAGGAACAACAAGTCATGTTGCTTTCTGCCTCTGATCTGGCCGCCGTCACACCATAATTTTCGCAAGATGCTCACTCGCGATTCACCAGACTGTTACATCTAACAAATCAACCCATCACCGCAAGTGTAATGGGTTGATTTGTTGCATACGGGCTGTATTTATCCCGTCGGCGGCGTAAAGGGGAAGATGTCAGGAACAGAAGCGCGGCACGAGCAAACGTCCCTTGCCTCTATTTGGACAGCACAACAATTGTGTTATATCCAACAGATCAGCCCATCACCGCAAGTGTGATGGGCTGATCTGTTGCACGTGACCTGTATTTATGAAAGCCGACCTACATAGAGATTGATCACTTCTTCATTCTGTAGCAGGTCTTGTCCAGCACCTTCCAGCCGATTGCGACCCAGCACCAATACATAGGCCCATTGCGCATGACGCAGGGTCTCACGGGTATTCTGCTCGACGATCACAATCGAAACTTTGGTGGAGCGGATCTGCTCGATGCGCTCCCAGATCAAACTTTGAAACTTCGGAGATAGACCAACGCTTGGCTCATCGAGAATAAGAACCGCTGGGTCCACCATCAGCCCACGCGCCAAAGCTAGCATCGTGCGTTGCCCGCCGCTGAGCGTGCTTGCCCTGCGATGCGATGACACTTTCAGATCGGGAAAGAGTTCAAACAGTTGGTCAATTCTCTCGTTCACACCAGACTTACGAGCATAGCCGCCCATATCGAGATTTTCGCGAATCGTGAGATCAGGAAAGACATTCTCTACCTGTGGCACATAAGCAATGCCATAGCGCACGAGTTTCTCCACAGGTTGACCCGTGACCTCTTTCCCTTCAACAAACACACGCCCACTAGCAGAGCGAATAAGGCCCGCGATAGCTTTCAAAAGGGTCGATTTACCAGCTCCATTGGGTCCAACAATCGCAGTGATCTCACCTCGCCGGGCCTTCATGTGTACCTGGTCGATAATTGGCGGGCCACCATAGCCTGCCGTAATACCCTCAACGCTCAGAACAATGTCTTCTTCATTTCTCATGCCGTCACCTCACCAAGATATGCGTCGATCACGACCTGATTTGAGCGGAGAGAATCAAACGGTCCAGCCGCAATTACCTCGCCCTGTGCCATCACCACGACATGATGTGCAACTCGTTCGATGAATGGTAGGTTATGCTCGACAATAATGACCGAAGTTCCAGAGGCCACAAAACCCTCAATTGCTTGCGCCATGCGCTCGCCAAGCACAGGGTTCACACCACCCATCGGCTCATCGAGAATGACTAGATCGGGATGTGCCATGCGAATACGTGCAAACTCGACGAGACGTTTCTGACCACCACTCAAATTGCCAGCACGCTCATTGCCTATCTTGTTCAAGCCCAGCTCGGTCACAATCTCACGCGCCCGCGCCAATTCCGCCTCTGGAGCCAGATGTTGAATCAGACCGGTGCCAATCAAACTCTGCCAGAAACCTTCACGGTTTCGATCCCAGTGTGCCAGCAACACATTCTCCAGTACCGTCAGGCCCGCCCATTCGCGCGGCGTCTGGAAAGTACGAATGAGACCCTGGCGCGAAATGCGGTGCGGCGGTAAGCCCTGTATCAATCTATCTTCAAAGAGAACCGTACCTGCATCGGGCATTTTAAAACCTGATATCAGATCTATCGCGGTACTCTTCCCCGCCCCATTAGGCCCAATCAGCCCGGTCACTAGCCCTTTAGGAACGCGGAACGAGCAGTTATTCACAGCAGCAACACCACCAAAATGCTTATACAACCCTTCCACAACCAGAATAGCTGGCTCATCTTCCACCGAGACAACTTGACGCGGCTTAGAAACAACCACAGCGGCAACGGGCTGCACAGGCGGTGTTTCCTGCGTCGGCACAGAAGTTGCGCTGGGATCAGATGTCTCAGCACTTGGAGAAGTTGCAACACTGGCAACCGCATAACTATGCAACTGACGGTCTACGTGGCGTCGCTCTGGCAGTAGCCCTTGAGGGCGGAAACGCAAGAACAGGACCAGAACCGTACCAACCACAATTTCACGCAGCGCAGGCACAATGTTGGGATTACCTGCGATATCGGGTAAGAAGCGCGTCGATTCCTGGACTAACACAATCATCACAAAAACGCCCAAGACAACGCCTCTGATACTACCTTTACCACCGACCAAAACGGCAGAATACAACACAATAGCCTCGATAGGGGCCCATGCCGATGGGTTCCAAGCACTCAGATAGGCCGCAAAGAGACCTCCTGCCAGGCCACCAAGCGCGGCTCCCAGCACGTATGCCTTGAGCTTCAGAACATAGATATCACGCCCAAAGGCTGCTGCCGCGCGCTCATCTTCGCGTAAAGAGCGCAGTGCGAGACCAAAGCGACTGCCCGACAACCGCATCATAAACAGGATAACAAGCACAAGCAGGAGCAGGCAGAAGCCCAGGAAGAAGTATTGATAGGACTGATAATCAAGCCCTAGCACATCTCCCATTGGGTTCACGAGGCCCGACAAGCCATTGTAGCCATCAAAAAGAGGAACATACTGGCTCGCCATTACATACAAGACATACACTGCACCGAGGGTCACGATGGAAAAATAGATACCACGCAGTTGACGCAGCGCAATCAAGCCCACGATCAGCCCCATCAGTGATGAGGCAACAACTGCCCCCAGCAACGCGAGTGGATAGGGTAATTGCAGGCCTAGAATATATTGGGCTGGTGGCGTTTGAGGGCCAATAGTGAGCACAAGCGTTATATAAGCACCCAGCGCAACATATCCATAGTAGGCCAGATCAAAGTCACCGGCCCAACCCCAGATCACGTTGAGGCCAAGAGCCATGATCCCAAAAACTGCCCCCTCTGTGAGAATAGAGAGGAGATATTGTGTCATCATTCGAACAGAGTCCTCCCTGCCTTGGTAAAGAGGCCGCGTGGCCGCACAAGAATAATAATCGCCAGGATTGCAAATGCAAATGCCAATTCATAGCTTGCGCTGATGTAGCCACCGGTGAATTCGAGCGCGATGCCAACAATCACAGCACCCGCCATTGTGCTAAATGGTTTGCCCAAACCGCCAGCGACCGACGCCGTGAGCGTAATCAGAAAGAAACTAAAACCAAAGTAGGGATTGAAGGTTCCCACGCTCTCGGCCAGAATGAAACCAGCATAGCCAGCCACCAGACCAGCGATAACCCAGGTCACTGAGGCGATGAGTTGGGCATTAATTCCCGTCACACGCGCTAAATCACGATTTTGGAATACTGCGCGCAAGGCTTTGCCAAATTTCGTGTAGGTGATAAGCACATACAAGAAAGCTGTAATGACAAGCGCGGACACAATAATCTCAATCTCGGTCGTCGTCCATAAAAACGGCCCAATCTGATAGGGTGCGCTCTGTGGAATCGTATAAGCAACATTGGATGCTCCAAAAATGATCACGAGGATATTTTGGATAATAAAGGAGACACCCAGCGTCGCAATAAAGGTCGGCATTGTACCTACATTGCGCCGCACAAAACGGTCTACCACGGCCGTATGTACGATGAGAGCTGTCACACCCGCCGCACCAGCAGCGGCCAGAGCAGCGAGTAACACATTTCCCGTCATGCGCTGCACGACATATGCTGCGTATGCCCCTATCGTCAGCAACTCTCCATGCGAGAGGTTTGCCACATTAGTCACGGCATACTCGAGTGTGAATGCCACCGCCGAGAGTGCAAGAATGGCGGCAGAGACAAGCCCGAAACCGAGTGTCAGGAACAGTTCATGCATGATGCCACCATCTCCCTTCAAGTACTGTTTTTACGGCATGCGTTTGTCGTAGTGTGAGAGCCTGCACCTGTGTTGAGGCTTCACTAATTATCGCCATTGATCCTCCTAACGTGTGTGCTAAAGGAAACCAGTTTCTTAGAACATTCCATACGCTCTGCCCCTGCTTGATCGTAGCCACTGAGGTACTGAGCAACGTATGTGGTCTGCGTTGGAATTGTCCAAACTGTCTAAATTTGCGATAGCGGCGTGCAAGCAACTGCTTAGTTGAAAGCTGTTCCAGTTCTGGGAGAACCTGGAGCAGATGGCGTTCAAGAGCCTGCATTACCAGCGTAGGGTTCGTATGTGCCCCTGCAAGCGGCTCTGGGATAATGGCATCAATCACACCTAGACGTAGACAATCTGGGGCGGTCAAATTCAATTGCTCCGCTACCTGTGTAGCCTTGTGCGCATCTCGATACAGAATAGTTGCTGCACCTTCTGGCGCAATCACTTCATAGATTGCATTTTGTAACATCATGATGTGGTCAGCGACCGCAAATGCTACAGCCCCACCACTCGCTCCTTCTCCGATAATCGCCGTCACAATCGGAACGGGTAAGCTACTCATCAGCGAGAGGCAGTGAGCCAGCGACCAGGCAAGACCATGTCGCTCGCTATCGTCACCAGGGTCAGCTCCAGAGGTATCAACAAACGTCACAAGCGGACAATGTAATTGGGCCGCCAAATTCATCATGCGCATCGCCTTGCGAAAACCCTCTGGCTGAATGCGCGTTTGCCTCTCTTCGGCCTGACTCTCTTCCTTATTGCGATTACGTACCTGCCCAACAAACACAATAGGATGTCCACCGATAGAGCCTAGGCCTGCTAACACTGTGGGGTCATCACCATAGCAGCGGTCTCCCTGCAATTCAAGAAAATCAAGCGAGAGGTAACGAATATAATCGCGTGCAGTAGGACGATCTGGATGGCGAGCGAGTGCAACACATTCCCAAGCAGAGTTTTTGGCAGCACCATCTGACAGCACCAACGGCTCATTCTCATGGTCACTATGTGAATGCTGCTGTTTGCTGTGAACCGCTGTTGCCCTCAGGAGCGTCGCAAGCACCGACGGGAGATCACGTCGAGCGGTAATCGTATCGAGTTGACCAGACGCAAGTAGCATCTCAGCCCGGTGTGAGCCTGGTAGGAGCTTGCGTCCCGTCACCAGCTCCGCCACACGAGGACCCGCAAAACCAATAACGGCCTTTGGTTCCGCTAACAGCACATCGCCCAGGCTGGCAAAACTGGCAAACACTCCCCCTGTCGTTGGACTCGCTAACACAGAGAGATACAGTAAACCTGCCATATGAAAGTGTTCAAAGGCAGCAGCGGTCTTCGGCATTTGCATCAAGCTGATGATGCCCTCTTGCATCCGCGCTCCCCCGCTATTAACAACAGTTACAACAGGGAGATGATGGCGTGTAGCGTACTCAAAAGCAAACGTGATCTGCTCTCCCACCACTGATCCCATACTCCCACCCATAAAGTGAAAATCGAGTACGGCCAGCATGGTTTCCGTTCCACCTATGCGACAGCGACCAACGAGTACAGCATCATTCAATCCCGTTTTCTTTTGCTCGGCGAGCAGTTTCGTCGCATAAGACTGCTCATCACCAAAACCCAGAAAATCGAGCGGCCGCATTCCATGCTCCATGAGCTTAAAACTGCCCTCATCAGTCAGATGGCTGACACGTTGGGATGCCGATAAAGGAAAATGATAACCACAGTGATCACAAACGGCAATTCTGCTATATAATTCGTTTGTGGCATCCAATCTCGTCTCACACTCTGGGCATTGTTGGGGTTGGACAGCAACATTGATGGCAGATGAGTCATTAGCTCCACGCGCCATCGCGAAGAGACCATCATACAGATGATGCCATCTGGACGCAGAAACCACATTGCGTATCCCAGAAAGCCTCAAGCTTTTCTGCTCAAAAGGATTAGTCATTGACACATCTATTCCCTCCACATGAGAATACAAGGTATGCCCTAAGTATACGTGAGCAACTGTAAACAACCCGTAAACAGGCTTTGAAAAACATAACTAAAAACATAACAATTTCGTGTATACTCTCTAAAGACAGCAAAATAATTGCAATCGTGACCTGCTATAAGACATACTAACCAATAAGGATGAGATTGTATGCCTTCCTGGCGATGGGGTGCAACATGCGTTATCTAATACAACAAAAAATTGGCCTGCAACTACTCAGCCTCTACCTGCTCTTTATCCTCCCCGTCCTCTTAGGAGGAGCTGGGCTTTATGTCTTCCAGCAGAGTGTTCTCACACAAAATGCTTATCAATCCGATCTCGCCCTCTCGCAAGCCGTCGCATTGGAAGTCGGCGCAAATCTGCGTGCCGCCATCGAGATCGATAGCGAACTCGCAACATCCCAGGCTGCCAGGCAGTTAGATTTACCACAGCTTGCAGCCATCTTCGCCAATTCTGCCTATGCTCACCCCAGTATCAGCCTATATTATGTCTGTGATCCATCAGGAAACATGCTCATCAACTATCCATTTCACCAGAGTACGATTGGAGAAAATTTCAGCTTCCGCGATTATTTTCAGGGTGCGCTCAAAAGTGATATGCCCTTTATTTCTTCCGGGCGCGTCAGCACCACCACACGCACCTATGTTGTCTCGGTAGCAGCCCGTATCACAAACAAGCGGGGAAAAACTGTTGGCGTCATGGTGATTAACCTGTCACTTGATAAGTTTACTTCTCACCTACATACCGTCCACCAACGTCTATCACCAAGCAGCGAAGTGGGTATCTGGGTCGTTGATTATAAAGGGCAACCTGTCGCTACTACCAATCCTGCCTTTGCTCCTCTCAGTTCCATTCAGGATTATCCCGGCCTGATCCTTACCGCCAACCATGCTCTGCAAGGAAAAGCTGGCAACATGATCGCACACGATCAAAATCGTGACTGGCTTTACAGCTATGTTCCCATTCCAGAGGCGGGCTGGGCTATCGTCGTACAACGCCCAACCGATATCACCTTTGCCACACTCACCGATTTCCAGCATGGACTCATTCTTGCCCTCGCATTACTTCTTCTCGGAGCCAGCTTCTTCTGGTTTATGATGCACCAACGCATTATCTCGCCCCTCGGTCGGCTCGCCAATGCAGTTTCACTGATCCCCGATCAGCCCACACAGATCATCCATACCGATTTATTAATCAAAGATCGCGCTCGACAAGACGAAATAGGCGAGTTGGTCACCGCTTTCTACCTTATGGAAAAACAAATCCGCTCGCAATTTCAAAAAAGTGACGAAACCATTCAGGCGCAATTCTACACACTCGATGCCATTATGCGGAGTATCGACGAAGGCGTCTTACTGGAAAGCCCCGATGGCCGCATTGTCTATGCCAATCATATCTTCAGCCGCGCGGTTGGTATTCCGCAACATGAGCTAATCGGCAGTAATTTACAAACAAACAATTTACGAGAAAAACTCTCTACTATACTTGATAACCCTGACACTTATCGCGCAGTCGTTGAACCGATCGCCAAAGGGCATAAACCTCGCATTACCGAATTTCAGCTCCATGGCTTTTATAAAGCTCCTGGCCGTTTTGTCAGCGCACACCGCGATATTCGGATGCGCTTCTTCCATGTACGCGATGCCAAAGGTCTGCTGATTGGGCGTGGACGCATATTTGAAGACATTACCAAACAAAACGAAATAGAGAAAATCAAGCGCAATTTGCTTGCCATCGTTTCGCATGAACTTCGTACCCCCTTAACAGCCATCAAGGGCTTTGCCACCAGTCTGCTCGAAGAGAGCGATGGAGAAGTCGATCTGCACTGGCAGCAATATAGCCTGGGCCTGATTGTAGAAGAAAGCAATCATATGGCAGAGCTTGTTACCAGCCTGCTCGATATGGCGCAAGTAGAAGCAGGTACACTGAAACTCTACCCCTCTGTTTATTCCCTCGATTCCTTGCTCCAGGATATGATTGCAAGCATACCCGAAATACGCCATCAAGTTCATATTCACATACCAGATGAAATACCCCTGCTCTATGTAGACAGACGACGCATTCAGGTCGTCTTGCGCAACATTCTAGAAAATGCGCAACGCTATGGAGGCCCCGATCCATCCATTGAAATAACCGCCAGCTACAACCAGGAGTTAGCAACAAAACATCTGGGATTGACGTTACATATAGCTGACACCGGGCCTGGTATTCCCAGCCACCTAATGGAGGCGATTTTTGATCGTTTCTATCAAGTAGAGAGCGGAAAAGAGCGCAGCAGCAACGGGGTTGGGCTAGGCCTGGCAATCTGTCGCGGATTCATTGAAGCACACGGAGGTCGCATCTGGGCCACAAATAGAACCGATGGCAATTGTGGTGCAGTATTTCATGTGTGGTTCCCATCTGCCACGATTTACGTGCAGACACGCTAACCAAACACATTGCATCAGGGTAACATGCTTGCTCTGAGAGCGAAAGGAGGACAATGATGCCTCAAGAAAAATATATTCTCGTTGTCGACGATGAACCAAATATCCGTACTTTCGTGCGCCACTCTCTCGAAAAACATGGCTTTAAGGTCAATCTTGCCACAAATGGATGGGAAGCAATTGCGGAATTTGAACAAAAAACCTTCGTGCTTGTCATACTGGATATCATGATGCCCGGCATGAACGGCCTAGAAGTCTGCCGTCGTATCAGACAAGTGAGTACCGTGCCAATCATTATATTGACGGCACTCGGTGAAGAGACAGACAAAATAGCCGCATTGACACAAGGAGCAGACGATTACTTGACCAAACCCTTTGGCGTTGGTGAACTGCAAGCACGGGTTCTGGCTGTCCTGCGACGGGCCAGTTGGGCTGATACTACACGCTCGGTTGGCACAATGCGTTTTGGCAACGTCGAGATTGATTTTGAGCAACGCCAAGTCTGGCTCAATAGCGAACGTGTCAAATTCACTCCCACCGAGTTCAGTCTCTTGCAAGAGCTTGCTTTAAACCCCGGTAAAGTATTCACCCACGAGGCTCTACTGCGCCGCATCTGGGGTAGCGAACACAGTCGTGATGCTGAGTACCTGCGCGTTTATATCGGACGCCTGCGTCGCAAACTAGAAGTAGATTCGTCAAAACCACGTTATATACTTACTGAGCCTGGAGTAGGTTATTATTTGGTTAAATAAGGTAAGAAAGACCTTCTTTGCCTAAATAAGGTGAGCTATCATCAATATCGTTTTATCGTTTTATCACTACCTTGAATTTCTCGCGCTAGCGTGCTATGCTTAAGCTAAATCGGCTGTTCAACGACAATGGAGATGATGCAATGGCAACCGAAACCCCTCTTGAACTGGATAACTTTTTTGCCTTCATGCAAAATCCCTACCCAGTCTACACCTATCTACGCCAACGCGAACCAATCCACTGGAATCCCATGTTCAACTGTTTCATGCTCAGCAGATATGACGATGTACACACCGTCTTCTCCGATCACCGACGTTTCTCCTCGGATATCTGGTCTCAAGTTCCTGAGCGCATGGGATTTAACAGCGATGACGAGTCTAGCCTCTATCTCAAACAAATTGTGCCTTTCCTGGCTTATAACCTGCAAGGTATGGACCCCCCAGATCATACACGCCAACGCTCACTCATGATGAAAACCTTTACCCCACGCATACTGGAATCTTTCAGGCCAACCGTGCAAAAACTGGTGAACGAACTGCTTGCTGAAAAACTCGCTGCCGGCACAATGGATATCGTCACCGATTTGGCCTACCCATTGCCCTCAAACGTCATCCTCGAACTATTGGGCATTCCAAGAGAGGGTCGCCCATACATTAAAGCTAGTGCCGATGCCATTAATGAGTTTGTCAATACCATTTTATTCTACGGCCCACAGGTCTGGCCTCGCCTCGCTGCTGTCTTTGCCGATGTCAAAGCATACTTAAAAAGTCTGATTGCCAAACGGCGTCAACACCCCAGCGATGATCTGCTTTCCAAAATGGTATATGCCGAAGAACACGGCGATATGCTCAGCGAGGATGAAATAGTTATTGCCACAAATTTTCTCCTCTTTGCTGGCCATGAAACTACTGCCAACCTCATCGCCGTTGGCCTCTCCTACCTGCTCCAACACCCTGAACAATTAGAGCTGTTGCGCGCCGACCCATCTAAAATGCCAACCGCCGTTGAAGAACTGCTCCGCTACGTCAGCCCTGTCCATACACTGGCACGTCGTGCCGTACAAGACGTAACAATGCACGGCGTCACCATGCCAGCAGGAAGCAGCATCTATCTGTTGATTGGAGCCGCTAACCGCGACCCTGCGCAATTCCCCGATCCCGAAAAACTGGATATCAATCGCCCACCGTCGCGCACACTAGGCTTCGGCTATGGCATTCATTATTGTCTGGGTGCGGCATTGGCACGCATGGAAAGCCAGGTCACATTTGAGACGTTACTGAAGCAACTGCCAGATATCCGCATGACTATTAGTACACCCACATTCCGCCCAAACTATTCACTGCGCGGCCTAACCAGTCTACCGATTGCATTTTAGGACAACACGCGTATCATAAACGTTCATTTATAGCTTTTGTGTCCGACTGTACGGGCAAAGAAGAGCAACACGCCAAACAGAAACGATTGTCAAGCAACTCCAAGCAAAGGATGAAGAGCCATTGTCTATGAGGCAAAAGAAGCACTCGCCGATGTGGACGCTTCTCTCATAGCCGGTATTGATATCGGGTTGAATAATCTGGCAACGCTAACTTCAAACAAGAGCGGCTTCGTACCGCGTCTGGTTAACGGGCGACCTGTCAAGAGCATCAACCAGTACTATAACAAAGAGCGTGCTCGACTTGCCTCAAGGGCAATACAACACGCATCACCTTGACCGCTTAACCACGAAGCGCACACGACGCATCAATCACTACCTTCATGCTGCCTCAAGAGCAATCATTGACATGCTCACCTATAAAGCAACGTTGGTCGGGATACAGGTCATTCTCACAGAAGAAAGCTACACCTCTAAATGCAGCTTTCTCGACGATGAGGAGATCAAAAAGCATGACGTGTACGCGGGTCGGCGGGTCAAACGTGGCCTCTTCCGTTCAGGGCGTGGCAAGTTCATCAACGCCGATGTGAACGGGGCGTACAACATCATCCGAAAAGTAGCACCTAAGAGTTTCGAAGGTGTAGAGGATTGTGTAGTCAATCCCGTGTGCCTAGCAATAGGCGCATAAAGCTGAGTGTCTAGACCTGTCTAGATTTTCAGAACTATCTCATACCTGAAAAACTATCAAGAGCATGGAGCAGATAGGTAATCTGCTCCATGCTCTCAACGCACTGGAAATCTTCTATGGCTCCAGCCAAACTGAAATATCAGCCCACTTAAGCCATGCTCATTACCACTGGTTTTGCTGGCCCTGCTGACCCTGCTGGCTCTGGTTGCCATACTGATCTTGCTGGCGATGGTGACCCTGATTCGGATTATAGTGGTTATTCACTTTCTGTTTTCCTTAGAAGGGATGCGTTGTGGCATGATTAAGGATGT
>VFSW01002036.1_pt1 | contig 30668 bp, 25 predicted proteins | sample 5358111 | NCBI WGS metagenome assembly VFSW01 (sample SAMN11554181, study PRJNA540505) | mine drainage metagenome | isolation source: sediment from site ElyBrook_90M | place: USA: Ely Copper Mine, Vershire, VT | collected 2017 | reverse complement strand
CCGCCTTCTTAAATCTCCCCAATACTCCCCCCCCCCTCCCGGCGCGCGCCCCCCCGGGTGGGGGGTTTTTTTTGGGGGGGGGGGGGGGCGGCTGCCCCCCCCCCTACGATAACCACGATCCCATGGATGTGGTTTGGCATCACGACAAATGCATCCGATTCAACGTGCGGGTAACGCAGTGGCAAATCTTCCCAATACAACCCCACCCCGTTCAGAGTCCCAGGGTCCAGAGCGTCCAGAGATCAGAGTCAAACGGGAGCCACCACCACCCGAAAACCGAAGAGCCTGGTCCCGCCATCAGGAAGGTACCAGTAGCGACACGCACAGCGGACGAGGTTCGCATCATAGAAGAACGACCCGCCACGCAACACCCGGAACTGCCCGGAAGGTGGACCGGTTGGATTTTTGTCCGGCGACGCTTCGCTTGCGCTCAGCGCAAGGTTTTTGTAATAATTCCCGTCGTACCAATCCGCGCACCACTCCCACACATTGCCCGCCATATCCGCCACGCCGTAAAAACTGTCGCCGGCGGGCGAGTACTTGCCAACGGGGGTCGTGTCGCCAATCTTCGATTCGGACGTGTTGCATTTACTCGCGTCAAATTTATTGCCCCAAGGATAGACCCGTTTTTCTTTCTTCACATCATCCCAACTTGCCGCTTTTTCCCACTCGGCTTCGGTCGGCAAGCGCGCGCCCGCCCACTCTGCGTACTCCGCCGCATCGTTCCAATTCACGTTGACCACCGGATGGTTTTCTTTACCCTGCGGAATTTTTCCGCCCGTCCAATGGCTGGGCGCTTGGTGTTTTGTTGCATCCACAAACTTTTTGTACTCGGCGTTCGTGACGGGATAGCGGCTGATGTAGAAAGTATCGAGATACACTTGGTGGGCTGGAGCGTCCGATGCACCATCGCCCATTACAAACTCGCCAGCAGGGACAACGAGCATTTCTTTACCATCTTGTGGGTTGGTGATCCGGCGTGGAATCAATTCGTTTTGCACGCGCGTAAATTGTTGTGCTGTTTCGCGGTAATTCGGATCAATGCTTCTGATTTGCTCCAACAATGTCTTGGCGTCTTGCCATTGCTTGGCGTCAATCGCTTTGAGCGCACGGTCGTACAGGCTTGGTAATTCTGCCAGCGTTGCTTTACGCAATTCTTCGGTCGCGCGCGCCAAAAGCGTCTTGGACTCGCGATACTTGGCGTCAACGCTTTGCACCTGTTCCAACAACGTCTTGGCATCTTGCCACTGCTTAACGTCAATCGCTTTGAGTGCACGGCGGTACAGATCGGGCAGCTGCGCCCGGCGTTTCGCTTCAGCCAGTTTGGTCGCGGCATCCTGATAGTTCGGCGCAATCGTCAAAAGCGATTCTAGATCGCGCACCGCGTCGTTCCATCGTTTTGCGGCAATCGACTCGCTGGCTTGCAAGTACAGATCAGATGCTTGGAGCAAGTTCTTGGCGGATGCCAGGAGCGTCGTTGCAAGTTTGTTTTCCGGATCGATCTCCAAAAGCGTCTCAAGTTGTTCGATTGCCTCGCGCCATTTGTTCGCCTCAACCAACTTGGTCGCCTTGTCGTACATCGCGGTTATTTCCACTTCGTGCAGCGCGCGCTCGGCAAGTTTCAATTTGGCGGGAGCATCCTCGTAATCAGAGCGAATCGCCACCACTTTTCGGAATCCGTCCGCGGCGGCTTGCCATTTTTCAAGATGAAACGCTTCCAACGCTTCGAGGTAGAGACCCTCCAATTCCTCGGGAGAAACGCGGGAAGGCGGCGGTTGCTGCGCTCCCGTGGTAGGCGGGGTTGGCGGCGGCACGGTTTTTGTCGGCGCTTTTGGTTTAGATTCCGTGCGTTGTCGCGCATCGGGATTCTCGATCGGCGCGGGATGGATGGAACGCGCCGGCGTGGCTTGCGCCGCGACGCCAAAGCCCTTGCTCAACAATTCTTTGAGCGCGTCGTCGTACCGCGCGACAAAATCAAAGTAGAGGCGTGCAGAAAGCAACGCAGGAATTTCGCACTGGTCCGCGATGATTGGAATGATCGTCAATTTCCGGTCGCGTCCGCGCCGGTTTGACAGCGAAATCGCCGCGTTGATCTCTTCCCAGCACCACGGCGATTCCAACGCGGCGGGCGACATGATCGGAAGATAGACATCGCATGCCTCCAAGCCGCGATTGATCTCTTCCGCCAAACGCTGACCGCCACGCACGGTGGTATCGTCCATCCAACCATCAACGCCGTTCGCTCTTAGGTCTTTGAACAAGCGCCGGGCAAATTCAATGTCTTTCCACGAATGGGTGATAAAGAATTTAGGCGGCATGTATGCACCAGAAATCAATAGATGTTCTCCGGAATAAGAAGATGCGGTCGCCGTCCGACGATAAATCGTCGGGCTACGGAACGACGCCCGATCAATCGGGCTTGAAAACAAGCCGAATTCATTCGGCGCAACTTCATAGCGTGGAAATTTATTTCCACAAAGTCGCTAATGTTCGGCGAACAGCAATCGGCAGAATTTCTCCGCGTTCATCCGCGTCCAATTTGCAAACAGGGCGAGAAACGCGCGCGCTTCTCGCCCCAACGACCAAACCACCCAACTACCCAACGATCCACCGGCTCTGCTCGCGCATAAACTGCTGCACATAGTACGGACCCAGCGCGCTCTTGCCGGTGCTGCCGCTGCCCTTCCACCCGCCAAACGAGTTGACGCCGGGCCACGCGCCGGTCGTCGAACCGGCGCGGCGGTTGGAGTACGTCACGCCGGCTTGGATGTTGTCGAAGAATACGTCGATCTCTTTCTGGTCGCGGCTGTAGATGCCAGCGCACAAACCGTACTCGGAATCGTTCGACAGCGCGAGCGCTTCGTCGAACGAATCGACCGCGTCGATGACGAGGAACGGCAGGAATAATTCTTCCTGGAACAGGCGGTGCTTCTTGTCGAGTTCCACAATCGCCGGCTCGACGAAATAACCGTGCTCCATCTCGCCGGTCTTGATGGCGTTGCCGCCAAACAAGAACTTGCCGCCGCCGCGCCGCGCCTCGTCCGCCGCGCGCAGGTACGTCTCGACCGCGGCTTGGTTGATGACGGGACCCATAAACGTCTCTTTGCGCGTCGGGTCGCCGACCTTGACGCGGTTCTTGGTGTACTCGACCAGCAGTTCGAGAAACTTGTCTTTCACCGCGCGGTCGACGTAGACGCGCGAGTTCGCGCTGCACTTTTGCCCGTCGAAGCCGAACGCCGCGCGCATCACGCCTTCCGCCGCTTCGTCGAGGTCTGCGCTCGCAGTGACGATGGCTGGATTCTTGCCGCCCATCTCCGCGATCACCGGCTTGGGATAGCCCTTCGCAAAGTTGTGGTACACCTGCATTCCCACTTCTTTCGAGCCGGTGAAGATCAATCCGTTGACGCCAGGATTTTCCTGCAGCTCCGCGCCAACCGTCGCGCCGGGTCCAACCATCAAGTTGAACACGCCGTTCGGCAGTCCAGCGTCCGCGAACGCGCGATAGATTTCGTATCCCGCCACCGGCGATTCGCTCGACGGCTTGAAGACAACGGCGTTGCCGGCGACGAGCGCGCCTGCGCTCATTCCGGTCGCCAGCGCCATCGGAAAATTCCACGGCGCGATGACCGCCCACACGCCGTACGGTCGCAGCACGCTGACGGTCTTTTGTCCCTTGCCCGGCGATTCGAGCGGCAGAACATATCCTTTGTGGAATTCCATTCGCTCGCAATAGTACCGAATCAGTTCCGCCGCTTCGTTCACCTCCGCGAGCGATTCCGCGCGGTTCTTGCCGACCTCGAACGCCATCCACGCGGAAATGGCGTACCGCCGCTCGATCAGCCGGTCGGCGGCGCGGCGCATCAGCTTGACGCGGTCGCGATAGTCCATCGCGCTCCATTTGCCGAACGCTTCGTGCGCGACGCGGATCGCGTGCTGCGCGTCCTCGCGCGTTCCTTTCGGAAAATAGCTGACGACCTTGCGCGTATCGACCGGGCTGGCGTGCGCGTTCTCGCCGCCGGACGACGGGCGCGATTCGCCGTTCACAAAGTTGGTGAAATGCTTGCCGAGTTCCTGGCGGACGCGTTCGACGGCGTCGTCGTACTTTTTGTCGTCGTCGGGAGTGATCGCAAGCGTGGCATACGTAATGCGGGGGACTTGCAGCGCGGCAGTCTTTTTCGCCGCGCGCGTGGTTTTCTTCTTCGACGCAACTCGTTTCGCTGGCATGGTGATTCCTCCTTGCAAAATAGATTTACCGGGACGGTATCTGGATTTTCAAAACACTCTCCAATTTTAACGACGGTTGGGCGTTGCGCCGTTGCTCTTGGACTTGATCTTCTTGACCATCGTCAGGCGGTTGCCGTGTTTAGGCGAAAAATCGAAATCCACCTTGTCCATCAGTTTACGCATAAAAAACAATCCCAGCCCGCCAACGTTGCGCTTGGCGAGTGGGACGCGAGTCTTGGGCGGCGCGATCCTGCGCGGGTCGAAACGCTCGCCGAAATCTTGAATCGTGATGACGAACTTCTTGCCGCGCCGTTCGCACGTAATGTCGATCGTGCCGTCCGCGCGTCCGTGGTACGCGTGCTCGATCACGTTGGCGCACGCTTCGTCCACCGCTATTTCCACGTCGTTGATCTGATTCGCGTTCAATCCGCTGGCGCGCGCGGCTTGTCCGACGAAATCGGAAATCTCGCCCAGGTGTTCCAATCGGCTGTCGACGGTGAGAGAAAACAGATCTGCCATAGATTGCCTTGCTCAGCCCAAGCCCCGCAGGTTGTCCGTCGGCGGGAGGCGGCGTAATTTTTAGGGTGTGTTGCTTTCGCGCTGGAACACCACACTGCCGCTGCGTCCCCGCGCGTCCTTCCAGTTGCAGGACAAGGCGGTGATCGCCGTGTCCACACTGCAATCGAAATCCATTGCCGGCGCGGCAGACACCGTAGCGGTCGGCGTGGCAGCGAGCGTTGGCGTTGCTGCCGTCGGCGTTTTTGCGCCCGGCGTCACGGTCGGCGTGGATGTGAACGTGGCGGTCAGCGTGACGGCTGGCGCAAACTCGACGTGGAACGCGATCCCGTCGCTGCGGACCGTTCCCGATGTGATGCGCCCGACGAGGTCGCTGCCATTCACGGTCATTTTGAAATCGCCGCGCAGCGCGCTGCCGCTTTGCCGCAGCGTTGCGGTGAACGCCGGCGCAGTCCAGCGTCCCGCGAACGAAACCGGCATCGGCGTCGCGGTGACGAGCGGTACGGCAGGCACGCCGATATATCCGGAAATCGTCGCCGAGCGACTCACCTGATGGTACGAATCGATGGCTTGCGCGAACAAGTAAACGACGCCGGCGGTCGCGGGCGTCCAATCGCACAGCGCGTTCTTCTCCGTCGTCGCGCGCGCGTCGACCGTGCAGACCAACTGCGGCATCGGCTGGTCTTGCGTATAGCCCCACAGTTCGAGGTGGTCGAGTTCGGCGTTGCCTTTGCCGCCGAAGGTGACGCGCAGCGGCGCGGACGCGTTGAACTGGTCGTTCGGCGCGAGCATTTGCGCGATTGGCGGCGCGGGCGGCTGGAGCAGCGGCGTCGCGGTTGGACGCGGCGCGCGGGTGCGCGTCGGCGCGGCAGTCGGCGCGGCGGTTGGCAGCAACTGACCCGGATTGAGAATGGTGATCGTCTGCGGCGGCGATTCCTTAAAGTTGCCGTTGGCGTTGTACGCGCGCGCGAAGAGTTGATAATCGCCGGCGGTCGCGTTCTGCCACGTCGTCTGAACCGTCATCGACGTTTGGCGCGCCGGGTTCGCGCTCGTCGTCACGCTCGCGATCTCCTTGCCCGCCCAGAGTTCGATGCGCTGGATGCCGCTCACGTCGAGCGCGGAGACGGTGACGGTGATCGGTTCGTTCGCCGGCGCGCTCGTGCGGTCGAACGCGACACTGAGCACCGGCGTGTGCGTATCGACCACCTGGACTTTGACGGGGCTGGAATCGGTCGTCGCGTCCTGATTGTCGTGCGCGCGGACGACCAGCGTGTGCGTCCCCGGCGTCAGCGCCTGCCACGCAAAGACGATCGGGAAGGGCGATTGCCCGGCGGCTTTCGGCGCGGCGGCGTACGTGACGAGTTGATTGTCGATCAACAAGTCGAGTTGGGTGACGGCGACTTCGTCGATGGCGGCGGCTTGGATCGGCAGCACGCTGCCCAGCTCGACTTGCGGCGTACCCAGCGGATAAAGGATGACGACGGCGGGGCGGCGCGTGTCCGGCACGACGCTGACGGTTGTTTCCGCCGGCGCGCTCGCCTTGCCGCTAACATCGTACGCGACGACGCGCAGCGTGTGATTGCCCAGATTGGCCGGCGTCCAGGGAATGATCGCGGAAAAGACCAGTGGCGCGCTGGGTGGCGCGGGTTCCGCGCGCGCCAGCGCGTTATCGTCGTAGAGTTCGATGCGCGCGATGCCGCTGTCGTCCGCGGCGTAGGCGACGACGTAGGTGGTCTGGCTGATGCTGACCTGTGTATCGGAAACCGGCGAAACGAGTTGGACGAGCGGAATGCTCAACGAGGCGCGCGGCGCGGTGAGCGTGCCTGTGACCGGTGCCTGAGGAGTGGGTGTGCTTGGCGCGGCGGTTGGAAAGGCGACGAGCGGCGGCGTTTGAGTGGCGGGTCCCGCGGCAGGCGTCGTCGTCTCCGCGCCCGGCGCGGGTGCAGCAGCCTGCGTGCACGATGCGAGGAGGAGCAGCAACGCGGCTGCCGCGATGAATTGGATCAAATTTTTCGAGGATACCATGTCGGCGAGCATTATAGCGCAAAACAGAACAGGGTCAAAGAAAGGATGAAGGCGGAAGGATGAAAGAGTCCTGCTTCCGCCTTCATCCTTCATCCTTTGATTCCGCCTTCCGTCATCGCGCGCACGTCGAGAATCTTGTCGAGTTGCTCCGCGGTGAGATAACCTTTTTCGAGCACCACCTGTCGAATCGTCACGTTGCGCGCCATCGCTTCCTTCGATACTTCGGCGGCTTTCAAATAGCCGATGACCGGGTTGAGCGCGGTGACGAGTACGGTAGATTTGGCAAGCCATCCTTCCGCTTTTTCGCGATTCGCGGCAATGCCGACGACGCATTTCGTCGTGAACGCGTCGACCGCGTGGATCAGCACGTCCATCGTCTGGAACAAGTTATGGGCGATGATCGGCATCATCACGTTGAGTTCGAGTTGCCCCGCCGCCGTCGCGAGCGACACGGTGAGGTGATTGCCCATCACCTGATAGCACGCCATGTTCAGCATTTCCGCGAGCACCGGATTCACCTTGCCCGGCATGATCGACGAACCGGGCTGCACCGCCGGCAAACGAATCTCGTCTAGCCCGGTCGTAGGACCGGACGCGAGCAATCGGAAATCGTTCGCGACGCGCGTGAGCGTGAGCGCGAGCGTGTTCATCGCCGCGGAGAAATCCGCCGCGTCCGCTAGCGACTGCATCGATTCAAAAAGATTTCCGCTTGATCGCACGTTCAAACCGGTCAATTCGTTTATTCGCTGGATCATTCGTCGATGATATTCCGGGTGCGCGTTCAGCCCGGTGCCAGTCGCCGTGCCGCCGATGCCAAGCCGCCGCAGCCGGTCGCCCGCGGTCGCGATGCGCTCGCGGTCGTTCCGTACCGCCTGCGCGTATCCGCCGAATTCCTGCCCCATCCGCACCGGCACCGCGTCCTGCAAATGCGTCCGCCCGGATTTGACGACGCCGTCGAACTCGCGCGCCTTGGCGTCGAGCGCGTCCGCGAGCGCGTCGAGCGCGCGCAGCAGTTCGTCCAGCCGCCACAGGCAACCGAGGCGAATCGCGGTTGGAATCGTGTCGTTGGTCGATTGCGCCATGTTCACGTGGTCGTTCGGGTTGACCGGCTTTTTCGCGTCGTCGAGCGTGTAGCCGAGCAGCTGGTTCGCGCGGTTGGCGATGACTTCGTTCAGGTTCATATTGTGCGACGTGCCTGCGCCGGCTTGAATCGGATCGACGACGAATTGCGCTTCCCATTTATTGTCGATCACTTCTTGCGCGGCGGTGACGATGGCATCGGCAATCTTTTGATCGAGCAAGCCCAGATCGCGATTGACCTCCGCTGCGGCGCGCTTGATCGTCGCCATCGACCAGACGAAGGCGCGGTACGGCTTCAATCCGCTGATCGGAAAATTTTCCACGGCGCGTTGCGTCTGCGCGCCCCACAGCGCGTCGCTGGGAACATTGACGATCCCCAGCGAATCTTTTTCGGTCCGGTATGACATTTCAACCTCCAAATTTGTAGGGGCGCAGCACCCTGGCACCGCCCGCCAGGGCAGGTGTGCTGCGCCCCTACATAATTCCGTCGTGTCTACTTCATTTGCCCAGCAATTCGATCTGAATCTTCGCCTGATTCTTGAGCAGCATGTGTCCGTTGCCGTTGAGCACCTTTTCCAATTCTTCGCGCGCCTTACCCTTGTCGCCGCGCCTGGCGTACAGCACGCCGAGATAGTAATGCGCGTGATCGAGACTGGGCGCGAGCGCGGCGGCTTGCTGAAATTCGTTAAAGGCATTGTCGGGATTGCCTGCCGCGTAATAACCGCTGCCGAGATTCAAGTGCGCCTGCGCGTCTTGCGGATTGTCCTTGACGGCTCGTTCAAACAACTCGACCGCCTGATACGCGGTCAGTTCCGTTTCTTTTGTTTTCTTGTCTGCCATCCAATGCTCCTCGCGGAAAGGAATGAATGCTCGTCTCGATTGGCGGATCGATTTTACCCCAGATTGTCTGGAAACTCAAGCGCCGCGTATCTGCTCAGGCAACCCCGGTTCACCGCAGAGTCGCAGAGGACACAGAGACGAAAATATAAAAAACCTCTGCACTCTCTGCGTCTCGGCGGTGAATTTGCGGCTGGGCTGAGCAGTCACAGCGCAGAGAAAGCGAAAGACTCCCAAACCACGGGAGTCTTTCAAAACCCAGCGCGCAGCGAAGCGGATTCTTTTTGCGCCCGGCTCGTTATGGCGTCGAGAACTTGCCGGTCATGAACGCGTCGGCTTGGGCGAGCGCAACGGCTTGCCAATAGTAATTGAGCGCGGTCAACTGATCGCTGGCGCTGCCCTGACGCAGCGCGTGGGCGTTCTCGTAGTACAGGATCGCCGGGACCGGCACTTCGCTGCCGCAGAGCGTAATCAACTCCTTGGCGCGTTCGTCGGCAAAATCCAGCATCGACCCCAATGCCTTTTCGTTTTGGTACGACGTGACCTGGAAATTACTGTCCATCTTGGCGTCCAGCGAATAGTACTTGGCGATGAGTCCCGAAGAATACGCGTAGATATTCTGCGCGTTGCCGAAAAGCATCGCCGCCTCTTGCATTCCGGATTTCATCTGCTGGTCCAGCACTTGTTCTCCTTGGCTGGATAGAAGGGTAAAGCGATAATCGGCGTCCTTGCCCATCAGCTGGTTCTTGACCGCCGAGTCCGTCGTGCCCAATTGCTGCGCCGCCGGCGCGATCTCGGTCGAGTCGAACAGCGCGAGGTTTGCATCGCCGGCGCGGCTCAACGTCTCGGCGACCGCGACGACCTTCGCTGTCGTGGGCGTCGGCGCAGAACCGTAGCCGGTTTCAAAATCGACGGAATCGCGCGCGATTTGCACGTAATTGTCCGCGCTGACCATATCTTCGGCGATGTTCATCAGCGCCAGCAGCGTCTGGTCTCGGGTGTTTTTGGACAAGTTGGCGCGCAGCGCCGCGATGCGATCCTGGACTCCCACAAGCAGCCCTTCGGCAGCGCCCAAATTGCTGTACGTGTCGAAGAGTCCGATCGCATCGCTGACCGTCTTGGGCTGGTGCAGTTGAATCTCATTCACCGCGCTGTCCAAATCGGACTGGGCGCTCGCGAGCGACTCGAGATAATTGACCGCCGAATTAAAACCGCCGGTATTGTAATCCTGGGTGAGCGTACCATCCGCGTCGGCTTGGCGCATCCTCGAAACGGCGTCCGTGATCTCAAAGTACGCCAGTCCCACCAAGCCCTGGTTCAAGTCGTTCGTCGATTTCGCCGCCGCTTGATCGGCATACTGAACGTCGCTCGCCAGATATTGCTGAATGGGCGCGGAAAAACTCTTGACCTGCGTGCGTTCCTGGTCGTAGCGGCTGTACCAATCGGCGAGTTTTGCTTTCAAATTGTCGAACGCGCGCGCGGGAAACTGCGGCGGCACCGGCGATACGGACGGTCGCGGCAGCGGCTTGCCAACGATCTGCTGATACGCATCGTAGATGTTGCCCACCTCCTGCACGTTCATGCCGAGGTTATTTCCCTCCGCCACCACGTCGACCATTTGCTTGGTGTTCTCGTCCTGGTCGTAACGCTGACCGATGGGAACGAGTACGAATTTCTTGCCCTTGCGCGCCGCGCCTTGCATCTTTTGAGGAATTCCGCCGACCGGACCGACCGTACCATCCGGGTTGATCGTGCCGGTCATCGTAGCCTCCGGACGCGGCGTATCGCCGCGCAGCGCCGCGAGGACACCGATGGTCATCAGCGCGCCGGCGCTCGGTCCATCGATTCTGCCGCCGACGCTGAAGGTGAATTCATAATTCGTCGGATCGATGCCGCTCAACATCGATGCGATCAGGACGGCTTCCCAGCCCGCGGCGTGCCACTGCGGTCCCGTGCCGCCGACTTCGCCTTCGAGAAAGCCCACGCGCAGTTGACCGGGCGTCGTCGCCGGGCGGACGCGAATCTCGATGGGACTCGTGCCGCCGGTGGCTGGTGTGCCGGACGTGACGTAGAGCGCATCGACCTGGACGGAGCGCTCCGCCGCGGTGGGCGCGGCAGCCCGCGTGGGGAAGATCGCAACGGGAGTATTGTTGGTTGGGGCGGGTGTATCGGTTGCGGTGGAGTTGAGCGCGGTGAGCGAACTGATCGGATTGCAAGCCAATCCGAAGAACACGAACAGAATCGCAAGCCAGGTCAAAAGCTTAGGTCGGATACGCATATGCCCTCCCTCGGACACGCCGAATCCAAACGTTGGACTGTTTTGACGGCGGCTATTTTCCTTGCCACACCGGCGCGCGTTTCTCCAGGAACGCCGTCATTCCTTCCTGCGCGTCGCACGTCATGGCATTCTGGCTCATCGTCTCGCCCATCAAATCGTACGCCGCGTCTTGATCGACGCCGGCTTGGCGATAGAACGCCTGCTTGCCGATCTGGAGGATCAGCGGGCTGGAACTGGCGATTTGCCGCGCTAGTTCCAAAACTTCTTCGTCGAGTTTTTCCGCCGGCACGACGCGATTCACCAAGCCCCATTCCGCCGCGGTGCGCGCGTCAATCGGCTTGCCGGTCAAGAGCATCTCCATCGCGCGCTTGCGCCCAATGTTCCGGCTGACCGCGACCATCGGCGTCGAGCAAAACAGACCGATCCTGACGCCGGGTGTCGCGAACTGCGCCTTTTCCGATGCGACCGCCAGGTCGCACGTCGCGACCAACTGGCAGCCCGCGGCGGTCGCGACGCCGTGCACCGAGGCGATCACTGGCTGTGGGATGCGCTGAATCGTCTGCATCAGCCGCGTGCACGTCTGAAAGATCTCGCGCTCTTCCTCGATCGTGCGTCCGAGCATTTCGCGCAAGTCGTGCCCCGCCGAAAACACGGGACCCGCGCCGCGAATGACGATGACGCGGCACTCGGGGCGCGCGCGCTCGCGTTCGAGTGTCTCAGTCATTGCGCGCATCAGCCCGGTCGACAGCGCGTTGCGCTGCTGCGGGCGATTCATCGTGACGATGACCGCCGGCAGCGCGTCTTCGACGATCACGTAATTTTGCGCGTCAGTCAAGAGGCACCTCCAGAAACGCAAAGACGGATACACAAGTCGTGTGTATCCGTCTTGCGGCGCGTTCAGCGCCGAATGATGGGAATGGCTGCGCCCGAAATCAACTCGCCTTGCGCAGCTTGGACGTTCATCACGCTCACCTGCGCGGCGACTTGCTGCGCCAGTTTCTTGAACGCCTGCGCGTTCGGCGAATCGGGCTGCGCTGCCGTAATCGGCGCGCCGCCGTCTCCGCCGACGCGGATCGCGACATCGAGCGGGATTTCGCCGAGGAACGGCACGCCGTACTTGTCCGCCATCCGCTGCGCGCCGCCGTGCGCGAAAATATCGGTGCGTTCGCCGCAGTGCGGGCAGATAAAGTACGACATGTTTTCGACGACGCCGAGCACCGGCACTTCGAGTTTGCGGAGCATCATGATGCCGCGGACGACATCCGCCAGCGCGACGTCCTGCGGCGTCGCGACGATCACGCCGCCGGTCAGCGGCACCGATTGCGCCAGCGTCAACTGTGCGTCGCCGGTGCCGGGTGGCAGATCAACCACGAGGTAATCGAGTTCGCCCCAATCCACGTCGCTGAGGAACTGCTGGATCGCGCTGTGCAGCATCGGTCCGCGCCAGATCATGGCTTGTTCCGGCGCGACGAGAAAGCCCATCGACATGAGCTTGACGCCGTGCGCTTCGAGTGGAATGATGCGCTGATCTTTGTTCGCGTGCGGCTGCTCGTTGATGCCCATCATGATCGGAATGTTGGGACCATAAATGTCCGCGTCCATCAAGCCGACCTTCGCGCCCATCTGCGCGAGCGCGACCGCGAGGTTCACGGAGACGGTCGTCTTGCCAACGCCGCCCTTGCCGGACGCGACCGCGATGGTGGACTTGACCGGAATGTTGAGTTTGCCGCTGATGCGCGCGTCGCTCGGCACGTTCGCGTCCCACTTGATGCTGACTTGCTTCGCGCCGAGCGCGACGACCGCGGCTTTCGCTTCCGATTCGATCTGATTCCGCAGCGGGCACGCCGGCGTCGTCAGGACGATGGTAAAGTTCACCGCGTCATTCTGAATCTTGATGTCCTTGATCATTTTGAGCGAAACCAGATCGCGGTGCAGTTCCGGTTCGTCGACCTTGCTGAGTGCGGTCAATATCTGTTGTTCGGTTAGCATTATCGCTCCAAATCTAAAACGTGAAACGTAAAACGTAATCGAATCATGCTTTACGTTTTATTCTCTCACATCATCGACGCGCGAAACTCGTCCCACGTCGCTTTGCTGTACCCGCCCAGCGGCTGCTTGACCAGCGCGCCTTTCTCCAGCGCCTTGACCTGGTCTTCGTACGTCGGGCGTCCCTCTTCGACGTACAACACGCCGATCGGAATGCGGTCGCCCCACTCGTGCGCCTTCGCCATTGCGGTATTGTAATCGCGCGGGTTGTACGACGCGTCGTCGTCCAGCTTGTAGACGCGCGGGCGGTACCACTCGACCGTGTTGACGAGGTTGTAGACGACGCACGATTGCAGCACATCGACGAGCGCAAAGCCCTTATGCTGGATCGCCTTGGCGAACGTCGCCGCCATGTGCTTGGGATCGCCGGAGAACGTGCGCGCGACGAACGTCGCGCCGCCGGCAATCGCCATCACGACCGGATTGAATTCGATCTCAATCGCGCCGTCCGGCGTCGTCGATGCGACCCAGCCCTTGGTGCTCGTCGGCGAGTACTGTCCTTTCGTCAACGCGTACACCTTGTTGTCCTCGACGATCATCGTAATGTCGGAGTTGCGGCGCAGCGCGTGAACGAAGTGTCCCGCGCCGATGCCGTACGCGTCGCCGTCGCCGACGGTGACAATGACCTTGAGGTCGTGGTTCGCGAGTTTCGCGCCCTGCGCCATCGGCAGCGAGCGACCGTGCAAGCCGAGAAAACCATTCGAATGGACATAGTCCGGCAACTTGCTGCCGCAGCCGATGCCGCTGACAAAGTACGCTTGGTACGGCGGAATTTGCAGCTGCGCGAGCGATTGCTTGACCGCGTTGAGGATGCCAAAGTCGCCGCAACCGGGGCACCACGTCACCTCGCGCTCGCCTTCGTAGGACTTGGGAGTCAGTTTGAATTCGGGCATTACTTTTACGTCTATCATTGTGATATTCTCCGTAATTGCTATCATTTCATCAAGACGGAAGACGGAAGACGGAAAAATTCCGTCGTCGGTTGTCCTTCCTCCGTCGGTTTTACGCGTGCACCTTGCGCTTGGAAGTCTTCTTCGCGTTGCCGCCGTGTCCGTTGTGCGATATCTTCGCGACGCGCGGCGCCGCGTGCTTCATCCGAATCTTGACCGTGTTCGCGATCTCAACGCCGGAAAACGGGCGACCGTTGTATTTCAAAATCTTGTCGTCGACCGCGCGACCCGTGTAGACGCGGACGACCTGCGCCAGCTGCGCGGTGTAATTGCCTTCGATGTCGATCAGATGCTGCGCTTTCGCGAGTTCTTTCTCCAACCGCGCCTCGTCCAGCGGATAAATGTCGATAAAGTGCAGCGCGTTCGCCTTGACGCCGTCGGCGTTCAGAAGATCGACCGCCTCGCGGATCGCGTGGCGCGTCGCGCCCCAGCCCATCAGCGTGATCGGCGCGTTCTTGGGACCGTACCATTCCGGCATCCGCATTTCCGGCTTCATCGTTTCGATTTTCCGCATCCGCTTCTCGTGCTGCGCGATGCGGTTCGCCGCGTCTTCGTCTTCGATGCGCCCGGTCTCGGTGTGCTCGTCGCTCGTTACGGTAAAGACCGTGTTCGGATGACCTTGGCGCGCGCGCGGCGAGATGCCATCGGCGGTGATCGCGTAACGTTTGTATTCGCCGGGCGCGAGCGCGTCCATCTCTGCTTCCGTCAGCGTCTTGCCGCGATCAATCTCGAATTGCTCGAACGGCATTTCTTCGACGCCGACCGAGCGTGAGGCGAACGCCTGGTATCCTTCAGTGAGGATGAGCACGGGGCACTGATATTTTTCGGCGAGGTTGAACGCGCGCGCGGTATCGGCGTAGCACGATTCCACGCCGCCCGGCGCGATCACGATGCGCGGAAATTCATCTTGCGACGCGTGCATCAGAAAAAGCAAGTCGCCTTGCCCGGTGCGCGTCGGCATCCCGGTCGATGGACCGGGACGCTGCGAATCGACGACGACGAGCGGCGTCTCCGCCATGCCCGCCATACCGAGCGCCTCGACCATCAGCGAAAATCCGCCGCCGCTGGTCGCGGTCATCGCGCGGACGCCGGTTTGCGCCGCGCCAATCGCGAACAGGATCGCGGCGAGTTCGTCTTCGGTCTGCTTGGTGACGAGGTTAAAACGCTTCGACTGCGCGGTCATAAATTCGATGATCGTCGTGCCGGGCGTCATCGGGTACGCGCTGATGAATTTGCAGCCCGCCGCAATCGCGCCGAGACCAATCGCCTGGTTGCCGTTGATGATCATTTGCGGTTGCGGGTTCGGCAGCGGCGCGAGCTTCCAGTCGTACTGAACGGCGTATTTTGATCCTTCATCGTACGCCCATTTTGCAATCGCGAGGTTCGCGTCCGCAATCGCCGCGCCTTTCTTCTTGCCAAAATTCTGCTTGATCATTTCGGCGATGCGGTCGAATGGAAAACCGGTAATTGCCGCGGTGACGCCGAGCGCGGCAGTATTCAGCATTTGCTTCGCGTGCTTGGGGTCCATCCCTGCCGGTCGTCCGATCTCCAGCGATTTCGCTTCGAATGGAAACGCGAACGAATGCGCCTTGCGCGCGGCAAGCGCGGCTGGACCGATCTTGACACTGACATCGTGGATAATCGCGCCGCCGGGCACGATTTCGTTCAGGTGCTTATCGGCGGCTTCCTGGTTGAATGCCAAGAGCAGATGCACGTCGTCGTGCGGACCGTAGACCGGCTGCTCGCTGACGCGCAGTTGGTAAAAGTTATAACCGCCGCGGATGCGGCTCATAAAATCCTGATTGGCGAAGATATGCAAGCCGGCGCGGGTGAGCGCGCGCGCAAAACCGCCGCCGCTCGTCTCCATACCCTGGCCGGCTTCGCCGCCGATCTTGATCGTCATGTTGTTTCTAGTCACGTTCCGTCTCCCTTCAAGAAAAATGCCGCTGCAAAAAATCGATAACAAGAATCCAATGCGCGTTGGAAAATCGAGTTATGAAATTCCAAATAAAGATTGTAACACGAGTCCAATTAACTGGATATAAGGAACGCCGTCCGTGTATTAGAACGGCGTTAGAAAAAACGCCGCCAGAGTCAAGTTGTCGGCGGCGACGGGCGGCATTATAGCACAAGTTGCGCGAGCGCGCTAGCGCGTAACGAATAAAACAAATAGAAGACCCGAAGGGGTTGCGCCTTCGGGTCTCTTTTCACGCCTTGTGCGGTTCGCGTTCCAACGCCGCGATGATCTCTGCCGCCTCCGCCGCGAGTTTGGGCGAGAGGTCGTAGAGCGGCGCGCCGGTGCGATCGGCTTCGCGCACCGCGGGATCGGCGGAGAGGTAGCCGATCACCGGCAAGCCCGGCGAATTCTGCGCGATGAAATCGCGGTCGGCGGCGTCTGCCACTTTGCTGCCGACGAGGTAGAGGCGTTCCACTTTCAAGTCGCCGGCAAGGTCGCGAATTTGCGCGGCGGTGCCGAGCGAACGCGCGGTGGGTTCGGCGACGATGATCATCGCGTCCACCGCGTCGGTCGTCGCACGGCTCAGGTGCTCGACGCCGGCGTACATATCGAGCAGCACCACTTCGTTGCGGTACAGCAGGATGTGACTGACGAGCGATTTGAGCAGAGTGCTTTCGGGGCAGATGCAGCCCGCGCCGCCCATCTCGACCGCGCCGAGTTCGAGCAGCCGGATGTTGCGGTGCAGCGCGGAAAAGCGGTCCGGGATGTCGTCGGTGCGCGGATTGATTTTGAAATAGCCGCCGTACGAACCTTTCTTCGCGCCGGTGCGTTCGAGAATCAATTCCTCCATATCGGCGATCGGGCTGATGGTCTTGAGTTTGTCCTCGGGAAATCCCAGGGCAGCGCCCAGACACGGCGACGGGTCGGCGTCGATTGCCATGACGGTATCGCCGCGCGCGGCGTAAGCGTACGCCATCAGACTGGTCAACGTCGTTTTGCCGACGCCGCCCTTGCCGGTGATTGCGAGTTTCATTTTATTCTTACCTCAATTCTTGGCGGAATTCTTGATGATCCAATCGGCAAGCCGGGAAATTTCCTGATACACCGGATGGTCCGGTTTGACGATGCCGAGCGGCTGACCGTGGTTCACGCTCAACACCACCGGGCGACCGCCGCTGACGATGCTGAATTGGACGCGGTGCTTGAAGCTGCGTTCGATTTCTTGAACCGCGATGCCAACGTCGGAGTTGGAGCGATTCAGGATGATGTGAATCTTGTCCAGCGATAACCCCAATTTCTCGGCGATGTCGAGGAAGACGCTGGTGTTCTTGATGGGACCCACTTCCGGCGTGACGACGAGCATGATCTCGTCAGCTCGGTCGAGGATCGACAAGGTGCGCTCGTCGTAGGCGGCGTGGCAGTCGACGACGACATAATCGTACTGGTCTGCCAGATATGCCAGCAGTTGTTTGACGTGCTCGGGCGTGATGAGTTCGGCTTTTTCCGGACGGAATGGGCTGAGCAGGACGCGAATTCCGGAAGCGTGGGGCAGCACCACTTGCTCTACCAATTCCGAATCCAGGCGGTCGATGTGTTCGATCAAGTCGCTGAAACTGCGCGTCGGCGGCATGTTCAGATGCACGCCGACATCGCCGAAGAAAAAATCGGCGTCGAAGATGAGGACGCGTCCGCCCGATTTCTGATTCAGCGCGACCGCAGTGTTAACCGCGAGGGTGGTCTTGCCGACGCCGCCCTTGGTGCCAAAGAACGCAATTACCCGACCGTGTCGTTTCGGCTCGACGCGCGCGTCGGCGCTTGCCTCCACGTGCGCCAGAAGATTCTTGACGCGGTACGCCAGCTCTTTCGAGTCGAACGGCTTGGTGAGGTACTCGTCTGCGCCGGCTTCCAACGCGGCGATCTTGTCGTCGAAATCGGTCTTGGAAGAAATGACCAGAATCGCCTGATCGCGTGCGGCGATGCGCTGGCGCAGGCGGCGGCAGAGGTCGGTGGAATTCGCGTTCGGCAGCGAATCGTCGATGACGACCATGTGCGGCTTGAGCGCCGCCGATTTATCGAGAGTCTCGGCGGCGGAGATTGCCTGCGCGACTTGATGCCCTTCGCTCGTAAAAAGCAAGTTCAACAACTTGAAGAGCGTTGGATCGTTCGTTGCGGTGAGAATACGTTTTTGTACCAGCGGGCTCATTGATTCACCTCATGCGCCTTGTCCAACCGCTACTTCCAGCCGTCGCCATTCCGCGCGTCTTCGTCTACCAGCTTCGCGATGATCTGTCCCAACCGCACGGAATAATTCGTGCCGCGGTCTTCCGGGTAGATCTGCGTTGTGTTCGCGAGATAGAGATTCCGCAGCGGCGTGCGATAGTCCGGAATCTGTTTCGAATAATTCAGCGGCACGATGGGCTGCGCCGCGGCTTCCTTGAAATGCCACACCTCTTCCACTCCGTCTGGCGAAAAGTTGGAATTGATCTTTTGCAGATGCGGCAGGTACGCGTTGAAGAGTTCATCGCGCGACATTTGAAAGTACGGGCTGGATGGATCGAGATAATTCGAAACGTACATCACGCGCTTGCCGTTGTACACGTCCGGTGAAATGAAATTCGTGTGTTCGATAGTGGCGACGAACGGAATCGTCCGGTCCGCGATGTTGAGCCAGTAGATGGGCGAAACCGGTTTCTTCATCTTGAGGATGAGCAGCACCGCCGCCATATATTTCGCCGCCTTCATCTTGGCGATGTAATCGGCGGGAAATTCCGAAACGATCTTGAGGGTGGCGAACGACGGCGCGGTGCAGATGATGCGATCAAACCGCGCGTACGATTCGCCGCCGGCGAGTTCGCGTTGCGCGGCTTGCGACGCCGCGTCGTCCGCGAATTGCAGCCCGCACGCGACGCCATTTTCGACGACGACACGCTGCACGGTCGCGCCGAGGTAGATTTTGCCGCCTTGTTTCTTGATCGCGGCTTCCAGCGCGTCGATCAACACCTGGAATGAGCCGCGCGGATAGCCGAGCGCTTCCTTGGTCATCCCGCGCCGCGAGCCGATGCGGAGGACGATTTTGTACCAGTGCCACTCCATCGGAATGTTTTCCGCTTCCGCGCCGAATTTGCCGCGGAACAGCGGACTCCACACCTTGTCCCACGCATTGCGCCCGCCGTACTTTTTCCACCACTGTACCGCCGTGATTTTTTCGTACTTGGCAAGGTTGTTTTTGTTCGATTGCAGGTAGGTGAGATACGCGACCGTCATCCCAAGCCGGAGTCGGTCGATGAACGGAATCGTGCCGAGGCGGAGTACGTCTAACGGCGTGACCATGTTCCAGATCTTGCCATTCTCGAACCAGCCAGTCTTGGATTCGATCCACTGCACGCGGTCGCCCAGTCCCAGCTCTTCCATCTGCGCGACGATGTGTGTGTCACTCGTGAACCAGTGATGGTAGCCGCGTTCCAGCCGCGTGCCTTCGATGGGAAACGTGCCGGCAAGCCCGCCCAGTTCCGGCGCGCGCTCGAACAGAAAGGTCTGGTACCCTTGCTTGCCCAGTTCGTACGCGGCGGTCAGTCCCGCAAATCCGCCGCCGATAATAGCGATGTGCTGTGCCATTATTTCCCTTACTGAAAGCCACCTTCAATTTTCGAGTGCAGAATCAACATTCCTGCTTCTGATCCTATCTGTTCCTTAAAGAATGGGAGAGTCCATATATAAACCATAACGACAGGCGACGATATGACGTACACACAGTAGAGCGCGAACAATACTGCTCGATAACCGAACCGTATTTCAGAGAATATTGAGAGCTTTAGAAAAAGCAGGAAGATGACGCACTCTACAAAGACGTTTGCGTAAAGCCAATTCGCGTCACATATTCTCATGTAAGGATTACTTCCTGATCCATGGCATCCATCAGTGGCGAAACCATACAAGACATACTTCAGAAATAAGTTAAACAAAAACACGGCGATGTAAAAAATTATTTCTTCTTTTCCAGGTTTATCTTTCATAATCGAACCTCATCGGTTATGATGCGACAACCATCCGCGCAAACCGCTTACCGATGATTACTGTTTTTCTCGCTTACTCAACCAATCTTGAAACGTGCGATTCCCAGCTACTCCATTCGCAATCATGATCCTTCGCGCAAGTTCGCGCTCTACTTCGCTGGGCGAGAACAGCGGATGCTGCGCACGAATTCCTGCGCGCGTGGTCTCGCAGGCGGTTGTCCACATTTCGATTGCAAGCGCAAACCGCTGCTCTCCGGTCATACGGCGCAGCGCGTCAATCTGCGCTTGATAGCTTGCCCTGTCGGCGTAGTCCTGTCCCGCGATCTCCAAGCCGCGCCTCCTACTTTTGCCTTTTAGCTTTTCACTTTTTGCTTTTACTGATGTATCGCCATTCCCATCGAATCGAGCGCGGCTTCGGCGATGACTTCAGTCAGCGTTGGATGCGCGTGCACCGCGTGCGCCAGTTCTTCCGGCGTCAGTTCCATCGATTTGGCGAGACTGAGTTCGCCGGTGAGATCGGTCACTTCGGGACCGACGAGATGCGCGCCCAGAATCTCGCCATACTGCTTGTCCACAACCAGTTTGACAAATCCTTCGTACTCGTTGATGCCGAGCGCCTTGCCGTTCGCGCGGAACTGGAACTTGCCGACGCGCACCTCATGCCCCGCTTCTTTCGCCTGCGCTTCCGTCAAACCGAGCGACGCAACCTGCGGCGTGCAGTACGTGCAGCGCGGCACGTTGTTCAAGTCGAGCGCGCGCGGCTCTTTGCCAGCGATGGCTTCCGCCGCGATCACGCCCTGCGCGGACGCGACGTGCGCCAGCGGCAACTTCATCGTCACATCGCCGATGGCGTAAATGCCCGGCACGCTCGTCTGCATCTGGTCGTTCACATCGATCGCGCCGCGCGTCATCTTGACGCCGAGCGCTTCCAGTCCCAGGTTTTCGCTGTTCGGCTTGACTGAAATGGCGACGAGCACCTTCTGCGCGTCGATCTCTTCCGTTTTTCCTTCGCTCGAAACCTTCAAGCGCACCTGATCGCCGATTTTCTGCGCGCTTTCGACTTTGGTGTTCACGCGGAATTTGATGCCGAATTTTTGCATCTCTTTCTCCACCACCGCGCTGACCTCGGCGTCTTCGCGCGGCAGGAGGTGCGGCAGCATTTCGACGACGGTCACGTCCGCGCCGTACGCGCGGTACAAGTAGGCAAATTCCATCCCAATCGGACCCGCGCCGACGATGATGATGGGCGACGGCAGTTCGCGCAGCGCGAGCGCTTCGCGGCTCGTGATAACATCCTTGCCGTCAATCGGCAAGCCCGGAATCGAAATCGGGCGCGCGCCGGTGGCGATGATGATGTTCTTCGCAGTCAGCGCGCGTCCGTCGGGTTTGATTTCGACTCGGTCACGCGCGGTCAGCGCCGCTTCGCCCTTGACGACTTCGATCTTGTTTTTCTTCATCAAGAACTCGACGCCCTTGACGAGCCGGTTGGAGACGACGCGGCTGCGGTCGATCGCTTTGCCGAAATCGGCGGAGAATTTTTCGACCTGAATGCCGAAATCGTTCGCGTGGCGAATCGTTTCGACCACGCTCGCGTTCTTCAACAGCGCCTTCGTCGGAATGCAGCCCCAGTTGAGACAGATGCCGCCGAGATTGTCGCGTTCGACGAGCGCGACGCGCTGTCCGAGTTGCGCAGCGCGGATCGCGGCGACGTAACCGCCCGGTCCGCCGCCAATGAGGATGAGATCAAATGCCGAGTCTGCCATGAGCCTCCTGTGTCGATCAAAAGCGGTTTTCGCACATCGCCAGCAGTTTATCACCGCGCGCCAGAATGGTCAAATGAAAAGCGGCGCCGGATTCCAGCGCCGCGTGAGTCAGGTGAAGGTTCCGGTTCAGCGGCGGCGATACGCCATCCGCTGGAACCGGTTGTTAGCTGACCGTTTTTTCGCCGCCCGGTCAGAAGCCCTCGAAGACCTTAATGCTACGATGAGGCGAGGTCGAAACGGTCAAGGTTCATGACTTTCGTCCACGCCGCTACAAAGTCGTGCAGGAACTTTTTCTGCGAGTCCTCACATGCGTAGACTTCCGCCAAAGCCCGAAGTTGGGAGTTGGAACCGAAGATCAGATCGACACGTGTGGCGGTCCACTTGAGTGCACCCGTCTTGCGATCACGACCCTCGAATACGTCAGCGTCTTCCGAGGTTGGCTTCCACTCCGTGCCCATGTCGAGCAGGTTCACGAAAAAGTCATTGGTGAGCGTCTCTGGTCGCTTGGTGAAGACGCCGTGGGGGGACCCTCCGAAGTTGGTCTTTAGAACGCGCATGCCGCCCACGAGCACCGTCATTTCAGGCGCGGTCAGCGTCAGCAATTGCGCCTTGTCGACCAGCAGCTCCTCAGCCGATACCGCGTAGCGCGCCTTCTGGTAGTTGCGAAAACCGTCAGCGATTGGCTCGAGTACCGCGAAGGAAGCCACATCGGTTTGCTCCTGCGAGGCGTCCATGCGTCCCGGCGTGAAGGGAACTGTCACTTTGTGCCCGGCATTTTTTGCAGCTTGCTCGACGCCGGCGCAACCCGCCAGAACGATCAGGTCAGCCAGCGAAACCTTCTTGCTGCCAGACTGGGCGCTGTTGAACGATCTCTGGATGCGCTCTAGGGTCTTGAGGACCTTCGCCAGTTGGGCGGGCTGGTTGACTTGCCAATCCTTCTGCGGCGCCAGACGAATGCGGGCGCCGTTGGCGCCGCCGCGCTTGTCGGAGCCACGGAACGTGGACGCCGACGCCCAAGCCGTTGAAACCATTTCCGACACAGACAAACCCGAAGCCAGGATTTTGCTCTTGAGGGAGGCAATGTCCTGTTTATTAATCAGTTTGTGATTGACGGCAGGGATGGGGTCCTGCCAGATGAGCTCTTCAGTCGGAACCTCTGGACCGAGATACCGTGCGCGGGGTCCCATGTCGCGGTGGGTCAGCTTGAACCAGGCGCGGGCGAACGCGTCCGCGAACTGATCCGGGTTCTCCATGAAGCGCCGCGAAATCTTTTCGTAGACGGGGTCGAATCGCAGAGAGAGGTCTGTGGTCAGCATGGACGGTGCGCGATGCTTTGACGGGTCGTGAGCGTACGGTACGGTATCGGCGCCTGCGCCATTTTTCGGTTGCCACTGGTACGCACCGGCTGGGCTCTTGGTCAGCTCCCATCCGTAGCCGAACAGGTTCTTGAAGAAATTGTTGCTCCACTTTTTAGGTGTGGCAGTCCAGGTGACTTCCGGACCGCCGCCGATCGTATCGTCGCCTTTACCCGTGCCAAAGCGGCTCTTCCAGCCCAAGCCCTGCTCCTCGATGCCAGCCGCTTCCGGCTCCGGTCCGACCAGTTTCGGGTCCCCGGCGCCGTGGGTCTTGCCGAAGGTGTGACCGCCCGCGATGAGCGCTACCGTCTCCTCGTCGTTCATCGCCATGCGAGCGAAGGTCTCGCGGATATCCCGCGCCGCCGCGACCGGGTCTGGGTTGCCGTTGGGTCCTTCCGGGTTGACGTAGATCAAACCCATCTGAACCGCCGCGAGCGGATTCTCGAGATCACGGTCGCCGGAGTAGCGCTTGTCTTCCAGCCACTTGCCCTCGGCGCCCCAATAGATGTCCTTTTCTGGTTCCCAGATGTCCTCACGCCCGCCGCCGAAGCCGAAGGTCTTGAACCCCATCGATTCCAGGGCGACATTGCCGGCGAGGATCATCAGGTCAGCCCAGGAAATTTTTCTGCCGTACTTCTGCTTGATCGGCCAGAGCAGCCGGCGCGCCTTGTCGAGGTTGACGTTGTCAGGCCAACTGTTGAGGGGTGGAAAGCGCTGGTTGCCGTGGCCGGCACCGCCGCGGCCGTCGCCGATGCGGTAGGTGCCGGCGCTGTGCCACGCCATGCGGATGAACAAAGGTCCGTAGTGACCAAAGTCTGCGGGCCACCAGTCTTGCGAGTCGGTCATCAGCGCCGCGAGGTCTTTCTTCACCGCCGCCAGGTCGAGACTCTTGAACTCTTTAGCGTAGTTGAAATCCTCGCCCATCGGATTGGGCTTACTCGAATGCTGGTGCAGGATTTCGAGCTTCAACTGGTTCGGCCACCAGTCTTGGTTCGTCGTGCCGCTGCCGGCAGTGTGCTGCCCCCTGCCGTTTCCCGAGGACTTGTTCTCTTCATTCATAATGTTTACTCCTTTCTGAACTCCAAGATTGATTCAGTCGATTGCGTAGCGCTGGGGCGGCCGGCGCTGGTGGCGATGATCTTCAGTCGGCTATTCCGGTCGCTTGAACATATATCCAACGCCGTGCTCGGTCAAGATGTACTTTGGGTTAGCAGGGTCTTCCTCGATCTTGTTGCGTAGATAGCTGATGTAGACGCGTAGGTATTCCGTCTCGCCGCCGTACTCCGGTCCCCAGACCTTGCGAAGCAGATCGGCGTGCAGCATCACGCGCCCGGCGTTCCGCACGAGTTGCGACAACAGCTTGTATTCCGTGGGACCGACTTTGACTTCTTTGCCGCGCACGGTGATCTTGCGCTGCTGAAAGTCCATCGTAAAGTCGCCGACGACGAACGGCGGACGCGCCTGTACGTCGTCGCCGGGCGCGGCGCGGCGCAGCACCGCTTCTACGCGCGCCAGCAGTTCGTGGACGCTGAACGGTTTCTTGACATAGTCGTCTGCGCCCAGCTGCAAGCCCTTGACCACGTCGACGTCCTGATCTTTCGCGGTCAGCATAATGACCGGCACCGAAGAAAATTCGCGGATTTTTTGCAATACGTCAAACCCATCCACGCCGGGCATCATAATATCCAGAATGACCAGGTCGGGTCCTTCTTTCTCGACCATCGCCAGTCCGCTGACGCCATCCATTGCCGTAATGACTTTGAAATGCTGCGCTTCCAGATTCGAGCGGACCAGCTTTACCAGGTGGGGTTCATCGTCGACGACGAGAATCTTTGCGGGTCTCATGGGGTTACTCCTCGTCAAAGCCGCGCCGAGCGCTGCCTTGAACCGACGCGATTATAGCAGAGAAGAAATGCGGCGTCAACGCCGCGTGGTAATTTTTCGACCACTCGCTTTGACACGCGGCGCGGTGTGCGATAGAATGGAAACGCCTCATGATTTTCTTCCTTGTCTTTGTCACGGCTTTCCTGCTCGCGTTGGGACTCACGCCGCTTGCCGCGCGGCTGGCGATTCGCACCGGCGCGGTGGATCAACCCGCGCCGCGCCGCGTGCACCTCAAACCGACGCCGCGCTTGGGCGGGTTGTCGATCTTTATCGCGTTCTTCGCCGCAATTGGCGTCTCACTGCTCTACCCGCGCAGCGATCCGCACGAACTGGAACGGCTCGCCGGTTTGTTTCTCGGCGGCGCGTTGATGTTTGGCGTCGGTATATACGACGATTATCACGAGTTGCACGCGCTGCCGCAGCTGATCGCGCAGTTCGTCGCGGCGGGCATCGCCGTCGCGTCCGGCGTATCGATCCTCGAAATTCCGAATCCCTTTGGCGCGCCCATCGCGTTCGAGACCTGGTTCGCGATTCTGTTCACGCTGTTCTGGCTGGTCGGGACGATCAACACTGTCAACTGGCTCGACGGCATCGATGGGCTGGCGGGCGGAGTGGTGGTGATCGCCGGCGCGGTGATGTTCATCCACACCTACCGGCTGGAGCAATACTCGATTGCGCTTTTGGCGCTGGCGCTGGCGGGAACCATCTTGGGATTCTTGCCGTTCAATTTCTTTCCCGCCAGAATATTTCTGGGCAGCGCGGGCGCAAACGTGCTCGGTCTTGCGCTCGGCGTCTTGTCGATCATCGGCGGGGCGAAGGTCGCGACCGCGCTGCTCGTCCTCGGCATTCCGATTCTGGATGTGGCGTGGCAAATCGTCAGCCGATTGCGCGCCGGCAAATCGCCCTTCTCCGCCGACCGCGGGCATCTGCACCATCGCCTGCTCGATCTGGGGCTGTCACAGCGCACGATTGTGATTTTGTATTACGTGTTGACGGCAGTCTTCGGCGCGCTCGCGCTCATCCTGCCGAGCGGCATCTACAAATTGATCGCGCTCGTCGTCATCGGCGTAGGCGCGCTGCTGGTGCTGATCAAGATCGGACATCGAAAAAAAATTCGGGCGGACCCGGAGGAATAATTCAACCCACCGCATATTGATCCGCGCGGGCTGTGAAGGATCGAAAACAAAAGACGGCGAGATGGACTCGCCGTCTTTTGTTGTACCGGCTGCCTATCGCCGCCGCACGCGATACTCGACGCGTTTGCCGCTGAGCCGCTCGACCGTGCGCTCCAGAATCCACAGCGCGACGGCGATCGCGCTGTTCACGATCACGGCGATCCCCAGCGCGAACGTCAGCGCGTCGAGCAGCTGCCGCGCGAGCGTGACCCAGTCCGGCGGCACGCGCGGCGTCCAGCCGAGCAAGAACAGAATCGCGATGCCGAGTCCAAACAGCGTGACGACTGGTCCCCACGGCGCGCGGTCGGATTCGCTCGGAATCATCGCGGTGCTCACCGCAAAGATCAGGTAGAGGTCAAGCCAGGTCGTCCAATCGGACGCGTAATCGCGCACGCGCTGCGCCATCTGCGCGAGCGTCGCGCCCGAGTTGGGCCACACGCCAAAGCCCCAGCCCGCGATCAGCCAGATCGCCGTCAGCCCGACGACGAACGGCGCGATGCCGACCAGACTTTCGCGCAGCGCGTCTGTCTGCTCGATGTTGACCGAGCCGAGACTCACCTGCCGTTTGCGCGTACTGCCGATGCCGATGCTGATGCCGTTGGTGCGAACAAACAGCAGTTTGGCGACGACGTAGTGGCTCGCCTCATGCAGCACCACGCCCGGCAAAAGCAAGTAAAAGAGCAATCGAATCGCGCAGCCGGCATTGCCGGTGAGCGCAAGCGCAAATCCTTGAATATGCCGATGCAGCCACTGCTGCAAGAGAATCGTCAGCACGAAGACGACGAGAAAGTAGAGGATCGACATTTTGGAGAAACGTTTGAACGTTCGGGCGTTCTAGCGTTACTTGACCGCCGCTTTGCAGATCGCGACAAAATCCGCCGCGACGAGACTTGCGCCGCCGACGAGCGCGCCGTCGATCTCAGGTTGCGTGAAAAATTCCGCGACGTTTTTCGGCGTGACGCTGCCGCCGTACTGCACGCGCACCTGCTGCGCGGTCGCTTCGTCGTACAGGTCGGCGAGCGCGCCGCGAATGGTCAAGCCGATCACCGCGTTCGCGCCTGCGCCGCTCGCCGCTTTGCCGGTCCCAATCGCCCAGATGGGTTCATAGGCGATGACGATGCCGCGTGCGTCGTCGCGCGCAATGTCCTGGAACGCCGCGCGCACTTGCCCGCCGACGAACGCGGCGGTTTGCCCCGCCTCGTTCTGCGCGAGGTTTTCGCCCACGCAGACGATGGGCTTGAGGTGATGCACGAGCGCGGTCTTGATCTTCTTGTTCACACTCGCGTCCGTCTCACCAAAGTACTGCCGCCGCTCTGAATGTCCGATGATGACGTACTCGCACACTTCGTTCAGCATCGGCGCGGACACCTCGCCGGTGAACGCGCCTTTCGTTTCCCAGTGCACGTTCTGCGCGCCGACGCGCAGCGGCGCGCCTTGAATCAGCGCGGCGACTTGAGGGATTGCGATGAACGGCGGGCACAGCACGATCTCGATTTTGCCGTTCGCCGCGAGCCGCGTTAGGTCGTCGCGCATGGCGTTGACCAGTTCACGCGCCTCGGCAATCGTCTTGTTCATTTTCCAGTTGCCCGCAATGATGGGTGTACGCATAAAACCTCCGGTGTTCAGTGCTCAGCGAACAATTTCCTGAATACTGAATACTGCTTACTGCTTACTGGCTAGTGGTCTCCGATCCAGCGCAAGTGCCACGCGTACGCTGCCAGCGCGAGCGTAAGCGCGTAGAGTGCGCGGACGTAAATGTGCAGTCCCAGCATCGGCTGCATGGCGGTGGGCGCGTTCCCAAAATTATACAGATCGAGCAGGAATAAAAAGCCGCCTCCCACCAGGATCACAATGCCCATGCCGACGGACGCGGAGATGACTTTCATCGGCTGAACGAAATCGGGTATTTGATAGAGATAGTGCATATAGCGGACGTAGAGTAGAAAACCGTGGAATAAGACCATGCCAAAGAGCGTGTAGACGTAGACATCGCGCAGCAGCGTGTAACTGGCAGTGAAATCGAATTGAACGAGGTAAAGCATTAGCGCGTACAGGACCACGTTAATCGCGGCGACGATGCCGGCGGACCACGCCGTCAGGTTGATGAGCACGCCCCACGGGCGCGGATGAACCCAGGTTTTGATCAACAGCGGCGGGAAGAAAAATGAAATCAGATACCCGATCAGCGCAATCAGCGTAATCGCCGCAACCAGCGGAACCGCTTCGGCGAGCGGACGGTGCGACCAGAAATTGTAACTTGCCCATGCCTCTTCGGTGTACAACAGCGCCAATCCGAACGACGACAGCACAGCAAAAGGGCGATGCTCCTTCAAGATTGCATGAAGATCAATGATGTCCAACGGCGCCTCCTCCAAACCATTATAGCATCGCTACACGCGAAAAACAAAAAATGGGCAAATCGCCACATGTGCGATTTGCCCAATCTGCTGCCAACGGTGTTACGCGGACGCCGGTGGAGTGCGTTTCGCCTTTTCCGCTTCCAGGCGCGCCATCAATTCATCGCGCTTTTTGGCGGCGGCTTCCTTGCCCTCGTCCAGCGCTTCCTGCAAACGCGAGCGCTGCTCGTCTAGCGCGAGGCGTCCGCGCTGTTGCGCTTCTTCCGCGCGCGCGCGCGCCTCGGCTGCCACCTCTTCGGCGCGTTTGCGGCTCGTCTCGCTCAATTCATCCGCTCGACCTCTCAATTCGATCCCCCGCTCGCGGATTTCCTCGCGCGTTTCCTCGCCCGATTGCGGCGCGAGGAGCAGCGCCGCGGCGGCTCCGACGACGGCGCCGAGCAAAAAGCCGGTGAGAAATTCCCAACCGCGACTGTCATCAGCCATTGGAGTGCTCCTTTTCTACACGTCCTCGTGGAGGACGTGCTGCTTGAATTTTGATTGCCGTAAAATCCGTCGATCGAGCTAACCGCGCCGCGCCAGAATACGCAGCGCCTGCATCACGCCGGACGCAAAACCCGACGCGCGAATCATCGGGTTGACGAAGGTTTCGCTCACAAAGGTCGTTGTGCCGCGCACGGTGCGCGCCGTCTCGTCGGCGGAATCGAGGATCGGCTTGATCTCTTCGCGCAGCAGTTTCGCCAGATTGCGAATTTCCAGGATCAACACGATCAGCACGACGCCGATCACAAACGATTCGAGCGCCAGCAGGATGATCGCCAGATCGCGCACCGATGCTAGAACGGACACTCCGCCTCACTTTCGAAAACGATTATAACACAGTTCAACGCAACACGCAACGCGCAGACGCGCTCAGCGCCGCCAGGCGTGCGCAGCGAACAGACCAACCCAGCAGACTACGGTCCCTTCGACCAGGTTCAGATCGCCGATATTAAAGATCGACAAGCCAACTAGGGTGGCGATCCATTGTCCCAGGAAAAATCCGGCGACGCCGACGATCCAATAGAAAATCAATCGCAGCCAGCCGTGTCCAAGGATCAGGAAGAAGAACAGACTGTACAGACTGGCGAGCGCGAGCGCGAGAACCAGAGAAGGAAAACTCATCGTTCGCTCATTGAATGATCCCGCCGCCCAGACAGACCTCGCCGTCGTAAAACACCACGGCTTGACCCGGCGTAATATCGCGCAACGGTTGATCGAACACGACGCGCACCTTTGCGCCTTCCTCCGTCTGCGACGACAGAGGGCTGGGGTACACCGTTGCGGGCGATTCCATGGAGCGGTACCGAATCTTCGCCGTCACGCGCATTTCGCCGCGCGGCGCGCTGCCGGCGATCCAGTTCACCGCGCCGGCGATCAGCTCGCGCTTGCCCAGTTCCTCCGCGCGCCCGACGACGACCGCGTTGCGCGCTGCGTCGAGGGCGAGCACGAAGAGCGGTTCTGCTCGCTGAGGATCGCGGGCTCTTCGACCGACCGCGATGCCCAGCCCCTTGCGCTGACCAATGGTGTAGAATGCCAGCCCCTCGTGCCTGCCGAGCACGTTTCCGCGCGTGTCGACGATGTCGCCGGACGCGAGCGCGTTGGGAATATTGCGGCGCAAGAAATTGCGATACTCGCCGTCGGCGACAAAGCACAAGTCCTGGCTCTCGTGTTTCTCCGCGACGCGCAAGCCGAACCGCCGCGCCATTTCGCGCGTCTGCTCTTTGGTAAACTCGCCGAGCGGGAACATCGCGCGCGACAACTGTTCTTGATTGAGAACGGACAGCGCGTACGACTGGTCTTTTTTCGAGTCGATGCCTTTCAGCAGTTCGAACACGCCGTCGCGCTCGCGCACACGCGCGTAATGTCCGGTCGCGAGATAGTCCGCGCCGAGCGCGCGCGCCTTATCGAGCAGCGCGCCGAACTTGATCATACGGTTGCACTGCAAACACGGATTCGGCGTGACGCCGCGCGCGTAACCATCGAGAAAGAAATCGACGACGTGCGTTTTGAAATCGGCTTCAAAATTCAGCAGGTAAAACGGGATGCCAAGATTCTGGCACACGCCGCGCGCGTCCGCCACGGCTTCCGGCGAACAGCAGCGGTTGTTTTCCCCTTCCCCTTCTCCCGACGAAGTTTGTCGAGCGAGGGGGAAGGGGGCAGGGGGATGGG
>VFSW01002035.1_pt1 | contig 30672 bp, 35 predicted proteins | sample 5358111 | NCBI WGS metagenome assembly VFSW01 (sample SAMN11554181, study PRJNA540505) | mine drainage metagenome | isolation source: sediment from site ElyBrook_90M | place: USA: Ely Copper Mine, Vershire, VT | collected 2017 | reverse complement strand
GTACTCGCAAGGGTGTGGGGGTTCGAGTCCCTTCTTCGGCACCAAATGTCTAGCGGCACTCGCCGCAAACCCCTGAAAACAGGCTGAAAGACGCATGAACACAAGCGATTTCGCGGTCCATGCGTTTTCTACGTTTTCCCCTATTTCCCAGGGTTTTCCGCGTTGTACACCGTCTTCCCTCGATTTCGTGTACAAACCAGTGACCTGTGTACAAAGGGCCGTTCCGGCCCACTTCCGCATCTCCACTTCGTACGCGCTGCCCGGATTTTCCGTCAAATTCGGCCTCTGGGACGCTTTTTGCATGACAACGGCCGGGATGCATGACAACGGCAAACGCGGCTACGGTCGATTTTTGAGCACCGCACTGTCTCAGCGCCATCAGGCCCACCACCTCGGGTTCGATGAACAGCGCCTCAAATCTCTACATCTAGACGGTTGCTTTGGGCCCGCTATGGCGGCGACTTTGAAAAGAAGAATTTCGATACCCTTCTGAGAATCACGCACTGGAGCAGCGATAAGGTTACCGCTGTTTACAATGAGAACGCGATTGTGCCCGACTATACAGTAGACGGCTTTTCCGAGCTAAGAGCGATCATCCAGGTTCCGCAAACGAGCCTGTTTTAGGAGCAAGATCGAAGGCTTCTCAAATAGATTGGCTTCTTGGCCCCTCATGAACGCGACGGTATCATCCCGCTGAACACCGAGCAAGAATTCAGTTTGCCTCCGCCGATGCGCCCACAGTCTCACCCGCTCCGATATCGAGCGCCCCCAGCGTCTCGATCATGGGCAATAGGACAGGCGCAAGCGCGACCGTTAAGCGGGACACCTTATCTTCGATACTCTCCGTTACCTCCTCGTCCTCCATGTCCATCGCTTCCCGTTTGCCTCCGCCATTAGTACCGTGATTCTCTTTTCTCTGCTGTCTATCATCGTGGAGCAACGCTAGACCAACGAGAACCAATGCATACTGCCAGCGCTTATGCACTAATGTAACTTCGTTCTTTGAATTCTTGAGTTCCGTCTTGAGAAACACGTTATCCATGTTGATCTTGAAATCGAACACATCGTGGCGGTCATCCTCGTTAGCGGATGGGCTTGGCCCCTGCTCGTCTGTGATGCCAATTCTCAGGGCAGTATGCTTGTCAAACGGAGGCGTGCAGTTCTCCCACTCCTTCTCAAAAATGGGGATAATGTTGGGCATAGCAATGCCGCTCGGGCGCTCCCGCTCATCTCCGGGATGCTCCGCAGGGGGCTTCCGGCGGACTCCATGATTCTGCCCACCGGGTATGACTGCCGGCTTTACTCTCAAAGAGAACCGGTTAACGAAAGCCGTTGTCAACGCCCAAGAGATGGTGGACGCTGCACACGGATATGCCCTAATAATGCGAGAGCACAAACCTAAACCTCGCGTTTGTTGCCTCCACCGGTCCGCGATAGGCGCTGAGGCCGAAAAACGAATCCAGGATGCTGGCCATCCAAAGCTCGTGTTGACCTCTCCGCCGTACCCTGGGCTGCACGTCCTCTACCACCGTTGGCAAGTCAGAGGGCGCAGAGAAACGGCGGCTCCTTTCTGGATAGCCGGAACCCTCGATGGCGATGGGGCATCTTTTTATACTTTTGGTGATCGCAAGCAAGCCGGGCTGGATCGGTATTTTGAAAGCGTACGATCTGCATTCAGTTCTGTCTACGCAATCTCATCAAAGGAAACCCTAGTCGTGCAGATGGTCGCATTTTCGGAACTTGAATGGCAGCTGCCACGCTACCTGAAAGCGATGGCCCAGGCGGGATTTAAGGAGCAGCAAATGTCTGTGTCCGCCGAGGAGCCTGACGGCAGAATGTGGCGTTCGGTTACGGGAAGAAAGTGGTACGCGAGTCAAATGGGACCAACCGGCGGCAGTCGAGAAGTTGTTCTTTTTCACAAAAAGAAGTGATCGTCCCCGACAACCTAGCCGAAACTCCTTCTTGGCATCTCTCATTCGTTGCGATTGTGATCGTCGGCACCGGAGCATGCTCTAATCCCTGAGAGGATAGATTGTGGTCGACCGTAAATCAGTTGGAAAGGCACAGAAAATGGACGAGGCATCCCGGATTCAAATAGCGGCCAAAATCAAAGAGGTTCAGCGGTGCGTCGGAAACCTGCATTCCACGATTACTAATTTCCTGAATGCCAAGAAGATCTTTGACGGTGATAAAGAAGTGACGAGCAGCGACATTTCTGAGTACATGGATCGGCAGGTTCTCCACATTCAGAGCCAACTGAGAGAGGCTGCTTCCGAGACAGCGAAGTGAGGGAGAAGTAAGAATACATCCGCGGCGAGTTCGTATTGTTGTCTGAATACACGAAAGCCCCGGCTCGAACGGCCGGGGCTTTACCTGTGCTGCTATTCAATTGTGCTGTAGTGCCTTTCCTGCCGCGCGCAATCGTTAAGTGCGCGGCTTTTCGCTCAACGCCTACCCCACTGCACCCAACGCGACGCCATTGTCAAGACGGGTCCGATTGCGACCGCAACGCCAGCCAGATACCATCGAAAGCGCTCCAAGGACGTGACACGCTGCTCAACGAGCGCGAGGCGTGAGGGTTGGCCGTTGCCCGTGACGCCGGCCTTGACCTGCGTCTCAAGCTGGGCGACGCGCTCGCCGGTCTCTTGCTGCCACGCTGATACAGACACGCGGAACTCCCGCCACTCCGTATCGCGGAAGGAGCGAAATTCTGTCAGGAGTAGTTGAAGTTGATCGTCCACTGGTTTTGTCCTTGCCGAGCAGGGGTCTCTTACCTGGCGCTGGCTGCAGTTGTTATGGCGGCCGCTGCACTATCAGACAGACTTCCAGCCGGCAGCTTGCCACTTGCAATGAGCTTGTTGAAGAGGGCCTGGCCGTAGTTCGTCTCCAGGGCGTTGGCCATCGTGAGCGATGCCTTGTCCTGAAACACCAGGTTGACCGGGAATCCGCTGACCGGGTCCACCAGGCAGACTGACAGAACGGCCACGCCCGCCGCGGTGTATGCGTCCTCAAAGTTGAAAGAGAACGAGACGAGCTTGAGGCTGCTCACGGTGATGGAATTGCTTAGATCGCCGACCTGTACCGGCGTTGTGAAAGTGAAAAGAAGTCCCACGGTAACCCCCTTTACCCAAGCTCAATGAGTTGAAACGAACGATTTGTGGATACCGCTGTTTTGGTTGTAGCCCCAAGCTGAGCTTGAATCTGAAAACCGTGGGGGCCTACGGCAGGAAAGAGCATCTGGGTAGCATTAACTACAGCATGACCGGCGCCATCAGTCATCACCTGCACTGGTCCCATAACCGGGCTTCCATCCATTAACGCTCGGAACTGGATAGGTACGTTGGCGTTAGGCGATTGTGTGGATACCGTGCATGTCGAATTGTAGGTTCCAGATGTATAACCAGAATCACCATTACTTGCAACACTGCTGGTTACTGTAGCTGTTGTGTAGTTACTGCCACCAACCAGATGCAAGGTTGGTGTCCATGTGAAGCTCGGAGCAGAGCCGCTCATTGCCCATGTAACTGTGGCCGATGCCCCCGAGCCGTCGCCGGTGATCGTAATACCTATGCCCGGTGGTGATGAACCCGTGGTAGGGTTAAGCGCGAAGGGTAGATTGAGGCTGGTAATTACGCCGCCTGATGATTCAGATGCGAACACCAGATTGGTGCCAATGAAGATCGGATTGCCCTTGAGCGTCATCGTCATGGCACTATTACCCGAACCGAGTTCAGGCAGGTCGGCCCATGTCGTAGCCACAGACGGGTTGGCTGTCACACCGACATTCTGTGCCGTGTTCTTGAGTTTGAGATTGCCATTCAAGTCAACAGCGTTGCCGCTACTTCCATAGATGCTGGTAGGCATCCTCAGATGGTTTGTGCCGTCCGGGACTTCATCCAAGTTGTTTGCTTGAATTGCACCAGTGAATCCCGTTGCTAGCCACGCGCCTACTGAGTTCAAGCAAAGCAACCGGATGTATGCGGAGGCCGCTGTCGAACCGGCTGCTATAACTACGCGGGAGTTAGTCCATCCGTTTCCGGGGTTAACTATGTTTCCGTTGTCCCACGCGATTTCATTACCGTTGATGTCAAGCGTTACGAGTTGCACACATACATTGCCCCCCGTGCCGGATGCTCCATTTATCCAGCATGACGCGGACACGACGTTCCCGGGTGGAAATGGGAATCGGGTGTTGTTGTTGAAACCTGTGTAGAGTGCAGACGCCGACGAGATTTGCGCCACGTTCGTGGGGGAGCCGGGTGTCCCGGTGGGTGCTGCAATAGCTGAAGAATACGTGCCTCCGGTCCACCCGGTAAGCCCATTTGCGAAGTTTGGGTTTTGCAGAAGTGTCAAGGCGTTCTGTGCAGTAACATCGGCACCGGCCTGAACTTTTATCCACGCTTGCCATGTAGAATCGTCCGAACTCCCGAGCCGCTGATAGAGGTCATTCACTTCGTCCGTGTACCACTGTGTGATGAGCCCGCCGGTCGTGTCGTACCATTTGACTTCTGTATAAAGCAGCACAAAGCTGCCGGTGCCGAGCCCAGCAATCACGGATTGTTGTTTGAACTCTGAGTAAACACCGACGCCCAATGCCCGATACCAACTTGGCGGCTCATTAACTGACCGTGTGTCGGGTACGTTGATTGCCTGTGCCTTATTTTGAGCCGTGACATCAGCACCAAGCTGAGCAGGCTGCAAACTCTCAAAATTGACCCCTGTTGGATATTGAAACGTGGGTGATGCGCCACTTCCAATTCTCCAAGTGATTGGACCGCCGATAGGGCGGATATGCGGCGTGCTGTTCTGTGCCCAGGCAGACGTCGCTCCATTGGAGCGCACGAAGCGCACATGGGCATTGATGCTCGTGACGGTCTCGACACCGGGCACGTAGCAAACCTGCGCCGTGCCGGTCAGTGTGCCCACGTCCACCCATGCGCCATTAAACAAGACAGCGCTGGCATCTTGCCATTGCACCTGGACGTATCCACCGTTTAGAACGTACGGATCTGTTGATTCCGGCCAGCTTATCTGGAGACGAGGTACGTCTGTTCCATCAGCAAGCAACATCGCCGTTGACGTGTCATCTTCGAGTGTCACGCTCGTTGGTGCAGCGACCGTGGTGTCAGCACCCCAGCCAGCCTGGAAGACTGGCACGTCGTAGATGTTCAACTCTTCCGTGAGCGCCCATTCATAGATGCTCTGATCTGTCTCGGCAACCTGCAGCTCGACGTAATAGGCGGTTGTGCCCTTGTCATCCTTGCGTGATGCGAACTTGATGCGCTGGACTTCCAACGTCTTGTTGGTCCAATCGAAAGTCTTGCTGCTAAAGCTGAACGTATCTGTAGGCTGCATCTGCCATGCAGCCAGGTTCATGGGCAGGATGCCCGTTCCCTGCTGACGATTGCGCAGCAGCATGATCTTTGCCACGCGCTGAGCCTGAGAGATTGACAACACGCACGGCTGCGGCACTTCCTTCGGCAGATAGATACCGCTGTCCTGCTGCAGATAAACATCAACCCCGGTGCCGTATCCGTGGAGCTGGTCAGCGGCGTACATTGGATAGCTGGTCGGCTGGAATGAATACGGGAAGTTGTTCTGCGTCTGTCCTTCCCAGTAGCCGTTCGAGTCGTACAGGTCACCTGCAACGCCGTAGGGGTAATTGGCAGCGGTGTACGTGCCCGTCACGCGGTTGAAGAGTTCATTCAAGGACCGCTTCGGCGCCCACTGCATGGAGTCCACGAGCGCGCCTTCATCGAACGAGAAGGCCGGGCCTTGCCAGTAAGCAGGCCAGATGAACCATTCGCCAGAAATGCGAGACAGACGACCGGCCGCCGCATCCATCATGCGCTGGATTGCATCACCCGGAGCTGTTCCGGTGTCATAGTGCCAATGGAGCGTGTAGCGCTTCTCGGTTGAAGTGCCGTAGGATAGTAGACCGTTGACCATGCTCGGCGCATTGCATGTTACCTGCTCATCGCAGACATTCGCCGCGGCAATCAACTGCGCTTGATTGACGGAGTTGTCTCCCAGGCCCCACACCGGATCGGTGATTGCATCAGCAATATGCAATGCCCAGTTGTCCGTGTATCCGGTCGTGCCGGTACGCGGATCATAGAGGTCATCTTTGCCCCGAACAGTGAAGCGCAGTTCCGGGAATTGCGGAAACGTGCCCGAGTCAGCCTCCAGCTTGAGGTAAATCCACGTGCAGCCGCCGAGATAGGGCGTGCCCTCAGACGTGGGTGCCCACGTCGGATCGTTGTTGTAGAGGTCGGTGTTGTCAACCGTTGCCGCAGTCTCGTCACCCCAGTGAGGTACGCAGAAGACTTCCGAACCGAATGAGTAATGCACGCCGTTCGGTCCGTAGTAAGTGCCGGGGTCTGCATAACCACCGAAGATGTAGGCGCCATCGACGTATGCCGTCGCGTGCGTATAGTTCTGACCGCCAGAGACAAGGGTGATGCCGTTGCAGACGCCGTTGTGAATCGTCGCTGTTGCACGCGCTCCGGTGCCGTCACCGACAATGCGCACGCGCGCGTTGTACTGCACTCCTGCACCGAGTCCAGGGTTGACTTCGGTATATCCGTTGAAGTATCCGGTTCCGCCATTATTGAGCGCGAGTGCTGAGATTGCACCGCCGGAGAGAGTCACACCGATGCTGGCAGGATTCGAGACAGCACCACAAGCCATTTGCTTGTTGCTGCCCGGCTGCCAGATCACACGGCGCCCATCCAGGTACATATTCTGCAGTGCATCGACGCTGTGTGTCGCAACGACGACAACCATGTTGTATTGGCGCTTCGAGCTGCCTGTCGTGCTGGCGTAGACAATCGTGCCCGGCACGCGCTGTGTTCCTCTGATGATCTGACGCAGACCCGCTGGTTGGCGGGTCGTGACGTTCATGCCGCCAGTGTGCCCCAGCATCTGACCGAGCGCACCGATCTCGCTGCCGATACCGGCCATGAGGAGCTGAGAGGCAAACAACTGGCCGCCTGGAACGAAGGCCAGTGCTACGCCTCCAGCAATCTCGACCGCGCCTGTGATCGCTTTACCCATGAGAATCCCTACGCCCTTGCTTGCGTTTCTTGAGTCAATGAATGGAAGTTCGTGAGAGACTAGACGTGCCACGCACGCTCTATGGCCGTGATTGAGAACCGATAAAGGCCGTTCTCTCCTACAGCGACAATGTGGCGTCCGGACAGGTGGACAAGCCCGGCAACGAGGGCGCCGCCGTTCTCAAATACGACAAGATCGCCGCGCTGGGCCATCAGCGGATGAGCCCATTCAGTCAGACTGTGTTGAGTCGTACAGTATGCAGCCGCATCGGCAACGGTTGTGCCACCTGTAACGTCCTTGATGCACTGCCACGCACCGGCCTCGTCCGTGTACTTGCCCCGGAAGTCTGCCGCAATGTCCACGCCGGTGATGGCTTGGATGCCATCGGCAGCGAACAGGGCGCAGTCGTTCACGCCCCACTCGAATGGCGTAGATGCGCGCTCAATCAGGAAGTCGTGATAAGCGCGCGTGTCCCAGTTGTCTACTCTTTGCATAGAGACCTCATGCTGCTAGCCCCAGCGAAGGGCCATGTCCGAAAGCAACTCCACCCAATGGAACCCGATGTCGTCCGGATACAAATAGCGCTGGTCGCTCGACGTGTACCTGCGGTTGGATGGGCGCTGCAGATTAAGCATGCGATTCTCAAGCGCCAGCGTGATGGAGATTGACTCGGGACTGACAGGAATCACCGGCCGGTCAACCGTGCCGGTGTAGAGCACCTGTGCGGCTGTGATTGCTCCGTTCTCAAAGATGGCAAACCAGAGGGTCACTGGAGCGCCAAGCTGGATGTCATTCAAGCTGTCTTGCATGAGTGAAGGGTCAATGCCTGAGAGCGTAATGCTCGTTCCCTCGGCCTTCACGTCAACACCCTCGGTGACATCACCGATGGAGCCGAGTGAGCCCACACCTGCATAAGTGTTGCCGTTGTAGCTGATGGAGCCGACACCGGACCAGATGTGCGTCACTCCGGTTGTTAATGTCAGATCAACCAGGATGCAAGGCACAACCTCGTTAGAGGTGATGGCCTGAATCATCTGCGTTGAGAGATTGCGAGCCATTTAACGTGCCTCCACGGCCTTGACGCTGAGTGTGGTAAGTCTGGACGGGCTCCAGTTGATGACGCGCCGGTTGTCAGCGAGACGAAACAGACCAGTAGGATTCGCCAGCGTTATTGCCATACCGTTCGCTGGTGTCTCCCGGATGGAAGGCCAGATCGTCAGATTGGCATAACCATTCAAGTCTGCGTTGGCGTTCTCGCAGACGAGATACAGACGATAGCCAACCTGTATCTGGTCCCCAGCCAGGAGTATCCCTGTCGTGTTGGGAGTCCATCCACCGGTGTACAGCAGGGTCGTCATCGGAGCATTCTGCTGCGCTGCAGTCTCGATGATCGGTGTCCCTGTCGCTACTCCACGAGGCGCCTTTATCGTCGGATCACCTATCTGGAACACATTTGACTTGCCACGCAGCTCGGCCAGGAACGCACGCCATGATGCGGCGCTTGCCGCATACATGGGCGGAAGAGAGACCGTGACTTCCCAATGGTCGCCGCCAGGGAATAACTGCATCTGCTGTACGCCCGTGAAGGGCGACGTATTGACGGCCACGGTGTCCACCATCGCAATCTCGACTGCAGAGGGCGCTGGTGAGGCAGGCACCGTGACCAAGTTGTAGGAGTTGGAACCGATCGTGATCGTCTGCATGTGGCTTACCTGCGTGAGCTGGGTTGACGGCGGTGCTGATCGTGCACGCTGGCAATTGCTGCAGCCGTAACGTGCGGCAAATAACCTTGCATCGCACGATGTACGGCCGCTTCCGTTGCAGCGGGGTCATGTGACCCGCGCGCATCGATGCTGACATGCGTCTGGTGACCAAGGCTGGAGTTAGGAACGATGGAGCCGGACGTGTGCGGCACGAACTTCTCTGGACCCAGCTCTCCCACTGTTATAGGCACGCCGCCAACTACATCACCGCCGAGTGCGTTGCCTCCACCGCCAGCAAACAGGCCGCCGACTGCACTGAAGAGTGAACTGAAGAACCCACCGCCACCGGATGAACCAGCACCGGAAGAGTCGCCACCCGAGCCGTCTCCACCGGAGAGGCCGCCCAGTATGTTGGACAGCGAGATTGAACCACCGCCAAGACCACCGCCACCGGCAACCTTGACGAATAACGGGTTGCTTTGCGTTCCGTCCGGCTTTGTCTTCGTTCCAAGTCCGAAGTGACCGAGTAACTTGCCCTCGATGCCCTCCAGGGATGTCTTCGCAAGTGATGTGCCTGCCGATTGGAAGACGCCGGAGAAGTTCGTCTTCTGCCCTGTCATGGCCTTGGCCATCTCGGAGTTGAGACTATCCACCATCGTGCTGGCGATCTGGTGAATTGATTGCGTCGTGTCGTTGGCCTTGCGGATCAGCTCATCAAAGACATCATTGACCATGCCCTTCCAGGTCTGGTCAAGCACGCGCTGTGCATCCTCCAGGCCTTGGATGTTGGACTGGTTCCGCAGTTCGGCAATCTGCTGTTTGATCTGCGCTTCCTTCGCAGTGAGTGCGGGATCACCACCGAGCGCGGCTGCCAGTCCATCGTTCTCCTGCAGCTTCGCCAGCTCAGCGGAGAGAGCAACGATCTGCTCCTGGTACGCCTGGGCATGAGCCGCTTGCGTGTCCAGTGCTGCCTGCAGGGGCGTGACAGCCCCGGTGATGAGCCCGAGCTTGTCCTTGGCAAGTGTCCATTCAGCATTGAGCTTTGCTTGTGACTCTGCGGCCTTCGTGTTCGCAGCATCGAGTGCTTCATCACCGCGGACGGCAAGCGCCAGCGTTCCATCCTTGCTGATGGTGTATCCGGCCGGTGCCTTCTCGTTCGTTGTCTGCGTGCTGGTGGTCTTTATCTTCGCCAGCCCTTGCACGATCTGCTGGTGAATCTTGTCTGACGCCTCGGTAATGTGCTGCATGACTTCCCGGAACTCAGAGCTGTTCGGGTCAAACTGTGGCAGCGCTTTCTTCCAGAAGGATGCAACTTCACCCGCTGTCATGGGATTCAACGCTTGCGTTGCGCTGAGGTTCCCCTGCAGTGCCTGGAGACGCTTGGCAGACTCTGCCTTGATGAGTGCAGCGCCCTCGGCTGCAGATTGCAGATGAGTCTGCGTCTGCTTGAGCTGCTCGCCTTGTGTCTGCTCTTCTGTGGACTTCAGCAGACCGGTGAGCGCGGCGTACCCGGACGATGCCTGGTCAAACGTCTTATCGCCAGTGCCTAACTTGTCCTGATTGCGGCGCAGGTAGTCATACAGAGTCGCGATTTGAGGGTCCAGCGCGGCATGCAGTGCCTTCAACTCATCAGCGCGTGCACTGTTGTAATTGGCATGGTCACCGCGTGCGGCTGCACGCTGCAACACGTCGTTGTAATCAGACGAGATGGACTTGTACTGCTTTGCACCGAATGCGATCGTCCGGCCAAAGTCACCGTTGTCACCGTTGCCGGTCAGTTTGTCTAGCAGAGATTCCTTACCCTGCTCACTCAGCTTGACCATCTTATCCAGTGCATCGTTGAGCTTGTCTGTCAGTTTCTGCGCGGCGTCTGCAGCCTCCAGGAGCGTCGTCTTCAGTCCATCGCCCGGCTTGTGCTCCAACTTGGCGATGGTGTCTTCCATCTTGGCATTGGTCAGTGCCAGTTCGGCTTCGGTGTCCTTGATTGGTTTGGCAACTGTGCGCCACGCCTCGGCATTCTTGCGCGCGGCTTCTTCGTTCTTGTAAGCAAACTCGTAGACTTTCTCACCCGCTTCCACGACCAAGTGAATCAGGGCGATGATAGCCACCGCATCGAAGGCAGCAGACATAGCCGTTGCTACGCCAGGCAGTCCAGCAACAAAGTTGCGCAGATGGCGTGGGAGAACCACGCCGATCTGCTCACCGACTAGGGCAATGGAGCCCTTCGCTTCTTCCATTGATGCGCGTGTGTTCTTAGAGAAGTTGCGCATCTCCGTTGTCGCTTCACCCATCGCAGCATGAAACTGTGCAGTCTGCGCTTTCAGTGAAACGTAGAGTTCAGCGATTTGTGCCTGACTCGGCATGTTTGGCTCCGGCGAGTAGTGTTTCGTTGATCCTCTGCGCCAGCTCTTCGTCCGTCAGCTCGGGCCGGCCGCCGGGCATGAAGTCTGCCGGGACCAGTGGTTGAGCGGGCCTGCTCATTGAGTAGTTGGCTGTGGTGGATGCGATGATGCCAGCAAGGTACTGCTGGAACTGATTCGCTTGCTTGTGACGACGAGAGAGGTATTGGAACTGACGCGGGGTGAGTTTCCAGAACTCCTGCTCAGGCAGGCGTAAGTCGTACCGGGCGTGCGACCAGAGATACAGCCAGCGTTGCTCGCGGGTTAGCTCGCGCTGGCCTTCGTGGGGTTTGCAACTTCTGCCTTATCCTCCGGCTCGACCATGCCAGCGGTCCAGGCCTCAAGGACTTTGCCCCACACGTCAGCAAGGTTCTTGCGAGTCACGAGTGCCTTGGCCTCAGCATAGGTAATGCCCTGCTCTGCCAACAGGCAGGAAAAGAGCATCGCACGAACGAGACTGATGGACGGCGCCTGTATGTCCTGCTGGCGAAGTCCGGTGAGCAATGATCTGCCTACAATGTCCTCTGCAGTGGCGATGGCTTCGAGGTCGAAGCGCAGCAAATAACGAGAGCCGTCGATATTCAACTCGACGGCGGGCATGGTTGGGTTGTGCATGTGCGTGGCTCCCTACTGAGTTGTGTTCGAGGTTCGGCTGGGGTGAGTAGGCACCCCAGCCAGGCTATCCCGCGGCCTCATGTTGTCAGCGTCACTACTACGCCGGGCGATTAGGTGCCCTTGGTGACCGTGATGACGCCGTCAATCTTCAGCGTGCACTTGAAGGTCATGGACTTGTCGAACTGCACGTCAGGCAGAGGCATATCCTGGACGTACGCGTTGAACGCGAACAGATTGCCAGTCGTGGTCTGTCCTGGACCTACGGGAAGCTGCAGCTTGTAGGGCAGAAGAGTTCCAGCGCCAAACGCAGTCGCCAGTGCATCGCGGCCAGTGTCATCCGGTGCATAAACGCCGGAAATGGCCATCGTGCCTCCTGACATGACGGTGGGAATGGCTTCCTCAACGACGCCACTTCCGGCAGCGGTCGAGTCAGCGTTGGTCACATCGTCGAACTTCCACACCTGACCAGCGAACTGGAAGGTTTTGATCTGTGCAACTGGCGTGTATGTGGGAGTGGTCAGCGCGCTGCCGATGGAAAGAACTGTGCCCTTTCCTGTGTACCCGTTGGTTGAAGTGCTCATGGTTTTGTCCTCGTGGTTGATGGTTGTGGTTAACCCGCGTACTGCACGAGTACGTGGACAGCGGCTGAGTAAATGCGTGCGTCTGTGTTGAACTGGTCCTGCCGATTGGCAATCTCGGCCAAGTAGACCTTGGTGCCGATGGGCAAAGTCCCGCTGAATCCTGAGAGTGACTCAGCCACGGCCTGTGCAAGTGCGTGCGCGTCCAGGTATCGGACGGCATGACACTCAAACACGATGCGAGACTGACTGACGTTGATCGGTCCATCGTTGCTGTACTCGGGCACGTAGCTCACTTGCTGATATGTCACGACCGGGTACTGGCTCAAGTCCTCAGGTGCCGGTATCGGCTGAATTCGAGTGCCAACAATGGCCGTGACCGCTGTCTGAGTGAGCAGATAGGCGACGAGGTCGGTTGTCAGCATGACTATTCCTCGGATTGCGGCGTCTCATTCAGTGCACCGCGGGCGGTCAGCGCTTCACGCAATGATTCAGTCAGTACAGAGAGCGCGCGGGGTGCTGCTTCGTCGAATCCGCCGGCCATGAAGTGCACGCCGGGAATCTGTTTGATCTGGCGGCGGTAGCGCTTCCGTCCGTGCGTTGTCAGCATGAAGCCGTTCTCAATCCAGCGCGCTTTGTGCGCAGTCAGATCCGTAGGACCGACGCGTGCAACAGCTCCATCTCTGCTCGTGATGCGCACGTTCGTCTGTATGTCGGCCTTCAGAATGCCCGGTGGAAGTGAGTTACTGCCCGGTGTGGGCTCATCCGTGCGTTGTGGTGCCAGGGTCACGATCGCATCCTGGACGACATTGGCTGCCTGTTGCAGCGCTTGCTTCAGGATGCGACCAGAGACACGCTCGGGAAGTGCTGACAGGGCAGCTTCAATCTGTGCGGTGTCAATCGTTACGGTGATGTCGTCCGCCATGCGGTCCTTACGAGTTCGAGTCTGCGTCGATCGCCAGGCAGTAGAGCTGCAGAACTCGATTACGCTGCAGGACGTTGTCCACGGCTTGAATCAAGTAGGTGTCGTTGCCGTGCTGGACACGCTGGCCGGGCTCGATGAGCGTGCTTGCCCCGGGCCAGCGAATCGTAACCAGCCATGTGGACTGACTGACCAATGTGCTTCCGGTCGCTACTTCCTTGTAGCTCTGTCCGGTCGTGCTCATCATCGCTGCGCGTGTCGTCAGCACAGAGTTCCATGTGCTGACAGGCTGTCCGGCCGCATCGCGTGTCGATGTAGGCGCCTGGATCGTGATAGCGTTCCGCAGTGCACCGGCTGCAAGATTGAGCGGGCTGGTAGGCATCGCTTACACCACATCCTGATAGCTGAGAACGTTGAACGTATAGAGGTCGAGCAAGGCGGAGACGGCAAAGGGCATCTCGCGCACCGTGATGTCTGAGACAGATTCCCGATGCTCGTACCAGTGAGCGGCCAGCAACAGAATGGCGGCGACGATTGACTGTGGAATCGTGCCGAAGTAGTAGCTGACCGTGAGGGTCTGTCCGGCAAGTGCGGTACTTACAGAAAGGACACCGTCCGTCAGCGTGTAAGGAACCGCGGTGTTGGTAGAGTCCAGCAGGGAGATCACTCCGGTTACCGGAGACTGAAGCGGGGCATACTGTCCATTGGCCGCGACGGTGAAGGTCTCGGTCGCTTGCTGCGTAAAGCTGGCCGTGGTGTAGTCAACCTGGACACTACCGGGCAAGTACACGGTACTGAGCGGCCAGAACAGGCCAGGAGTGGGCACGATTCGGGCCGGTTCGCTGTTCATGTCTGCGTAATAGGCGGCGGGCAGCAGCGTCTGTCGGGTCTGAGATAGGTCCAGATAGCTGATACTGTCAATGGACTGGCAGCGCGGCACAGGCAGCGCGATAGAGAGATTGGCCCACGCTCCGGCATAGTAGTAATAGTCGCGTTTGTTCGCCGGGTTGATCGTCGTGTTGGTCACGTACGTCGGGAAGTGGTCCAGAGTCAGACGCCACCGCTGCGTGAAGAACGCGCGATGAGTGTATTTCTCAGCAAACTGCCGGGCTGCGGTGATGTATGCGCTGATGAGTGCGTCGTCGTCCACAAAGCTGGAATCAACGCGCAGGTGTTGCTTCATCAAGTCGAGAGCAACGGGCTCAACGATTGCGTCCTGCTGAATTGAGCGAGCGAGCAACATGCGCGGAATCCTTTAGAGCGTGAAGAGTGAGCAGCCGTGGGGCGGCGGGTTAGCCGCCCCGGGGCGGGGTATCGATTCAGGACTTACTGAATCTTGAGGGCAACAACAGGCGGGATGGTTGCGCTCGCCTGGGTCGTGATGCCACCCACGCGGGCGAAGCCCACGAAGCCAACTTCGTAGCCCATGGCATACCGCTCATTCAGGCGCATCACCGAGATTCCGGGATTCACCTGACGGAAGGTGTAGCCGGCCTTGAAGTCGCCAAACAGGACGGCGTAGTTGCCAGTCGTCACATTCGGCATCTGCGTCACCAGCTTGACCGGGCGGCCAAGGATGGTTCCCACGAAGCCGGAGTCAGCAGCACCGAAGCCGGGCAGGAACAGAGGCCGGCCGTTGCTGTCGGTCAGTCCCAGCACCGTGCCGAGTGTGGCGTTGGACATACCCCACACAGCGTTCGCCTGGTAGGCCGGGTCCAACGCAGCAAGCGTCGAGACGAAGTCGGCAAACTTGACCGTACCCACCGACGCAGAGGTCACGCCTGCGGTGTAGCTGTCCAGCGCGGCCACATTGCCACCGTCACCCGAGTAGATCAGGCCGGAAGCACCGCGGTAGAACCGCTTGCCCATCTTGTCCCGGATGAACCCTTCAAGGTCGAAGCCGGAATCGGCCAGCAGATCAATGCCAACCTTGACGGCGCCGGTGCTGAAGGGCGTTACCTGCAGCAGCTTCGAGGTAAGCACAGGATCGGTCTCAACGGCGTCGGTGCCCGTGGTTACGGACAGAAGGCCGTTCGCAGTGTCGTCGTCCAGGGCAACCTTGATGGGGTCGCCGTTGTTCGTACGCATTACATTGACGAGGTTATAAATCTCGCCGTAAGACTTCTGGGCCTCGATCACCTGCGCATCAAACAACTGCGGGATCACCACGCCACCGGTGGCAGCCACGGTGAGGTCGCGGGTTTCAATCGCGCCGCTCACGAGGTAATTGCGGAAGCTGGTCTTGATCTGCTGATTACGGACTTCGGCACGCTCCACCACGTCGTTGGACTCGGCCGGGTTCGGACGAGCCGGTACGTTGATGTTGCGGGCTTCGGCCTGGGCCTGCTCAATAGCAGACAGGCGGTTCATGTCGGCGTCGACTGCCTTGACGTCAACCAGCATCGCGTCGAACTGGCTGCGCTGATCTGCCGTGACGGTTTCACCGGCCAGAAGCGCCTGAGCGTCGGCCAACATCTTGTTGCGCTTCTCACTGAGTTGCGAGAGGTTCATTGGATCATCCTTTGTGCATGAATTGGTGTTGCTTTTGTGCGGGACAGCGCCACGGCAGGTGGACTTCATCGCTTCCATGCGGACGTGTGCGATTGAACGCAGCACGCGGGGTGCACGTCCTACTGGCGAACTTGGTTTGGGAGTTACAAGCTCAAGAGTGCGAGTTGCATTTGCATCTTGTGCTTGTCTGACTGCTCATGGGCACGCTGCGCCTGCTGTTGGCAGCTGCGGCACTCCGGATGGGAGCAGTCCGGTGCAGAACAGATACCGCATGCGCCGGACTGGCACTGAGCGCAATCAGATTGGCAGGCATAATCACGCTTCTCAAAGCGTGAGCGCATCTCCATCGGCATGGACGTGGGCAAAGAGCGCACGCCGGAATCGGCCGCGGGGTACGCAGGGAACGTCACGATGCTCACATCGATTAACTGGTCAATTTCGAGGATGCGGCGCGTCACCGTGCCGTCTGGATTCTCCGTCCACTGGTCACGCTTGCAGATGAAGCCAAAAGACGATCCGGAAATGTCGCCGCGGCGCATCGAGACGACAAGGTCACGCGCGAACTGCGTGTCAGGCGGCTCAATCTCATACGCCAGGCCGCGTGAATCTGCCCGCAGCTTCAGCGTGCCCGCTGTGGTCCGGCCCAGTACATGGTCCTCATCGTGATTGAAGAGGCCGCGCGTGTCCGGCTTCGATGCCAGCACGGCATCAAAGGCGTGAGGGTCTATCTCTTCCACCCAGCCAAGGTCCAAACTGGGCGAATCGAAAACCGCGCCGTACCCGGAGATAACGGGCGGCTGACCTTCGGGAGAAACACGAAACTCGGTCGTTAGATAACGGCGCTCAAGCATGACTCATGCCTTTCTCAGCGAGCGCCGCACCGGCCTCGCGATACACGTAGAAGTAAATCGAGCGAATCGCGTTGCCCAGCTCGGTAGCAGTCACCGTCAGCTTGTCCTGCGCATCCCATTCAATCGCACGAGACGCAGCCGACTTGAGAAAGTCGCGTTGAGCTTTGTCGCCGGCGTGCCAATCATCGGCGAGGTGGAACTGTGCGCGGGCCTCAGATTCAATTAGCTCCTGCACCGAAGTCAACACGGGAGTAAACACCTGCGTCAGTGCGTCCGTATCACGCACCTTTCGGGCGCTGATGCGACCAACACCATCGGCAAAGAGCGTGGAGAACGATCGCGTGTAATGCTCGAAGAGGTTGCGCATCGCCGGAGTCGGCGTCGCTTCAGTGGCATCCGGCGGCTGAAGCAGATTCGCAGCATTGGTCATATTCACTGGAGCCCAGAAAACGTCGCCAACAGGACCGATTGGGTTCTCGCCCAGCTTCTCAAGCACCATGTTGGAGTTGTAGAAACCCCATTGCTTACCTATTGCGAAGCCCTGCATCGTGCTCTGGAAGTCACCGCGCAGACGCTCGCTTACATCAAACTCAACAAAGCGTGTAGGGTCACCACCCAGCAGCTTGATTTGTATTTCCTGTTCAATCCGGATCAGGTACGGCCGCAGGGTGTCAATGACGAACGATAAGGATTCGTTCTCGTGGTTGTTGTTTGACAGCCGGGTCAGGTCGCCAACCATGTGAGGCGGCACCCGGAACAATGCGGCAATGTCCGCGCGCGACATCTGCCGCGTCTGTAGAAATTGGGAGTCTTCAGGGCTGATCCCAAGTTGCGTGTACTTCCACTCGGTAGGCAGTACAGCAGTGCGACCTTGATTGGCGCCGCCGTTGGAATGTTCCCACGCAGTGCGCATATTGACCAAGTCCTGCTCGTCAATCTTGCCCACTGGCGTCAGTATTCCACCAGGCTTGGAGCCGTTGCCGAAGAAGCGCGCGCCATACTTGGTCGCGGCTTCAGCGAGTCCAATGTCCTGGCGTGACTGCTGGATTGGTGACAGACCTTTCAAACCGTCCCACGAGAACAACCGAACATGCAAGACATTCATCGCATCGATGATGCGCTGGCCACCAGTTGCGTAGTCGATGGTGCGGTAAGCCAGCTTGCCGATGGGCAAGCGAACTGGCTCAGTCTTGAGCGGGTGCAGAGGGTACAGTTGCTGCGGTGTACCGTCCTTGCTGCGCAGGATTTCGGTGTAAGAATTGCCCGTCAGTGCCAGGCAACCTGTCATCTGCTCCCAAAGGGTGGAAGCTGACATTTCGTCATTCGGCGTAAGCGCCAGCAGCTTGTACACAGGGTCCGTCAGCGACTCCTGGCGGCCGTTGTTCAGCCGCTTGTACGTCCTTAGCGTCAACGTTCCGACTGACTCGGACAGAATGCGCACGCAAGAGTAAACAGTTATGTGCTGCAGGGCGGTGACTTCATTCACCAGCTCACCCGCCGCGGTAGGATTGGAGCCAAGCAACCAGCCAAACATGCTGTTCAGCGAAGCTGCGAGCGGGATCGCCGGATTCTCAACGGGGTTCGCGCGCTGCTCCTGCTTGCGGCTGAAGTAGTTGAAGATGCCCATTTGTTTCCTCTGCTACATGAAGAACGGCATCAGCCGCTTGGTATTCGGTTGCTCGATGGGAACGACGATAGCGCGTCCGAGTGCCATGACGAGGGCCACGATGCCATCGACCTTCTCGCGGCTCTTGCCTTTGTCGAGTTTGATGTTCCCGGCCGGATCGGTAGCCGCCATGCAGTTGGAGGCCATCCACCTCAGCACAGGATTGCCGCCGTGTGCGAGATCGCCCGTCAGCACCAGTTCCATCAGACGCTTCACCGGGCTATTCATATCCACGTAGCCCTGTCCGAAGGGCACCATCGTGAATCCGTCGCCCATGAGCTGGGTGACTATCTGCGAGCTGTTGTAACGGTCAAACGCAATTTCTCGAATGTCGTACTGAGTGGCTAGTTCTTGAACCTTCGCCCGGATGTAGTCGTAATCAATGACATTACCGGGCGTTAGATTGAAGAAACCTTGACGCTGCCACAGGTCGTACGGGACGCGGTCGCGCTTGCTGCGCTGCCCAATCGCTTCTTCGGGCAGGAAGAAGTTCGGCAGAACAGACCACCGCTTGTCCTCGCCGTAGGGAGGGAACAAAAGCACAAGGGCGGAGATATCCGTCGTGGTGGACAGGTCCAGGCCGGCGAAGCAGGGCCGACGTAGAAGCGCAACGGGATCAACCGGGGTTGAGCACTCCACCCACTTGTCGGGTGGCATCCACGCGGTGTGTTGGTTGGTCCAGATATTGAGCCGCAGTCTAAGAAAGCTGTTTAGCTCCGCGGGGCTCGCCTTGGCCTTGGCCGCCGCCGCCCTCAACTCATCGAGTCGGATCGTGGTTCCGAGATTCGGGTTGGACTTCGGCCAGTTGGCCTCATCCTCCCAGTCGTCGGTCTCATCAAGACACGTGATCCATGCAAACCAGGTGTCGTCTTCCACAATCCCGCGCAGCACCTTGATCGAGTAGTCGTGCTGCTGATAGAAAACGCTGTGCCTGTCAAAGCCGGCGGTGCTGATTGCGAGCATGAGTGGCTGGCGCCTTGCGCCCACCGCAGTTGCAAGTACGTCCCATAGCAGCCGATTCGACCAAGCGTGCACTTCGTCGGCAACAATGCAATGGGGGTTCAAGCCATCGAGTGAATCTTCTTCAGAAGCCAGCGGCTCGAACTTCGAATTCGTAGCCAGGCAGTGGAGGTTATCCCTGCACCGCTTGAGCACTTTGGAAAGACTCGGCGACTTCGCCACCATCCGCACAGCTTCACCGTGGACGAGGCGCGCCTGCTCCTTCTTAGTTGCGACCGAGAAGGTTTCGCAACCCTGCTCCCCGTCTGCGACGGTCATGTAAAGAGCTACGCCGGCGGCCCACGTGGACTTGCCCTGCTTGCGGGCCAACTCGACGATGGCGGTGCGAAAGCGACGAAATCCGGTGTCAGAGTGAAGCCAGCCAAACAGAATCCAAGTCATTGCCTGTTGCCATGGTGCGAGTACGAACTGCTGTCCCGCCCATTCGCCCTTGGAATGACGAAGGAATGCGAAGAAGTCAATTACCCGTTGCGCTCTGACGCGGTCGAATCTCAGACCGCGAAGATGGCCTTCTTGGAGGTCTCTTTTATGCCGCTGGCAAGCGAGCCGCACAAGTTCGCCGGAGACGATCTGGCCAGATACAACACCATCGATATATTTCTCCGCGGGGTGTTGTTTAGGCCGAGTATCCATAGTCCGGTTCGGGTTCCCCTGTCGTTGGTGGTGCGGCTTCCACCGCGCCGATGCCGGCCATGAAGGCCTCGAAGGGGTCCGTGGATTGGCCGGCGGCCTCAACATGCAACCGCGATCTGCTCGCCGGCGTGAGGCCAAACTCCGTGGCGAATTTGCGCATTTGGTCGAGGGCCGTATTGGCGACGCCAACGTATGGGTTCTGAACGGGGTATCCGGACTTGGGACTTTTTATAACCGTCCCGAACTTTTGGATGTTCAACTCGGCGGCAACCCAGCGCGACCATGCCGAGCAGTAGCCGGCCAGTGCAGCCCGGTCAATCAGCGTGAGCAAGCCCAGCGTGAGAAGCTCGCCGGAGATGCGCCGCCATTCAACTTTTGCTTCCTTGTCGAGATGGCGCGGGCACGTCGGCATCCCGTTCGGCCTTGGCTCAGAAGGATTCAAAGCCCTTTTGCCCGGATTTCCCGCGAGCGCTTTAAGAGCGGTCGGTTTTGGTCTGCGTCCTGCCATCAATCACCTAGTCCGTCGCCGTCCAGACGCTCCACCTCGAAGCGCAGGTTGGTAGCGCCGAGCTGCGGCAACTCAGGGCGAAAGAGGGGAGGCCGGTCGAAGGAAGGCTCCCAGGTAGCGCAGCGTTCATCCTGCGGAACCCTGATTGCGAGGCCGCGGTCGAGATCGGCCAGCGCCTTGAGGAGGAGGCGAACCCCGAGTGGGGCAAGCTGCTCCCGCCAGAGGGTGTCGACCGTTTCGCCTGGGCGTACGAATACGTGTTCTTGGGCCGCTATCGGCCCGGCGTCTATGGAGTCGGTGAGCCAGTACACTGAGCCGCCCGCGACCCTGTCGCAGCCGTGAATCGCCCAACGAACTGCATCACGACCCCTGTGGAGCGGGAGTAGGGACGGGTGGTAGCCGATGGCCCCAAAGTTTGCCCGAGCACGTGTCTTGCGGCCAATGAAATCGTGACTGTGGGCGGCAACGATGACGTCGGTGCCGGCAGGTAGCGAGTCGGCCCGAACCTGCGGCTGCCAAGGAATTGCGAGACGTTCGGCGGTTGCCCGGACCCGGTCGAAGATCTGGGTTCCGTCCGTGGCCAGGTGGCTGGCGAACGGCGGGCTGGACACGCCGAGTACCGCATACTTCTTGGCGACGGCTTCGAGGACGCTCGCACCGAATTGCTTCTGGCCACATAGGAAAATGTTCATTGGGTTTGCTTTTCCTCGGGCGGTCCGTAGTAGCGAAAGCCTTGTATGGCGCGGAAGTGGCCGCCGAAGCCAGTACCAGGTGCGACGATCTCGCTGCCCAGCTTCTTCGCGGAGGCCGCAGTCGATGCCGCGGACTTGGCTTTGTTGCCGCCGTAAAGGGAAGCGGATACCTGCGCCCACTTCGGGTCGCGCCGAAGCCCGGCGCATAGGCCGGGATGGGACGTATGAAAAATGGTGGTGAGGGGCTTGCCCCACTTGTTCTCGCCGCGCCTCCACATTTCGCAGACGGCGTTGAGGAACCGCAGGCCAACCCCTGCGCCTTGCCACTCAGGCATGACCGTAAGCCTGGTCCCACGCGCTTCGAACTGACCACGCGGGAGAGACTTGGTCGCCATCGCCAAGTGGCAGACTGGCTCCCCATCGACGGTGCCAACAAAGTACTGTGCAGCGACCGGAAGCGGGAGGTCTAAATAGTAATGCGGCTTAAAGAGCGGCCAATAATGGCTATCTGTCTGCCATATTTCGAGGTCGAACTTTGGACGTTGCCAAAGAGACCCCCTGGCAAAGGTTTGCTTCGCCGTGTCGTACACCCAATCGGGTTCAATCCAATCGATGACATCGTAGTGGCATGAGAGCAACACGCATTGGCCCCCCGTCCGCTTCCACGCCTTCTGAAAAGCCAGCGCGCCGAATTTGGCAATCTGCCGGTCCACAACGGACGTGAATTCATCGACAACGATCCGCTCGGGCTTCTCGCTGATGATTCGCGCGAGGTCAGCACGGAACCGCTCGCCGTTGGACAGCGCATAGTAAGGCCGCAGCCAGCAAGGAACGGAGCCGAGGCCGACAGTAGCAAGCGCACCGGTCACGGCGTCAAAGTCGCCCTCTGGTGCAATGGCGTCGACGATTGGTTTATCAGCCGGCCAGCCCTCGGGCGAATAGAACGCATCCGGCCCAAAGATCTTCCGGCCCAACGAAGACTTGCCTGAACCGGAGGGGCCGACGATCACGCCAAGCTTCCAATCGGGGTCGTCAATATCAAGACTGGCGTCGAGATTGAACTCAGCGCCGGATTCGGCGTTGAAGAGTGACTTAACGCGGGCCGCGCGGTAAGAGTTGAAATCTTTGCACGAGTTGCGTACCTGCAGTTCCATCTACGTCACCACCACGCGACACTCAAGACCTTGGCCGGTCAACTTTTCATATACCGTCCGTTGGTCGGCCTCGTCTTTGCAGATACAAATCACGCCGTATTGCTGTTTGTAGCGGCCCTCAAGCGTTTCGGGGCCGGGTGCGCCGGATGTATCGTTGTCAGGCGCGATGATCTCAGCAAGTTCCGCGGCGGTGAAGAATGTTTGCAGGTCAAGGCCGGTGGACAGCTCGGCAAGGTTTGCCGGGTCCCATTCAAGGCCCAATTCGGCGGCGCGATTGTCAGCGATGGCCAGTGCTCTGGCCTTCGGGTCGTCACGGTCGAGATCGGTGCGCTGCACTACGACTAGCTGGCTTCCGTCAGTCTCAACGACAATCACATCCTGATCGATGCCGGCGGCGCTTGCTGCTCTTACCGTTTGGTTCCCGGCCAGCACATTTCCGTTGCGGTCAACCAGAACTGAGCGCCCTGCGCCGTAATCGCGCAGGCTCTTCGCCACGGCGTCCGCGCCGCGCTTCGTGCCTTTGTTGGCGTTGCGTTTGTCCGGTATGAGTTCAGCTATCTTCATAATCTTCTTTTGGGGCTTGATACCCCCACCCTTCATTTCGCGGGTGTGCGCGCGTGTCTGGCGTACGGTCTCCGTTTGGCTGTCTCTGAGCTAATTTGGCCCCTACCCGGTGGCTGCTCATCGTGTTCAGCCTGTGTCATTTACCATGTTCCACATGGCGCGCAAAGAACCACTCGAATCACTCACTGTCAACCTGGATGTTCTTGACCACGCTGAGCGGAATGCCGTCATCGAATGCCTTAAAGAATTGGGTGAGGTAAAACCAGACTCCACGGTTCCGTCCGTAGAGCTGACTTGTGATCACAAGTTTCTGAGCATGCTGTCTGCAGATCGCGAACCCGATAGGGAAGTATTCGGCAATTACGTCGCTGATGTAATCAGAAGCAAGTGCTGTGGGCAGAATGGTGGTATCCAGCAGATTCCTAAGTACCGCTCGGATTGGAACCTGATTCAGTTCTCTAATCAATAGAGCGGCGGCGCTTGCTGCTACTCGCCTCGTGCAGTACGGGCTGAGTGGCATTCATGGCATAGTGCCAGCAGGTTCGATTCGTCATACATCCGCTCAGGGCGGTCACGAACCTTGATGAGATGATGCGGCTCTGTTGCCGCTTTCACAATTCCACGCACCAGACAGTCAGCGCATAGCGGATACTGTCTCAGGAATGCTTCCCTGAATCTGCGCCAGAGCCGGTCATAGCCACGGCTTGCTGCTGACCCTCTTCGTTGGTCGTGTTCTCGTGCAGGCGACTCTGGCTGGTGTGCAGGGCACCAGCCGGTATCAGTGAGTGCGGGGCACCCAGGATGCCGGCATGGTCTACGCGGTGCGGTGGGCATGAGCGTTACTTTGTATCGGCGTCAATGTCCTTGTAGGCCGCTTCAACTGCGGGCAGGAACGAGCCGGTGAAGTACACAAAGAAAGCCTTGACATCGGCGACCGTCTGAAGGTCTTCAGGAATATTGATACCCTTCGCGGCTACGTCCTCGCCGGCGTCGGCAATGACGGCTTCCGCTGCTTTCACGAGACCGACAACTGCCGCCTTGACTTCAGGCTCGTCCTTCAACGCCGTGCCAAGGACCGCAACAAACTGCGCAGTGCGCGTGAACGGATACTCGATCACCTTCAACGTGTTTTTGCCTTCAACTTCCAGGCCGTGAACGATTGGATTGCTCATGCTGCTCGCTCTCTGCCGCTCCGAGCGGCTCGCTGGTCTTGCTTACCGGAGACGGTGAATTCCTGGCCGCTTTCGACCTGCATTGTGTCGGGTTCGATCTCGCGCGGCGGGGCGCTTTTGGGAGCGCCCGCGAACCGCTCGTGATGCCGTGCATTTATCTGCGCTGGGGAAGGCGGTGCGCTCGGCTCACGGCTGCCGGACTTGAGACTCTCTACATTACCTAGTCGTAATCACGCGGCCATTTTGTCGGGCTGCATCGCCTGAATCTTGTCGTATATCACAGAACGGTGGAAGCCCAGGCGCTCGGCTATCTCGGCAACGGAATGACCTGTTTCCAAGAGAGCGATGATCTCGCGCTGTTCGGCAGTAAACCGCGAATAGTTGCGCATCGGCGCATCATCAATCTGTGCGGCGTGTGACCGCATAGCTATGGCGTCAAGCTGATCGTCATGGCCGACTTCTTCACCGTCGTCGTCGGTGATAGTCGGAAGGTCCGCGATTGCATGCAGGCGATTTGTTGCCGCCTGCCGGTTCATATCGGCCATCATCCAGCGGATATTTTGACGGAGCCATGCCGACAGGTGCTGAACACGACCAGCAGTAATCGCCTGCCAAGTCCTGATTGTCAGTTCCTGGGTCGCATCGGGATCATGCAATACCTGTCCGGCGCGGTGGTTGATCGCCGCAAACAGCTCAGCCTCGTATGCTACCGGATCACGCTGATAGTCGGCATGGATGTCATTCAACGTCCGCTTAGGCATTCGCTCCCTCCAGTTCTTCGGTGCTCATTGTGACGACATTCACCAGCGGACGCCATCGCCAGGCGTCGATGATGGCGCGGGCGCGGGCGTTTCCGGCGACTGCGCGTTCAATGGTGCGAATGCTAGGCCGCAGAGATTCTGCCGGGCGGGGAAGCTGTTTAACGGGAACGCGCTGGGGCATTTCAATGGCGGCGGGAACTTCAACGACAGTGGTCCTCGTGCGTGTCGTGAGCGCAATGCGTTCACGCTGGGCGGTAATCGGCATGGTCATCCTTTATGGCCGCGTGATAGTGGCCAGGCGGGGGGAGTAAGGTGGGGCGGCACTGATGACCGCCCCGGTTGGGATGGTTACAGGAGGCCGAGTCCACAGAAGTACCCGGCGAGGAATCCTGTGCCCACAATGATTGCATCCGTGAGTCGATCGAGAACCCAGGGCAGGCGCATGAAGTGGTCGATACGGCGCAGCAGCTTCATCACGCTGCCGCCTGCATGACGTTGTTGATCTGGCGCATGGCCTGGTGCGCGCGATTGTGCTGCCGGCGCGTGACCACCTCCAAATGTGTTATCTCGCAACAATCACGTACACCGCAGCGGTGATGAATCTCCACGCTGTCACTTTCATGGCCGAGCGATCCCTCAGGCAGTTCGCCGTAATAAGCCTCGTAGGCTGCACGGTGGACATATTCGCACTTGTTGTTGTGCCAGATGGTGCCGTACGATCCCTGCGAGCTATGAGAGCCGGTCCAGCGGCGGCAGCCGGTCTCCGGGTCCAGGACAGTACGCGAATAGATGTGAGCCAGCAGGTCCAGGTCTGCAACATCATCGTGCGCGGCGACGGCTTCATGGGCCGTAGGCGGTTGCGTGTTGTCCACAACGACGTGGAGGTTGATATCGATATTTACAGTCACGGTCAAAGGTGTAGGCACGGGGTCCTCATGTGCGCCGGGTGGCGCGGTGAGCCAGCTTCTAGCCGGTCAAGGTTGGTGGGATTTTGCTGCGGGCGTGTAATGTTTCGCGGAGCCGCGGTGTTTCACTATCTAATGATTGCCTGCTTGCCACGACTATCAAAATCATGCTGTGAAAGGCCGTGAGCAGACAGACCACCCCCTTAACAGAGAACAGAGAAGAACCCCGGCTTTCAGTGAGTGGGCAGTGATTTGTTCCTTGCCGCACTCTTAGAAGCAGGTTCCTCCTGATACCCGGTGACGCGTGTTCCCTACGCTCTATCCGGGCCGCTCCAGTGGCCGCTTTGTTTGCCGTCAGGCTTATTACTCCGGGGCTTTTAGGCCCGGCAGTTCCCGGTTACCATTCGGGACGATCACGGACGGGGTGTGTGGCTGGCCTCTAGGCCCAAGGTTCTGGGCTTACCGAACGCAGCAATCCGCGACGACATTTGCCATGCTAGGCGGGCGGTCGGAAACCGCCCCACAGTAGTTGAAGTATTCTGCCCAATCTGTCGAGTCTGTTCGGCCCTACAGATTGACTTGTCGCCTGGGTCCCAGTCGCATTTTCCCGTTCGGCTTGGCTGCCCTGCGGTATGAGCGACGCTGGAGTGCGTCGCGGGCGTGCGGCGGATGCTTGCCCTTGCTTCATATGGGCGGTGTATAGGTTCCTCTTCCCGTCCAAACTCCGATGATGGATCAGCGGAGGGATATACCAAAATCACGAATCACGCTGGAACGACTGCCACGCCTTCGAGCCGACTCGGGACAAGGGAAACGCTATCCGGCTAGCCCAGAACTTCCCAGAGGAGATATGGACATCGCCGGGGATGGTTTTGGCGATCCTGTTGGCGCAGCGCCGGATTGACTAAGCGTCGATTGCTTGGAACATATCACACCCTTGCTGTGGCGTTTTGGGATCACCATGACGGAAGTCTGCCTCATGCTTTTCCGTCTCTCCCGACAGGCCACGGCCTAGCTGCGAGTTACTGTAGTTACCGGCTCCCGAAGACCCCGCACAGATAAGGGCCGATTGCGGCCCCATTGCGGCGCGTAAAGTACCGATTGGTTCCGATGGGAAACCATATAAGGCCGTTGTGCGATTTGGGCATGATCCGCCGAATGCCCAGATATGCCGTATTCACGCGGGGTTAAGCGAATCTTGGGTGTGCTGATCGATGATCATATGATCCAGACACGGTCCCGCATCAGGCCGCTATCGAGACGCAATCGGGCCGACAAGTGGTGATTGCGGCCGCATTGAGGCAAGAGAGTAACCTGTAGCATGTCAGCGGCGAACGGGTACTATTGGCATGTTTGATTTGCGGCGACAGTCGGCTATTATCAGTGATGTTCCGCGAGCCACGGCGCTGACAGCAGTGGCGGCCTCGGGACCGCCTGCATCCAGGGAAACAATGTGCAGGCCGAGGCGATCCGGTAGCGTGACCGGTTATTCACGTTAGCCCACCGGGCGAGCGAAGTCCTGAGCAACCTGACGGCAATATGGTCAGGGGCGTAAGGCAGCCTGATCCCCAATCAGTCGGAATCATGGCCCCTACAGGGGTATGGACTCGCTATGTCTTCTCTTGTTCTTCATTCCACGCCGCCCGCGCGCAAGCGCGGCGGCATGAGCCGAAATGCTTTCGGCGGCCACACCCGTCTCGACAAGTGCAACCTTCAGGGTCCTTCAGAAATTGATGGCATCCTGATCGATGTAGCTTCCGGCATTTCGCCGGAGCGCACCATCTGGTGTGAAGTCGTAAAAGACGCGGTGCAACAGTACAAGTTCCACGGGCTCGGCAAGAATGGCCCAACGGCTGATTCATTCTGGTCTGCGTGCAAGTTCCTGTTCCATGTCAGGGCCGACAAGCCTGAGACTTGGATGCCGGCGAAGGTCCTGCGTGAGACATATCACGACGAACACCTTGGCCGTAGGGGCCGTAGGTCATCACACGTCCAGATTCTCTCTGACGAGGTGCTCAGGGCCGGGTGTTTGGATTCGATCTTGGCGCATCTGTGCTTCCCGATGACGCTTGAAGCGTTTGTGCGCCGGCTCAAGGCCGACCGCCGCAATCTGCTCCAGCACAATTGGAACCAGGTCGTCTCGTTCCTTGACATACCCGATGATGCGTACTCGATGGAAATGTTGGTCTGTCCTACGGGTCCGGTGGAACTGGCGACGCTGCTGTATGTGCGGAACGCGCAGACGGCGGTGGCGGCATGAGCAATCTTGTCACCATCGACACCGGCACGCCCGTGGGCTTGCCGAGCTGCAGCTACATTTACTCGCCGAAAGGACAGGCAGGCGAATACGCTCCGCTGGCCTGCAATCCCTACCGCGGCTGCGGTCACGCTTGCGCTTATTGCTATGTCCCTGCAGTGCTCAAGATGAAGCGCGCTGATTTCGATGCGGGGGCAAAACCGCGCCCAGACTTCAGCCGGCAACTGACGAAGGATGCGATGAAGTATCAGGCGGCGGGCATCACCGAGCAGGTCATGCTCAGTTTCACGACCGATCCCTACCATCCGGGCGACACCACGCTGACGCGGCAGACCCTAGAGGTTCTGCGTGGTCACGGCCTTGGTTTCTGCACGCTGACCAAGGGCGGCACGAGGGCGCTGCGTGATCTGGACCTGTTCCGGCCCGACCGCGATGCGTTCGCGTCGACGTTGACGAGCCTCGATGATGCTTTCAGCAGGAAGTGGGAGCGTGGCGCTGCATTGCCCGCCGACAGGCTGGAGGCGCTGCAGAAATTCCATGACGCAGGAATCTTCACCTGGGTGTCGCTTGAACCAACTCTGGATGTTGAATCATCGCTGGCTATTGTGAGAGAGACGCACAGCTTCGTCGACCTTTTCAAGGTGGGCCGGGTGAACTACCTCCCGATGACGCGGACAACGGACTGGCAGGAGTACACGCTCCGCATGATTGACCTTTTGCAGAACCTGGGCGCTGCGGCATACATCAAGCGTGACCTGCAGCCGTACTTGCCTGAGGGATTCAAGAACCCGCTGCGGGTGCCGCAGCATCACGAAACGGTGGTGGCGGCATGACGGCATTTGAACAGTTTGAGCAATCGTTCTGGATGGGGATCGTGTCCGATTTTGAGGGAACGCTCCGGAGGGTGCGTTCGCTGCGTGAGAACCTTCGCGCCAGTATCGCGGCCGACAAGATTCTGAGCCGGTTTTATCCGGGAGCTGAAGGTCAGTCCACAAAGGTCAACGAAGGCGCGGTTGAAATGATTGACCGCCTGCTGGGCGAATACGACAGCTTGGACGAGGTGCCGTTTTGAAGAGCAACGTCATTCAGTTTCCAGCAGACGGTAGCGGACCTCGTGATCTGGCGAGCACCATCGAAAACCGGCGCAAGGCGATGACGGTCAAGGAAGTCGCAGATGTGCTCGGGGTGAGCGACAAGCAGATCTATTCGCTGGCGTCTCGCAACCTGATCCCATACTTCCGCGTGGGTGGTGCCCTGCGTTTCGACCCCTTCGCCATCGCCGCATGGCTGCGGAAACAACAGGCCGCAGCGTAAACGCAAAGGCCCCGGCGGAGAGCCGGGGCCTTTCTTTTCCACTTCCTAGACGCCGAAGTTGATTGCGTTCACCTTTTCCTGCGTCTCCGGCAGTTCAGCCGGAGACAAATAGCGCATCAAGGTCTCCATGTCGCTGTGCCCTGAATACGACATCACGGTGCGTGGGTCAAGTCCTGCACGCAACATATTCGTAAGGTACGTCGCCCTAAATTTGTGCAAGTACCAGCGCTCGCATTGATCGCTATCGACGCAGCCCTCGCAGTGGCCGCAATTCAGTTCCGCCTTCTTCACCAGCCGCTTGAGCAAGTCGAGCCACTTCCAATTCGGAGTGTCGTTGCGAGTGCCAAGCACGAGCTTGGTGTTGGCGCGTTGCTCTTTCCATTGCTTGAGTTTTTCTAGCAGGTCCGCAGGAACCGGAACAACGCGCTCCTCCTTGTCCTTGATTTCGCGCCCGTCTTCGTCGCGCTGCTTGACCCGGATGACGCCTTGCGGCAAGTCGATGTCGGTCCAACGCATGAACATCGCTTCCTGCATCCGCATCCCGGTCTTCAGCAAGACCTCGAACACCATGCGGTGATACGGGTCCGTGAGCGATCCGAAGAATACCGTCATCTCGTCCCGGCTGTATATTTCGACGACTTTCTCCGTGAATGTTGGTCTCTTCTCCGCCAGCTTTTTGGTGTCGATGCCGAGCCACCGGAGGAAGGCAAACACGGATTGGTGTTTGTTGGCAATCGTGCGCGGTGAGTTGCCTTGCTTGCGGAGTGCACCGTACCAGCGGGTGATGTGTTGCTCCGTTAGCTCATCGGCGAACCGGACACCGGCGGAATTCATGAAGCTGTCGATTGCCGTGTTGAAGGTGAGGACCGATTCGGCCTTGCCTCGGTCCTCCTGCCGGGAGACATACGCCTTGGCCTTCTTCTTCAGGTCAATGCGCCCCGGCGTCTCGACAATCTTCGCGCCGGCATCCTCGGCGGCGACTTGCGCGACCAATGTCTTCTGCTTCGTGTCCTGTGCAGCACGAGCAAACGTCGCGTCGTCGCCCACGGATTCCCAAAAGGTCTTCCCTTCGATGACCCACCGAAGCTGGTACTTGCCACCTTCAAACTGCTTCTGCGCAGCCCCGAGCTGGGCGTATCCGGGCCGGACCTTGTTGTTCCGGCCAATCGCCGCCGGATACCGCTTCCAGCCCTCCGGGGTCTTGCAAAGCAGGTACAACGACACTTTTGGCGCTCTATCGACCATCTGCCCTCCGTTCAGGGGCCTTCCCCTGATTCCGTGTACAAATAGTGTACAATGGGCAGGCTCTACGGTCAAAAGCCAGTATTTTACCGGGTTTTCCGCGTTTTGGGTATCGAGTCCCTTATTCGGCACCAAAATCAACTTTAAAT